>Ga0209536_100014561_pt1 | contig 11289 bp, 11 predicted proteins | sample DeeMarSeWOR28_12_FD_187461 | JGI IMG/M metagenome (GOLD analysis project Ga0209536, IMG submission 187461) | Marine sediment microbial communities from White Oak River estuary, North Carolina - WOR-2-8_12 (SPAdes) (version 2) | ecosystem: Environmental > Aquatic > Marine > Intertidal zone >... | reverse complement strand
GGAACGGACACCTGTACCATAAAGTTGACAACCAGGAGAGTGAGCCATGTGGCTGAGAATAAGCGCCATTGTCATGCGGTATTTTTTTCTGCACAGGCGCAGTGTAGCCCGGGTCATGGAGATTTTCTTCTGGCCGGTAATGAACCTGCTTGTCTGGGGTTTTGTGACCCATTACCTGGAGGACCTGGCCCTGCCCAAAACAGTGCTTTTCCTGCTTGGCAGCGTCATCCTGTGGGATGTGCTCTACCGGTCGCAACAGGGAATTACCCTGGCAATAACCGAAGAGTTCTGGGTAAAGAACATCATAAACATCTTTATCAGCCCGATCAGTATAGGCGAACTCTTAACCTCCATCTGTATCGTCGGCATTATAAAGTCGGTTGTCACCACCATTTTCCTGGGTTTTCTCGCCTTTTTCTTTTACAGGTTTAACCTTTTGGCCGCAGGCCCGGGGTTGATCCTTTTCCTGGGCAATCTGCTCTTGTTCGGTTGGGCTGTGGGACTGTTTACCATGGCGCTTATTTTTCGCTATGGCCGAGCCGCGGAGGCCCTTATCTGGGGCGTTCCCTTTCTTATCCAGCCTGTTTCCGCAGTCTTTTATCCCGTTTCCGTCCTGCCGCCATGGCTGCAGAAAATAGCCTATCTTCTGCCGTCAACCTATGTTTTTGAGGGCATGCGGCAGGTGCTGGCAACCGGGGTGACTGAAGTGTCTAAACTGGGTATTTCTTTCGGTCTGAATCTGTTATATCTTTTTCTTGGTTCCCTTTATTTTATCTGGATGCTGCGCAAAGTCCGCGAAATGGGATATTTGAGCCGGCTGCACCTGGAGTGAGGGGAAGAGGTTTGAGGACTGAGCGTAGAGGGCTGAGTGATAAAAAGCACAGAGTTCACGGTTTCAAGGAGTCAAGGGTTCTAGGGAAAGGATTTGTTTGAGTATAGTTGGGAGCTGTAAGCAAACATAAGTGCTGAAGGTTGAAAGGAATGCCGGTTTAATATTATGTATTTTCCAATACTCCAATACTCCAGTAATCTAGTACTCCATAATTGTTGCTATTTATTTAATTCAATTATAAAGATCAAAAATTACCGGGAACTGTAAACAATGCCGATTTACGAATTCTTCTGCAAGGACTGTAATACCATCTTCAACTTCTTCTCGCGTCGCATTAACACGGGCAAAGTTCCGGACTGCCCGAAATGCGGTAGATTACTGAAGAAAATGATGTCATCCTTTGCCACGCTTGGCAAGGCAAAGGAGCCGGGGTCAGAGGACCTGCCTCCGGGTTTTGATGAGGCCCGGATGGAAAGGGCCATGGGTGAGCTGGCCCGGGAAGCGGAAAAGATGAACGAGGAAGACCCCAGAGCCATGGCGTCACTTATGCGCAGATTTTCAGAAAAAACCGGCCTGGCTTTGAACGAAAATATGGAAAAAGCCCTGTCCCGTCTTGAAGCCGGTGAAGATCCCGACCAGATTGAAAAGGAAATGGGGGATATTTTTGCTGAGGACGAAGGCCTGCCATTTGAATTCAAACAGACCGGGAAAGGATCCAGGAGCAGGACCCCGGTACATGATGAAACACTTTATGAAATGGAATAACTGTGAAAATCAAGAAAGGGGCCGGCATGAAAAAGATTGATAAAACAAAAGCCGAGCTTTTCAAGGAACTCGCAGAAACCAAGAAAAAGGTCCAGAGCCTGGACCATTGCCGGGCTGAATTTGAAAAGGCCCGTGAGAAATATGAAAAGCTTCTTAACTCCACTCCGGATGCCATGCTGTTTGTTGATACGGAAAATAAAATTGTCCTCGTCAATGCCCAGTTCGAGAAGATGTTCGGATACTCCCAGGCTGAAATAATCGGCGGGAAACTCGATATCCTTGTGCCTGAGCGCTACAAGAAAAACCACAGCAAAATGGTGCGGAAATTTTTTGAGCAGCCCAAAGTGCGCTCCATGGGGTCGCATCTCGAGATTTACGCCCGCAGGAAAGACGGGGCCGAGTTTCCGGCTGATATCAGTCTGAGCCCGCTGCAGACCGAGGAGGAACTCCTCATCACTGCCGCTGTCAGGGATGTCTCCAAGAGGAAAGAAGCTGAGGAGCAGATAGAGCTGAATTATTATATTCAAAAGGTGACTAATTCAATGCTGAAAATCTCATTGGAGCCGTTGTCACTGGAAGAGCAGTTTGACCGTATCCTTGACCTGATCCTCAACGTGCCGAACCTTTCCCTGCAATCTAAGGGAGCTATTTTCTTAAAGGATCCCGGGGCTGAAGTCCTTATCCTGAAGGCGCAGAACGGTTTTACAGAGGCTGATGCACTGCCGTGTACGGAAGTCCCCCTTGGCCACTGTCTGTGCGGCAAGGCTGCAACAATGTCGAAGCTTATCTATGCAGAGGATATGGATGGTATCCATGAGATCCATGATGCTGAGACCTTTCCGCACGGCCATTACTGTGTCCCGATTGTCTCGGGCAAAAACCTCTATGGACTGCTCAATGTTTACATCCAGGAGGGGCATCAGCGCAGCAACCGGGAGGAGGATTTTTTGACTTCTGTGACAAGCACCCTGGCCACGATTATTGAACGGGACAGGACGGCACAGGAGAAAAAGGAATTGCAGCAGCAGCTGACCCAGGCGGAAAAGCTGGCAGCACTCGGCAGGTTTACGGCAAATATAGCCCATGAAATACGCAACCCCCTGACTTCGGTCGGAGGCTTTGCCAGGAGGCTGGAAAAAACGATCCCCGAGGATACAAAGGAAAAAGATTATGCCAAGATCATAATTGCCGAGACCACCCGACTTGAAAAGATCCTGAAGAACATCCTGAGTTTTTCCAAGGAGACACAGCCAAACCTTGCTGAAAACGATCTGACCAAGGTGATCGGGCGGGTCCTGCTGATGAACGAAGACCTGTTCAAGGAAAAATCGATCACAGTAAAGAAAGCACTTGCAGGTCTGCCCGTGTTTTCTTTTGACAAGGATATGATAATCGAGGTCCTGGAGAATATATTACTGAACGCAATTGACTCGATGTCCGGAGGGGGCATGCTGACGGTAACCACTGCAAAAGAGGATGAAGCTGAAAACCCCAGGGTATTGATTAAGATTGAGGACACGGGCGGCGGCATATCAGAAGATCAGATGGAAATGATCTTCGAGCCATTCTATACGACAAAGGCGACAGAACAGGGTACCGGTCTCGGTCTTTCAATCACCAGGAAGATTATGGAATCCCTAGGTGGGACGGTGGAAATTGAAAGCGAGGTGGGGAAAGGAACAGAGGTCATCCTTTCTATGCCCTTCAAGGAATCCAGCAGCAAGTAGATCTCCACATTTGCAGGAGGGGATACCTTGACACAGAAGGAATCATTCATAAGTCATTGTATTTCGGCAGGCATTACAATTCCCCCTATTCTCCCGCAGCTTTAGCTTTATGCGTTAGCAAGAACATCACCCCAGGAATGCTTTGATTTTTTCTAGGTAATGCCCACAGCGGCAGCACAGTTCATTTATTGCAAAATTGTTATAAATCAAGCAAGTGTCCTTCTCCTTTCTCACAAAAACGTTATATTTCAATGATAGCCAAAACCCATGGTTTATGCGTTAACATCTTGAAAACAGGAATAAATATGAATTAATAAACCAAGGTGGCATGGTTCTTGGAATACTTACATTAAAATGTAACATTAACCAGGATCTCAATAATCTACTTGCATGGGGAAACAATATGAAAAAAATCAGAAGAGCAAAAACAGAAGATAATGTACAAACCACATACACGAAGATTCTCAACAGTCTCCGCAGTGCTGTTTCTAAAGATTACAGTAAAGTGATACAAAAGGAAAAAAGAGCGATTGTTCTCGGGTATGACTGATGCTATTAACTTGTTAAAAAGAGTGATCAGTAGGCTGTTCTGACTGCAGATATCTTCCACAGGGAGGAAGTTCCTATTGAGGCGGCCAAAGATCATATTAGGGGATTGTAAATAGGATGTAACCAGAAAAGGATCACTCACATCTGGAGAAGATAAGATCTTTCTGTATACATTCAGAGCCAGGCCTCCTCTCCGGCCTCTGGAAAAACAAGAAAAAGAGATGTGCACACACTTTTTCTGTTATGAGCCTTTTGCCGAAAACATGAATTGAGGATAAGAATCAGATCTAAAAAAGAGATAACACACAAAATACTGATCGCATTATCCCTGGAAAGATTGGAAAAATCTCGAGTACCCTGCCATTGACCCTACACCTATAGTCAAATATTTTGCTATAAACGATCTATTATGAAATAATAACCGGAATGTTCCGGTTATTATTTATCCTTTCATGGTCTGAACATCTGCTTCAATCCGCTAGAGGCTGCAATTATAATAAAGTCTTTTAAATGCTTTTATTATAATTGTGCCCCTGCTTTAATTGGCCTGGAAAAAAGCGGAATTTGAAAAAATAATAGAAAAGATAGGACAGTAGCAATGAAGATCAGTAAACTATCTCTTCTTTTGATTGTTTTTTTGTCTCTTTTTCTGGGTGCCTGCCAGAGTTCCTTGGTGAGCCTTAAGCCGTCTGGGAATTTGACCCCGTATGTTGAGCCGCGGAAAATTGATACATTTGTTGTGTTGTCCGGCGGAGGATTCCGGGGTGTTTTTGAGATTTCAGCTCTCTACTGCCTTACAGAGATAGTTGGTATTGAAGTAGACGGTTACGCCGGTGTATCAATCGGTGCCATTATAGGCGCCATGGCTGTTCAGGGTAAAATATCGGAATTTCGTACACAATGGCTTTCCATTGAAAATAAAGATGAAATATTTCAAGAACCGGGAGTTTTTGGAGCCCTGGGGGCCTTGTTGACCGGCAAGACCGGTTTAAACGATGTTTCGAAACTCAAAAAATTTATATCAGAAAATATAGATATTAATACATTGCGGGCAAGCGGCATCGAGTTTCAAGTTGGGGTTGTAAATTTCCAGACCGGAAATTATGAAACGCACCGGCCGGATAATCCGGAATTTTTAAATCTAATTCTTGCCAGCGCCAGTGTGCCTATTGCCTTTCCGCTTCTTGAGATTAATGGGCAGCAATACGGTGACGGCGGTGTCAAGCATATCCTGCCGCTGCAATATTTAGAGCATGCAATTACAGCCGGGGCGAAGAGAATCATAGTGATACTGCCTTTCAACAGAAAGATACCCTATATCCCATATAAGGATGAATTTAGCCGGCTTCGTGAAAAAAATGATAACCTGATAGATGTTGCGGAGAGACTGTCCGAGCTCGTGATGCATACAATATACAGCGCCGATTTAAAAGAACTGGAAAGAATTGTGGCCTCAAATCATGAAGTGGAGTTTATCATTATTGAACCGGACCAGGACTCAGAAAATTGCAAATTCGGGGTTCTTGGTGAGTTTGACCATGACAGGATGGTTGGGTGTGACGACGAGGCGCAGGCAATAGTCATTAAGCTTTTTGAAACGAACTGAAAAAAACATATAATCCCCATTATGCAAAAAAGGGGTGATTATTTGCATTTTACTATAATTGCAGCCTATACAGCATTATCTAAAAGATGCCCTTTTCGCTTATTACATCAGAATATAACCTGCAATATAAGAAAGACCGCCTTAAATGAAAAGCTGCTGTAGCGGGTATCTCTATTCCAATTTCCTGCCTTTGCCTCTGAAATGCAAAAAGAGATTACTGAGGAGGTATCTGTTGGGGCCAATTAACTGGTAAGTTCCGTTTTCCCAGTTTTTCACAGGAATAAATTCATTTAGAAATTTTGTTTTCGCTTAGTCCGAAATAGTGGGTACGCTCCGGGTGTGCCGATAAACGGCAATGCCAACAACCAGGGCAGAGTGAGTTTTTTCTCGTCGCGGAACTGTGAAAGCCCTATAACCATACTATCATGACCGGCAGCAGGCTGGTCCTTGTAAGTCCCGAAAATCCTATCCCACCATGGAAAATTAAAACCAAAGTTGCTGTTTGTTTCTTTGATGACAACAGAATGGTGGACCCGGTGCATGTCCGGTGTTACAACCACGCGACGGAGTACCTTGTCAACATTAAGAGGCATGCGGATATTCCCATGATTGAACATGGACGTGCCGTTTAAAAGAATCTCAAAAAGGATTACCGCCAGGACCGGGGGACCTACGATAATAACTGCAGCAATTTTTATACACATTGACAGCATGATTTCTATGGGATGAAATCGTAGACCCGTTGTCACGTCTATATCCAGGTCCGCATGGTGCATCATATGCAGCCGCCAGAACAAAGGCACGCTATGGAATAGGACATGCTGACCATAGATAATCAGATCAAAAGCAAGGACACCGAGCAGAACCTTGAGAGCATAAGGAAGGGGAACCTGATGTAATATTCCCCAAGAAGTTTTATTGGCTGCAAAGGTGGCAGCAAGCACGGGGAAAAAGCTTCTAACAATAGCGGTGCCAATCAGGGTAATACTAATATTGCTGAACCAGCGACCAGCTTTTGAAGTGGCGAGTTGACGCCGAGGTGACCAAAACTCCCAGATTGCTACAGCTGTAAAAATACCAAAGAAGGCGGTGAGCCTGATGAATGGTTCATTAGCCATTAGTACAAAATAGCCGAACAATATTTTGTTGCAAACTTAATAATTTTCGTCTGTTTTCGATTCAATGAATATATTTTTATATTGCCTGCCGTATTGTTGAATAATTTTTCAAAATCAGGCCTGATCGTTTTTTATTAGCTAATATAGGGTTAAGTGAGCAAGAGAAAATGAGTTGTATGTCCTTGGATTTCTGGGTAACAAACTATTTATGAGCGGGACACGATTCATACTGGCGGGAAGGTTTATTGACGGCAGCGGCGCCGATACGCGCAGGAATGTATTTCTGGCCGTCAAGGGCGCCGACATCAGCGCCATTGGCTCTGCAGCAACGCTTCCCCGCGACGTTGGTGGTGCAATCGATGACTTTTCGCACTGCACCATTGTGCCGGCGCTGGTTGACTGCAGCGTCTCCCTGTCACAATCACCCGCCGTGGACGATAGTCAGGTGCCGGCCAATGCTAAGAACGGTTTCGCTGGGCAATCAGCAATGCTGGAGCGGCATATCCGCTACTGCCATATCCACGGAGTGCTGGGCGTAGCCGAAAACGATGACATAGCAAACCTGCTGGAACATGATCTGAAAGTGATGGCGCTGCGGGGCATCATTGACATTCGCACATCCGTTCCTATCTGCCGGGGGAACCAGGATTGTGCAGCCGTCAAACCGCCTGAGGGCGATTTTCTCAGGGTTAATTATTCCGGCAATATCGAAAACGGTGAACTCCCTTATCCCGGACTCAGCTATGAAGACCTGCGCCGTATTCTGCAGCACAGAGGCAGGAAAAAAGTTGTAGTGGCGGCCAACAGCCCGCAGCAGGTGGCAGAAGCGCTTGAGGCTGGATGCGATGCCATCGAGCAGGGATACGCTATGGGCGAGGATAATCTCAGAAAAATGGCGGACCGGGATGTGCTGTGGATTCCCAGTGTACTCAGGGCTAAAATTGGGCTGGATGCTGCAGGCAGCAGCGGGGATGTTTGCTGCCGTTTCTCAACACGCTTCGTGGCACCGGGAAAGCCGGCTCCTGGGGCGGAGGCGTTTTGGAAAAAGATACTCGCCGAACAACTCACACAACTGCGCCTTGCCAGAAAACTGGGGGTGACAACGGCTGTGGGAACCGGTGCCGGCAGTGTCGGCATCCTCCATGGCGAGTCGATGGTCGAAGAAATGAAATTATTTATCAGGGCAGGTTATTCACTGGAGGAGACCATCCGGTGTGCCTCGGAAAATGGGGCAAAATTCTTCGGTATGAAGAAGCTTGGCACACTTGCCGTTGGGCGGCGGGCAACCTTCCTGATCACCAGAGGCACAGAACAGCAACTGCCAAGAAAACTTTCCTATCTCGAAGGTATCTACGTCGACGGTTCACCCAGCAGATTATATCGAAAGAATCCTGTTATGACAGCATGATAGCGGTTATTGGAGGATTGCCGGGAAAAGGTAAACGGGCCTGGAATTTGTCCCAGGTCCCGGAATTCATACTTCCAGCCAAAGCAGCAATGTCTAGGCTCGAAATCCCAGCTTCCATGTTAGGTGGGAATTTTGATACCTTTACCAGGATGTCGAGCCCTGGGGATAAAAGCAGATAAGCTGAATATAAAAAGGCAGAAGGTTTGCTGGTTAAGGGCAATCAGTTCAATCCATCAGGGGGGAGTAGTTTCTCCAGGTAGTTCAACTGTTCAGGTGAAAGATCGATATACTTAATGCCATAAGTGTTTGCAGCCCCTCGATTTTTGCAGGCCCAGATTATCTCGCCGACAACAACGATTTTTTCTTTGCTTGGTAACTCAACTGTTAGCAGGATTTTGTCACCGATTGCATGACTTTTGTCTGTGGCAACACTTAGACCGTTGAGAGAAATATTCTGGGTAACGCAGGGAGAGATATTTTCCCCGGCTTTCTGGCGCCCAAGGGGCTGCAGGTAAATCTTCCATGATTTTGGGTAGCGGAACAGTTTACGGTTATCAGCCTGACTGACAATTACCCGGTCTTTGCCTGCAAGCTTGGCATCGTATAGCGCTTTATCTGCATTTGCAATAAGCTGCAGGGCGCTTCTTCCTCCTTGTTGATATGTGGCGATTCCACCGCTGAAGGTGACTTTGTATTGCTGAAAGAAGGCATCCTTTTTTATTGAAGCTGTTATGCGCTCAGCGTAGATTAGAGCCCCGGAGGCTGTGGTTTCCGGTAGTATGATAACGAATTCTTCGCCGCCAAATCTGCAGATGATATCCTCGCCACGACTTAAGTGTTTAAGCAAGGCAGCTAATTTTTTAAGGACCTCATCACCGACAAGGTGGCCATAGGTGTCATTTAATATTTTAAAGTCATCCAGATCAATGAGGAATATGGAAAAATCCTTGTCGTATCTTGCTGCACGCCTTATTTCTTTGGCCAGATAAGTATCAAAGTAGCGCCGGTTATAAAGACCGGTGAGAAAGTCGTACATTGCAAGCTGTTCCGCTTCCTTGAACAGTCGGACTTCTACAAGAAGGGGATTTTCAAGCGACTTATTGAGATTGATAAAGTAGTCAAATATAGCTAATCGCAGGCCAACGTTGCGTTCAAGTGTCTTGCATATTTGATCATAGTGATTGAGGATGCTTTGCCAGTGCTGTTTTGCCTCTTCCTCTTCAATTGAAAGATGAACAAACAGATCAATCAGGTTGGAGTAAAAATGACCTGCAAGCTCTGGTGCTGATATTTTTTCTATCTGCTCAATAAGATACTGACTGTTTACTTCATCTTCGGAAAGCCGGGTAATAATGGTTTCCTTGATCTTCCGTTGCTCCTCATTCATCTTAGCAATGTCCTATAAAAGTCTGATTTATAGCTCTGGGAAGAAGAGATCACATCAGGGCCCTGGTGGGGGAATTTAAAATCATGAGCCGGTCCAGTTTGGCTTTTTTAACAGAGCCATAAGCCTTTAAGTTAAGGCGAGCAGTCTCTTTTGGAAGCATTTTCTGTGTTTTTTTAAAACACTGAAAATTTCTTCATCGGTCAGTTCCAGAGTGTAATCATACTTATCTTCAACTGTCAGGCTTTTGCGGAGAAATGATAAGGGACAATCATTTTTTGCTTCATCGGAAAAAATGCAACTCAGGAGGAGACCAAACAGTTCGGATCTTGATCGTTCAGAAGATATTTCTCTATTTAAATACATTTACGGCATCCTCCTTTCTGCATGTTTTCCTGATTAAAAAAGCCGAGCGGTCTCTCATGAGACAACTCGGCTACGATGGTTAAGATGGCAACCCAGCTATCTCAATGAGACCTGTGGTTTTCCGTCCCTGCCTTGCGACAGGTTTGGCTTGGTCATTCTATCTATATTGTTCAGCTGCTAACTGCGCTCAGCCATGTTGATAATACCCTTAGAGCTACTTACAGTCAAATTAAAATTTCGGATAATCTGCCACAATGTTGACATTTAAACATGTTGAATCGAGTTCAAGGGTGATGCCGGCAGGAAAAATTCATTCAGATAAAAAAGGCAGGGAGATTTATGCCCCTGCTTTTTCAGTGCCTTAAATCTTGAGAAGCAGCATTCTAAAGGGAAATCTTAGCCGTGCCTGATGCCCTCCCTTTTTAGGGTATTTCTCTTCCTGGCCCAAGCAGGGGGCATGAGAAGAAATGATCATTTTCATTCATTATGCCGTCCCCGTCATCAACCCACCATCTTCCTCCGTAATGCCCGAAGTCTCCTGGCCCGAATTCCGTACATAAGCCTATAGTGCCATTAATTTCGCATTCATAGAGTTGCTGAAAAGGCCCCTTCATGGGCAAGGGGTCAGCTGCTATTATGGCATCATAGTAAAGGCTCTGGCTTTCAACATATACTACCGGGCCGCCTTTATTGCCTCGTGCAAATGCCACAACACTTAAGACCAGTACCAGCGCAGCTGCAATCAAAAATATTTTACCTTTATGTTTCATCATTTCCTCCTGTTCAGTTAGAGTTTTTAAATAAGCTCCAATAGTTGTCAGAGCCTCCCTTGATTAAGCAAAGGCATAAAACCGTTGAAAGTGCTCCCAACTTAACCGGGAAATGTAAAAGGAATATAAAGGGAGATTAAAGAGTTGCTAAAGATGGGCCAGGGAACTTCCCCCCAATCCACGAACTGCATACTTCTTGCCGGGGAGATTGCATGAACCGGAACGGCAAGTGCGATTAAATCTTTCCGCCCTTCTCCCTGTAGAGTTTCCATGCTCTGCCCGGGTTCGGCAAAAGTGAGGGCCAGGCAGGGGCTGCCCCCATGTTCTAGATTGGATTGATCTGATCAGTTGTGGGATTGATCTGCTTTAAGGGAATGGGCCGGCATGTCCTTGAGATGCTTGATCAGGTAGCTTGAAATTTCATTTTTGATAACTTTGTCTGAATCTATAAAAGCAATGCTGATTTCATAGCTGTCCGGAGCCATTTTTTCTGACCTGACAACAGTGCCGATAACCAGAAGAGGGTTTTCCGGGCTGAGTGAAATATTTATCTGGATTTTCGCCCCGGTCTCTAGGGAGTCTTTGCTTTCCAGCAGAATGCCGCCGATGCTCAGACTTTTGGTGGTTGCGGTGAATACCGGTTTTTCGTGAATGCCAAGCTCCTGTATCTCAACGGATGTTTTGTATTCAACCCGTATGTTTTTTCTTTTATCCATGGAATAAAAGGAAATATTGTTCTTGCCGAAACTTTTTGCCCGGTACAT
>Ga0209536_100014560_pt1 | contig 11289 bp, 9 predicted proteins | sample DeeMarSeWOR28_12_FD_187461 | JGI IMG/M metagenome (GOLD analysis project Ga0209536, IMG submission 187461) | Marine sediment microbial communities from White Oak River estuary, North Carolina - WOR-2-8_12 (SPAdes) (version 2) | ecosystem: Environmental > Aquatic > Marine > Intertidal zone >... | reverse complement strand
ACCAGGGTGCTGATCCAGCGTAATCCGGATGTCAGGGTCAACGGTAGGCTTATTTAAGTGCGCGCCTTCCGCCGGGTCATGGTCAGCGCGCACCTATCTTAAGGCAACCGGATAATAGGTTTTCCGGTTGTTTTGTCAATGCCGGACGTGGCTATATTGTCCGCTGAAATAGAGATTAATTCTCGGGAATTATTTCCCCTTCCCCTTTCCGGCAGCAGCTTTTTTTGGAGCGGCCTTTTTTGCAGCCGTCTTCTTCGGAGCAGCCTTTTTTGCTGCTGCTTTTTTGGGCGCTGCTTTCTTTGCTGCAGCTTTTTTTGGAGCTGTTTTCTTTGCTGCTGCTTTTTTCGGAGCAGCTTTCTTGGTGGTGGTCTTCTTTGCTGCTGTTTTCTTTGCTGCTGCTTTCTTTGGAGCTGCTTTCTTTGCTGCTGCTTTCTTTGGAGCTTTTTTTGCAGTGGTCTTTTTGGCTGCCGTTTTTTTCGGAGCCGCCTTTTTAGCTGCAGGTTTTTTTGCTGTCGCCATTGTTCTCATCTCCTCTTTTATGAATAGGTCGGTTGACAGATAGCGCTCCCCGCTGGAAGGCAGAACCACCACGATCTGCTTTCCCTCATTTTCTGGCCGTGATGCTATCTGCATTGCTGCCCATACTGCTGCACCTGATGATATGCCACAGAGAATTCCTTCAAGTTTGGCGACCTGTCGACCAGTCTCAAAGGCATTCTCATTGGATACAGTGACAACTTCGTCTATGATCTTGGTATTCAGAACATCGGGAATAAATCCGGCGCCGATTCCCTGGATTTTATGCGGTCCCGGCGTGCCGCCGGAAAGGATTGGCGATGCTGCGGGTTCAACAGCCACTGCCTGGAAGGAAGGCCTGCGCGACTTGATGACTTCTGAAATTCCGGTAATGGTGCCGCCAGTACCTACACCTGAGACCAGGATGTCAATCTGGCCGCCGGTATCAGACCAGATTTCCTCCGCGGTGGTTTTGCGGTGGATCTCTGGATTAGCCGGATTGGCAAACTGGTTCGGCATGTAAGCCTGGGGATTGTGGGCCAGAATATCCTGGGCTTTAGCTATGGCGCCTTTCATGCCCTCAGGACCTGGAGTGAGGAAAAGTTCTGCTCCCAGATGCCTTAAAAGGGCCCTGCGTTCGAGGCTCATGGTCTCGGGCATTGTGAGGATTAAGCGGTATTTCTTGGCTGCGCAGACAAAGGCTAAGGCTATGCCGGTATTTCCGCTCGTTGGTTCAACAATGGTGGTGTGGGGATCGATAAGGCCCTGGTTCTCCGCAGCTTCAATCATGGAGACACCGATGCGGTCCTTGACGCTGGCTAAAGGATTTTGGAATTCGAGCTTGGCAAGGATAGTTGCTTTAAGCCCCTTTGTGATCCTGTTGAGTCTGACCAGAGGGGTTTTTCCTACAACCTGGGAGATACCCGCATTAATTCTGGCCATTATCATTTCCCTTTTTTCAGCATTTTTTTTCTGCCGTTGCCGGCATAAATAAGTTCAGGACGCTTGAGAAGGACTTTGGTATCAGGGGGAACACTCTCTGTAATCCAGATATTACCACCGATTACCGACCGTGCACCTATGACGGTCTCCCCTCCTAAAACTGTTGTATTAGAATATATTATTACATCATCTTCAATAGTTGGATGTCTTTTTTTATATCTAAATTGATCCCCGGCATCTTTTGGCAATGATAAGGCACCCAGGGTAACACCCTGGTAAAGCCTTACGTGGTGCCCTATTTCTGTTGTTTCTCCTATCACAACACCGGTGCCGTGGTCAATAAAAAAACTTTCACCGATGGTGGCGCCAGGATGGATATCTATGCCTGTGAGGCTGTGGGCATGCTCTGTCATGATACGTGAAATGACAGGCACCTTATGTATATGAAGCAGGTTGGCCAGCCTGAATATGAATATTGCCAGAAGGCCCGGGTAGCTGAAAATTATCTCGTCATAGCCTTTAGCAGCGGGATCACCCTCATAGGCGGCCCTGATATCAGTGTCCAGCAGTTTTTTGATTGTCGGCAATTTCTGGACAATCTTCAAGGCAATTTCATGGCCCTGCTCAGAACACTTGGTGCAGGGCAGGTTATGCCGGAAGCAGTCATGCTGGAAGGCGGAGATTATCTGGCGGGACAGGTTTTCCAGAAAACAGGTGGTTTCCTGCCCCAGGTAGTATTCAAGGTTGGCCTGCGCCAGGGTCGACTGGGTGAAATAACCTGGAAACAGTATGCGTCTGGCCTGATGGACCAGTTCCACCACCGATTCATGGGAAGGGATGGGGATTGGTTCAACATGGCTGAAGGAATTCTTGTCATCCAGCAGCTTCATCAACTTCTTTACCACTGCAGGGATCTGTTCATAGAGCGGGGTCGCCGGTTCAATGGCTGTATCGCACTGGTGGTAGGTATTGAGAAATTCTGTCTTCTTTTTCTTTTTCATGTCTTATCCCCCTTGCCTATGAGGAAAATTCCATAGGTGGCCCGCCAGTTCTGCAGAAAACCTACAATATGGCCCTTGGTGTTGTGATGATGGGTATTGATTGCCACCTCTTTGAGAACCGTGCAGCCTTGGTCCCGGGTGAATTTCCGAAAGTCCTGTAAAGTAATGACCCGAATGTTCGGGGTGTTGTACCATTCATAGGGCAGTTGTTCATTTTTAGGTGCCATGCCGGTCAGCAGCACCTGCATCCGTATGGACCAGTGGCTGAAGTTCGGAAAGCTGACGATTACCTTTCTGCCAATGGCCAGAAGCGACTTCAGGAGTCTTTCCGGGTAGTAGACCTGCTGCAGTGTCTGGCTTAGAATGACATAATCAAAGGTGTCTTCCTGGTAGTCAAGCACCTCTTCATTGATGTCGCCCTGCAGTACGGAAAGGCCCTTGGCAATACACAGGGCAACCTTGGATTCACGATTTTCTATACCTGTGCCCCTGACCCCTTTATTCTGTTTCAGGTAGAGAAGCAGGTCGCCTTCGCCGCAGCCGAGATCCAGCACCCTGGAACCCGGTTTGATCCAGGACGCAATCACCTGGAGATCAAACCGTTTGAGGCCTATTGTTTGTGTTTGCGTTGTTTGAGTCATTGTATATGCTTGCAATCCCCTACTTACGCCAGTCATAAGGATAAATAAACTATTTTTTTTTCTGCAATTCGATAAAATTACGCTCCAGAAAGCCCCTTATGAGTGCGGATAAGCGTTCATTCTCCAGCAGAAAGGCATCATGGCCCCATTCCGCTTCGATCTCGCAGAAACTCACATCCAGGTTGTTTTTTTTCATGGCCTTGACCATGGCTTTGGATTGGTACGTCGGGTAAAGCCAGTCCGAGGTAAAGGAAATGACCAGGAACCTGGCCTTGGCCTTGGCAAAGGCTTCCGTCTCCGAGCCATTTCCATGCTGCCGTCGCAGATCAAAGTAATCTGCAGCCTTGGTAATATAGAGAAATGAATTCGCATCAAAACGGTCAACAAACTTCTGTCCCTGGTAGCGCAGGTAGCTTTCCACCTGGAAATCAGCATCAAAGTTGAAGGAAAAATCACTTTTATTCTGCAGGCGTCTGCCGAATTTGCGGCGCATTGCTTCATCGGAAAGATAGGTCACGTGCCCGACCATTCTGGCCAGGGCAAGGCCCAAGTTCGGTTTTGTGGAACCGTAGTATTTTCCCTTGCTCCAGTTGGGATCTGCCATGATGGCCTGGCGCGCCACCTCGTTGAACGCTATGGCCAGGGCGGAATGCCGGGTGGTGCTGGCAAGCGGTATGGCGGAAACAACAATGTCAGGATAGCGCACCGCCCACTCAAGCACCTGCATGCCGCCGATTGAACCGCCAATGACCGAGAGGATCTTTTCGATGCCGAGATGCTCCAGCAAGGCCTTCTGGGCCTTTACCATGTCACCGATGGTGACCACGGGAAAATCAAAGCCGTAAGGGATGCCGGTGCGCGGATTAATTGAGGACGGCCCGGTTGATCCCATGCAACCGGCAATGATATTGGAGCAGATAACAAAATATTTGTCAGTATCAATGCCTTTTCCCGGTCCGACCATGATTTCCCACCAACCGGGCTTCTGGTCCTCTTCGGAGTAATAGCCTGCCACATGCGAATCACCTGAAAGTGCATGCAGGATAAGGATGACATTTGACTTGTCCTGGTTGAGAGCGCCCAGCGTCTCGTAGGCAATGGTGACAGGTCCAAGGCGGGCGTTGCTTTCGAGGACCATGGTGTCAGGGGGGTCTGCAAAGGTGAAATATTTCTTTTCTACCAGCCCGACAGAAATCCCGTCCTTATCATGTTCAATATATTCGCTCATTGTCTTAGAGAAAGGGTTCGAGGTTTCTAGGGTTCAAGGGTCCGAGGGACAAAAGGTAATGTGATTAATATATTAATAAATTTACATTTTTTCCCTAACACCTTTTAGGGAATACACCTTTTTTCAAAATATATTTAAAAGAATCAAGAATATTGCCATTTTTTTGTTTTTTTTAACCCTTGACTCCTTGACCCCTGGGACCCTTGAACCCTATTAATACCTATACTCTAATGCCAAAATGACAAAAGGTCATATTTTTCTTGTAGATGGAGAATTGGCAGCGGGATGCTGAACGCTGGCTGCTATAGATTATCCAGGGCCTGTCCCAGATCATCACAAATATCCTCAAGCGCCTCTATGCCAACGGACAGCCTCAGCAGGTCCGGATAGATCGACAGTTTCTGACGTGTCGGTTCATCAAAGGAAAGATACTGCGAAGAGGCAGGATGGATGATCAGGGTCTTGCAGTCGCCAAGATTTGCCAGGTTGTAAATCATTTTCAAATTTTTGATGAACCTGAAACTTCTTTCCTGATCCCCAAGTCCGAAGGCCATCAGGCCGCAAAAACCCTTGCCGCTGAACTGCTTCTTGGCAGTCTCATGGGAAGGATTCTCCTCAAGGCCCGGATAGTTGAGCCAGGCAAGTTCTTTACGGCCCTGCAGATATTTGGCCACATCCATGGCATTTTGCATGTGTCTTTCCATGCGCAGCGCCAGGGTGTCGAGCCCGATCATGGTCAGATAGGAATGGAGCGGGGCCTGGGTGGTACCGAAATTAATATGGTGCTCACGCCAGACTTTGTCCAGGAAGGCAAGTGGACCTTTGCGGTCAATAAACGGCTTGAGATCCGGGAATCTTTCCGAGGCCGCCCAGTTGAAGGTGCCGCTGTCAATTACAGCTCCCCCTGTAGCATCGCCATGGCCGCTGAGGTATTTCGTGGTTGAGTGTATTACCACGTCGGCTCCAAGTTCAATCGGGCGGCAGAGGTAGGGTGTGGCCATGGTGTTGTCCACCATCAGGGGCAAAGCATGTCGGTGCGCTATCTCTGCTGCAGCGGCAAGATCTGGAACATCCATTTTGGGATTACCGATGGTTTCCAGCCAGATAAACCTGGTCTTGTCATTGATCGCACTTTCGATGGCGGCCATATCTGTTGATTCCACAAACCTTGCAGTAATGTTGTACTTTTTGAAAATGTTTGCAAAAAGCACATAACTTGACATGAATAATGAATTGCCCGTAACAAATTCGTCGCCGGCACGAAGCAGGGCAAGGCAGGCATTGGTAATGGCAGCCATGCCGGAAGACATGACCACAGCCCCCCGGCCCCCCTCGAGGGCGGCCAGTTTCTGTTCCAAGACCCGGTTCGTCGGGTTGGTTAACCGCATATATATATGATCAGTGGTCTTGCCGCCAAATGTCTGGCTGAGATTTTCAGCAGTGGGATGGGCATGGGAGGCAGTCTGAAAAATGGGAGGCAGGGTCGAGCCTTCCCATTTATCCGGGTTCTGTGCGGCATGGATGACCCTGGTGTTGAAGTGGAGGTCTTTTTTATGAGTCATGATATGAAGCCTTATGATAATAGTGTTGCACTGGTGTGGAGAGAAAATATATGCAGGCAGGAATCAGCTCTCGGCAGGCATTCTGGCCACTGGTCAATAGCCAGACAAATGATACGGTGTTAAAACACGCAGAACAAACTATCTGGAGTGTTTATGGGTCGTCGCATGGTTGTTTTCAATCAGAGGTTTGGAGGTTGCTTGCTGAGAGCTGATTCCTGCCTGCATGTTACCTAGTATTATTCAAATAACCACTACTCTATGAACGTTTTGTATTCAGCGACGGGTACCCAAAAAATGGAGATATGACGGAATAATACCTGTCGGCTCAATGTTTTTAGGAGTTTGCCAATAATGATTTTAAAACTTCACACTCTCTGCAGATCTTCATTTTCTCCTGCCAGTTCTGCTGAACTTTTCCTTCGCAAATGGTGCCGTTGATAAACCAGCAGAGTTTCCCGGCCTGGAATTCCCAGGCAGGGCATTGCATTTTACGCTTGCGGGGACATTTTTTGACGGTCCAGCATGCTTTGACGTTGCTCGCCTCCCCGCTTTTTCTGGCAAGAAGAAAGAAAATCTGGCGCTCCACATGCGCAGGGACTGTGCGCCAGCCCTGTTCATAACTGTGGACCGCCTTTATCGAAGAACCCAAAAGTTCGGCCAGTTGTTTTTGTGTTTTTCCAAGTATTTTGCGCGCACGCAAAAACTCTTTATCATCCATAGTTGGGGCTCCTCCGGAGTTATATCAGTCAAGAACAGTGGCAATGTACCACAATGTGGTATAGGATATCAACCGATAATTAATAAAACATGAAAAAACTTTCAGCCCTTTATTTGCTAACGTTTGGCTGGTTGATCCTCCATTTTTCCAGGTATTCGGAATTAATTCCGGATACAAGAAATGGTGCAGTCAAACCATGAAAGATAGGAACAGTTCGTACAAAATTTAAACACTATGAAAGGCTGGATCTGCAGGAGGCAGGTGACATGTAAATTGAAAAAAAACCTGCAAAGGAGTATAGTATAAAAAATGTAAAAGTATTGTAATGCCCGGTAATTTCTAAAGAAGTAGGAGATAAACATGAAAGTGTTTATAACTGGCGGTACTGGGTTTTTAGGAGCAGCGTTAACCGATGGGCTTCTTGCCGAAGGCCATGCTGTGACCATCCTATCCCGTTCATCCCAAAACAAATCTCTCAGGCTGGGGTTGGCATATTGCGAGGGAAACCCGACTAAGAGCGGAACCTGGCAGCAAGAGGTCGCAAGGCATGAGGTGGTGATTAATCTTGCCGGCGCTTCAATTTTCCGGCCCTGGAATGATAAGAATAAAGAAGCAATCCGCAGCAGCCGCATTCTCACCACACATAACATAGTTGATGCAATCGGCCAGGCCCGGAAAAACATAACACTCCTCAGTGGCTCTGCTGTGGGCTATTACGGCTTCAGGGAGGATGAGGAGCTGGATGAAAACTCACCACCGGGTGATGATTTTCTGGCCGGGGTTGTTCTGGACTGGGAGGCCGAGGCAAAAAGGGCGGAGCAGTTTGGCGCCCGGGTTGTTCTTTGCCGCATAGGGGTTATACTGGGAAGAGACGGGGGAGCCTTGAGTAAAATGCTTGCTGTTTTCAAGTGGGGTTTGGGATCTCCGCTGGGTTCCGGGTCTCAATGGTTTTCCTGGATTTCTCTCCATGACCTGGTCAACATTTTCTTATACCTCTTGGAAAACAACGCAATCTCCGGGCCTGTGAATTGTACCTCGCCGCACCCGGTGACCAACCGGGAGATGACAAAGGCCTTAGGCAGAGCCCTGCACAGGCCTACAATTCTGCCGCCGGTTCCAGCTCCTGTCATCAGGGGAATGCTGGGAGAATTCAGCGATGTTTTTGTCAAAGGCCAAAAAGTCATGCCGAAAAAACTGCTTAAGGAGGGGTTCGTTTTCGCTTTCCCTGAGATCGAGGAGGCTTTCGCGCACCTGGTTTAACAAGGTTTTGGAGTAAGGCTATGCCTGACACACGATGGGAGACATTGGAGGTCCAGGAGTCTTTTGATTTGCTTGCAAGCTCTGAAGCCGGTCTTAGCAGTGATGAAGCCGGAAAACGGTTGGCGGAATTCGGGCCCAATGTTCTGGCTGCAGAAGAGAAAATCAAGATTTTCTCCATCCTGCTGCACCAGTTTAAAAGCCCTCTGATCTATGTACTTCTCGCTGCAGCGGCTGTCACTTTCTTTCTGACCGAATATATTGATATGTCCGTTATCCTTGCAGTTGTCATCTTAAATGCCGTCATTGGCTTTATTCAGGAAATCAAAGCAGAGCAGGGCATCCGTTCCCTGAAAAAAATGGTGCAGGCAAAAGCACGGGCCCTTCGTGACCGGCATGAGAAAGAACTTCCCGGCAGTCAGCTGGTGCCGGGCGATGTCGTCTATCTGGCTGCCGGCATGCGTGTGCCGGCTGATCTGCGCTTGATCCACACACTTGATCTCCGTGTCGATGAATCCATGCTCACTGGCGAGTCACTGCCCGCGGACAAAAGAACGGAAAAACTATCTGAGCAGAATCTGACGCCGGGTGACATGAATAATATTGCCTTTATGGGAACTACTGTTGTCTATGGCCGTGGCAGGGGTGTCGTGGTTAAAACCGGCAGGCGTACAGTTATCGGTGATATAGCGGAAAAAGTGCAGGAGGTTCCGTTCGGCAAAGCCCCCCTGCAGCAGAAGCTTGATAGCTTTGCCAGGTTTCTTAGCTGGACTGTTGGCGGAATTTCGCTGTTTATTTTCGGGCTGGGGCTCTATGAAGGTGAAAGACTCAGCGAAATGTTCATTGCAGCGGTGGCCATAGCCGTGTCAGCCATTCCTGAAGGGTTGCCTGTAGCAGTCACGATTGCCATGGCAATCGGCGTAAACCGTATGGCACGCCAGAATGCCATTGTGCGCAGGCTGCCCTCTGTGGAAACCCTGGGCAGTACCACAATAATAGGTTCTGACAAGACAGGCACGCTGACACGAAACGAGATGACCGTGAAACTCGTGTTTGACGGCCTGCGGACCTATGAAATTTCAGGGATCGGCTATGAGCCGGTAGGAAGCATTACCCACGAAGGCGAACAGGTAGACATCGCATCCTGTCCGGAACTGGCGCAAACTTTACGTATCGGGCAGCTTTGTAATGAGGCTAACCTGTACCAGGAGGATGGTGAATACAGGATAGATGGCGACCCGACCGAAGGCGCCCTCATCGTTTCTGCCATCAAGGGGGGACTGCAGGTTGAAGAGGAGCAGTTGCGCTATCCTCAGCTTTGGATTGTACCCTTTGAATCAGAGCGGGGATTCATGGCTACACTGCATGAGATAGAAGGCCGTAAGATCATTTTTGCCAAGGGCGCGCCTGAGAAGATCATCCATTTTTCCATGTTGGATGAAGCTGACCCGGCTTTTGAGAACAGGCTTGCCGAGGTGGCGGCAAATTTTGCCGACCAGGGGCTCAGGGTTCTTGGCATGGCCTATAAGGAGGTTGATGCCGATACGGTGAAAATCTCCCAGGCGGACGTGGAGAGCGGTCTTATTTTTGCAGGTCTGCAGGGCATGATGGATCCTCCCCGCCAGGAAGTTGTCGAGGCCATAAAGATGTGTAAACAGGCCGGCATAAGGACAGCAATGGTTACCGGGGATCATGCCATAACGGCCGGAGCAGTTGCCGGCCAAATAGGTATCGGCTCAGGTGATGAACAGGCCGTTGAAGGGCGCCAGATAGAGACTCTGTCGGATGATGAGCTGTATGAAAAAGTGAGATCCACCTCAGTGTATGCCCGGGTGGCACCGCTCCATAAGCTAAGGATCGTACAGCAGCTGATAAGGCAGGGAGAGGTGGTGGCTGTAACAGGTGACGGTGTCAACGATGCCCCGGCTTTAAAGGCCGCGCATATTGGCGTAGCCATGGGCCGCACCGGGACCGATGTAGCCAAGGAGGCCGCTGATATTGTCCTATCCGATGATAATTTTGCCAGTATAGTGGCTGCGGTAAAAGAAGGCAGGATTGTCTACGACAACATCAAGAAGGTGACCATTTTTCTTGTTTCCTGCGGCTTCGGAGAACTGTTGACCATCATAGCTTCAATGCTGGCCGGGTTGCATCTTCCCTATAATCCGGCCCAGATCCTCTGGCTCAACCTTGTAACCAACGGGTTCCAGGACGTGGCCCTGGCATTTGAACCGGGCGAGAAGGACGTGCTGAAACGCAGGCCCCGGCCTGCGAATGAAAGGATTCTCTCGCCCCTCATGATACAGCGGACCCTTCTCATGGGCTCTATCCTGGGATTTGGTACCTTCGTTGTCTATTACCTGGAGCTTGCAGCCAATGTTCCTGTTGAGGGTGCCAGAAGCGTTGCACTCACAACCATGGTCTTTTTCCAGTTCTATCAGGCCATGAATTGCCGCTCCGAAACGCAGTCCATTTTCGAGATGAACCCGCTCTCCAATCCTTTCCTGTTCGTCAGTATGATCGGCGCTTTCTTTGCCCACCTGGCAGTACTCTATGTGCCGGCCCTGCAGTTTGTTTTCCGGACCGTGCCCCTGGATTTTGGCCAATGGATTCTCGTTATTGCCGCCTCAGTAACGATAGTCTTCGGTGTAGAGGTCGATAAGTTCATCCGGCGCAGTAAATTGTCGCCCTGAGAAAACATGCTGCATTTGCAATAAAATGAATGTGAAGATGGTCAGGCAAAACCGCCGAACAAGGCGCCCAGGGAAGCCAAGACTTTGGTACTCAGGGTTTCAGGGACCGGGGCCTGTTCCCGGACATTGCGGTGACGAGATAATAGCGTTGCCCAATCCGTACATTCCTTGTATTGTATCCTGCCTGTTTCGGGCCGGATATTTTGTTGCGGGTTATTTAGATGATCTCATAAGGACTCCGGGCCGGCAGATGGTTCACATTTTGGAAGGATTGATAATACCTGAAAAATTAAAAGGAGCTAATAATATTGCCCGAACCACTGGTGTGGTTACTTTTTTAGCGCACTCCTGGGCAGCAGGAAATGGCAAAAGGATATTTCCTTATCAATATATCGGTTAATTTTGGGAATGGCTTCACATACAGAGAGAATTAACAATATGACAGGAGAATCACATGGCTTCAGATGTTAATGATATTACAATACAGTATGAAGAAGACGGGGTGGTGATCGTCAAGGAAATTGCCAAGGAGATCCTTTCCAAAGGGTCCTGGGCAACGGTGCTTTTCAGATACCGGCAATTGGACAAGCGCAAAAATGAATATGGACCTGACAGCTATTCCATCCGCAGATATCAGAAAATCCATGGCGAGTACCTGCCAAAGTCAAAATTTAATATTTCCAGTAATAAGCAGGCTGAAAAGATAGTTGAAACCCTGCAGAAATGGTTGA
>Ga0209536_100014559_pt1 | contig 11289 bp, 10 predicted proteins | sample DeeMarSeWOR28_12_FD_187461 | JGI IMG/M metagenome (GOLD analysis project Ga0209536, IMG submission 187461) | Marine sediment microbial communities from White Oak River estuary, North Carolina - WOR-2-8_12 (SPAdes) (version 2) | ecosystem: Environmental > Aquatic > Marine > Intertidal zone >... | reverse complement strand
CATTGTGATTCTTTTTTTGTTTTTTTCCATTTTAATTCGCACTTTGATATGGGATATAGACAATCAAGCTTCTATATTGCTGTTTTAGATACGGATTATTCTCAAAAGAAGTAAGCAGAAATCATGCCAAGGAGTTCAAAACAGGTAAAAATCATAGGTTCGCTTTATTCTCTGTTCTTATAATACTTAATTTACTATCAAATAGGTATCATTGTAAAACATAAAAATAAGGTAACATGAGCAAATTCGGCACAAATAAGATGTAACATACGGATATCCACATGGGTTAAACCCAGCAGTTTCGCCCCAATTGGGATAATGGCGTCATGGAATCTTAAGGTTGGAAGTATTTTTATAACATTTTTAATATGTTAAATATATTTTCGTTCCCGATATTTCATCATTCCAAAATACGATTTTCCCATACAGTGGGTATGAACAAATTGTAATTATAAAATATTTGATTTCGGCATACCAATATAAAAGCGTTTAAACCCTACTTGGGTGTGAAACTTATTGTAAAAGAGATATATTTTTACAATAACATATCACTCTAAGACAAAAAGTGGCATTTTTTTGACGAGGTTATCCGTATTTTCCTTTAAGACATTGAAAACAATCATACCGTTGAAATGGTTTAAACTTTAAGTAGGTTCTGATGAGCTTTGCACCAAACATAAAAACTCATGGGGCAACTTAATATTTATTCAATAACCCGGTACACTTTATCGTTTTCTCGTACCCTCTTTTGTACTTTAACGCCGACCAGATCTCCTTCTTGTGCTTTCTCCACAGGCTGATTTTCAATTTCCATGCTTGAAACAGCTTCGGTGAAATCGGTTGTATACCCCTTGTATTTCAAAACGTCACCTTTTTGGATCGTCCCACGAATCACCTTAATGGCAGCAACACATGGTTTGGCGTAAAAATTGATAACCATACCGACTTGATCCTCCGCCATAATTATGCCTCCTGACAATAGATATAGAACCATCAATTGGTAAGGTCTTCCGATTTTCAAATAAAGACCTCTTTTGCCTGCTCGGTTAAATCCGTATGTATCATTCAACCGGGGCTAAATCTCTGTATAAGGTGATACTTTCCGCCAAGCGGAGCTTAACGTTTTAAAGTGTCTCAGGTAAAACCGCTATAAAGCTTGAGTTGGGTGAAATAAGTCTGAAATAAGTGTAAGTTAATTTAATTTTTAAACTATCGACGAATCATTATCTTGTCAAGAAGATAAGATTAACAAAAGGCTAAGCTATTGACAAATTGAATGTTTAATGCACTAATACCGTAACTCAGGAATCAATAATTTCGTTCGAATGAATTGTTTCGCATAACCATACATTCATTTTATGTCCTCTATAAAGGAGCCGCTTATGAAAAAGAAATGTGAATTAAAATTTTCTGATCTCAGATCGATATGTGATCCCAAAATGTTCAACTTCAAGAATACAGCGGAAGTCGATCTCCTGGACGAAGTCATCGGCCAAGAAAGAGCGGTTCAGGCAATCGAGTTTGGTTTGAATATCAAAAGTCCAGGATATAATATGTTTGTTACGGGGATAGAAGGTACCGGAAAATCAACCATTATAAGAGATATCGTTACTCAGCATGCAAAAAATCTACCCTCTCCGGTGGACTGGTGCATGGTCAATAATTTTAAAGATGAATATCGTCCCAAAGCCATTTCTGTTCCCAAAGGAAAAGCAGGCCGGTTTTCCAAAACCATGAACAAGTTAATTGACGATCTGAAAAAAGAACTTCCCAAAGCCTTTGAACATGAATCCTTTCAGCAAAGACAATCTGAAATCCAAAAAAAATATACCGATCAACAAAAAGATATCATTAAAAAACTTGAAGCATCAGCATTACAACACAATATTCAGATTAATAGAACCAAAGCCGGCTACCAAACCATTCCTATCGTAGAAAATAAGACGATCTCACCGGAAGAATTTCTTTCCCTCCCAAAGGAAAAACAAGGGGAAATCGAAGAAAATATCAGCATTGTGCAGTCCGAAATCGATTCCACGATTCGGGATATCAATAAGATTAATCAAGCGATGGGTTCGGAGATTGAAAAACTGATGCAGGAAATAGCACTCTTTGTTGTAAAACAACGAATAGATGTTATCAGGGACGAATACAAAGCATGCAAAGATATTTTGATCTATTTAGATGAAGTAGAAACCGACGTTCTTGAAAACGTTCAGGATTTTATTGCTTCCCCCGAATCGAAATCACCTTTAGAAGGTCTGATGTTTCAATCTGCCAAGCCTTCTTTTTTACGTTATCAGGTGAACGTTTTGGTGGATCAAAAAGATTTAAAAGGTGCTCCGGTTATTTTTGAAACAAATCCAACGTATCAAAATGTTTTTGGTCAAATTGAAAAAAGAGCCTATATGGGGACGGTGACCACTGATTTTACCATGGTTCAAGCCGGATCAATTTTAAGGGCCAACGGCGGCTATCTGATCATGGAAATTGAATCTATTCTCATGAACCCTTTTGTATGGGAAGCACTCAAACGTACACTTCAAAACAAATTGTTGTCCATAGAAGACGTTGCCTCGGGTATGGGATACGGCACATCATCCTTGCGTCCGGAACCGATTCCTATGGAAGTCAAAGTTATTTTATTGGGTAGTTATCGCCTTTTTCATTTGCTCCAAAATTATGATTCAAAATTTAATAAAATATTCAAAGTAAGAGCAGATTTTGATCATGAAGTCATAAAAAATGATGACACCATTCAAAAATATGCACGTTTTATCTCCAGAGTATGCAAGGAAGAGGAACTTCTTCCCTTAACCCCAAAAGGAGTCGCCGCCATCGTAGAATATGGCGAAAAATATATCTCCAACAAACATAAACTTTCCATTCGTTTTGGACCTATTATGGGAATTTTAATTGAAGCAGACTATTGGGCCCGAAAACGGAATGCCAAGCAGGTGAGTGACAAAGATGTCATTCGTGCATTTACTGAACACAGATTTCGTTATAATCTTTACGAAGAAAAAATTCATGAATCCTATGTAGATGATACGATTATGATTGATGTTGAAGGTGATGAAATCGGCCAGGTGAACGCCCTCGCAGTCTATCAAATCGGCGATATTTCATTTGGACGCCCTTCTCGTATCACGGCTGAAACCTACATGGGCAAACAAGGTGTCGTCAATATCGAACGCGAAGCAAAACTCAGTGGAAAAACCCATGACAAAGGCGTTTTGATCCTTTCCGGTTATTTAGGCCGAACCTTTGCTCAAAACTATCCTCTGAATTTATCCATTAGCATTACGTTCGAGCAAAGTTACAGCGGAATCGACGGGGACAGTGCTTCATCCACAGAACTGTATGCCATTATTTCGAGCCTTTCCGGTATCCCAATCCATCAAGGAATAGCAGTAACCGGTTCTGTGAATCAAAAAGGAAAAATTCAGGCCATTGGTGGTGTGAATCAAAAAATTGAAGGTTTTTTCGATGTTTGCAAAGCAAAAGGATTTACCGGCAAACAAGGGGTTCTCATCCCCAAGGCCAATGTTAAAAACCTGATGCTTAAAAAAGAGGTCATCGACGCTGTGAAGAACAAAAATTTTCACATCTATCAGGTTTCAACGGTCGAAGAAGGTATAGAGATATTGACCGGCGTTCCGGCAGGAGTGCCGGATGAAAACTTTGAATACCCTTTCGATACCATTTATGGAAAAGTACAAGCCAAACTCAAAGGATATTTAGAACGTTCATATAAGCTGAAGAAAGAGTTTGAGGAACAAGACAATACGAACGACTAGTTTGCTTTGTTAAGGAATTAATTGTCATGAAGATTATCACTACCTCCATAAAAGGAATTCTCATTATAGAGCCCAAAATCTTTGAGGACAAGCGCGGTTATTTTATGGAAACCTACAATCAGAACAGATATAATGAATTCGGAATCAACAAAACATTTGTTCAGGATAACCTATCTTATTCTCTGAAAAACACTTTGAGAGGCCTTCACTTTCAGATCAAACATCCCCAGGCCAAGCTGATTCAAGTCGTCTCCGGCGAAATCTTCGATGTTGCCGTTGATCTCCGGCCCGGTTCCGCTACTTTTGGAGAATGGACTGGGATTTATCTATCCGATGAGAACAAACGGCAGGTGTTTATACCGGAGGGTTTTGCCCACGGCTTCTGCGTCCTGAGTGAGTTTGCGCTCTTTTGCTACAAATGCTCAGATTTTTATGCGCCGGATCATGAAGGCGGTATTCTCTGGTCAGATCCTGATATCGGTATCGAATGGCCGGTTGAAACTCCGATTATTTCAGATAAAGACAAACAATATCAAAAACTTTCTGATCTAACTTCCGAACAATTTCCATCTTTTTAATATGAAAAAAATACCCGGACAAGTAGAACTCCTTGCACCGGCAGGTAATTTTGAAAAACTCGAAATTGCCATACATTATGGTGCCAATGCGGTTTATTTGGCCGGCAAAAAATTCAGTCTTAGAAACTTTTCTCAAAATTTTACTCTTGATGAACTTCAACATGCTGCCCTTTATGCTCGAAAACACCATGTAAAAGTCTATGTGGCCTGTAATGTATATCCAAAAAATAACGAACAAAAATCGATTGAGGATTATCTTCATTCACTCGGGAAAATCGGAATAGATGCACTCATCATAGCAGATCCGGGAATATTGATGACAGCATCCAAAATCATACCCCAAATCCCCATCCATTTAAGTACCCAAGCCAATACAACTAATTTTAAAAGTGCCCTTTTCTGGCAAAAACTTGGCATTAAACGAGTAAATTTAGCAAGAGAGTTGTCCCTAAAAGAGATCAAGGAGGTCGCTCTTCACTGTGATCTTGAAATTGAAACTTTTGTTCACGGCGCCATGTGCATCGCATATTCCGGGCGATGCCTTCTAAGCAGCTATATGGCAAACCGTAATAGTAATCGGGGAATGTGCACTCAATCTTGCAGATGGAAGTATGCCGTGGTGGAACAGTTCAGACCCGGCCAATATATGCCCATCGCTGAAGATGATCATGGGAGCTACATGTTCAGCTCAAAAGATCTGTGTATGATTGAACATATTCCTGAACTTATAAAATCGGGCGTCGTTTCACTGAAAATCGAAGGACGAATGCGGAGCATCAACTACTTGGCATCGACCGTTAAAATTTATCGTGAAGCCATTGATGCTTATTATGAAAATCCGGAAGAATATACGGCCCAAAAAGAATGGTTTTATGAACTCAAAGCCGTGAGTAACAGAAGTTATTCAACCGGATTCTATTTCGAGAATCCCCACCAGATATTGCCGGCCTATGAAAATTTAAGAAATAGCGGACAACAATTTATTGGAAAGGTCATCGGCACTTCAAAGAAATATGGTATTAAGATCGATGTGCGAAACAAGATTTCTAAAGGCGATACCATTCAGATATTTAGTAGGAAAGGTCCTGTTAAAAATGGCCGGATTAATACCATAATCGATGAACGCGGTCAGCCCCTGGCTTATGCCCAGCCTGGTAGTATGGTTTTTGTTGCAATGGATCATGCATGTTTTCCCAACGATCTTATCAGAATGGATGATAAATATTAATGGTGAGAAACTTTAAAAGGGAGTAAAATGAAGGGTTATATTCAGGTGTATACCGGAAATGGAAAAGGAAAAACCACAGCAGCATTAGGTCTGGCAATACGAGCTGCCGGTGCGGGTCTTAAGGTTTTTATCGCCCAGTTTATTAAGATGGGTGAATATAGTGAAATAAAAGCCCTGAAAAGGTTCGATGATTTGATTACGGTGGAACAGTTCGGAAGTGGCCGTTTTATAAAAGGCAAGCCGTCTGTCTCGGACATCGAAGCCGCACAAAAGGGTTTAGAAAAAATCAAAACAATCTTTACGTCAGGCCAACACAATGTGGTAATCATGGAAGAAGCAAACGTTGCTGCAGGTCTCGGGCTTCTGTCCCTAAAGGAGATACTGGAAATTATGGCTGAAAAACCCAAGGAAGTTGAACTTGTCATTACAGGACGGGGTGCGGATTCCAAGATCATTGAAAAAGCTGACCTGGTAACCGAAATGAAGGAGGTTAAGCATTATTTTCAAAAGGGTGTCAAGGCTAGAATCGGAATAGAAAAGTAATCTCTATTTCCTCTTTTCAACCCTCATCTAAGAGCTTTATAGCCGATTTAAACTTTTTGCTAATCGACAAGGTCATTTCAGCCGCATCTTCCAGCAATAAAGCAGCCTTGCCCTTGTTTTTCTCTTTTGCTTTTTGAGCCCAATCTCTGTATGTTTGAGCATGATCGTTATTGTGCTTTATCCAGTGTTCAAGTAATTTAACCATTTTTTCATCAAAGGACAAAGCACTCTGTATCTCTTGGTTATGGTGCTGATGGGTCATTGATACATCCCCTTATAATTTGAACACACTTTTGCCTTAAAATATTTTCCTGGCAAGCCGTGCTTTAATGGAGTTCCTAAAATTAAGAATGCAAACATTCAGTTTGTTATTTACTGTCAAAAGATATAACCGTCAAGATATATAAATTATATGAGAAAAGCAGGGTTTCTTTTCGATAAAAAAAATATTGGGATTTTTCTTCTTTTTCTCTTTGGAATCATTTTCGGATGTATGGTGGGTTTTTTTTTCGCCCTGACCAAAGATCTTCCACAAATTCGAAATCTTGAATCTTTCAAGCCGTCTTCCATTACACGAATTTATTCCGCGGATGACGTGCTCCTTGCCGAATTCTTTTTAGAAAAAAGGGATCCCGTGCCGATAGGAATTATTCCCGAGAACCTCAAAAAGGCCTTAATTGTTACTGAAGACAGACGTTTTTATCAGCATAGCGGCATTGATCTGAAAGGAATTTTAAGGGCCATCTTTCGAGATATTAAAGCAGCCAAATTTGTCGAAGGAGCCAGTACCATCACCCAGCAACTCTCCAAAACACTTTTTTTAGAACCGCGTAAAACTTTATTGCGAAAAGCAAAAGAAGCCTTCCTCTCTTTTCAAATAGAGCGTCGATATACAAAAGATGAAATCATGGAACTTTACCTTAATCAGGTATACTTTGGCAGCGGCGCATATGGTGTGGAATCGGCGGCCCGAATGTTTTTTGGCAAAACTGTACGTGATTTAAATCTTGCTGAATGTGCCCTTCTGGCCGGTCTCCCAAAGTCGCCTTCGCGATACTCTCCGTTAATTGATAAAGATCTTGCGTTTAAAAGAAGAAATATTGTTTTAAAACAAATGAAAGATACAGGAGTTATTAGTCAGGCTCTTTTTGATATGACAAAAGTAGCACCTTTGCATCTCGCGGAACAAAACAAAAACAGTGTCAAAGCACCTTATTTTATTGAGTTTATTAAATATTTTCTTGAAAACACCATTGGTTCGTCAAGGCTTTATAAAGGCGGTCTTACCGTTGTTACAACACTCGACTTTAAGTTACAAAAGGCTGCTGAACTTGCTGTTGATAAAGGATTGTCTGCCCTCGAACATAGGATGAAACAACAATATTTAAAGAACCCTGATCCCCAATGCGCACTCGTTTCTTTGGATGTTCAATCGGGTGGAATTCTTGCTATGATCGGCGGAAGGGATTTCTCAAAAACCCCTTTTAACCGGGCAACGATTTCCAGAAGACAACCTGGATCTGCATTTAAACCTATTGTTTATGCTTATGCTATCGAACAGGGTTTCTCACAAAGCAAAATGATTCTCGATGCACCGGTGGCGTTTAAAATTGGGAATCGAAAAAAAGCGTGGCAACCGAAAAATTTTTCCGAAGATTACAAAGGTGAAATGACCCTAAGAACAGCACTGGCGCTTTCTAAAAATATTCCTGCAGTAAGGCTCATCGAGATGTTGGGGCCCTCTTCAGTGGCCAGATTTGCCCATACCCTGGGCATTGAATCTGCACTGTACCCGAATCTTTCCCTGGCACTTGGCACTTCGGAAGTTAAATTGATTAATTTGACAGCAGCATATACGGTTTTTCCGAATAAAGGACAACTCATTGAACCTTACGGAGTCATGGAGGTCGTTGATGGAAACGGACGACTGGTATGGCGAGTAAAACCTCAAAAAAAGGCCGTCATTTCCAGAGAAAGTGCGGCTGTGATCACCGACATGCTCCGCAGCGTCGTTCAAGAAGGCACGGGCAAAAAAGCAATGGTAATTCAGCGCCCTATCGCCGGAAAAACAGGTACCACCAACGAATTCAAAGATGCGCTTTTTATCGGTTTTTCACCATCGATTACCACCGGCGTATGGGTGGGACAAGATAAATTTACGACCATCGGAAAAGGAGAAACAGGGGCAAGAGCAGCGCTGCCAATTTGGATCGAATTCATGAACAAAGCCTTGCGTGACAGACCCATTCAATATTTTGATATTCCAGATGGTGTCGTTAAAATGGACATCGATCCTTCAACCGGCCTTCTTGCACCGGACAACTCTCCAAACGCTGTTAAAGCACTTTTCAAGAAAGGAACAGAACCGAAATCATCACTGTAAAATAACTCATGGCTGTTGACTTTCCATCATGGGTAAAATAAATAATTTGGTAACAGTTTAGCCTTTTTAAAACATTACCGCTTCAGATATAATTAAATTTTTGCTAAAAGACCACGCCAAAGGCGGATAAACCCGTCCAGAGGCCGGCAAACCTCGTGAATTAGGGCTTGTAAATGAAAGAACCTGCCCAGGGGACTATTAATAAAGGTTTCTGCTTTAACAAGGGCTTTCATCCATAACGTTAAATTGCCAATGGTTCTTTCAAAACGACCCCTAATTCACTCGGACAGCTTCCAGCCAAAAATTTAATCATACCTGAAACGCTTCTGAAACGAATCGATCAAAGAAGTGGCAATGTTTTCAAAAGATAATGAGGATGACGATGATTCGAAAAGCCACCATTAAGGATATAAAAGCCATTCATGCACTGCTTCAGCAATATGGCCGCGAAGGCAAACTATTACCCCGACCTTTAAGCGTTCTATATGATCATGTCAGGGATTTCACGGTATATGTTGATGATAAAAACGCCGACGTTTTAGGATGTTGTGCATTGCAGTTTTGTTGGGATGATCTTGCCGAAATACGATCCCTGGCAGTACATCCCAAATATGTGGGAGAAAGAATCGGATCAAAACTTGTGGAACATGTGCTTTCCGAAGCAAAATCTTTTGACATACAAAAAGTATTTGCACTAACTTACCGCCCCAGTTTTTTTAAGCGTTTCGGTTTTCAACAAATAGACCGATCAGAACTTCCCATAAAAATATGGGCGGACTGCATCATGTGTATAAAATTCCCGGATTGTGACGAAATCGCCATGATGAAAAAAATAGGTGAACCCTAAGTATAGATGAGATTCAGAGAAATTGGAGGATATTTCCAGACACCCGGTTTTGGCATAATATGCTGACCGCCAACACTCAGCCAGTTCAAGTCGGGTTTAACATCTCGTAATTTGCCGTCATCAGGCGGCCTGGCATGATTAGTAAAGGCATAAGTGGCTAAAAAAATACAGATTCCGCTGGTTTTTTCCCGGGCAACAACATAATTTTTTTTAAATGTGCGTGCTTTAAGTTTGTTTGCCTCTGCAATCTGTTCCATTTCACGTTCTTTAAATTTCATCAGAACCGCTTTTGAAGCACCTCTTTCGGAAATCCGTATCAATGCTCTCGATTCGCTACTTGATGCATAAACTGTTGAAATACAACCCATTCTTTTTAAATATTGGGAAGCAACAATTGCAGCTGTTCTTCTGCCGCCCACTTCAAATGGAAGGCAATAGTACTCAAAAAACTTTTTCTGAACATCTATGGCATATTTATCTCCCTTTTCATACAAATCCTTTGATATATATCGAAGGCTGCTGGCCAAATCCTCGGCTGCATCTGCAATCGGCCAATCTATTTTCACATGAAAGTGGGACAAGTTGTATCTATTCTTTTTCTTGCTGGATGAATCCCTCTGGATTAAAAGCGCATAATCCACAGGCAGCAAGAGTTTGAGCAATTCGTGGAAATGGGCATAATCCAGATATTTCTGATTTCTATCGAATTTGTTTGCAAGCGGAAGGGGCTGATATCGAAGAAGGTTGGTTTTAGTGGTCCTGTTGGTTCTGAAAAACCTTATATACTTTTTATGAGTTGGTGGAATGGTGTCTTCAACAAAAATCACCAAGAAGGTATTCTGGCAGTCATATTCCACGGCCGGAATTCGCGCCCGAGGCTTCAATTCGCGTTTTTCAACAAATGGATAGGGGATATTTTTGCTATTAAAATTATTATAAGAATCGATCAAGGAGTACTGAAACATCTGTTGATCAAGCTCATCTCTCAACAATTCATAATAAGAACGCCTTAATCTGTTTTCCTGACTCAGTTCTTCTCTTACAGACCAGAATGCCAACCGCCTCTCCTTTCGATATTCTTTGAACGACAGGACTTGCTTTATCTTTTTGAATTTCCTCTTATAATAGCATTGTTTTATAAAAACGTCAACGCCTTACCGCCATCATTTTTCGTTATACTTTTCAAGCCATTGATACAAAGGTTTTTGATATTTATATGCCAAAAAGATTACCATCAGGCAGAGTCCCATTATCACTGCAAACAGTCCGTATTTCTGTTCGAAGATGTATGATCCCTGAAGGCTGAGCATCAATGTCCCCGGCATTCGTCCGATGCCTGTGATTATGAGGAATATCTTTAAGGGCAGTGAACTCAAACCCAAAAATAAACACAGGTAGTCTTTTGGAAAGCCTGGAATGACAAATAGGATAAACAAAACAATAACTCCCTGACGTTGAACAATTTTATCCAAACGATTCAGCTGACGTTCAGGTATCAGTTTCCTTATAAAACGTTTTCCCATAAACCGACCCAGTGTAAAATTGATCCACGATCCTATTGTCAGTCCGATGCTCGAATATATAAAACCTTTAGCTGTTCCGAATAAAAAGCCTCCGATGAACCCAGTGGTTTCGCCCGGGAAAGGTGCGAAAAGTACTTGTAGAATCTGAATAAAGATGAAAATTGCAGGTGCACCTTGACCAAACGAAGCGACAAGCGTTTTAACCTGCTCTCTATCCGCAAAAAGATGGTAGTAGTAGGTGATCTTTTCCCATAAATATTGATGATACACATATCCTAAAAAGATAAAAAAACAAACAACCACAACTGCAATGGGTATTCGATAAATATGTTTATTTGTGGATGTAAAATTTTTTGTCAAAGTAATAATTACCGTGAGTCAACGACC
>Ga0209536_100014558_pt1 | contig 11289 bp, 4 predicted proteins | sample DeeMarSeWOR28_12_FD_187461 | JGI IMG/M metagenome (GOLD analysis project Ga0209536, IMG submission 187461) | Marine sediment microbial communities from White Oak River estuary, North Carolina - WOR-2-8_12 (SPAdes) (version 2) | ecosystem: Environmental > Aquatic > Marine > Intertidal zone >... | reverse complement strand
TCTCCTTGACATACGGAAAAACCAGATAGCCTACCGGCTCTTAAACAAAACCGGTAATTTTAATTGTCGTTGAACGGTAAGAATAATTGTCGCTGATCAACCATCATATAGATCTTTACTCGGCATAATCAAGTACTCCGCATAATTACGCTTATGCCGAGCTCGGCATAATCGCAAGACTTTTGGATCAGTTCTGGCTCAAAATGGGGTTTCAACAGCTGTTACACAAAGACTTTTAGAACACTCATCACCTAATCTGACAAACAAGGTTTACACAAATATCGATCCTGTGCTTCGTCAGTCTGTTGAACGGCTGCCAATACAAAATTGGCTATAAAAGCAAAAACTTATACCGCTATCTCCTACTAATATTAAATATGATGCATCTGTCCTTGCAGATGAAAACTAGCAATTGGTACTAATAAAATCAAGTGCAAAGCCAACTTGGTAAGACATTTTTGGATATCAATCGCCAAAGTAGCCTAGATTCTCAAATTTGTGCCATTGCATTAGAATGCCTCTCGCTAAGAATTCTCATATATACAGCAAAAAAAGGGCTGCAAGCGTTAGCTCACAGCCCTTTAGCATAATATCAGATTATGAAAGACTCATTATGGTGGTGGAGGTGGTGGATTTGATTGGGTGGTGAAGCTCCAGATATTACCAACAGTTGTCCCATTCTCACTAACCTCATCAATACGCCAGTAGTATGGCGTTTCATAGGACATCATCCCAATCATGTTTGTATTAAATGTTGTAGCAGTCTGATTGTGTATAAACGGTGGCGGATCGCTCGTGCCGAAGTAAACATCATGTGATATAGTATCAAATCCGGCCGTCCAACTTAAATCAATAATCAGACTCACTCCCGTTTCTCCATCAGGCGGATTCGGATCACTCGCTTGATATCCTCTTAGCCAGCAATATATAAGACCGGCCAGATCTTTCGTATTTATTACGCCATCCCCCAGTGGTGGAGGGGAAATATCATAGATTTCGGACTCGCTGCCCATGTGTTCAGCCAGGATAGAAAAATCTTGAAAGTTAACTAACAAATCAGAATTCAAATCAGGAATCATTTGAATCGGCATGATACGAGCCTGAAGCAATCGTCCATCACGGACAAAAATAAGCCATTGATTGTCACGAGAAAGGAATCCTCCCCAATCATTATATCCTGTATTGATTTGTGGTCCCAGGTTTCTGGGATCTTCAAATGGTTCATTGCTGTCTGAGCGAGATGCCGTCCAGAGATCAACGCCACCATATCCACCTGCCCTGCCTGAAGCAAACAAAATGAACAATTCATCCTCGGAGACTATGGGGTAGGTAACATTGGCAAAGTCAACCGAATCATAGAGGTTTTCAGGTTCACCCCAGGGTTCATTCCTGTTAGCACGTCTGGCATACCATATATGTGAACCGCCTGATGAGATGAAGTATAATGTAAGGCCGTTATTGACCAAGTAGGGATCCCACTCATCGCTGGAGGAATTAATGTTGGGATCCAGATTCTCTGGTTCCTGCCACGGACTCTCGATTGTTTCACGCCGCGAAACCCAGATATCCATACCCCCGTGTCCACCTTCTCTATTGCTTACAAAATAGAGTTCAAGTCCGTCGTATGACAGATTGGGGCTTTGGTCACGACCGGGACCGTTGAACATAGAACCAAGGTTCTCCGGCTCACCAAAAGTTTGCTCTATAGAAGCACGACGGGAAACATAGAGATCGTTACCCCCGTACCCTCCGGGAAGATCCGAGGCAAAAAACAATTGCAGCCCATCGGCCGAAAGACATGGTGTCCAGGCAGTCAACAAACCAACCGGCCCCGGCAGGTATTCCGAAGCTTCCGGGAACAATGCGCCAAATGCTACGCCCGTTAAGAGCAAAAATACAATCATGCCAATAGCGTAAACTTTACACTTTGTATCAATCCGTTTGTTTGAATTGATGATCCGTACCCTGCATAAGGTCATTACTTCAGCTATCCATGATTCCCATAACTTTTGAAATTTAGTATTCATTTTGAGTACCTTCCTTTCTTGTTCTATTTCTGGTTTGCCGCTATAATGACAATAGCCGTGATCCGGATTGGCAAACTGTTCATCCGGATTAGGCCGGGCCGGTGAGCGGTAAGCTTGGTCGCATGTTGCTCACCGGCCGCTCTTTAGATACACTCGGTTCCAACAATGAACGATGAACGTTGTGTTTGAAACACGGTTTATTTTTCTGCCTGAGGTTGCACCTCCTTTCCTTCTGACGGTATTTGCTCAGACAAATCCAATAGCTCGGCCGCTTCAGCACGGAAACGTATTAATTCCTTATTATCAGAAGAACGTTGCTCCATTAATTCAACGGCTTGTTCGAAACATATTCGCGACTGTTCTTTTCTATCGAGCTGCCAGTGAGCCATCGCCATGAAGAATAGATCAAATTCTTTTTGATATCGGTACTCCTTGTCTTGTGTCCCTAATTCCATTGATTTGTCTAATGCCTTGATTGCATCTTCCCATTTCCCTGTGCGGTAATACGCAACCCCCAGCGTATTCCAGAAACTCCATGCTCCCGGCATCAATTTCACAGCCTCCTTGGCTAGTTCAGCTGCCCTGACCAGCTTTTGTGTCTCCGTGTTTGTTGACTTTACAAGATTCCAAGCTAAGTAATTATAGTGTCCGGCCAAGCGGCCTTTCGCCACATCGGAAGATTCAGCAGCCTGTTTTTCTAGGGTTTCTAAGGCCTTGTCTATATCCTGAGCTAAAAGCAGGATATCCGATAGGGGATAATAAGCAGGGCCGTGGGTGGGATCGGCTTGAATCCGGCGTGCATACTCGCTGACCGTCTCCTGATAGTATTCTTTAAATGTCTGCGCCGGACCGAGTGCTTCGGCTGTGGGCAGATTAGGATCAAGGTCGGTGACCCAGATCGAAGATGCGGTCCCTACGATGGCAATACTACTTCTATAGGCACTTGACCAACTGCACGAAGTGAAGTTACCCGCGTCTTTCAAAACGTGCCAGACCTCTGCCTTTTTCCTGTTATATATTCGCAGTCCGCCACCACCTCCAAATGCCGGCAGGATTAATTCCTCGCCGTCTGGCGACCAGTGGATTGTCGGTCGTATAGAAAGAGGTATCTTTAGATTAACAACCTCTGATTGGATCGCCAGTTCGACAATATGAAAAGTCTCGCCTTCGTGCCCGTATGCGACATACTTACCGTCCGGAGAAATCGCAGGGACGTAATCAGGACACTTCATCATTAGCACGGCCTCCGAATTATCTTCGATGGAGATCGAGTAGATTGAGTACAGCCCCTCAGCGGGTCGTGAAATATAAAAGACATGTATTGAGTCAGGAGCCCAGTAAGGCCAATTTCCCTCGGCCAGGAATCGCGGCTCTTCTGATCCATCAGCCTTAACAAGCCAGACCTCTCCCCATGCGCGGTAGTCATAGCCTGTAAGTCGATCGAACGACGACACCGGAATAACATCCGAAGGTAATATCTTGCGATCACGGACGTAAGCAATGTACTTACCATCAGGCGACCATTCTGGATCCTTGCCGGGCGATGCCAATATACGGGTTTTCCCGGTCTCGATATCAAGGATTGCAACACAGGTTGATCCGAACTTCCCTTTACTGTAAGTCAGGCACGCTCCATCCGGTGACCATGAAGGATGAAATCCGGGATACGCAACCAACTTGGCCCTTCCCGCCAAATAATGGTACTCTTTCTCTGCCTTGTACATATTGAAGAAGGCGCTGCCTTCTGGTTGGCTTGCCGGTGGGTGCCATGGCAGGTCGTGATGCATCGCTTCAATGACGTTGTGATATGTCAAGTTTGGAAATACTCCTTTCCTCGTCAGATCGGACTTCATGATTTCATGGTACTTTGCCTTTGCATCATCATAGCGGCCCAGAGCGACAAGGACGCAAAACACATGGACGTGATAGTCGCGTTCATTTGGCTCAAGCTGAACGCATCGCTGGGCGTCCAAGAGCGCCTCATCGTGTTTATCCATGCGCAAAAAAGTCTGGCGACGCTGATCATAAAGTCTGGCATCTTCCGATGAGATACGGATTGCCCTGTTGTGGTCTTCTATGGCCTCGTCGAGCTGCCCCAGTTCCCTCTGTGCTATGGCACTTAAGGCATAGCCAAGCTCATTCTTGGGCTGCACCCCGATCATCCTTGCCGCATCTTTGGCCATTTTGTAATAGTCATTAGCGGCATAGGACCAGTATGCCCTTTCCCGAAGGGACTCGTAGTGACTTTCATCGAGTTCTAGGGCCTTTTTCAGCAATTCAAGGGCCTTGGGTACGAGGCTTGTATTTACGGCCTGCAAAAGATATGTATCCGCATTCTTAGGAAGCAATCTCTCGGCCTCTCGTTGATGGTGTTCCCATTGCAGATGATATTCCTCCGTACGCTCCGGAGCCCCGGGATCACCGTCATAGTAGATTTTGGCAAGAAGATAATGAGCCTGCCCCGCAATCTCATCCCGCTCATCCAGCAGTCTCTCTAATTCTTTCAAGGCTTCATCCGCTCCCTGCATCTCAAAAGTAATGCGGGCATGCAGCAGCTGTGCCTCTGGCCCAACGTGCTTACTATCGACCAGATCCTCGACTTGCCTTTTCGCCTCAGAGAATTCTCTGCCCGAGAAAAGCTGACCTGCACTGGCCAGCAGGTTCCTGTGGTCGAGGGCCTTAGCCTCTTTGCTTCGATTGAGCTGCCGAATGTACATCGCGGAAACCACTATCACGCACACCGCCAGAACCATCGTCACCCCGGCCGCTATTACCCGATTTCGGTACTTGCGAAGAAACTTCTTAAGGCGATAAAGTGTTCCCGGAGGACCGGCCAATACGGGCTCATGACTCAAATGCCGTTCGATATCCTCAGCCAGGTCATGGACCGTCTCGTACCTCCGTGTCCGGTCCTTCTCTAAAGTTTTCATTACAATCCAGTCCAAATCACCCCGGATTGATTTCCTCAATAAATCCGGACTGCATTTCCTGCTCTTTGCGATATCTGTTAATAATTCACCCAGAGTACTCAGCCTTGTGGATGGCTTGAGGGGATCTGTTTCCTTGATAATCCGCTGGATTTCTGCATAACCCTTGCTGCGGATTTCTTCTGCGGGAAACGGTGTTATACCTATCAAAAGTTCATATAGTAACACCCCCAAAGAGTAAATGTCCGTCCTCGTATCTACATCCAATGCGCTCATTTCTGCCTGTTCGGGACTCATGTACTCCGGCGTCCCAATCATCTGGGCAAAGCGAGTGAAGAGTGTTTTCTCTGTCAATCGCTGATTTACCGCCTTTGCAATTCCAAAATCGATAACTTTGGGCATCGGTGTTCCATCGTGCATTGTTACCAGAACATTCGTTGGTTTGATATCGCGATGGATGATGCCCTTCTGGTGTGCGTGCTGAATTGCTTGGCATACAGGAATAAACAATCTGAGCCTTTCTTGTGGGTTGAGATTGTTCTTGTCGCAGTATTCAGTGATTGAGATACCGCGAACCAGTTCCATTACAAAATATGGTCGGCCTGTCTCCGTTGTCCCGGCATCGTGCACTTTGGCGATATTGGGATGGTCCATCATGGCTAAGGCCTGTCGCTCAGCCTCGAAGCGGGCAATTACCTGCCTGGTATCCATTCCCAATTTGATAATCTTAAGGGCCACTCTCCGTTGAAACGGCTGGATCTGCTCGGCCATAAACACTACAGCCATACCGCCTTCACCAATTTGCTCAAGGAGTTCATAACGGCCAATCTTCGTTCCGGGAGCTTCGGAAAGGGGAGAATCGTCCAAAGTAACTTCAGAATTCACAATGGGATTTTCGAGAAAACCATCCTGTATATCGTGTGCTTTCAGAAGGGCTTCAACCCTGTTGTATAGCTCTGGGTCATTACCGCAAGCTTCCTTGAGAAAGGCCTCTCGCTGTTCAGGGGATTTCTCCAGAGCTTCGTAAAAAATCTTTTCCTCTTTCTTTGGGGGCTTTTGGGCCATATTCAAATTCCCTGGTTTTTCTTCTTCCTCTTACAATGCGATAAAATCAGGTAGAGAACAATGAACTTGGTCGCATGTTGCTCACCGGCCGCTCTATATACTTTTTCTTCTTCCGAGTTTCTCTTCCAATTTTGCAGAGCCTATTTGCCAACACTTCAAGCTGTTTAGCTCTGCTTGGTACTTATTTAGCTTCTATTCTGTATCACTTCCTTCCTCACTCAATGACTTCTGAACAGACCCCAGCTCATTCCCCGCCATGACCTCTCGAATCTGTTTTTCAGATAACGCATAGCTGTATATACGCACATCGTCAATGAATCCGTCCCACGAAGTGTTATCTATTTCTTTGCCACCCTTGCCTATGATCATCTTTTCATAACCTGCTAAGAATCCGGAATTGGGAGATTCGATCCAAGTAGGCTTATCCTTCTGCCCGTTAATGTACAACTTTAACCAACTTCCTTTGTTCCAAGTCATCGCTATATGTTGCCAGTTGGTAGTCTGAACGTTGCTAGAACTCTCAAGTTGCTGGCGACCTGGAAAATCCGGTGGCCCTTCTTTCGCATTTGTACTGACGGCACACTTAATTAGATTAACACCTTTTCCGTACACACCAGCCGCATCAAATCGCATCCCCATGTTATCGTAATTGTTGGGGTCCTCGAAAATAACGAAACCTTGATCTGTTCCGATTGTATTCGCTTTTATCCACAGACAGATAGTAAGTGCGTCTAAACCATTCAAATAGGTTCCTATATCAGGTATCAAGATATGGTCACCTTTGCCAGTTAGAGATAAAGCTTGTCCTCTGATACCGGGCACATACGTTGGTTCATTGGCTTCAATACCGTCATGCTGACACCCTGACGAATCATTGGAATTACCGTCAAATTTCCACCAACCTATCATACCTGTATGATAGGGCCTGCCGGACTTATAGAGTTCAAGTCTAATTTCATAACCGGGTTGAAGTACTGGCTGTTCATCCCTGGATAGCAGATTGATGGCCTGCATTTGTTGCTTGGCGGCAGACTCGAAATCACCTACCTCGGCGTGTGCAGCTGCCAATGTACTCACATAGGTAGTATTCTTCCAGTTCGTCAGCTCACAAGCCTTTGTGGCGTTTTCAATCGCCTTGGTTCCTTTACGAAATTCTTTATTTGGACATGTTGCCAGAAACCATGCAAGATCATTGAATATCAGAGCGTTGCTTGGATAAAAATGGCCCGCTGCCTCAAAATCAGCAGTCACCTTGCCATAGTCTCCACATCCCTTAGCATCAACGGCGCGAGTGTAATACGCCCGAGCCAATCCTTTGATAACACTATCCACAGGCCGTGAAAACTCAGTTTCCATCTGCAGTGATGATGCACGCAACTCTCCGATTATTTTTGAAGCCTCATCAAGCTTGTCGGCCTCAATCAATTCCCACACAAGATAGACCTTGCTATCCTTGCCGGCAATGAGTTTTTCTGCCTCGCGAAAGTAGCTCTCTCCTTGTCTGCGTACAACGTTCTCAAAGAGGCCACGCAACCGACTAACAGTGGTCTCGGCTTCCCGTTTACGGGCCAACTGATGAAGGACCATCACGATGTATGCTAAATCAGAGACACTGGACTCATTACCAAGTATCGTATGGTTTATCCTGTCAACGCGCTTAAGCGTCTTAACGGCATCCTCGTATTCACCTGACTCGTACTGTTTCCTACCCAACGAGCGAATGCGTCTTGTTAATAAGACAAGGGATTGAGCCGTCTGTATTGTGCTTGGATGTTTTTCGCCCAGAACTTGTCGCTTCACCTCAAGCACCTTGACAAAAAACTGCTCTGCTTCTTTGTAACGTCCCTGGTTTCGGTATATCACGCCCAGATTTTGCATGGATGTCAGCGTGTCTGGATGTTCCTCCCCCAAGACACGACGCTTAAGCTCAAGCCTCTTGAAATACAATGGCTCCGCCTCATCATATTGCCCATCATCCATATATGTAAGAGCTAAGCATAACTCGGCAGCTAATGTACCTGGATGTTCCTCGCCCAGAACTCGTCGCCTGACCTCAATCACCTTAACGTAGAGCGGTTTTGCTTTATTGTAAAGGCCTTGATTCTTATACATCAAGGCTAGGTTATTCATGATAATCAGCATAACTGGGTGCTCCTCACCCAGAACTCGTCGCCCGACCTCTAAAGCCTTGACGAGTATCGGCTCTGCCTCGTCGTAACGGCGTTGAATCCGATAAAAATTGGCCAAATTGTTTATGGATATCAGTGTACTTGGATGTTCCTCCCCCAGAATCCGCCGTTGGATATCAAGCGACTTGACAAGCAACGGCTCTGCCTCGTCGAAACGGCCCTGACTCTGATACAGGCCGCCAAGATTGTTCATGCATGTCAGAGTATCTGGATGCTCCTCACCCAGAACTCGTCGCCCGACCTCTAAAGCCTTGACGAGTATCGGCTCTGCCTCGTCGTAACGGCCCTGATTTTCATATAGCAAGCCTACATTGTTCATTGAAACCAGAGTCTCTCTATGCTCCTCCCCCAGAACTCGTCGCTTGACATCAAGGGACTTGACAAGCAACGGCTCTGCTTCGTCGTAACGGCCCTGCCTTTCATATAGCATGCCTACATTGTTCATTGAAGCCAGAGTCTCTTTATGCTCTTCCCCCCGATGTTCCCGCCGAAGCCTGTACGAGCGCTCCCAATGCAGTTCTGCCTCCTCATACTTACCCAGGTTCCAGTAGGTCCCACCCAGCGTCTGTCGAATAGATGCTTCTATAAGAGGCTTGCCTTCAAACTTCCCTTCTATTTTCTCTGAAGCTGCATCCAGAACCTCGCGGACAGTTATTTCTCGGCCCTTGGCCATGCGAGGGTCAACTGAGGCGAGCAGGTCATCATTGAGAAACTCATTTACCGCCTTGGATATGTCTGCTTGCTGTTTCGCTTCAGCGTAAGCAACGGCCTCTCTCCGACGTGAGTCTTCGGCCTCGAAGTACATATACATGCTTATGATAAAGCCCACTACAAAAACCAGGATAACAAGTGCTGCTGCTGTTACGGAAGTTCGATTCCTGCGAATGAACTTCCTAGTTCGGTATACAGCAGATTCCGGGCCGGCAATCAGCGGAGCACCATCGAGATAGTTCTGAATGTCATCCGCAAGCTCAGATGCTGATCTGTATCGATGTGTACGGTCTTTACGCATCGCCATCAACGGAATCCATTCCAGTTCTCGGTGCAAACTCCTTACCAAAGAGGTAACATCAGTCCTGCGACTTTCGGCAATATTTTTGGCTTCTTCTCCCAATCCTGAAAGCCTCTTGCTTGGAGTAGGAGGTTCTTCTTCCCTTATGATCCTTTGAATCTCACCAAAGGCTGCCGACCGTAGTGTCTCGGGATCAAATGGGAGTGTTCCGGTTAGAAGCTCGTAAAGCAAGATACCTAAAGAATAGATGTCTGTCCGAGTATCAATATCCAATCCGCTCATCTCTGCTTGCTCTGGACTCATGTACTCCGGCGTGCCTATCAACTGGGCAAAGTGGGTAAATACTGTTTTTTCAGTCAGTTTTCGACTTACCGCCTTAGCGATACCGAAATCAATCACTTTGGGAACAGGCTTACCGTCATGCAGCGTTACCAACACATTGGATGGTTTAATATCTCGATGAATAATGCCTTTCTGGTGAGCATGATGGACTGCCTCACATACAGGTTTGAACAATTCCAACCTTTCCAAAGCGTTCAGCTTGTGCTGATCGCAGTATTTAGTGATAGAGATGCCGCGAACCAGTTCCATAACAAAATACGGCCTGCCCGTCTCCGTTGTACCGGCATCATGAACCTTAGCTATATTGGGATGGTCCATCAAGGCTAAAGCCTGCCTCTCGACTTCAAAACGGGCGATCACCTGTTTGGTATCCATACCCAATTTGATAATCTTAAGGGCTACCCTCCTTTGAAATGGCTGGGTCTGCTCGGCCATGAATACGACGGCCATGCCACCTTCACCAATTTGCTCGAGGAGTTTATAACGGCCGATTACCGAACCGCAGACCTCTCTGACAGGAGCAGTATCTACAGTCACCTCTGAATCCATGGGGGAATTTTCGAGGAAACTGTCATCAACATCGTGCGCCTTTAAAAGAGCTTCAACCCTGTTGTATAGCTGTTGGTCTTTACCGCAAGTTTCCTTGAGAAAAGCCTCTCGCTGTTCGGGGGACTTCTCTAGAGCTTCGTAAAAAATCTTTTCCTCTTTCTTTGGGGGCTTTTCGGCCATATTCAAATTCCCGATCTTTTCATATTCCTCTTACAATGCGATAAAATCAGGTGAAGACCATCACAGAAAATAAAAAAATCTAAGAAATTTTACCTAATCCGGCTTTTCCCCCTCTCCTGTAACCTCTATCCTGAGCCATGAGCGGGCATAAGCCCAGTACCGCTCAGCTGTAGCTTGAGATATTCCAAGGACTTTGGCTGCCTGTTCCCCAGTTAAACCGGCAAAGAAACGCAACTTTACCAATCCAGCCTTGATCTTATCTTCACCTTCAAACTTATCCAGGGCTTCGTTCAATGCCAACAGATCATCTGGTGAAGTTGTCTTGTCCCTACTTACCAAAGATTCATCGAGGGTAATTCGATTGTATTTTCCCCCATGACGTACATTCTTTTTCCGACGCGCATCTTCGATAAGGATTCTTCGCATAGCTTCAGCGGCAGCAGCAAAGAAATGCCCCCTGCTATCCCAACCTTGATCCTCTGCACCGACTAATCTCAGATATGCCTCATGGACTAATGCTGTTGCCTGAAGTGTCAGGCCGGGATGTTCTTTGGATAGTTTCTGAGCTGCTAACAGACGTAGTTCTTCATAAATTAAGGGTAGCAATTTTTCAGCAGCTCGGGTATCCCCCTTTTCAATGGCGTGCAAAATACGCGTGACGTCACTCATGTGTTGCCTTGGAATCAGATATCTTTCTTTTATTGTTTAAGCATCAATAGTAGAGTCGCCTTTACGGGTTATAGTTCTTCTGCATATATGCACTAATTCCAACCATCTCATCAGGGGATATTTTACATCAGAAGTGAAGATTCTTCAAATAGTTGTTCTTTATTAAAAGCAACTAACTGTCTTATTCTTAGTAGAAACAACAGGATTCAAGCTTTAAATCTATGACACCGTTTTGACTCCACAAGTAGCTATTTTCATGTGCTTAGGGTAAAATAAACACTAAATTTTAGCTCAAAAACAAATTTTTTATCAGAATTTTAAAGGAAAAA
>Ga0209536_100014557_pt1 | contig 11289 bp, 7 predicted proteins | sample DeeMarSeWOR28_12_FD_187461 | JGI IMG/M metagenome (GOLD analysis project Ga0209536, IMG submission 187461) | Marine sediment microbial communities from White Oak River estuary, North Carolina - WOR-2-8_12 (SPAdes) (version 2) | ecosystem: Environmental > Aquatic > Marine > Intertidal zone >... | reverse complement strand
TCTCCATCGACCAGGCGCTCGCCGAGACGTTCGGTGTGTGGGCGAGGCTCGGCTGGCAGGATGACGCGGCCGCGATCGACTTCAAGTCACTGTACTCGGGCGGCGTCAACCTGCGCGGCAGCCGGTGGACCCGGCCGGCGGACGACATCGGCATCGGCGCCGCGCTCGTACGCGGCGGGAACCTCGACATCGCCGAATCCAGGGTTTTCGAAGGGTACTACCGCGTCGTCCTGAGCCCCCCGCTGTCCGTGACAGCCGATGTGCAGCACGTCGCGGAGATCACGCGGACGATGGGCCGGATATCCGGCTGGGTCTTCGGCCTGCGGATGACCATGCTGTTCTAGGGTGCGACGATTCTGCTGAGCCCCGTGACCGGCCGGAGCGCCGACCACGGCGACGGTCTCGATACTCCGTCGCCGCGGTCTGTCGACGAAGTCGCCGGGCAAGGACGCCGGCGGTCGCGCGGGCATGGTGCGTGCGGTGCGTCCGGACGCACCGTTCCGGGGCATATCGGTGGCGATGGTGCCCGTTGGTGCTGCATTTGAGCCGTCCAGGACTGGCGCACTCCTTGCATCGGTCGGTGAAGCCGAATCCCTTGTAGATACCTGAAAAGGCCTTACCGAGCCATGGCGCGACCCGAGCGGCGCATCTCGCCCGCGCAGGACTACCTCGAGGCGCTTCACCACGAGCTCAAGGATCTGCGGTCGGGCGCGGTTGCCAGCTACATCCCGGAACTGAGCCGCGCGGAGCCCGAGTGGTTCGGCATCGCCCTGTGCACGGTCGATGGTCACATGCACCAGGCCGGAGACTCCCGGCAACCCTTCACGGTCCAGTCCATCTCCAAGGCCATCTCCTACGGCCTGGCGCTCGATGACTGCGGTGTCGACGCGGTCCTCGCCAAGGTCGGGGTCGAGCCATCGGGCGAGGCGTTCAACTCGATCAGCCTCGAGGCGGATACGGGCCGGCCGCTCAATCCGATGATCAACGCGGGCGCCATCGTGACCACCGGCCTGATCAAGGCTGAGCGAGGCAGCAATCCGCTGTCGCGCCTGCTGGCCACATTCGAGCGCTACGTGGGTCATCCGGTGAGCGTCGACGACAACGTCTACCGCTCGGAGAGCGAGACCGGCCATCGCAATCGCGCGATCGCCCACCTGCTCCGCGGCTACGACATGCTGACCGACGACCCGGAACGGGCGCTCGATCTGTACTTCAGGCAGTGCTCCATTCTCGTGACCGCACGCGACCTGGCGCTCGCCGGCGCCTGCCTCGCCAACAACGGCGTCAACCCGGTGACGGGCGTCATCGCCCTGCCCTCCGGTCACGTGGACAAGGTGCTCAGCGTGATGAGCACCTGCGGCATGTACGACTATTCGGGAGGCTGGATCTACGACGTCGGGATGCCGGCCAAGAGCGGCGTGGCCGGCGGCATCATGGCCGTCCTGCCCGGCCAGTTCGGCCTCGGCGTCTTTTCGCCCCGCCTCGATGCCAAGGGCAACAGCGTGCGCGGCATCGCGGCCTGCCGTCGCATCTCCGAGGACATGCGCCTGCACCTGTTCAAGGTCTCGCCCTCGACCTCCGCGGCGGTACTGCGGGTTCATTACGACGGCACCCAGGTGCGCTCGCAGCGGTCCAGGTCACCCGTGGAAGCCAACATCCTCGACGCCGAGGGCCGCCGTATCCAGATCTATGAAGTGCAGGGCGACCTGATGTTCTCGGGAACCGAATCGGTCATCCAGATGCTGAACGACGACATCCAGCATGCGGACTTCTTTGTGATCGACCTGAAGCGGGTATCGGCGATCGACTGGGCAGCCGTCGAAATGCTTGCCGGCTTCACCAATTCCCTGTCAGCGCTGGGCAAGACGGTGTTCTTCACCGAGCACAAGGACCATTACGCGTTCCGTTCATCCCTGCGCAAGAAGGCGGCCACCGGGCAGGTTCCAGGGCCATTCCACTTCGCCGACAGCGACCGGGCGCTGGAATGGTGTGAAGAGAGGCTGCTCGAGCGGTCCGGTATCCTGCCGGCTCCAGAGGGCGAGTGCGTGGGGCTGGCGGACCAGCTTCTGTGCCGGGACATGACGCCTGCGCAGCTCGACACGCTCGCCCGGATGGCGCGGCCAGTCACCTACGCCGCCGGCCAGTCCATCTTCGCGGCCGGCGACCCGGCCGAATCGTTCTTCCTGATCGTCCGGGGAACCGTAGAGGTGAGCGTCGCGACCGACCAGCAATGCAGGCTGCGCCTTGCGACGCTGCGTCCCGGCATGTCATTCGGCGAGCTGGCCATGCTCGACCGGTCGCGCCGCACGGCCGACGTGGCGGCCGTATCCGATACGGAGTGTCTTGAAGTGCCCTTCGCTGCACTCGATGCCGATAGCAGAGCGGTCTTTCTGGCGAATCTCGCCAGGCAGCTCGCGCAGCGGCTAGCCCGGGAAGCCGGCATTCTCCGTGCGCGGGGTTAGCCGCCCCCGGGGCTAGCGCCGGACTCGGCCGCAGCAGGGCAGGAACGCTCGCCCTAGAGTACGTCCCAGCGGTAACCCCCGGCATCCAGGGCCGCTGCCGCAAGCGCGTCGGACTGCTCGTCTTCGTTCTTCTCCAGTCGCCGGAGGTTGGCGGCCATGCGACGCTTGGCCTGCTGGGTGAACACGCTGGCAATCGCGTGAACCTCTGCCCTGCGCTCCGGGACCTCGAGGCCCAGTGCAACCGCGCGCGACATGACACACAAACCGACGAAGAGATCGATGGCGATATCGGCCAGCCGTTTCAGGTCGTACTGATGATCGACGACGCCCCTGCCGTACTTCCTCAGGACCTGCTCTGCCGCTGAGGCGAATGCGAGGGTGTACTTCTCGTACACCGCGCACTCACCGCGCAGCGCGTCGGGGCAGTGCGCGAACGCCGGCCCGAGATTGACGCCCGTCGCCCGGGCGAAGCGCCGCCCAGCGTACCCCGACAGGATCCCGAACCCCTTGATCGGGTTGCTGAAGATGTCGTCGACGGCGGCCTTCAGGTCGGACAAGGCCTTGCCTGCGTCCTTGAGTCCCGACATGGCGACGTAAAGCCGCAGAATCTCGTTGGTCCCCTCGAAGATCGGCAGGATGCGCGCATCGCGCGCCGCCTGCTCGTAGGGGTACTCGCGCATGTAGCCATTGCCCGCGGCAATCTGCAGCGCCTCCCAGGCTGCGCGGTTCATCGCCTCGCTGGCGAACACCTTGCTGATCGCCGCCTCGACGGAATAGTCCTCGAATCCGGCATCGATGTAGTGGGCCACCATCCACACGGCGCTCTCGGCGGCGAAACAGTCAACGGTCATCTGCGCGATCTTCTCGCGGACGAGGCCAAACTCGGCTATCGGCCGGTCGAACTGCCTCCGCTCCAGCGCCTGTCGTGTGGACAACGCCAGCAGCGTCTTCATGCCCCCGACGGCACCGCCGCCGAGACCCGTCCGCCCGTTGTTCAGGATTGCCATGGCGATCTTGAAGCCCTTGCCCTCCTCGCCGAGGACGTTTTCCGCCGGCACGTGAACGTCGCTGAAGTTGACGCTGGTGGTCGAGGACGCACGGATGCCCAGCTTGTCCTCGTGCTGACCGTGGGAAACGCCCTCCCAGGCCGCCTCCACGATGAACGCGGTGATCTTCCCGCCCGGCCCGTCAGTGCGGGCGAAGACCGTGTAGAGGTCCGCGATTCCGCCGTTGGTGATCCATATCTTCTCGCCGTTCAGCACCCAGCTGCCGTCCGGTTGCCGGCGCGCGGTGGTGCGCAGCGCCGCGGCGTCGGACCCGGCCCCGGACTCGGTGAGACAGAAGGCAGCGATCAACTCGCCGGTGGCGAGGCGCGGCAGGTAGCGGGACCGCTGGCCGGGGCTGCCGAACAGCAGGATCCCCTTCATCCCGATCGAGCTGTGCGCACCGATGGTGAGCGACACGGAGCTGTCGTAGCGGCTCGTCTGGCTCAGCACGCGGGCGTAGGCGGCGTTCGACAGGCCCAGCCCCCCGTGTTCCTCGGGGATGATCAAGCCGAACAGGCCCAGCTCGCGCAACTGTCCGATGAACTCGGGCGGCTGCGCCGCCACCTGGTCCCAGCGCCTGAAGTCCTCGCGGCGATCGCCGAGAAAGTCGTCGATGGCGTCGAGCATCGGCGCCAGGACTTCGCTGTCCGCCTCCCGCATGCGCGGGTAGGGAAAGACGTTGGCGTGCAGGATCTTCCCGCCGAAGAGCGCCTTGGCAACGCTCTGTTCCGGCATCGGAGCCGCGCCCTCGACGGGCGTGGCGGCGGATGGCGCATCATTCACCGTCGTTTCGGACATACAGGACTCCCGGAATATCCGGAGCCAGTGTGCGCGCCCGGCACCCTGGCCGCATCGACGGGATTACGAATTTGCGACGAAGTGCCGGTGCCCGAAGGCAGCAGCCCAGGGCGTCAGGCAGCGGGCCTGAGGGGCTCCGGCCGGCCGATGATATAGCCCTGGGCGAAGTCGATGCCCATGTCCCGGGCTGTCTCCAGCGAGGCCGCGTCCTCGACCTGCTCCGCGACCAGCTGGAAGTCGAGGGTTCGCGCCAGCCGCACGATTGCAGCGACCATTGCCTGGTTGACCGGGTCCCGCGACAGGTTGCGGATGAACGCCCCGTCGATCTTGATGTAATCCATCGCGAGGCTCTTCAGGTTGGCGAACGCGCCGAGGTCATTGCCGAAATCATCGAGCGCGAACTGGCAGCCCATGCCGTGCAGCACACCGATGAAGCGCCGCGCCAGGTCCAGGTTGGCGATCACCGAGGTCTCGGTGACCTCGAAGCAGATCTGGGAAGGCGGCACGCCCGTATGGTCGAGCGTATCGACCACGAACTCGAGGAAGGTCGGATCGCCGAGAGTCTGGCCCGAGAGGTTGATGGCGAGGCTCTTGCCATCCGCCATGCGTATCGCACCGCTCGACAGCGCCGAGAGCGCCGTCTGCACGACCCATCGGTCGACGAGCGACATGAGCCGGTAGCGCTCGGCCGTCTTCATGAACTTCGCCGGCGCAGCCGCTTCACCCGATTCGTCACGCAGCCGCAGCAACACCTCGAGGCACGGTCCGGGGGCACCGGTTTCCCGCGCCGCCAGGATCGGTTGCACGTAGAGCTCGAACAGGCCGTCCTTCAGTGCGGCCTGCAGCCGCTGCAGCCACACGATCTCGCCGCTGTGACGGGCGACCGCCTCGTCCCGCGCCGAGTAGACGTGCACGTGACTGCCGTCCCGCTTCTTGGCAACGTAGCAGGCGGAATCGGCGGCGCTCATGACGTCCTCCTGGCCGCCGCTGTCGCGCCCGATCTCGACCAGCCCGATGCTGACGCCGATGCTGAATATCCGGTCCTTCCAGACGAACCGGTAGTCGTTGATGGCGCGGCAGACGTCCTCGGCGATCTGGCGTGCCTTGTCGAGGGGGCAGCCAATGAGCAGGATGCCGAATTCGTCGCCACCGAGCCGGCCAACGGTGTCCGAGTCTCGCACGGCGTCCTTCACCAGGGTCGCCACCTCGCGCAGCATGTTGTCGCCGGCAAGATGCCCACAGGTGTCGTTGACCGCCTTGAACCGGTCGAGATCGAGATAGCACATCACGTGGTTGTGCTGGACCCCCCGTGATGCGTCCATGGCCTCGCCGAGGCGCCGCTCGAACTCGCGCCGGTTGACGAGTCCGGTCAATGGATCGTGGCTGGCCTGGTAGGACATCTGCCGCGCGAGGCCACGCAGCTCGGTCACATCGTGCAGCAGCACGGCCACACCGGATATCCCGCTGCCATTGGCGCGGATCGGCGCGGCGGAGAGCTCGATGCTGTATTCCTCGTCGCTGGCACGCGCGAGCATCAGGGCCCGGCGACCGAGGCTCACCCGGTTGCCACTCGTAAGGCATTGTTGCACCGGATCCGGCAGCGGCCTGCGATCGTGCTCGTCCACGAACGCCACCAGCTCGGTCAGTTGCCGGCCAAGTGCATCCTGTCGTGCCACGCCCGTCAGTTGTTCTGCGGTCCGGTTGAGGAAGTCGATCTTTCCCTGCGAGTCCGTGCTGACCAGCCCATCGGCAATCGAGTCGAGGGTGAGTTGTGCACGGCCACCAGCTCGCTCGGCTTTGCCATTGCCGGCCGCGACCGGCAGCATCTCCACGGCCGAATAGATGACGGCCACCTCGCGCCCGAGCCTGAGCGTCGTGCCCTTGAGCTCGAGCCGGGCGACCTGGCCGTATTCGTCGGCAACCTCGATTTCCATCAGGTCGGCCGCCTGCTGGCCCGCCAGGCGCCGCTCGATATCGGAGCGGACCAGATTGGCGTATTCCACCGAAACCAGCTCATCCAGACTGCGACCTACGATGCCGGTCGCTTCGCGGCCGAACAAGGCGCATAGCGCGGGGTTGGCCGCCTCGATGCGTTGCCGGTGAATCAGCACAGGCTCGTGCACGGAGGTGACCAGGGCAAGCAGCACGCTCCTTTCGGAAGCTGCGGCATCCCGGTCGGCGAGTTGTTGCACCGACTTCGCGATGCGCGATGCGAGGGAATTGTCGTCCGGTCCGGGAGCGGGAACCTCGCCCGACGGCGTCGAGGCAGCCGACGCGATCGTGTCGGCCACTTCCGCCGCTCGCCTGAGCTCGCGACGCTGACGCAATGCCACCGCCAGCAGGATTACCGCGAGCAGCGCCAGCCCGCCGACGACGAGTTCCAGACCAGTCATGCCGTCGCGCATCCCCTGGGCAAGGCCGCGCCAGTATTACCAGCGCCAGTCCCGACCTGTTTGTTCTAAGTCCACGACATTTCGGAGCATATCGTAAGGTGGTGGAGCCCCCCGGGGTGATTGACCATAATAGGCGCCGTCGCCGACCTTGTCGGACAACCGGTGGAGAACGTAATCTTCCCGGCCCGCCTGCAGCCTCGCCGGCCCCGAGAGACCGATGCACACCGACTTCGAACGTGCCCGTCAGCAGATGATCGACCAGCAGGTGCGGGCCTGGGACGTGCTCGACGACCGCGTGCTCGAGGTGCTCGAGCAGGTTCGCCGTGAGCACTACGTGCCCGAAGCCTACCGCGACGTCGCCTTCGCTGACGCCCCGATTCCACTCGGGCACGGGCAGGCGATGCTACCCCCCAAGATCGACGGCCGGATCCTGCAGGCTCTCGCCGTGCAGCGCAGCGACGAGGTGCTGGACGTGGGCACAGGCAGCGGCTTCCTCGCGGCCTGCCTTGCCAGGCTGGGGCGGCAAGTGCGGTCACTGGACATATTCGCGGATCTGACCGAGGCCGCCCGGCGCGCACTGAAGACCGACTCGGTCGGCAACGTCATCGTGGAAGCCGGAGATGCTTCGCGACTCGAGGCAACCGGCGCCTATGACGTCATCGCCGTGACCGCTTCACTGCCGGTTTATGACCCGCGTTTCGAGCGGGCCCTCCGGCCCGGCGGGCGACTGTTCGTGGTCGTCGGCACCGTGCCCGTCATGGAGGCGCGGCTGGTCACCCGCGTCGGTGAAGACCAGTGGACCCGGGAAGCCTTGTTCGAGACCGTCATCGAACCGATGATCAACGCCGCGCAACCACCTGGCTTCGTCTTCTGAGGCAGAGATGATCGAAGAAATCACACCGGCCGACTTCGTGCGGCGCCGAGACTCAGGCGAATCGCTCACCCTGCTGGACGTCCGCGAGCCTCGCGAGCTGGCCATCGCTTCGGTACCAGGCGCGATCCACATACGGATGGCGGAAGTTCCCGCGCGGCTCGCTGAACTCGACCGGGACGGGGAAATCGTGGTCATGTGCCATTCGGGCGTTCGCAGCCTTGCGGTCGCGCGCTTCCTTGTTCAGCAAGGATTTGAGAAGGTGGCCAACCTTGCTGGCGGGATCTCGCGCTGGGGGCGGGAAGTCGATCCGACGATGCGGCAATATTGACCCCGGCGGCCTTGGCTCTCAGGCGGAGTTGATGCTTGAAACGGGTTATATACTGCTATACCATACTACAACACTAACTGTCCTTGGGGCTTATCCCCGGTGAGTATTCGCATGAACATCCGATCCCACGTCCCGACGATTGCCCTGCTGGCCTGCCTCATGGGCACGGCTTCGGTGGCTCAGGCAGCCGACCTCGCCGAGGTGTACCAGCGTGCCCTGCAGAACGACCCGCTCATCCGCGAGGCGGAAGCAACGCGCCTGGCGACGGGCGAATCCAAGCCACAGGCACGCTCTGTTTTGCTGCCGCAGCTGAGTGCCGGCGCCGACTACGAATGGGCCAAGGCCGACGGCAGCAGCCGGCAGCTGATCACGGTTCCGCCGAACCCCCCGGACTACCTGCCGGTGCCATTCGAGAGCGACGGCGACACGACGAGCTGGAACGTCACGCTCCGGCAGAGCGTGTTCCAGTGGGAGAACTGGGTGGCGCTCAAGCGTGCCGACCGCGAGGTGGCGCAGGCAGAGATCGACTATCAGGCGGCCCAGCAGGACCTGATCCTGCGCACGGCGGAGCGCTACTTCAACGTGCTCGCCGCCAAGGACACGCTGAGCGCCGCCGAGGCAACCTACGAGGCGCTCGGCCGGCAGCTCGAACAGGCCGAGAAGCGCTTCGAGGTGGGCCTGATCGCCATTACCGACGTGCAGGATTCGAAGGCCGCCTACGATTCCGCTACGGCGGCGGTGATCCAGGCCAAGCGGAACCTCGCTACGCAGCAGGAGTTCCTGCGTGAGCTCACCGGCGAGGCTTTCGACGTGTTGTCGCGACCGGGTGAGAACCTGCCACTCAGCCCGCCCGATCCGGCCGACGAGGAACAATGGGTCGACCTCGCCATGGACCAGAACCTGCGGCTCGGCTCGAGCCGCCTGGCCGCGGAGATCACGCGCGATGACATCAGCTTCCAGCGGGGCGGCCATTATCCGAGCCTCGATCTCGTCCTGAGGCGCGGCAACCGGACCACCGACGGCACGGCGAGCTTTGCGGGACAGGAAAGTCCCGACGACAGCGACGTCGACGATACGTCCGTCACGCTGCAATTCACGTTACCGATCTATTCCGGCGGGGCGACGTCCTCACGGGTACGCCAGGCCGAGTACCGGCACCGCGCGGCGCGTGAACGGCTCGAACGGACGGCACGGGAAACCGAGCGCGAGACGCGCGACGCCTACCTCGGCGTGATGTCGGAAATGTCGCGGGTCAAGGCACTGCAGCAGGCGGTCGAGTCGGCCCGCGTCGCATTGCAGGCGACGGAGGCCGGCTATGAGGTCGGCACCCGGACGACCGTCGACGTGCTCGATGCCCGCCGCCGGCTGTTCGAGGCGGAGACCAACTATGCGCGCAGTCGATATGACTACCTGATCAACGTGCTGCGCCTGAAGCTCGCGGCGGGCGTGCTCGAGCCGACCGAGGTGGCGAGCGTCAACGCCACGCTCAACGAGGAAGTGACGCTGCGCTGAACGCCTGCCCCCGTAGCGCCCCGCCTCAGGGGGCGTCTGGCGTATCGGCGGCGGCGGCGCGTTCGAGCCGGTCGCGCACCGCCGTCCACTCCGCGGAAGCCGGCACCCGTTCGACGAGGATGCGCGAGGCGCCGACTGCGTCGAGCGCCCGCAGGTCGGCGTAGAGATCGTGACCATAGGCTGCGGCCCCGGTCTCCGCCTTTCTCCAGACGACGCCTTCGAGGCCTTCCGGTCGCATTCGCTGCGCGAGCACGGCAACGATCGCCTGGCCGCCAAGTTCCGCGCAGCGGGACTCAGCCGCGCCTCGCTCAATCAGCTCGACAGGCGTCGCAGGCGCGTAGTGCGACTTCATGGATCCCGGCACGCGCGGCGCGTCGCGTGACAGCTGCGCCAGCGGCCCGATGACCTGCTCGAGCTCGGCGCGTGCGACCTTGCCCGGCCGCAGCAACTGCGCCTGCGGCCCGGCCAGCGAGACGATGGTCGACTCGAGGCCCACTTCGCATTCGCCGCCGTCGAGGATCATCCCCACGCGGTCGCCGAGTTCCTCATGCACGTGCGCTGCCCGGGTAGGGCTCACGCGCCCGTGACGGTTGGCCGAAGGTGCGGCTATGCCGCCACCGAATGCCTCGAGCAGCGCTCTTGCCACCGGGTGCGATGGAACCCGCAAAGCCACGGTGTCCTGACCTCCGGTCACGACATCCGGAACCCGCGACGCGCGCGGCAGCACGAGCGTCAGGGGCCCCGGCCAGAACGCCGCGGCGAGCCGGCGCCCCTGCGGCGGGAACTCGCGCGCCCAGTCTTCGACCTGGAATGACGACCACAGGTGCACGATCACCGGGTGATCGGCGGGGCGTCCCTTGGCGGAAAAAATCCGCGCCACGGCCTCGGGATTCGACGCGTCCGCGCCGAGTCCGTAGACGGTCTCCGTAGGAAAGGCGACCAGCTCGCCCGCCCTGAGCAGGCGCACCGCCCGCGCGATCTCGTCGTGTCCGGGTGCCGTCATGCGCGGATGATAGCGCCCAGGCCGTGTACTCAGTCGACCGGCACGCGCTCCCAGTCGCCCGCGCCGCGCCGCAGCTCGTAGGCGGGCCAGTAGCGAAGGTCCATCTTCAGGGTGATCACGTCGACCGAGTCATTCCAGTTGACGGTCTTGAGGCGTAGCGAGGAACGGTCGGGTCGCCCAGCTACCGTCGCCATGAACGTATCGAGGTCTGGGGTGGCGATGCCATCGACCTCGACGATGCGGCGGCCGGCCCAGAGCTGGTAGCGACTCGCCGGGGAACCATACAGGAAGAAAGCGACGAATACGCCGTCCGGTGGTATCGCACGCTGTGCCGCCATCGCCCGGTGGGGTTGCTGCAGGATTGCTCCCGCCCATACCAGTATGCGGTCGATGCCACGGCCCGTGAGCGGCGTCGTGGCCAGGTCGATCTCGAGCTCGCCGCCGTCACGCCAGACGGTTACGCGGACCCGCTCCGCCTGGGCAGCGCGCTCCACCTCGCGGAAACTGCTGACGACCGAGCCGTCGACGGCGAGCAGAAGGTCCCCGGCCCGCAACGCCCCTGCGGCCGTCGAGCCCGCGACGAGGCGCGTGATGGACAGCACCTCGCGGCGGAGCGGGCTGTGCGCCTCGATGCGCCGGACCCACTCGGGATCGAGCCCGAGCCGGCGCGCCTCCGCCAGCGAGCGCGGTGCCAGTTCCGCCTCGAGCGAGTAGAGTGGCTCGCCGTCGCGTGCGTGGGCGAGCATTTCCAGCACCAGTTCCGAGGGGATCCCCTGGTTGTCCTGCTGCAGTTGACGACCATTTTCGTAGGCGAAGCTCGACCACAGTGCCAAGACCCGGCCGCGCCGGTCCGCGATGATGCGAAGGACCACC
>Ga0209536_100014556_pt1 | contig 11289 bp, 11 predicted proteins | sample DeeMarSeWOR28_12_FD_187461 | JGI IMG/M metagenome (GOLD analysis project Ga0209536, IMG submission 187461) | Marine sediment microbial communities from White Oak River estuary, North Carolina - WOR-2-8_12 (SPAdes) (version 2) | ecosystem: Environmental > Aquatic > Marine > Intertidal zone >... | reverse complement strand
CACCGATCTCTGCGGAGCTGGAACTTCCGTGCGTACTCCACGTCCACTTCGTCGCGTTGCAGGCCAAGAACACTGAAACCTACATTTAACTCGCATCGTAGTTATTAACGACATCAACCCGGCGACATGCTATGACCACCCGCCTTGGGGAGTTCGAGCAGCTGCTGCTATTCGCCCTGGTACGGCTCGGCGACAACGCCTATGGGGTGACAATTCGGAGGGAAATCGAGTCCCGCGCCGGGCGATCGGTGTCTTCAGGCGCCATTCATACCGCCATGGAGCGGCTGGAGTCCCGCGGCTACGTCACCTCCGCGGTCGGTGAGCCGACGCCACGACGAGGTGGCAAGCGCAAGAAATTCTACCGCATCCAGCGCGCGGGAGCAGAGGCCTTGTCGCGGTCCTACGATGCGCTGCACGAAATGGCCAAAGGATTGCGGCCCAAGCTGGCCGATCTCACAGCCCAGAAACCGGCGACCCGGTAGAGCCGATCGGTGAGCGACAATCCAAGTCCCCTGATAGGCCGCTTGTTACTGAGGCTTGCACTACCGCGGCAGGACCGTGAGTTCATAATCGGCGACATTGACGAGGAGTTCGCCGAACACATCCTGCCAAATCGCGGTTGGCTGGCAGCGCGCATCTGGTACTGGAGTCACGTGTTTCGTTCAGTCGGCAACAGAACGCTGCGCCTTCCTCGTTCCCCCAGGATGCTGCGTCCCAGAGGCGATCGATTCATGACCACCACATGGATGGACATAAGGCACTCGTTGCGAGGCCTTGCCAAGAACCCTGGCTTCACGCTGATAGCGCTACTTACTCTGGCACTCGGCATTGGGGCTAACACCGCGATCTTCAGCGTCGTTTACGCAGTCCTGCTGCGGCCGCTCCCCTTTGGGGATGCGGAACGCCTGGTGCGGGTTTTCGAAACGAGGCCCGACCGTGGCTGGGAAGGGGTCTCACTGTCGCGGCCCAACTTCAGGGACTACAGAGCGCAGAATCGTACCCTGGAAGACATGGGTGCAATGCTTGGCACCGACATGAACATGACCGGCAGCGGTTATCCCGAGCGTGTCCGTGGGGCCCTGGTGTCTGCCGGCTTCTTCAGAGTACTCCGAGTTGACCCGATCGTGGGTCGGACATTCTTGCGTGAAGAGGATGAACCAGGCAACGAGACGAGGGTCGCGCTGCTGAACTACGAATTCTGGAGGACTCGATTCTCCGGCGAACCGGCCATCGCCGGCACGACCCTCACACTCGACGATGAGAACTACACTGTCGTTGGCGTGCTACCGCCTGGTGAGCCGTGGCTCGACGGAGCGCAGGTCTTCATTCCCATGGTTCGTAATCCTGCAGCCAACCGCGGCAACTTCATACTCGGTACGATTGCTCGCTTGAAACCTGGCGTTTCAATCGCTGCCGCAGCTGCAGACCTCGAGGCCGTAGCCGAGAGACTCAGCCAGCAATACCCTGAGTTACAGACACAAGGGCGCATCGGCATAAGGATGGACCCCGCAAGTGACTGGGTCGCGAGTGACAGTGTGCGGCGCGCGCTGTGGGTATTGCTCGGTGCTGTCGGATTCCTATTGCTCATCGCGTGCGTGAACCTGGCAAACCTGCTGCTGGCACGCGCGACCGCACGCCAGCGTGAGACAGCCGTAAGAGCGGCGTTGGGCGCCAGTCGCGGTCGCATAAGCCAGCAGTTGCTCGCTGAAGCACTCACACTGGGAGTGCTGGGTTCGGGTGTTGGTCTCTTCCTAGCATTCGGTGCCATCCGGCTAGTCCGCAGTCTTGACCCGGGTGGCATTCCCCGGTTGGCCGACGTGAGCCTAAATGGATGGGTCCTGGTGTTCACTCTCGCAGTAGGACTGTTGTCTGGTGTCATAGCGGGTTTGGTCCCTGCGTTCCAGGTCCCCTACGCAGGGCTGCTCAGTGCGCTACGTGAGGGTGACCGAGGTGCTACTGGGAGCAGGATACAGCAGCGGCTTCGTAGCTGGTTGGTGGGTTTGGAAGTCGCTCTTTCGCTGATATTGTTGGTGGGTGCGGGCCTGCTGATCAGAAGCTTCGGCGAGTTGTCGCGTGTCGATCGCGGATTCCGGACGGAGAATCGGCTCTTCTTCTCAGTTACACTGCCTCCAACGTATGATGAAGGCACACGGGCAAGTGAACTGATCAATCAGTTCATTGCCCGCATCGAGGCTATTCCACTGGTAGTCAATGCGGCAGCCGTTCACATCCCACCGCTTTCGCAGGGGAGCACCGGCATGGGCATCGTGTCCGCCGAGAGAGCCGCTGAGATGGCCGAGTCGGTGCCGTGGGCGAGCTGGCGGCTTATTACGGATGACTACTTCAGGACGCTGGGAATCCCGTTGCTCAAGGGACGCACATTCACAGCAGCCGACATCGTCGGGGAGCCGTGGCAGGTGGTTATCAGCGATCGCCTGGCCAACCTGCTGTGGCCCGATCAGGATCCGGTCGGAAGGCAAGCACTGCTGTGGGCCGGCCAAGACGACCTGCCGGCCGAGGTGATCGGCGTGGTCGGCGACATGCGCGAACGGGGGTTGGAGGACGATCCCACACTCGCAGTCTACATCCCGTACGGCGGTGCCAGTTGGCACCCCAACTTCGTTGTATATGCCGCGGGAGACCCCCTCGCGTTGGTGCCGACGTTGCGCCCCATGTTGGCGGAACTGGATCCCAACTTGCCGATTACGAACATCCGCAGTTTCGATGACATGGTGAGCGCCTCCGTGGCCGATCGCAGGTTCAACATGATGCTGTTGACTGTGTTCGCCGGTCTCGCACTCGTGTTGGCCCTGGCGGGCATATACGGTGTTCAGTCCTATTTGGTGACGCGCCGTACCTCAGAGATCGGAATTCGAGTCGCACTCGGCGCATCGGGCGGATCGGTCATCAGGCACATCGTGGCCCAAGGCATGATCCCCACCGTCATGGGAATCGGCATCGGCGCATTGGGCGCCTTCGGTGTGTCGCGCTTCCTTGCGAGCTTGCTGTTTGGCATCGCAGCGACCGACATCGTGACGTATGTGGGGGTGGCAACGCTCTTGGGGCTGGCCGGGCTCGTGTCCTGCTACGTGCCAGCTAGAAGGGCAATGAAGGTGGATCCGGTGATTGCGCTCAGGGAGGAGTGAGGGCGACGGATTAGACGGAGCCTCACTCTGAGCAGGGAAGGGGAGATCGGCATTCGCCGGCCTCCCCTTATGGCTTCCAGTTCACGCGAGCAGTTCGGTTGGCGTGCGTTCAGTGTGCTCAACTGATCGTCATTCAGTGTGACTCAGTGGGAGAACAGAGCGCCGCTGCCTTGCTGACGCCCTGTCTCTTCCCTACTTGTCACGATGAGTCCGCCAGACGTGGCATATTGCCCATCCATGGCGCCTCAACCTGTATCCGTCGCGACCAACTGATTCTCGGTGAGCTGGTGCCGAGGTTTCACCTCACCAATACCGTGCAAGCCACGCGTCAAGCTCGCGTTACACAGCGCGAGCACGGCTATTTCGCCCGCTGCTTGCGGAACGGTATCCCCAGCTTCCGCATCTTGTAGCGCAGGGAATTGGGATTGACGCCAAGAAGCTCGCCGGCTCCTCCGGGGCCGTGGATCTTGCCAGCGGTTCTGTCGAGCACCCGCTTGATGTGCCGCGCGACTACTGTGTCCAGGTCAACCGTTTCTTCGTCGGTCCCCGGCAGGGCTGCGCCGGCCTGACCCGGGAAAGAAGTACCGAGATCATCGAACCTGAGTGGCTCACCTCGGTGCAGGATCATTGCGCGCTCCACTACGTTCTCGAGTTCGCGCACGTTTCCCGGCCAATCATAGGCCATTAGGTCGTCGATGGCCCCGGCTGCCAAGCGCGGCGTGTCTCCCAGCTTCAGCTCCTTCGCCTTGCGCTCGATGAAATGTTGCACGAGAGCCGGAAGGTCACTGCGCCGGTCGCGCAACGGAGGAACGACGATGGGAAACACGTTGAGCCGAAAGTAGAGGTCCTCGCGGAAACGTCCGGCCCGCACCAGCGCTGCGAGTTCTTGGTTGGTAGCGGCAATGATCCTAATGTCCACCGGGATACGATCTGTGCCGCCTACGCGTTCGAACTCCCTGTGCTGCAGGACACGCAGCAGCCGCACCTGCGCGTCCAGTGGCATCTCGCCTATCTCGTCGAGCAGAATAGTGCCCTTGTCGGCTCGCTCGAAGCGGCCGCGCTTGCGGGATATCGCTCCGGTGAACGCTCCCTTCTCGTGACCAAACAGCTCGCTGTCGAGCAGAGAGTCCGGGATGGCTCCGCAGTTGACTGGAATGAACGGTCCTTCGCGCCGAGCTGAGCCGAGGTGGATGGCGTTGGCAATCACGTCTTTGCCCACGCCGGTCTCGCCTGTGAGGAGTACGGGGCTTTCGGTCGGCGCGACGTGGCGAACCTGATGCATCACATCCCGCAGGCCGAAGTCGGCGCCTACGATCTCGTCGCCCGAGATGCGCAGCAGTTCCCTGTTGAGGTACAGGTTGTCGTCGGCCAAGCGGTCACGCAGCTGCAACACCTCCCTATGCACCAAGGTGTTGGCCAACGCGATGCTGAATGGGTCTTCCAGCAGCCCGAGCAGACGGGCGTGGTCTTCCGTATAGCGGTGAGCACCGTCCGCAGTCAGGACCACACCGCCGTACCTACCTCCTTCAGTGGCGAGTCGCATCCGTAGGATCGACGAGCCCATGATGCCGTGGAAGCGGAGCATCTCGCGGGCTATTGAGTTCTGATCCTCCGAGTCGATCACTACGACGTCTTCTGGCTCTGCCGTGGCCAAGCTCCGGATCCTGTCGCGCGCCTCCTTGGGCAGCGGTGTAAGGAGATCGACTTTGCTGCCTTCGTCGGCTGAGGCTGTTGCCAGCGTTCTCATGGCGCCGAGATCGGGCTCGTACAGCTGCAGGAACATGCGGTCGACCGGGACGAACTCGCGCATGTAGCGCACGCAACACGACATCGCGTCCTCGATTTCCAGATTTCCGCAAATCCTCAGGGTCGCCTTACGGAAGAACTCGTTGTCATCGATCATGACAGACGTGCCAGAACGAGAGGTCTCGTGTTGTGGTCATCCACAAGTCTATGTGGTTTTGTCAAATACAGCAACCTAAATTGTGGATTACGACGATCCATTCGGACAAATCCGCCGTAACTCGTTGGTAAAAAAAGACTTAACCTTCTGGCTCGATATTCGCATTGGGTCTTGCCAGGAATGAGTTGAATTGTGACACGCTGACTAGAGGACCTGGAGAATGACGCAGCAACGATATGAACGAGCAGTCGTGGTCACTGGCGCATCGACCGGAATTGGCAAGGCGATCGCCCTTGCCCTCGACGCCAGCGGCTTCCGTGTGTTTGCCGGCGTGCGCAAGCAATCTGACGGCGAGGCGTTGAACCGGGAAGCCAAAGGCACGCTTACCGCGCTACTGCTCGACGTGACCGACACGGCATCGATCTCGAGTGCGGTCGAAACGGTGGCGGCTCAGACCGACGGCCAGCTCTACGGTCTAGTGAACAACGCCGGGGTAGGCCTGGGTGGACCGCTCGAGCTCGTGCCCATGTCTGAGACTAGGAAACTGATGGAGGTCAACGTCATCGGCCTGCTCGCCACGACGCAGGCGTTCGTGCCGCTGCTGCGGAAGGCTCACGGTCGCATCGTGAACATCGGCTCGCTGGCCGGGATCGTCGCCATGCCTGGGGCAAGCGCCTACGCTGCATCCAAGTTCGCGGTGCAGGCAATCACGGATTCGCTGCGCCTCGAGCTCAAGCCCTTTGGTATTCGGGTCACTATTGTCGACCCCGGCGCCGTCGAGAGCGCCTTGTGGGAAAAGGGCAGGGCACAGAAGAAGACGATCTTGCACGCAGCGCCATTGGAGCTACTGCAGTTGTATGCGCCGCTCATCGAGGTGGGAAAGAGACTGGGCGACAACCCTCGCGACATCCTGCCCGCTTCGCACGTGGCCACAGACGTCAGTCACGCTCTCACTTCCAGCAAGCCCAAGCCGCGTTACCTCGTAGGTCCCGGCACCAAGAAGGCGGCCAAGCTGGCACGAATGCCGGTGTGGTTGCGCGACTGGTTGCTCAACAAGTTCATGTACTCCGGCGTCGCTAGTAGGAGGCCCGAGACCGGCTCTGTCAAACAGCGAGTCGCGGCGTAGGAGGGGACCTGTGAAGACGCTGATCTATGGCTCCGGACCCATCGGTCGATGGTTGGCCCTCCGCCTCCATCAGGCCGGCCAGGACGTGACCCTGCTGGCACGGAACGAGGCGTACGAGTCCCTGCAGCAGAACGGCGTCGAAATCGTGGACGGGCTCACTGGGGAACGGCTCGCTGCCAGCGTGAAGCTGGTCGATCGGCTGGATGCGGAGGATCGTTACGACCTAGTGGTTGTGGCCATGCAGAAGGCCGGCCGATTGGAGGTCTGCCCGGTCCTCGCTCAGAACGAGCATCTCGAGCACATCCTGTTTCTGGGCAACGATGTGTCGGGCTTCAACCACTACCGCGACCACTTGGCGGCGGAGAAGGTGTTACTCGGCTTCCCCGGTGCCGGCGGTGGCTGGGATGGCAACGACTTGGTGGTCATGGATCGCGAGAAACCGTCCGGCCACCACGGTGAGATCTTTGTAGGCGAGTATGAGGGCCCAATCCGAGAACGGACTCGACAGATCAAACGGCTGTTCGCTGCCGCCGACATCAAGGTCAGCCTGAAGAAAGACATGGATGGCTGGCTCAAATACCACTTTGCATTCATAGCCCCGACCGCAGCAGTGATTTTCCTCAAAGGCGGGGACTTGAGCGCGGTGGCTGCCGATGCGCAAGTGATCCATCAGTACTGCAGCGCCTGTCGCGAGGCTGGCAACGTGTTGCGAGCTGCAGGGTACCGCAGGCGCCAGCCGCCCGTATTCAACCTCTACTACTGGCTGCCCCGTTGGCTGGAGCCTAAGGTGTTCTCCAAGCTGTTCGGCTCACGCAGCGCCGAAATCCGCTTCGGACTCCACGCCCGGGTAGTCGGCCCGGAACTCCGTGAAATGACCGAGGAGTTCGCCGCACTCAAAGCCAGGGCCGGCTTGGACACTCCCAACCTCGACACTCTACTTGGCTATGTGCCGCGCCGTGCGCTGTCGCCCGACCGGAAGGAGCATCAGGCATGAAACGCGTACTCGTGGCCGGTGCCACCGGATATCTGGGTCAATTCGTGGCTCGGGAGTTCAAGGCCCGGGGCTACTTCGTTCGCGCCCTAGCCCGATCGCCTGGAAGGCTCGACCACATGAGGGACTCGTTGGACGAGATCGTTCAAGGCGAGGTCACCCGACCCGAGACTATTGCGCACGTGTGTGACGACATCGACATCGTGTTCTCGTCGATCGGAATCACCAAACAGAAAGACAAGCTCACGTTCAGGGACGTTGACTACCAGGGCAACGTGAACCTACTCAAGGCCGCGCAGCAAGCTGGAGTCGAGAAGTTCATCTACGTGTCGGTGTTCAACGGTCCCAACCTGCTGCACCTGGATATCGTCAAGGCGCACGAGGACTTCGTAGACGTGCTCAAGGCGTCGGGCATGAACCACGCTGTGCTGCGGCCGACCGGCTACTTCTCGGATATGACGGAGTTCTTGCAGATGGCCAAGAAGGGTCGTGTCTACCTCATCGGTGACGGCAGCAACCGGGTGAACCCGATCCATGGCGCAGACCTGGCGGTGAGCTGTGTCGATGCCGCGGAGGGGGAGCGACAGGAGGTCGACGTCGGTGGGCCAGAGATAATGACGTTTCGCGAGATCGCGGAGCTAGCGTTCCGCTCGCTGGGGAAGCCCGCGCGGATCACCGCAGTTCCCGCATGGGTCATGCGACCTGTGATTGCGACAACGAAACTGTTCAGCAAGCACCAGAGTGAGCTGCTCGCGTTCTTCACTACCGCGATGACCAGTGACGTGGTAGCATCGTCAACGGGCAGCCATCGACTCGAGGATCACTTCGCGAGCCTGTGTTCTGAAGGGAGCAATCAATGAGTAACCGGGTGCTGGTACTCGGAGCCACGGGAACGCTGGGGAATCCGGTCGCGCGGCATTTGGCCGAGCGCGGGCACACGGTGCGTGTGCTCGCGCGGAGCGCCGAGAAGGCTCGGCGCATGTTCGGACCCGCGGTAGAAGTGGTTGCAGGGATTGCGGTGGATCGGGACCAGATTCGGAGAGCAATGAAGGGGTGTGACGCGGTGCACATAAGCCTGCCGCCGGAATCTGAGTTCGTTGCCGTGCGACACATCGTCGATCTAGCTGCAGCTGGGAAGCTGCACCGGGTATCCTATGTCTCAGCCACCAGCGTGTGTGAGGAGAACCGGTGGTTCGAGATCATCGACGTGAAGCTGCGGGCAGAAGAGGCACTCCGCCGCAGTGGTGTTCCTCATACCGTATTCTGCCCGACTTGGGTCATGGAAGTTCTGCCCAATTTCGTCAAGCGTAATCGCGCCGTGGTGATCGTGGGCAGGAACCCGCCGGGGCTCCACTTCTTCGCCGCCGCAGATTTCGCCCGCATGGTTGCGACCGCCTACGAGGACGAGAGGACCCTCGGCAGGCGGTTGTACGTCCACGGCCCGGAGAGTATCACCCTGCCGAACGCTCTGCGGACCTTCATCGCGGCGTGCCACCCGCAGCATAAGATCATGCATCTGAAGCTGTGGCAGGCGAGACTGATCGCCAGGCTCACGCGCCAAATGGACTTCGTGACTCGACTGATCGGATTCTTCGATCGAGTGGGCGAGTTGGGAGACCCCACCGAGGCGAATGTACTTCTCGGAGTGCCCGCAACAACGTTGCGCGAGTGGATTGAGACCCGGACGCCAATCCGTGAAGGAGAGGAAGCACACGGGGAGCAGCGATCATGAAGATCCTGGAGATCATTCACCTGCGTATGGCCGGCGACAGCCCGCAAGCGCTGGTCGACGTGATTCGCAAGTCCGTCGGATCTCAACCTGATTTGATGGACGTCCGGATCTACCGTCACACCAAGCTCGAGACCGATCTCGTTGTCCACCTTCACCGAGCGATTGCGGAACAAAGTGATCGCGCATGTGAATGCGGCGAGCGCCTGGCTTCGATGCTTCGGGCGTACGGCATGGTCGAGCACTCGGTGTGGGTCGAAGCAGGCGGTCCCACCGACCGGTCGACGACGGGAGTCGTCTGAGAAAGAAAGCGATGAGAGTCGTGGCTTTTCCAGATCCAGCGGTCCCTATCGCCACCTGCGAGGCTTCGGATTGCGCGAAATGCTCGGTGGCCCATTCCATACACTGTCATTGCCGCCCCGCGGACCTCGTCCATTTCTATCTGGTTTGCATCCCGGCCTTCCTTGTGGGCGGAGCCGGCGTACTGGCGGTTGGCCTGATACCGTTACTCATCTGGATCGGGATCATTATTGGCTTTTTCGGGTTTGTTGAGATCAGAGTCATGTGTTCGCACTGTCCTCACTACGCCGAGGAGGGTGCGACACTGCGCTGCTGGGCCAACTACGGTTCTCCCAAGCTCTGGAAATACCGCCCCGGGCCGATGTCAACAGCTGAGAACGTCGTGTTCTTCGGCGGCTTTGTGGTGGTGTGGGGGTATCCGCTCGGCTTCTTTGTCGTAGGCGGGCTTTGGTATCTCCTCGGGCTTTACGTTCTCCTCACTGCCGGTTTCTTCGTCACCCTGAAGAGGTCTTTCTGCTCCCGGTGCATGAACTTCGCGTGCCCGCTGAATGGCGTGCCGGATTCGGTCCGCGTACTGTTCTTTGAGCGCAACCCCTCCGTGGGTAGGGCCTGGGATGCTGGGCCCGACATGAACACCGAGAACAGGACTCTCGGACGATGATGACACTGCATTTGGGAGCCTCCGGGGCTGTCGGCTAGGAGCCGCCAAGATCCTGCTGAATTGAACGAGGTTGCCGATGCCAACCGACCACACCAATGACTATCCCTTCGGCTACAACCGCAACGAACTGGAGCGGCTGGGGCATCAGCACCGCGTCTGGACCGAGGAAAACCGGCGGTTCCTCGCTAGGGCCGGTTTCGGCGAGGGCGCGACCGTAGTGGATCTCGGCTGCGGTCCCGGATACACCACTCTGGATCTGGCGCGCGTTGTGGGGCCGGAAGGCCGAGTCATCGCCGTGGATCGGGATGGTGCACGGTCGCTCCCGCTGCTCAGGGAGCGAGCAGATGCCGCAGGCTTTTCGAATGTTGAGACCCGAGCGGCCGAACTGGAGGACTTCGACCTTCCTGAGGCCAGCGTAGACGGAGTGTACGGTCGCTGGGTGCTGATGTATCTGCCCGAGAGCGCCGCGACGGCACTGGTAGGTCGCATAGCGAGCTGGCTTAGACCCGGCGGGGTATGTGCGCTGGCGGAGTTCTGCAACTATCGCCACATCCACATCCACCCACCGAGCGCGCATCTGCCCGCGATTGCGGAGGCGCTAATGCAAGCCGTTGCGGGCGACCGTGGCTGCAACCCGGAGATAGGCAATGTGCTCTCCGGGCTGCTCAGACGTGCCGGCCTACAAGTCGAGCTCCATGTGGTCACGAAGATCGTCCGGGCCCTTACCCCGGACTGGACCTGGCCGGACGCACTCTTCCGTGTGCACCTTGCAGGACTAGTGGATGAAGGCTACCTGACTCGTGAACTGCTGCACGCATTCCTCGCGGACTGGGAGGAACTGTCACGGGACCCCGATGCGATGTTCTTTGGCTCGCCCATGATGGAAGTGGTGGGGCGGCGTTGCTAGCCGGGCAGTGACAGATGCAGCTCACCGGTGGATAGTAGAGGACTCGCTGACGCACGGGAAGGCTGTCACTCAGCCACTGCAGCACGTGCGGGTGAACTCGGTTTGGCATGAAGGAACACCACATTCGGCTATGGATCTTGGCGACCGCCGTGTGGGCAGGCTTCCTGCTTGGCGGGCTGCCGGATTACTACCAGCAGTATTCCACCGACTTCATGTTGGGCTTCGTTCTGCTGGTTCTGTTCCCAATCTCCGCCGTTCTCTATTTCGTACTGAAACGTGTGGCACCCCAGCGCCGCATGTCAGTGGCGCTGTGGATAGCACTCTACTTCACGGTACCACTTGCAGTGTACGACTGGCTGTACTGCGGCCTGGTGCTTGGTCGCGGCATAGGATTCATGTGGGAGTTCTGGTACTTGACGGTGTACTATGCGATTCCGTGGCAGCTGGCGCCCGCGATGTCCCGCTAACTTTGTAGCGCCGCCGGGTGGCTCAATGGACGGGAGTCCCAGCCCCCGTTCTCGGTGCC
>Ga0209536_100014555_pt1 | contig 11290 bp, 9 predicted proteins | sample DeeMarSeWOR28_12_FD_187461 | JGI IMG/M metagenome (GOLD analysis project Ga0209536, IMG submission 187461) | Marine sediment microbial communities from White Oak River estuary, North Carolina - WOR-2-8_12 (SPAdes) (version 2) | ecosystem: Environmental > Aquatic > Marine > Intertidal zone >... | reverse complement strand
TTAAACTGGAGTCCTATTTATATACCGATTCCTACTCATCACATTTATTAAGATTTATTTCTACATATTTGACTTATTTAATTCATTTTTTTTATGTATAAATTTTGAGATGACCTATTAAAATCGAGATACAGTAAAATTTAATAGTTTTTAAATAAGTGAAAAGATAATGAAAAATATTCGTTCTGACATTTCTGGCTTTTACAAGCTCTCTATGCGTGAACGTCAGGAATTATTGGCTAAAACTGTTGGTTTAAACCAAGAAGATTTACAAATTTTACAAGAATTGGGCTATTTCTCACCTACCCAAATTGATACTTTAATAGAAAATGTAGTAGGTAGTTATCAATTACCCTTTGGTCTTGCTCTTAATTTCAAAATTAATGATAAGGATTATATTATTCCCATGGTTATTGAAGAGCCATCGGTGGTTGCTGCTGCATCTAATGCCGCAAGAATGGCTCGAAAACATGGCGGATTTTACTCGAGTGAAGTTAACTCAATTATGATATCTCAAGTTCAGATTACTCAAGTAAAAGATATTGAAACAGCTGAACAGAAGTTAGTAGAGTCAAAGCAAGATCTATTAAAAATTGCGAATGAACAAGATCCATTGTTGAATGAATTAGGTGGCGGCGCCCTCGATCTAGAAATACGAGAATTAGATACAAGAAAAGGGAAAATGTTAATAATTCATCTGTTAGTTAATGTTTTGGATGCTATGGGTGCTAATGTCGTGAATACTATGGCGGAGGCTATGAGTCCCTATATCGAAGATATAACAGGTGGAAAAGTCTACTTACGTATATTATCGAATTTAGCTACTCATCGGTTAGCGCGATGTAGAGCTACTTTTGATGGGGAAATGTTGGGGGGTGAGGAGATAGTAGAAGGAATCTTAAATGCATATGAGTTTGCTTTAGCTGACCCATATCGCGCAACAACGCATAATAAGGGAATAATGAATGGGATTGTGGCATTAACAATGGCAACTGGAAACGATACACGTGCTATAGAATCTGGGGCTCACGCTTATGCGTCATTAAAAGGACACTATTCTCCACTTACAAAGTATGAGAAAGATTCCGAAGGAAATTTAGTTGGGGAAATTGAGGTGCCACTTGCTCTTGGAATAATCGGTGGTATGACCAAAATTCATCCAATGGCGCGTCTAGCGTTAAAAATCTTGGGAGTAAAAAGTGCAAACGAGCTCTCACAAGTGGGAGCTGCTCTTGGTTTAGCTCAGAATGTTGCAGCATTGCGAGCTCTAGCCTCCGAAGGTATACAAAAGGGTCATATGGCACTTCATTCCCGCAATATCGCGAAAGTTGCGGGGGTACCCGATGACCTTGTGGAACGAGTTGCGAAAATAATGGTTAAAAATAAAAAAATAAGAGTAGATTATGCTAAGGAAGTTCTCCAAAGAATCAAGGATGGAGAAAACCTTTAGTTTTATAAAATGTGTTTCTGTAACTCAATAAGATAAATCATAAATTTCAAGTATATGAGATGAACATTATGGGATTTAGAGATTATTTAAATTTAATTGAAGAAGAAGGTATACTGCGAAAAGTAGATACAGAAGTTTCTAAAAAATTAGAGATCTCTGGAATATTGAAAGAGATTGAACCAACTCCAGTGATATTTAACAAGATCAGAGAATCAGAATTTCGAGTAGTTGGGAATGTATTCTGCACTAAAAACACAATTGCTTCCTATTTCGGGGTAACCCCTGCTGATCTTATACCAATGCTTTCAAAGGCAATTGAGGAACGTTCTGAACCAGAAATTGTAAAGAATGCTCCCTGCCAAGAAGAAATTGAATCTGAAGTAGATTTGGATAAAATTCCAATATTATTTCATTGTGAAAAGGATGGTGGTAATTACATAAGTTCTGCAGTTGTCGTGACAAGGGATCCTGATTATGGACAAAACTTAGATTTTCATCGTGCCATGCAGTTTTCAAAAGACAGTTTTGCAGCAAGGATAGTGAAGGGTCGACATTTTTACCAATTCTTAGAAAAAAATGGAGAAGTAGAAGTAGCCTTTTGTGTAGGGAATACGCCTAATATCTTGATAGCGGGTGCAACATCAGTAGATATTGGGGTTGATGAATTGTATATTGCGAATGCGTTAGAACCAATAACTCTAACTAAAGCATCCTCTGTCGATCTCTTAATACCTGCTGAAGCAGAATTTGTCCTAGAAGGTCGTGTTTATATGGAAGAAAGACATGCTGAAGGACCCTTCGTCGATTTAACTGAAACTTACGACATGATTCGTGAAGAACCGGTTTTTGAAGTTAAGAAAATAACTCATCGAAAAGAAGCTATTTGGCAAGCTCTATTACCTGGAGCACTTGAACATAAGATTTTAATGGGAATGCCACGTGAACCTACTATTTTCAAAAAAGTCAATGAAATGGGTGTTAATTGTTTAGATGTAAATATTAGTCCCGGTGGTTCTTCTTGGCTCCATGCCATTGTTCAAATTGAAAAAAAAACAGAACAAGATGGTAAAAAAGCGATAGAGGGAACATTCGCGGGTCACACGAGCTGCAAGCATGTCTTTGTTGTCGATAAAGATATCGATATTTACAATCCCTTATCCGTAGAATGGGCTATGGCAACTCGGTTTCAAGGAGATAGCCGATTAATTATCAAGGACAAAGAACCGGGAAGTAGTTTAGATCCGAGTGCTGAGCCGGGCACAAAAATGACAACCAAAATGGGATTTGATTTAACTAAACCACTCGTTGTTAAAGGAAAGAGCTTTGACTTAGCTGATTTCCCAAAAGTCGACATTAACAAATATTTTTAAGCAATCAAGGAGATAATTATGAAATTAACTTCAGAAGAACAAGATATGCTTGATGGGAAGCATGGAAAAAGTGCTCAAAAGTCGATGGAAATTTTAACTACATTAGGAGATATCTTTGAAGCTGGATCAATGATAGAAATCTATGGAGTCCAGATTGCTGGCGTTTCCTATGCCAATCTTGGTGAAGCTGGTTTGGAATTTTTAAGTGAAATGGCAGAAGATGGCAAGGTTAGGGTTCTAACGACATTAAATCCCGCGGGAATGGATCGGGAGAACTGGCAAGCTCTCGGGATAGATAAAGAGTTTGCTAAGAATCAAAATAGAGTTATCGATGCTTTTGCCAGAATGGGTATAATTACCACCTGTTCATGTACTCCGTACCTAATTGGGAATACACCCCATTTTGGGCAACATCTTGCATGGGCGGAAAGTAGTGCCGTATGCTACGCTAATTCTGTGATAGGTGCTCGAACTAACCGTGAGGGTGGACCAAGCGCATTAGCGGCAGCGATTACTGGAAAAACACCTAATTATGGGTATCATTTAGATGAAAATCGGCATGGGGAAGTGCTATTTAAAATCAAAACATCAGTTAAAGGCACTGATGAATTTGGTGTACTAGGGAAGATTATTGGCGATAAATTAGGAGAACTAGGGCAAAAAATACCTTATATCACGGGAATTCCTAACGCCACTATTGAAGAATTGAAATCATTCTGTGCTTCTGTAGCAACTTATGGGGGAACTGCCTTATTTCATATGGAAGGAATAACTCCCGAATACAACAAATATCCTAAACCCGAAAGCAACATGATTGAATTAACTCAAGAAAATCTAGAAACGGCCCGTTCAGAACTAATTGATGATGATATAGAGATAGATTTTATTAGTATAGGGTGTCCACATGCCTCAATTCATGAAATAGCTAAGATTGCTAAGTTACTAGAGGGAAAAAAAGTTAAAAAAGAATTTTGGATAACTACTGCCCGACCCACAAAAAGAATTTCAGATGAAGCAGGTTATTCTAAAATAATAGAAGACGCGGGTGCCAAATTTGCCGCTGATACATGCTGTGTCGTGGCACCAATAAAGGGACGATTTAAAGGGATAATGGTTGATTCTGCAAAAGCATGCTATTATGGTCGTTCTAAAAATAAATTTAATGTGAAAATTGATTCTGTTGAAAACTGCGTAAAGGAGGCAATACGGTGAAATTAACTGGAAGAAAAATATATAAAGGGAATGCAGAAGCAGAAGCAGTTGTGACTCAAGAGGGCATTTCATTTTATGGAGGAGTCGATCCCGATACGGGTAAAGTGGTAGAAGTAGGCCATGAACTTGAAGGTCAAACTATCTCAGGCAAGATTTTGGTTTTTCCTACAGGAAAAGGATCAACTGTCGGTTCATATACCATGTATAGAATGAAAAAAAATAACACCGCTCCAGCCGCAATAGTTAATAAACAAATCGATACAATTGTTGCTGTAGGCTGCATTATTAGTGAAATACCATGTGTCGATCAAATTGATATTGAATATATAAAAACGGGACAAAAAGTATCTGTCAATGGCTTAGAAGGAACCGTAGAGGTGAAATAAATGAACACCGGAAGGGGTTTTGGAAAGACAATTTTGTTTGGGGAGCATTTTGTGGTTTACGGTCTCCCCGCAATTGCTTCAGCGTTGGGCTCATTTACAATAGCAGATGTCAAAATTGTTGAGGGAAGTGGGTGGATTGTTGACGATCAAAGACCCGCTACTCCAGGTTACAAGAAGAAGAAATTTCATGAAGCAATGCAGTCGGTTCAAAATGTAATTGAATATTTAAAGATAGATACAGATAATCAAAAACTTGAAATAACCTTTTCCGGCGATTTATTCGCTGCGAGTGGTGTCGGTGCTTCAGCTGCTCAATGTACTTCTTTAGCACGTGCTCTTAATTCTACTTTTAACCTTAATTTAGACGATGAGAAAATTAATGAAGCAGCCTATGAGGGGGAAAAAGCATACCATGGGACACCCTCTGGTATTGATAATACTGCTTCCACATTCGGGGGATTAATTTGGTTCGTGAAGAATTTAACTGGAGGGAAAAATACGATGGAACTCCTACAAGCGCGAAATAAAATGCATTTAGTTATCGCCAATTCGGGAATAACGGCATCAACGACCGAAGTTGTTTCTGATGTTCGCCAGTTAAGAGAGGAAAACCCCGAGAATTTTAAGCGAATCTTTGGTGAATATAATGCGTTGGTAAATAAGGGAAGAAAAGCTTTAATTAAAGGGGACCTTACAGATATCGGAAAATTGATGAATAAAAATCATACATTGCTCCAAGAAATCACAGTATCAGGAGAAATTAATGACAAATTGGTAAAAATTGCGCTACAGAACGGAGCAATAGGTGCGAAAGTAACTGGGACTGGTAGAGGAGGCCTAGTGATTGCCTTAGCAGAAAATGAGGATATAAAAATAGAAATCGCGAACGCAATTGAAAAAAAAGGTTTTGATGCCTGGAAAACTATGATCGGATGAGCGAGTTGATATTGAAAGAACAAAACAACATAATTCTTTTGAAATTAGGGGGAAGCTTACTAACTGAAAAAAATAAACCGCTTTCCATTAGGAAGAAGATCATAAAAAACACCGTTCAACAAATTATCGATGCCAACGAAAAAATAATTTTAATTCACGGAGGGGGCTCATTTGGGCATCCAATTGCCAAAAAATATAAAATATCACAGGGAATAGACCGTGCAATTTCAAATCAAATTCTCGGTTTGACTGAAACTCATAATGCAATGGCTGATCTCAATTCTTATTTAGTCAATCAATTTCTTGAAAGGAATTATCCCATTTTGTCAATTCAACCTTCGAGTATTTATTTGAAAGATTCCAAAAATTTTAAAGATAATTCAATAGAAGTAATTGAAACCGCCTTAGATCTTAATATCTTACCGATATTATATGGAGATATAATACTTGATAAACGGGGATCATTTTCAATAATTTCGGGTGATCAAATTATATTTAAACTTTGTAAAAATTTGCAGAAATATCGGGTTTCAAAAGTGATTTTTGCAATTGAAACTGATGGAATTTTCATTAAAGTTCAGAACCCTACAGGTTTAAAGATCGAACTAGCAAAAAAAATACATTCTCCTGAATTAGATAACTTAGATTTAGCAGATCTTGGTCAAAAAATAGATGTTACTGGTGGCATTAAAGGAAAAGTTAGTTCTATTAAGAAAATTAGTGAACTGGGTATTCCAGTACAGTTGGTAAATGGATTAAAAGAAAGATACGTCTATAAAACTTTGAAAAATATAGAAATAAACAGTACCTATATAATAAGTAATTAAAAAGAATTGATTGAAAAAAAATGACACAAACCAAGCGAGATAGTGGTTCAAAGAAAGGTAAATCAAAGGAGATTCAAGAAAGAAAGATAGAGCACTTAAAAATTCCTATTGAAGATAATGTTCAACATTCTATCAACTATTTTGATGATATGAAATTAATCCATCATGCGGTTCCCAATATAAGTTTTGAAGATGTCGATCTTTCTGTAGAATTCTTTAATAAAAAAGTATCTGCTCCAATCTGTATTTCTGCTATAACAGGTGGGCATCCTGTCTCAAAAGAAATTAATGAAATTTTAGCTAAAGCAGCTGAAGAACAAAACATAATAATGAGTGTTGGGAGCCAACGGGCAGGAATGGAGGATCCTACAGTTATAAACTCCTTTAAAATTACACGTGAAGTTGCACCCTCTATTCCCATAATCGGTAATATTGGCATCGGTCAAATTAGTGCACTCAATTTTGAAATAGAAGACTTTAAAAAATGTATAGAGATGATAGAAGCTGATGTTATGGCTATACATCTAAATGCTTTGCATGAATTGGTTCAAGACAAGGGGGATGTATCCTATGAATTATTTCGCAAGAATTTTCACAAATTACGGGAAAAGTTTGAAATCCCAATCATCGCAAAGGAGGTAGGAAGTGGCATCAACCAAGAAGTGGCACTCGAACTTGATAAACTTGGCTTCGATGGGTTTGATGTTGGAGGAGCTGGGGGAACGAGTTTTGCAGCAATTGAATCTAAGCGTAAGAATTTTGTTAATCAAAGTTATATGAGAGATCCGGCTGAACTTTTTCGGGAATGGGGAATACCTACGCCTGTTAGCATAGCTTATGTAAGAAGAACATCTCAAAAGTTAATCATTGCTACTGGAGGGTTGAGAAATGGAATGGATATCGCGAAATCTATTGCCTTAGGGGCTGATTATGGGGGATTTGCCTTTAATTTCCTTAAATCTGCTTGGGAAGATCGAAAAAACAAATCTATTTCAAACACTATAAAAGAAATCAGAACTCTAAAAAATGAACTACGTTCTTGTTTATGGTTAATGAATATAAATAAATTAGATGATTTAAAGAGTAACAACACAAAATATGTCCTTCTTGGTAATTTATATAGATGGTTAAATCAATAAAAAAGAATATTTTAAGCTATCAATCTCCCCATCTTTTGATATTAATCTCAAATCCAGCTTGATCAAGTACCCTTCCTATGGTATGCTTAACTATCTCATCAATATTTTGTGGTTTGTAATAAAATGAGGGCATTGGTGGGAAAATAATTACCCCCAACTTAGCAAGTTTCAACATATTTTTAAGATGAATAGCACTAAGTGGGGTTTCCCTAACCACAAGAATTAATTTTCTCTGTTCCTTTATCATGACATCCGCAGCTCTGCTAATTAAATTATCAGAAAATCCGTTTGCAATTGCTGCCAGAGTCTTCATGGAACAAGGAATAACCACCATTTTCTCAATCTTGTAAGATCCGCTTGCAGGAGCCGCTGTTAAATCATTCACTTCATAATTTTTAGTTGCTAAACTTCGAACTTCAGGGATTTTGTAATCGGTTTCAGTGTTGATAATTATCTCCGCTTTTTCTGATATGACTAATTCAGTTTCAACTCCCAATTCTTTAAGTTCCTCTAGTAACTTAATACCTAAAATAGATCCACTAGCTCCGGTGATAGCAACTAACATTATTTTTCACGTTTGAATAACTGATTCATGTTTCAATGATGGTAGAAATCCTAAAAACTTCTATTATAAACAAACTGTAGTAAATCTTCAAAAAACTCCATTTCAGAATTATTAATTTTAAGTCTTAACTTATCGAGTGCATTTTGAGCTTCTTCATAATATTTATTAGCAAGATCTTTACAAGAATTTATAACATCTGCCTTTTGAAATAAATCCCTAACTTCCTGAACTTCTGCTTCACTCATTTCTGGTTTTTCGATTAATTCTATAATTCTTTTCTTGTCGAGATCTGAGGACTTATTAAGAGCTTCTATTAACAAGCACGTGTGTTTTCCTTCCCTGATATCCCCATCTGTTGGTTTCCCAGTTAGTTTTTCATCCCCGAAAGATCCTAAAATGTCATCAATTATCTGAAAGATGATTCCAAGGTTTATTCCGTAAACTGATAATAATTCGCAAGATTTTGAATCCGCCTTTGAATAGTTTGCACCAATTAAAATCGATTTTTCGATTAAGGCCCCGGTTTTCAAAGAGACCATCTCAATATAATCATCAATTGAAAGTGTTTTCCGGTTGACCATATCAGTTTCTATTAAAACACCATTTATTATTTTTAAAAATGCTTGTTCATACTTATTAATTGCTTGTAGGTTTAAATCCCTTTCAAATTCATTGTCAAGATAAGCTTCCAATCCAGTAATAAAAACTGAATCGCCACCTATAATCCCAATTGAGTTTCCAAAATCGGAAGGGCTCATTTTTTTTAATTGATATTTCTCATGATAATTTCTAAATCTAAAATGAAACGCTGGTTTTCCTCTTCTAAAATCATCTTTATCGATAATATCATCATGTATCAATGATGCATTATGAAGAAATTCAGTCCCGATACTGGGTAAAATAATCTTTTCATCTTTCTCTTCCTTAAATGCATTATATGTAGCAATGCATAATAGAGGACGAATTCTTTTCCCCCCAGCAAGAAAATATTTTCTTATTTCTGAATAATAATCTTTCAAAAAGGAGTTTTTAATACTCTCTATTTTACTATCCCAAATTGATTTAATCGCTTCATTAATCTTCTGTTTGTATACTGTAATGTAATCTGCGAATTTCACTATTTACTTCCCTTTATTTTGATATTATATGTTCCTTTAAAATATAACAATTAAATTTTTACTAGAATAAAAGTAATTTCAAACTTAAGATACTATTAATTATTAGAAAACATACTCTATTTTAAGCTCATAAGGTTTGATTCTATCAATTATTTTTTTAGTAATAATTAAAAAAACGTAGGGAACAGCTCATTGATAAATGTGATAAATCTCAAATCTAATAAAAGGAAGCTGTTCTTACTGCTTAGCTTCTTTATAATAATGAGTGGGGTGATTCCTTTACTAATTTTAACATACGTTCCCGAACTGAAGCATTTTTATACAATTGAACCAGTGGGGCTTGAGACGGAGGACGGGATATATATAAGTGCCTATAAATACACCCCTAGAGGAGAAAAAAATCATGGTGGAATAATAGTAACCCACAGTTTTTTCGGAAGCAAACTTAATATGCAACCATTAAGCATAGAACTTGTGAAGCGTGGATTTACGGTTTTAAACATTGATTTTCGAGGACATGGAGCTTCCGGTGGCTTCTTTTATCGTAATCAAGTAAATAGAGATATAAAAGCGGCTGTAGACTATTTCAAGTCTAATATTCCTTACGTTACCGATCTTGGACTTGTAGGACATTCATTAGGTGCACAATCTGTTTTAGGCTTCTCAAGAATTTATCCCACTTTAATAAATGCAACCGTCGCAATTGGCGGGGGAATTAATAACTTTACTGGAATTGATAAATGGGTGAATCTCTTTTGCCAGGAATATGGACCATGGGATCAAATTCGCTTTCATCCACTTGCGTATTCTATATTATCCCTGGAGCGCCTTCTTTTTGGTTCTAATTTCGTTTATTACCATATTTTTAATTTTGTTCTGTATTTCACAAGTATAATACTGCTTTATAAATTAGCAATGAATTTCTGCAGAAGCAGGTTGCTCACTGTTATGTTTCTTAGTGTTTTTGCATTTCTCTTTTCACATTTCGATATAATCTCTTGGTGCCACCATGCTTATATTATTTTCGGTTTTTGTTCATTTCTTCTGGGATTCATATTGTACTTCAATTTTCTAAGGACAGGCAGAAAGATATTGTTATTCTTTATTGGTTTGTTTTTTCTATTGGGAATGCTGTGTTACGAATCCTTTATGCTTTGGCCGCTGGCAATTATAATTTTGAGCTATATAAACAGCATGAAAGGGAGATATAAATTTCAAAGATACAGATTGGCTCAATCTTATCTGATAGTTATCGGATCGGTTTATTTTTTCTACTTTGCCTTCTTTTTCTTTGTAATGGCTTTTAAAGGCACGGAAGTTTCGTTAGTTTCATTGAAACCCTTACTTTCTGTCCGAATTATTGCATTAAGTACTTTTGCTGTTTTTTTCAACATACTTTACAACGGCCTGTTAATAAATCTAATACCTACCTTAGCATTCCCGCTAATAATTGATGCAAATCTCAATCTGGGTGGGTTGCTTACGGAAATTCCCGACCTTTTTTTAAATAATCTAATATTTGCTGGCGGCGGTTTAATTATAGTTGTGCTTTTGGCAACGATAATTGGTTTATTCAAACAAAAAAATTTCAATGCCGTTAAAGTGATAATATTCTTTTTGTTTTTGCTGTTTACTGAGTTCTTTATATTATTTCACGCCCGCTCACTTACCAATTCTGCTGCCTTCAACCTTACGCAATTTAGGTTTCTGTATATCCCAAATGCCTTTATTATTCTGATGGCTTTGTATTTAGTTGATAGGCTTTTATGCCCCTCTAAAAGAGAAGAGACTATAATCTGTTCAATTCTATTCTTAATTTTAATATTAAATGTTCATGCCTCGATGCAGGGGATATCCATTTTAAATAAGCAGCTGGCTCCCTTAAAAAAGCTATTTTCGAATATTAAAATAGGAATAAAAACTAGACAAATAAATCAAGATAACAGAATTTTTCTCGATGATAGTATTGCCAAGACGTTAATGCCTCCTCTTTGTTGGAATAGAGAAATGGGCGAATTATTTATGAAAGGAACCTATCAATGGGTCTTTTCAGAAGAGGAGATTAAGCTGCGAGTTTATTTAGAGGACTGGGAGTATACAGATAAGCAGGATGTCTCAAAGAATTTTTTTCCTGCCCAAAGTACGCCTCTTTCCTCTGCATCCTGGATAAATTTTAGCCCTGCTGAATTTACCCTGCCTCCCTGGGGAGAAAAAAGGCTTAATTACATTGTAAATGCTCCTCAAGAAGCTGCCGGCGGATATTACGCGGTAATGTTTTTTGAGACGC
>Ga0209536_100014554_pt1 | contig 11290 bp, 7 predicted proteins | sample DeeMarSeWOR28_12_FD_187461 | JGI IMG/M metagenome (GOLD analysis project Ga0209536, IMG submission 187461) | Marine sediment microbial communities from White Oak River estuary, North Carolina - WOR-2-8_12 (SPAdes) (version 2) | ecosystem: Environmental > Aquatic > Marine > Intertidal zone >... | reverse complement strand
TACAAGTATTGCAGTAAAAAATATTTGTTTTTTTGATTTCATTTCTTTATGCCTCCCTTATTATAATAATCAGAGATAGGTTATTTAAATGTTACATAATAAGATATGATATATAATAGTTTAGGTAAAAAACAAATAATGTTACAAATTTGAAAAATATAATTGTTTAATATTTAATAAAAAAACAAATATCAAATTATATATGGATTTTTTGAAGGAATTAAATCAAAATTAAACCATGGCAAATATTTACCTGGAGTTCCAAAACCAGGTTCAACAACTGTAATTGAACCAGTAATTAATTTTGGTAAAAGCCTTGCTTTACCCCAAAAGTTCCTGGCCCATTTATTACCTTTACAATCCAAAAAATGTACATTTTTTGTATTTCCAATAAAATTGTTCTTAGTAATAGTATTTGAATTTGCATCATCAAGATCAATTGCTTTTCTATTACTTTCAATGTTATTATTTTCTACAATATTATCATTTGAATAATAAATATGAATTCCAGTACCTTCATTTGAAAAAATATTGTTTGCAAAAACTTCGTTTTCATTTGAATATTGAAGTGTGATTCCAACTGCCATGTACATTGTTCTTCTATCAATTTTGGATATGATGTTTCCTACAATCTCATTTTTTTTACAGTTAAGAAGAAATACATTACAATTGGTAATTTCATTTCCAATAATCTTGCAATATCTACACTCATTCATATAAATGCCATAATATACATCTGAAATATTTGCGTTTTCAATTGTAATATTTATACAATTTAGAAGAATTACTTGTCCTGCGTTTGTGATTTTTTCATTATTGTTGTTATGCCTGTATATAAGAGGTTTACCATTTACATAGTTATTTGAAATTGTGTTTTCATAATAAGTTGATGTAGCATAGATACCGCAATTAATAAACTCATTATCTGTAATTTTATTATAATAAGAGTGAACAGATATTCCAGTTTCAATGTTTGAAATAATATTTCCTGCAATAGTTGTTCCTTCTCTTTGAATATAAATCCCATAATATGGATATCTTTTACTATCGTTTGTCTTAATTGTAAATCCTGTAATTAATACATCTCTAGCTCTAACGGTTATTAATTTTTCAAGACAATCCCCAATAATTATTGTGCTTTCTTTATCTTCACCAATAAGTGATATTCTTCTATTTATCTCCAAACATTCCTCATATGGTGAAGAATCATTGAAAACAAATATAGTATCATAGTCATCTGCATCATTAATTGCATCCTGAATACTTGAATAATTTCCAGGACCATTCCCACCAACATATAAAATATTGTCATCAGAGATTGGATGATTTGATTTTTCATTGATAATTCCTTGGGTCAACGGAATAGCAGACGTTAACATTAGTATGATTAACAATCCAATCATAGGATATTTTTTCATTTAAACACCAATATCATTTGGAACTTTTGCAGGACGCCAATCGATTTGTAACCAATGAAAGGTTTTCCAATATCCCCATTGAATTCTAATCTCTAATTTACCAAAAATGATATATGGTAAAATTCTTTGTCTTTGCCAAAAGTTACCTTTCCAAATATTTGTTTTAACTCTTTCACGACCATAGATATGAAACTTTGCATGTCTCGTGTTATTAACGAAATTATTATTTGTAATTTTACCATTGTCACTACTACTTAAATAGATTCCCAATTCATTTTTTTCAAAATGATTATTTCTAATAATGTTTTTTTCACCATTAACAAAAATACCACCATTATTTTTACAAAAGATATTGTTTGAAATTAAATTATTAGATTCATAGAAATCACAATCAACTCCAAAATCCTTATTTGAAAAAAATGTATTATTTGAGATAATATGTCCACCACCCATTAGAGAAATTCCATCTTCATCATTGTGGGAGATATTATTGTTTAAAATTTTTGTATCAGTTGTTCTTATTTCTAAACCCTGACCTCTGTTATATGAAATGTTATTATCTTTTATTAGGATGTTTTCAGAATAATAGTAAATACAAATTCCATTAATATTATAGCATAAATCATTATCAAAAATATCTACGTAATTTGAGGAGGAGATCGTTATTCCATAATAATAATTTGAAATGAGTTTGTTTTTTGATATGGAAATATTTGATGAACCTGAAAGTTCTATTCCATTTTTATTTGATGATATATCAGAATTTGTTACATGAACATTATTTGATTTTCTAATTGTGATTCCATTTGTTGTTTCTGAAATATCTTGATTTTCGATAATTATATTTTCACAGTCTATCAGGATTATTTCCCCAGTTTCATAATCAATTTTTTTGTTTGATTCACCCTGAAAATATATTAGAGGTTCTCCATTCACATTGTTATTATTAATAGTATTAAATTTCGATTCTTCAAGAAATATTCCACAACTAAAAAATTCATTATTCTCAATTATATTATGTTGTGAATTATGAAGATTAATTCCTTTCCACATATTGGAAATTGTATTGTTAATAATATTTGAAAAAAATCCATATGTTCGAATACCATCTGAACCATCTAAAATATTATTATCAATAATATTTGTAAAATTTGAATTTCCACAAATCATAATTGCTGTTTGATGGTTTTGAAAAAAGTTGTTTGAAATAATATTATTATTTGAATTCTTATTAAGTTCTATGCCATAGATACAATCTGAAATTATATTGTTATTTTCAATAACATTAAAACTTTTACCCCCTATTAGTATGTCGATACGATAATTATTTTTAAAATTGTTATTTGAAATGAGATTGTTATCTGATTTAATTTTTATTCCTGCATGATGCCAATCTTCTTGACAATTCTGAATATTAAAATTTGATATAGTTACATTATCTACCGTAATTAATATGACATTATCTTTATCTTGTCCATCAATTATAGTTGAATTCCTATCTTCCCCAATAAGTTTAATTAATTTATCAACAACAACATTCTCAAAATATTTACCATTATAGACAAAGATAGTATAGCCATTAGATGCATCATCTATTGCATCTTGTATAAATGTATAGTTACCAGGACCAGAACCACCTACATACAAAATGTCACCGTTATAGAGCGTATGAGTAGAGGCCTCTTTATTATCAATAGCTACTATTGGGGTAATATTAATTCCTATAAAAAGGAATAAAATACCAGCAACTATTAGGAAATTCTTCTTCATTTTTATCACATCTATTCCAAAATTACCAATTTTCCCTCCAATCTATATTTCCAAAAGCAAATCCATATACATGGTATGTTATAGGTACACATTTCTCCTTATATATAATTCCAAAATAACATGGAGCATGAATGTAATCAATATTACTTTCCCAAAAACGCTCCAATCCAGAACCATTTATTTTTCTTCTCCAGCCTTGCATTTCAATGCTAGTCCAATATGCCCCCGGATAAAATTCTACATTACGTATGATACCACGTTTATTTATTGTTATACTATGACATGATCCATAGATATATGTAAAAACTTCTCTGAACTTATCTGGATTTGAATGGTTTATTTCTTTAGTTATTATACCCTGAGTCAATGGAAAAGTAACTGTGATAAAAAATAGAATTAAAATTCCTAACATATGTCTTCTTTTCATCTCAATCACCAATATCAAATGGTTCTAAAGCACAATTTAAATCATATCTTTTCAAAGGAACAACTTCGTAATAAAAAAGATAGAAGAAATCCCAACGATAAATACCACCCTTAATCACATGTATCCTTTTTGTCTCATTCCAATAGTTACCAATAAATCTACTTAAGAATGAGTTTTTCATTATTGCATCTTCATCGATATTTTCATAAATATTATTTTCAAAGATTTTGTTATATCTAGCAGACCTTACCTCAACTCCCACATAATTAAATATAATATTATTTCTAAAAACCTTTGTTAGTAAGCATTCAGAAATTACAATCCCATATCTATTTCTTATAACATTATTACCTGACACAACGTTTTTAGTACTTGCTGTATCCCACCAAATCCTTCCAGGTCCATAAATATAAATTCCAGCATCAAGACAGTTCATAATTGTATTGTTTAGAATTTGATTTCTATCACAATTACGTGACAGTTCGATTCCATAATCTAAAAAATTATCAATATTGTTATATGAAATTATATCTTGACTTGAAATATATAGTTCAATTCCAACCCTTCCATTTCTCAAGATATTGTAGGATATTTTGTTTTCAATTGATTCTTTTATATATACTGGATATTCTGAACCATTGATTTTGTTAAAAGAAATAGTAAGATAATCAGACTTTGAGGAATAAATACTTCTATAGTCATTTACTATTGTGTTTGCTTGAATGTTAGTATAATCTGAATAAAGTAGATAGATACTATATTCTTTATTTGATATTTGATTTTGAATTATGTTACAATTCTTACATCTGACAAGTTCAATGCCAACCTCGCTTTTTATATCAAGAGTTTGAGAGGAGATTTCTATATTTTCGCAATTCACAAGGATTATTTGTCCAACATTTGGTTGAATAGTTTTATTTGATTTGCCCTCAAGATATACTAAGGGTAGTGCATTTATTGTATTTTCTATAACAATATTATCTTTTGGTGCTGTAGAAAGAATGAATAGTCCATTGTTTACAAATGTATTATTCAAAATTTTAGATTCTTGACCTTCAAAAAGTCCAATTCCATAGGTATTATTTACAATTAAATTGTTTACAATATTAATACAATAAACCCTTTCATATTGATATGGATCCCCAACACATATCCCAAAAAAGTTGTCAATAATAATATTATTATAAATTGTGATATTTTCTCTTTCACCATGAATCTTTATTCCTGAATTTGAGCCATAAATCGTACTATTAGTAATATAAAAATTTTTAACAGTTACATTATCAGCAAGAATATGAACAACATACCATTCTCTACAACCATCAATAATTGTATTTTCTCTATCTTCACCAATAAGATCTATTGATTTATTTAGATGAATATCTTCATAATAAATACCATTATAGACAAAAACAGTATCTCCATCAGATGCATTGTTTATTGCATCCTGTATTTTTGTGTAATTTCCAGTTCCAGAACCACCAACATACAAGTAGTGTCCATCTGAGATTGTGTGTTTTGAATCTTCAATATTCAAACCTATGGTTATAGGTGTTACTGCAGTTCCTAGAAAAAGGATTATTATTCCAATTAAGATAATTTTTTTATTCATCTCAAACTCCCACATTATATGCTTTTTTTACTGCTTGAAAATCAAATCTAATTAATGGAACGACTAATTCCCATGTCTCACCCCAAAAATTATAATAATAGATGCCACCTGGAATTATATGTATTCTAGATTCTCCATTCCAATAATTCTTACTAAACTTTGTAGTATATGAATTCTTTAGAAATGCATCTTCGATTTCATTATCAAAAATATTGTTTTTGAAAATCCTACTGAGTCTTGAAGAAATCACATCAATTCCATATTTATTTCTAACAATATTGTTCATAGTAACTTTTGTAAGTGATGCCTCATCAATAAAAATTCCACGAGTATTATTTTCAATATTATTTCCTGAAATAACATTCATATTGCTAGCTAAATCAAACCTTATAATATAGCTACCATAAAGGTAAATACCACTACGTCTACAATTATAAATTTCATTATTAAGAAATTTATTGAAGTTGCATGAAAAAAAGGTTTCTATTCCATTTTCACTACAATTATCAATTAAATTAAAAGAGAATTTATTTAAACTTGAGTGGGAAAAATAAAATCCTATTCTAGAATTTAAAATAGAATTATTTGAGATTGAATTTCTATTAGATTCAGAAAAATACATCCCCCATCTACTATTGTCAATTATATTTGATGATATAGTGTTGCTATTTGAACCAATAGAATATATTCCACGGGATACATTTTCCATTAAATTTCCTTGTATGTTGTTGTCATCTGAATTTAAGCAAAATACACCATAGTAATTGTTTGAAATATTATTTTCAAAAACGTTACAATTTTGAGAAGCAAATAATTCAATACAAACATCACATTTTTTATCAAATAATTGAGAAGAAATTGTGATATTTTTACAACTCACAAGTATTATTTGTCCAGCATCTTGTTCTATAATTTTGTCAGATTGTTTATATAAAAAAAGTAAAGGTTTTCCATTTACAGTATTATTAACAACATTATTATCTCTTGTATATCCTTTTGGAATTACAATACCATTACCAATAAATGTATTATTAGAAATTCTATTATTATAACAAATAAATAACTTTACTCCATATCTATTATTATTAATAAGATTTGATTCAATAGTTACTTGTTCTATACTTTTATATAAATACCGCTCTCCAACACAAATTCCAATATTATTATTTGTTATTATGTTGTTTTGAATTGTAATATTATTTATTTCTCCATAGATTAGTATACCTGAATCTGGAACAAAATGTCCACTATTATTTATGTAAAAATTCTGAACGGTAACCGAGCTGTTAACAATCCTAACAACATTATCAAATCCAAGGCCTTTGATTATCGTATTATATTTATTTTCGCCGATAAGGTCTATTGATCTGTTTACATATATTCTTTCATTGTATGTACCATTATAGACAAAAACGGTATCTCCATCTGATGCATTGTTTATTGCTTCCTGTATTTTTGTATGGTTACCCGGTCCTGAACCACCGACATAAAATGTGTTTCCATCTGATATTCTAACATTGGATTCTTTAACTGAAACAGATTGAGTTAACGGTGCAAATAAAGCTCCTAGAATAAGGATTAATATCATAAATAAGGCTAATTTCTTATACATTTACTCCCCTAATATCATACGGAAATCGCGCATAAAAAATGTCTAGTCTAAATACAGGGACAATACGTGGTGGTTGCCAATGACCAGGCCAAAAGTATAACGCACCCCATATAAATTTTGGTCCAATCATTCTCCTCTTATTCCAAAAGTTTCGTCTCCATTTATTTAAGAGTGAATCTTTATGGTAAGCATCTTTATGGTTTTGGAAGATGTTGTTTTTAGAGATGATGTTTGATTCTGATTCAACTAAATAGACTCCATGGCCATTATATGAAATTTCATTTTTAGTTAATTTACTTAAAGCTAACCTAACTGCAAAAAATCCAAAACTGTTGCTGTCAATTATATTTCCACTTATTCTATTATATGAACCTTTAATGTAAAGACCGTCTTTATTTCTATGAATTGTATTTCCTCTAATTTCGTTATACCAACCGCTTATGTTAATTCCAAATAATTTGTTGTTAATAACTAGATTATCAGAAACTTCACTATTGTATGCAGACCTTAAATAAATTCCTTTTTGATTATCAAATATGTTGTTGTTTTTTATTGTAATATTTTCAGAAACATCTGGATAATTATAACCAATGTAGATTGCTCCAAAGTTGTTATAGATAGTACAGTTTATTATAACGCAATTACTGGTATCCATAGTTTCAATTCCATAATAAACATTTGAAATATTCAAATCTTTGATTGTAATATTTTTACAATTGAGAAGAATAACCTGCCCTGCATTATCAATTATTTTATCATCTACATTTTGCAAAAAAACAATCGGTCTTTTGTCAATAAAATTATTTTCAACTAAATTATTGTTTGAGTAAGTTAATTCTACCCAAAGTCCATTATTAAAAAAAATATTTGAATTAATATGATTATCACTTCCAGCCCATATTAAAATTCCATTGTAATCATTTTCTGTTAGTTCGTTATATGAAATTGTATTGTATGAAGATCGATAAATATAAATTCCATTATCAGTATTGAAATTTACGACATTATCATTAATTATGCATCTATTAGTTTTATCAATATGTACACCAGTATAACCATTATTTTCAATTGTATTATTTGAAATGATTGTATTATAGCATAACGTATCAATCCATATTCCCCTTCTCTGATTTAAGCGTATTATGTTATTTGTAATTGTATTATTTTCTGAATAATCTAACCTTATACCATTAAAATTTTCATTAATTATATTATCATATATTAAGCAGAAATTACAACGATCCAATTGAATACCAGAAGTCCACCAGCTCCCTTTAGACCCAAAACCATATTTTATAGTAAAACCGTGTATTTCTATATTATCTGCTTCACAAAGAACTGCATCTCCTCTACCAAATCCCTTTATAATTGTAGTTGATTTATCTTCACCCTGAAGATTGATTGTTTTATTTATATAAGGTTGTTCATTGTATAACCCACTGAAAACAAATATAGTGTCTCCATCTGTTGAATTGTCAATTGCATCCTGTATTTTTGAATAGTTTCCCTGACCACTTCCGCCAACAAATAAAGTGCTACCATTTGATAATAAGAGATTAGAATTATTGTTTACAAGACCGTCTGATAATGGAACTGCTAAACCGTCCAAAAGAATTATAATAATTCCAATTACAAGAACTTCTTTTTTCATATCATTCACCTATTCTGTTTGGAATTAATGCAGGATTTCTATCAATTTCTAAATCAAATTCCCGTGTAAATGGTCCGTAGGTCCAAAGTTGTCCAAATATAATTTTTGGAAGTATTCTTGGTCTGTTCCAAAAATTCCCATTCCAGTAATTAGTTCTATTTTCGTCCAAATAATATCCTTCAAAATAAACATTGAAAATATTTCTTACAAGGTTATTATTTACAATTCTATTCAAATAGGAATATTGCATGGAAATTCCATACATATTAAAACGAATACAATTGTTTCTTATTGTATTGTTTCCATAGGATTCATAGAATCGAATGCCATATTCATTAAATAAAACAATATTTCCTGAAAGCGTATTGTCCTTGCAATATTTCCCAATGTTTATTCCATATTCATTTTTTGAAACAATATTTCCTGAGATTATGTTGTTGTGTGAATTATACTGAATGAAACCCTCATTTATATTTGAAATAATTGTATTACCAGAAATTATATTGTTATTGCAAGTGCCAAGATATACTCCTAACCATCTATTTGATTTTATAATGTTACCAGTAATTTTGTTAAAATGAGAATACTTAAGAACAATACCAGACCAATTGTTAGAAACAATGTTATTATTTGATAATATACTATAATTTGTAGAACCCCTTATTCCTGCACTTGATCCTCTACTACAATTACAAATTGTAAATTCTGATATATCTACATTATTTGCAGTAATTTCAACAACATTTCCAAGTTCCATTCCATCTATTATTGTAGAATGTCTATTTTCTCCAATTAGACTTATTGATTTATCAATAATTATATTTTCATAATAAGGTGACGAATCATCAAATACAAAGATGGTATCTCCATTTTTTGCAAAATCTATGGCGTCTTGAATTTTTGTAAAATTTCCTGAACCGCTTCCACCTACATATAAAGTAAAGCCATTTTGATTAATTTTTAAGGAATCATTTTGGAGTATTATACCAGATGAAGAAGTTATACTAATAATTAAAAATAAAATTATACTTTGAACTATAAGCATCTTTTTCAGTAAAGCAGGGCATTTTACCATATTTCCATACCTTCTTTAGCTAACCTCCCAAATTTTGTATAAAATTATAATTAATATATTAATTGACAAGAATATAGAAAATTATTGAGTTTTAACAAAAATTTGTCATTCCTAACAAAATTTTGATATAATGTAATTTCTGAATTTGAAGTATTACCAATTATCAAACACGATATCGTTTCCATTTTTAGTAACCCCCAATTAACCATTTTGTATATTGTTACCGTGCTACATGTATACACGATTCATATATATAATTTATGGTTCTTAAAAATTTGAAGTTTTTAATAAGGTTTTATTAGTCTACAATCAAAATAAGCATACATCCAACAGGCCTTTCCAGGCAATAAATAATCTGAGAGTTCATAATTCTGATTTCTTTCATTCCAAAGATAAAGAAAGTTTAAAACGATATTACCATCAACTGCTTCCTGCCATGTATAGTTTGTTCCATCATAAATAACTGAAATATTTTGTTTATGAACTTTATTTTTATCAGGAAGGCTAACAAGGTTCCATTCAAAAAGAAGATCTGTAATTAGATTATCATAAGTTAAGTTTCTTTCTACAATTGCCCTGAGCTCACAACTCTCATAGGAATACATCCAATAACCATGACCCGGACTAAGTATATCGACCCAATCATAATTCTGATTTGTTCTGTTCCATTCATAGATTAAAGCAACAATGATATTTTGATTTACAGCCTCAATCCATGTATATTCATATCCGTTATATATAACAGAGATATTAGTCTTAATTACTGTTTGATTGAAAGGAAGCGAAAAGAAATTCCATTTAGAATCAAGGTTTGCGACATGGATTTTTACAAAAACATTTTGAGAAATCTTGCCAGATTTTCCATCATCATCAATTACAGTAAGTGATACTAAATAAGTTCCGTAACCATCATACGTGTGATTAAAAATCATAGATGATGAAGAGTTACCATCCCCAAAATTAAATGTATAGTCATTAATTGATCCATCACGATCGTAAGAGTTTAATCCATCAAACAGAACTGATAGATTATATACATTAAATGTGAAATTTGCAACTGGAGGATTATCACCCCACATGTAAATCAAGGGATAGAAATCAGTGTTGCCTCCACCAGCAATATTAAAAGATGTGTCACCCAGACCATCACCATCAGAATCCACACCAGAATAATCAGACCAGAAATTACCACCAATTGGATAAAGCTCATTATATGAATTTGTGCCAGAATCATTTGCATTTTCTAGATTATTTAAAAAATTATTACTGAAAATCTTATTGCTATCACAAGTTGAACCGATATATAATCCAATTGCATTATTGTCTTTTATTATATTTTCAAATATTTCATTGAAATCATTATTGTCTCTTCCACTCCCTCCATCATAATGGAGGTGAATACCATCTCCTGTATTATTTTCTATTAAGTTTGACTTAAAGATATTATACTTGCACTCATCATAAAGATAGAAACCAACAGAATTGTTGCTTACAATGTTATCTGAAAACACATTATTTTCATTTCTAAATTGGAGATAGAAGGCCTCAAGTGAATTGCTCGATACAATGTTGTTTTCAAAAATGTTATAGGTACAATAAGACTGAAGATAGATACCATAGGAGCTGTCATAAATCGTACAATTTGAAATAACATTATTATCAGAGCTGTAAAAAACCACACCATAAAACTCATTTTCAAGAGAACAATTATCAACTCTTATATTC
>Ga0209536_100014553_pt1 | contig 11290 bp, 13 predicted proteins | sample DeeMarSeWOR28_12_FD_187461 | JGI IMG/M metagenome (GOLD analysis project Ga0209536, IMG submission 187461) | Marine sediment microbial communities from White Oak River estuary, North Carolina - WOR-2-8_12 (SPAdes) (version 2) | ecosystem: Environmental > Aquatic > Marine > Intertidal zone >... | reverse complement strand
GGCATGGAGCGGCTGAAGACCCACGTAAAGTTGGCCCTCGTCATCCGCGAGGAGGCGGACGGCATTCGCCGCTATGTCCATGTCGGAACCGGCAACTACCACACAGGCACTGCCCGAATTTACGAAGACCTGGGCATCATCAGCTGCGACACGGAACTGGGCGCCAATGTTGCGGCCTTGTTTAACGAACTGACGGGCGCCACGCCGTCTCCCGGCTACGGTAAGCTGATGGTCGCCCCTCACAATTTGCGCGAACACTTCACCGAATTGATCCACCGCGAGGTCCAGCACAGCCAGGAAGGCCGCCCTTCTGGCATTCGTGCCAAAATGAATCAGCTTCAGGACACGCGCATGATTCGCGAACTCTATCGCGCCGGCCAGGCCGGTGTGCCGATCAGCCTTAATGTCCGCGGCCTATGCTGCCTGCGTGCGGGAGTCCCCGGGCTGTCCGAAAACATCCGAGTCTTCTGCACACTCGGTCGCTTTTTGGAACACGGACGTATCTATCGTTTCGAAAACGGTGGTACTCCGAAATTCTTCCTCGGCTCGGCCGACTGGATGCGGCGCAACCTTGACCGCCGCATGGAAACAATGATGCCCGTTACCGATCCGCAGCTGAAACAGGAGTTGGAGCAAACCCTGAACGTTTACGAAAGCGATAACTGCTCGGCCTGGGATATGCAGCCCGACGGCAGTTACATGCGGCGACGTCCGTGCGACGGTGAAAAACCCCGCGCCGCCCAAGAAGTGTTCATCGAGCTAATCGGCACGCAATCGCAAAAGAAAAGCGAGATCTAGCTCCTTTTTCGTAAATGTCCCCGGCTCCCTTTGCACGCAGTGTTTGTGGGCTGTCCTCGGTCATTTCAGGGTTTGTTCCGAAAAAAAAGACCGTAAGAGAACCAAATCATGCGCACTCATGTAAAATACAAATTGCCAGACGATTCTGATAAACAGCTGACAGTCAGAAAATTGGCCGACCAATTCGCGATCAAAAAAGAGCCGACTGTTGATGAGAAGTTTACGATTTACGATACATTTGATTGGCGCTTATATAATAAATCACTTGTCTTATATGGAACCGGGCATAGGTTATTTTTACGCAAACTGGCAAAGGACGAAATGATGAATAGCGTTGAAATCTCCTCTCGACCCGTTTTTATGTGGGATTTTCCTGATGGTGAATTAAAAAATCAGTTGGCACCAATCATAAAAATGCGGGCCCTTTTAAAGCTTGTTGAGCTACATTCCCGATCAGTGCCCCATCGTATTTTAAACCAAAATGAAAAAACAGTGGCACGATTGGCCCATGAAGAAATTCGACTGTCTACCAATAAAAATGCACCGGCCTTGGCGACGTATTTATGGTTGAAACCCGTTAAGGGATACCCCAAATATTTGCGTAATTTGGCAAAACGAATCGAAGAAGCAGGGCTTACGATATGTAAAGAAGAAGATATCTATTTTAAAGCGCTGGAGGCCGTAGATAAAAAACCGGGCGACTATTCTGCAAAAGTAAATATTCAACTCGACCCTGATATGCGCGCTGATGAAGCCACAAAAATCATTTTGCGCTTTTTGTTGCACGTCATGCGAATCAATGAAGCATACATCGAAAAGGACCTTGATACGGAATTCTTGCACGATTTCCGGGTGGCTATTCGCAGGACCCGTTCGGCGCTGGGTCAAATAAAATATGTCTTTCCGACAGAGACAACCAACCGCTTTAAGGAAAATTTTGCTTTTGTGGGTAAACTCTCCAACGATTTACGGGACTTAGATGTCTACCTCCTCAATGAAGCTACCTACAAAGCAATGCTTTCCCCTATTTTGCAAGACGATATTGATCCGTTGTTTGACTATTTGCGCAAAAAACGATCAACGGCCTTACACAACGTCATGCGCGGTTTGAAAACTAAAAAATATGCAAAAATTTTAAAGGATTGGGAGGTTTTCTTGAATGAACCACATCAGGGATCCGAAACGGCAGTTAATGCCGAGCTTCCCGTTATTGATTTGGCACGTAAAAGAATCTATAAAAAATACCGAGATGTTGTAAAAACCGGTAACCGGATCCTTGATAATGCCGAGGACGAGATGCTGCACGTTCTGAGAATTGAATGCAAGAAATTGCGATACTTGATGGAGTTTTTCTGCAGTCTGTTTCTCCGCAAAAAAATCAATATCTTGATTGAGCAATTGAAGAAATTACAAGACAACCTCGGAGACTTTAACGATCTTTGCATTCAGCAAGAATATCTTTTGAAAATTACCAAGGAATTGCCCGCAAGCCATCAGCAAACCAAAAAAACGCTTGTGGCAATCGGCAGCCTGATCGGTACGTTGGATCGAGAGCGGCAGCAAATTAAAGATGCCTTTGCCAACACTTTTACAGACTTTGCATCACCTACAAATCAGAAGTTATTCCGAGAACTTTTCAGCTCACAAGCGCAAGAGGGTGATGCATGACGACGCTGGCCATTTACAGTAATAAAGGCGGAGTGGGTAAAACCACCACCGCAGTAAACTTATCCTATCTGGCAGCGCAGACCGGCGCTAAAACGCTAATCTGCGATTTGGATCCGCAAAGTTCCGCAACCTACTATTTCCGGGTAAAACCCAAACTGAAGTCCGGGGCAAAGGGGTTTATAAAAGGCGGCAAGCCCGTTTATAAAAGTGTTAAAGGCACGGATTATGAAAACTTGGATTTGCTGCCGGCAGAGTTCTCGCTTCGCAATTTGGATGTCACCTTTGATAAAATGAAGCGTTCAAAAATGCGGCTAAAAAAAATTCTATATCCGTTTAAGTGTGAATACAATTTCATCATTTTGGACTGTCCGGTTACCATCGGTATTCTGGCCGAAAATATATTCAATGCTGTTGACTACACGCTTGTTCCACTGATTCCAACAACGCTTTCTGTGCGCACGCATAGACAATTACTGTCTTTTTGCAAAAAGAAAAAATATGATGTTGAGAAGATTTACACCTTTTTTTCGATGGTCGATCGGCACAAAAAAATGCACCTGGAACTCATGCAAAGAGTGGTAAGGGAGTTTAACGGTGTCTTAAAAAGCCTGATTCCATATTTAGCGCAGATCGAAAAAATGGGAATTTACCGAGAGCCGGTGGCGGTCTCCTCACCAGGATCAGTGGCTTCAAAATCATATCAAAACCTATGGGATAAAGTTCAAAACACGATACTTTATCCGGATAAGGGCAAAAGTGAGAGGAGCAACAGATGAGTAGATTCGTTATGTTATCGGGACCTTCGTGTGTGGGGAAGGGTCCCCTTTATAAAGCATTGCGCAAGTTTTATCCTGATCTGGCAGACAGATTAAAGCAGATCGTGCTGTACAACAGCCGTGATCCACGGCCCGGAGAACAGGAAGGCGTGGACTACTATTTCCGGCCCCGGGCCGAAATCGAAGAACTCGCGAAAAGATCCGGATTCACATCTGCATTAGTTCGGGGAGATCTGCAAGCCATCGAGGTCGCCCATATTCAGGCGATTCTTGACCAGGATAAAGACGCTTTTTTTGAGGGCAATCCGTTCATTCCGGCCAAACTCAGTGAATTGAAGGAACTAGAGGAAATTCCGACTCTTCGGGTTTTTCTCTCTCCCCTTTCCCAGGAGGAAGTTCTTTTTCTTAAAGATCCGCAGCAGCGAACCGATCTTGAAAAGTTACTGCCGGATATCATGCGCCGGAAACTTTTACGCCGCACCAAACGCCAGAAAATCAACCTTTCATTAAAAGATCTGGAAAACATTGAAAACCGTGTCGCCAGCGCCATTGTAGAGTTGAGAGAGGCCTGGAAATTTGATTATGTTATTGCCAACCACGACGGCGAAGACAGCGAACACTGGGATGCATTCTATTACCCCATAGGAGATGCGCGAAAGGCACTTCTGGCTTTTGCCGCTCTTCTGCAAGGCGAAACGCCCTCCGACGTGGAGCGTTGGCAAAAAGATCTGGTGCCTTAAACCGGGTGTAATCTTCATCCACCTCTAATAGGGTGGTGATTGACTGTCAAAAAAGCAGAGGAACGATGCAAGAATTACGGCCACGCTATGAGTTTCGTGCATTTGCCCAACATTTTGGTCTGGTGGAAGAAAAGATGCGCAACCTGTCTAAATTGGAAAAGTTCCGAGAAAGTTCGGAAAGCTACATTTTGTCTCCGGGCAATAATGAGAACAATATAAAAATCCGCTATGAGACGTTGGATATAAAGGTTTTTGTTAAAGAAGAAAAGGGACTTCAGCAATGGGCCCCTCGAATGAGGGCAGAATTCCCTATGCCGATGAAAGTGCTCCGCGATGAGGTGTTTCCTGCGCTGGGTGTGGCGGTTTCGGAATTCAATCGAGCTGAATATACGTTGGCGCAATATCTTGAGGAACTCATCAAACCCCATCCGGAAATGGCATTAGCCCGGGTATTCAAACGCCGTTTTGGTTATATGATCAACGGGTGTATCAGCGAGATTGCGGAACTGCTTGTCAACGGAGCGGCCATTAAAACGGTTGCGGTCGAATCCGTGGATGTCGAGGCCGTTTTGAAAGCCAAAGAAATGCTTGGACTGCAGGAATATGAAAATGTGAATTATTTGCTGGCAATCAAGCGAATACTAGGCATGAAACCGCTTCCTACCTAATTGCAAATACCCAGTAACACCCAATTGAGTTTTAACTCAATAAGTCTATGAAATTGCCATGGCCAAGGAAATCGAACGAAAATTTTTAGTAAAAGAAGGGACCTGGCGTGAAGCAAAAGGATCGACATATCGCCAGGGGTATTTAAACAGCGCGAAAGAACGAATTGTGCGTGTGCGCACCATAAAAGATAAAGGCTACCTGACAATCAAGGGAATTACAGTCGGGGCGTCCCGCATGGAATTCGAATATGAGATTCCCCGCCGCGATGCCGATAAATTACTGGACATCTGTGAAAAACCGCTGATTGAGAAGACCCGTTATAAGGTGGAGGAAGGGGGCTTTGTTTGGGAAATCGATGAATTTTTCGGGGTCAACCAGGGGTTAATTGTAGCTGAAGTGGAACTGGAAAGCGAAGATCAGCGGTTTTCCAAGCCCCATTGGGTTGGAGAAGAGGTCACCGGAGACCCCCGTTATTTTAATTCCAACCTGATAAAAAATCCGTATACGAAGTGGTAGCCGTTGCATTTTATTTCATGTAAAAGAAATAGCGCGACGTCATGTTTACAAGCATATTTTTCGTTATTAAGTTAAAAAATTGGGATTATCGTATCATATCAGTTTATACATTCAGGGATGCATAATAACTATAAAGGAGAAAAATATGGCCAAAAAAGCAAAAGAGCTTTGCAAATGGAAGCAAAAAGATGTAATTGAGAACTTTGATACGTTCATGGATATCGTCAGAAATCCAAAATTCGTATGTAAAAAGTGCGGATGGGTGGCAAGCCAAAAAAAATGGTTGCATAAACCAGCTTCATTAAAGTAGGAACTTAATTGAGCCAAACCTCAATCAGGTGTTCATTGAGCGTTTTCGCTTATCGACCATCGGCGAAAAATTATGAAGACTCTTTATCTGGCCAGACATGCCAAATCAAGTTGGAAATATCCTAACTTGGATGACTTTGAACGACCCCTAAACAAGCGTGGTCGTAAGAGTGCTCCGTCTATGGGGAAAATTCTCAAAAAATTAAAGGTGGCGCCGGACCTCATTATATCCAGTCCGGCAAACAGAGCTGCCATGACTGCCCGAATTATCGCCGATATAATTAATTATCCTCTTGAGAAAATTCGATACAGCGAAAGCATTTATGAATTCAGTGAAAATGCCTTAATTTCTGTTGTTAAAGATATTGACGACGCCGTAAAAAAGGCGATGGTCGTCGGTCATAATCCGGCATTAAATGGCTTGGCCAATTATATCGGTGACCAGCCAATCAGTAATATACCCACCTGCGGCGTTTATTGCGTGGAATTAGATATTGCCTCATGGGCAAAAATTGGTGAACACTGCGGTAAATCAAAATTCTTTGAGTTTCCCAAGAAGCATACCTCATGATTGGTTATTTTCATAAGATAAGTTAAAAAAGGAGGAAGGCACTATGGCTGAAGAGAAAGAAAAAAAGGATGAGAAAGCTAAAGTAAAGTTGAAAAAAGAGAAAAAGAAGGCAAAAAAAGCAAAAAAAGAAAAGGCCAAGAAAAAGGGAAAAAAGAAAGGAAAAAAAGCGCAGGGAAAGAAAGAAGGAAAAAAGGGGAAAAAATAAGAAATAGCAAGATTATCCGGCCCCGGATCGATGCCACGGCCTTCGGCTCCATCACCATTGAAGGGCGGGAAATCGAAAACGATATCATCCTAAGGTTGGATGGTGCGGTTGAAAAACGCAAGAAAAAGCTATCTAAACAGAACGACATAAATCAATGCGCGAACATACACAGCGTTTTGCATGTTTAACCCTATACTGTCGTTTTATGCTTCTTCTAAATTATCCGTCATTGCAAGGAAAATATCTGTATCCCGGATAAGACCGACGGCTTTATCCTCTTCATAGACCGGAAGCATGCTTAATTTTTTTTGGACAATCGTTCTCAAACCTTCCTCCAAGCTGGCATCAGCGTCAATGGTCCCCTTGACCTTCAACATGATGTCCTTTACGACCAGTTTTCCCGGCAGCCCTCCAATTTGCGGGAAATAATTCTCGAGAAAACACCTGAAATCTAATATTCCCAGCAGTTTATCATTTTCATCAGTGACCAGGACGGCGCGGGGACCTGCTGCAGTGCGCATACCGCCGTCCAACTCGGAAAATGATTTTCTTAATGATAATGCCGCCGCCCTCAGAGTGGCGTCCGGGGCAATCGTTGCGTAATTCTCAATAGGAATCATTCTCTCTCTGATTGTCTGTTTTAATGGCATGGCTTTTCCCCCTCTCAAAAATATGGCTAACAAACAAGTAAATTCGCTTCGCTCATTCCAACATTCCTTGCTTTTCGGATCAATGAATTATTTTTAAAAGCAAAAGGGTTTACCCGCCCAGTGGGGTATAAATTCCGATACATACATTTATCCGGGTAATTCAGTGGGTTTCAATAAATGCTGTTCAAGGAATCTTATTTCTTCAATGCCCGATATCACAATGTTGGGATCGGTCCGCAGTTCTTTCTTAGAGATTTTGCCTTCATAATCGATTTTGGACAGAATATGCTTGATGCAGTTGAGTCGTGCCAATTTTTTGTTGTCGGATCGAATAATGGTCCAGGGGGAAAGCGTTCGGTTGGTTTCGTTCAGCATCTGAAATTTTCTGACGGTGTAATCATCCCACAGTTCTTGAGCCATTCTGTCAACTGGGGAAATCTTATACTGCTTTAGCAGATCGGTCTCTCTCGAATCAAATCGACGCAGCTGTTCCTCTTTAGAAACAGAAAAGAAAAATTTTAATAAAATGATGCCGTCCTTGACCAGCATCTCCTCGAGCAGGGGAACATCTTTTAAAAACCGCTTGTTTTGCTCATCGGTGCAAAATCCCATTACGGGTTCAACCATGGCGCGGTTATACCAACTGCGGTCGAAGAGTACGATCTCCCCGGCCGAAGGAAGTTCTTGAACATACCTTTGAAAATACCATTGGGTCCGTTCCGTGTCGCTGGGTGTCAAAAGGGCCACGACCCGTGTACCGCGTGGATTTAAATGTTCAGTAATCCTTTTGATCGTGCCGCCTTTCCCGGCGGCATCCCGGCCCTCAAATAATGCCACGATACGTAATCCTTCACTCTTGACATGCTTTTGCATCTTCAACAGTTCGATCTGCAGCTTGTGCAACTCCTGCTCGTAATCGAGAGTGAATTTTTTAACCCACACAGCCCGGCGGTTTTTCTTTTTTGGCTTATCCTTATTTTTAAAGGCGGTATGTTCAGATAATTTCACCTTTAGCTTTTTGGGTTTGGTTTCGACTTTGTTATTTATTTCTTTTTTTGCTTTAGCTGCATCCTTTCCCTTTGCCAAAATTTGCTCCGATTTTGGTGTATTTAGGTCTTTGGATTTCGCTTTGCTTTCTTTTGCCATATTTACCCCCATTCTGTTTTATAGGTAAATAAAAAATCCATAGGAGTTAGACCAGGGATTTTCCGTATTTTTTGAGCTGTCGTTTCATTATTTTTAATTCCCTATCGCCCGGGATAACGATATCCGGATCCGTGTTATAATCCAGTTTGCGGTTTCTTCCTCTGTATCGCACCGCATTGAGGATGACCTTCATGGTTTCTCGTCGGGCCAAGTGCTTATCATCCGACCGAATGACCCACCAAGGCGATTGTTTCGTATGGGTCTTTTTTAACAGCATGAATTTTTTTTCGGTAAATTCGTCCCACAATTCCTGGGCCTGCAAGTCCACCTCGGAAAGTTTCCACTGACGTAAGGGATCGTTCTTGCGGCGTTCAAAGCGTCTGGCCTGTTCTTCTTTGCTGACCGAAAAATAGAGTTTTAGCAATATGGTTTTGCCGGCATCTTCGAGGAAATTTTGTTCATACGCAATCACTTTTTTCATAAATCGGTGGTATTGATTCTGAGTACAAAATCCCATCACCGGTTCGACCAGGGCACGATTGTACCAGCTTCTGTCAAACAAAACAACCTCTCCAGCATAGGGGAAATGTTCGATATAGCGTTTGATATGGAGTTCTGTTTTCTGTTGTTCACTGGGCTTGCCCAGGGCAACGACATGATATCTTTTTTCATTCATATAGCGGGTCACTCGCCGGATTGTCCCGCCTTTTCCTGAGGCATCCCGGCCATCGAAAAGGATGACCATTTTTTTTCCGTTCCGTTCCAGATGGCGCTGCATTTTGATCAGCTCCGCCTGGTAAGGCTTCAACTCTTCGGCATTGTAAAATTTTTCCAAGACCGCCTGGACAATTTCTTCCTTATCTTTCTTTTTGAGAACCTTCATTATCTTGCGAAAGCGTTTGTCCGGAGTAATACAAGTGACGTCCGATTCGACTTTCTTCATCACCTCTCTGATCTGCGCCGTCGAACCCGGCACCCTGTCTTCTGTATCTTTTGCCTTACTTTCTCTTACCTCTGTGGTTTTCATAGCGACTCCATATCTTTGCCCTGCAGAATTTTTTTGAAATAAACGTTGAGTATGGCTGCAATCAATTTAATTTCTTACCGATTCGGAACATTTTTGCATAAATATCTGGCAGGTCATGGTTTTTCAGACCCTTGACCACCTCTTCCACCGCATAGGGGATCCGAAAATGTTCCACCGTTATTTTTCCTGAGGAAACCTTCAGAATGGCAAACGACGCCCGTGGGTCTCCGTCAAACATGCGACCCACACTGCCTGTATTGATGAAATGAACCCCGTCCACGACTTTATAAAACGGCACATGCGAATGGCCCATTATTTGAACCTGATAGGGGGAGTCCTTGGCAAGCTCATGGAAACGGCGTTCGGGAGCAGACGGATACAGCTCTTCATCCGGATCATCAGAAGTTCCATGGAATACGCCGATGCGGATATGGCCCAAAGTGAGATCCGTTTTTTGGGGTAAGGATTTTAGATAGGTGATATTCTCAGAATGCATGTTTTTAGATGTCCAAAAATACATGACCCGTTTTTCTTCTTTTTTCGGTTTCTTTAATTTCTTCCCTTTTAAGATCCTTAAAATGAGCCGATCCGTATTGCCTAATATGCAGATGGCATTTTTTCTCTCACGAAACCATTTTATGGTTTCATTGGGGAAAGTACTGTAAACGGTAAAATCCCCCGTGTTGATAATCCAATCGAATCGGTCCGGCTGGATATAATTCAGTATCGCTTTTAAGGCCGGATAATTTGCATGAATATCGCCCAGCAAAAGTAATTTCTTCATGAAAAAGATTGGAAACCCTTATCGGTTCTTTTGGCCCCTTTTACCCGGGTGTGCAAAAATTTATTGGCGCGAGATTGCAGCTGCAGTTGCGAGAGAAGAGAGCGTTAATTTAGGGCCTTTAACCATTTGCCATCATGCATTGCCGTCATTCAGGAACGCGCCTCCTTGATCATTTTAGAAAACGACTGAATTTCCTGGGATAATGTTGTATAGATTTTCTTTTTCGGTCTTTTGCCGACATTTTTCATCGCTGTACTCAGCGCATCGGCTTTTTTGATGATCTTTTTCTTGACCTTCTTGGGAAGATCCCCTTCTAATTGTTCCAAAGCCTTTAGACGGGCCTTCAGTGTTTTGGATCTTTTCTTAACATCAATATATAATGGCAAATACTTTTTTTTCCCCAGGGGTTTTAATTTCTCATTGGTCAGCTTAAAACGCTTGTTCAGAATTTTAATCTGTCTTTGTAAATCCTGATCGATCTTCGCTATTTTCTTCTCTTCGGTGGACTCGGTCTTTGCAACTATCTTTTCAGGAGAGGGTTCATAAACTTCCGTCACAGCATCCTTGATAAGCTTCGCATAACGTTCACCGATGGTTTCTATCTGGGCCAATTTCTCCAGCGGTATTTCATAAAGCTGTTTGACAGTAGTGATCCCAGAATCGTTGAGCAATTTCATGCGTGCAGCACCGATATGTTTCACCTGCGTAAGATCGTCTTTTGCCATGATTATCTCCTTTTTGATTTGCCCTAATTGCCTTTGAAGTTACGCTGTTTTCGAATTGAATAATCTTTTATATCGATAGCCGTCGGAAATTGTCAAGTCTAAACCCTATGACGATTTTTGTATAAAATTAGAAAAGTTACGTAATAGTTTATCGAACACCATGATATAAAAAGCCAAAAAAAATTCTGTCAATTGGACGATTTCTGATGTTGTGGTTAGCTCAATCACGCGTATTGTACCTATTTTAAATATTTAAGTTGTGGAGGTATATTTAGGTCATCCGCCGGATGAGTCCGGATGACGGAGCTGGAGATTTGAAAAAGGGAAGAAATAGGTATGAGTAGTATGCTAAGAGTAGAGCATCTTGAGTCTGGTTATGGACCCATGCAGGTATTGTGGTAACCGAGTCTGGAGGTCAAAAAAGGCACTATAACTTCTCTACTGGGCCCCAATGGGGTGGGAAAGACAACCCTGCTTCAAACTATTTTTGGTTCTGTGGAACCTGCGGTAGGGAAAATAATATACGAAGAAAGGGATGTTACCCAATTACCGACCCATAAAAAATTTGAGGTGGGCATTTTTCTTGCCCCTGAAGGAAAGGGCCAAACAGAAAGCTGGTTTCTGGTCACTGGTCTCTGGAAAATTAAAATGTGGATTCTAGAAATGATACTTGCTTGAAATAAAAACGGTAGTTCTGACTAAAATT
>Ga0209536_100014552_pt1 | contig 11290 bp, 12 predicted proteins | sample DeeMarSeWOR28_12_FD_187461 | JGI IMG/M metagenome (GOLD analysis project Ga0209536, IMG submission 187461) | Marine sediment microbial communities from White Oak River estuary, North Carolina - WOR-2-8_12 (SPAdes) (version 2) | ecosystem: Environmental > Aquatic > Marine > Intertidal zone >... | reverse complement strand
ACAAACATTAAATTAGGAATGCTGGGTTCCTTATTGGCACTTATAGCCCTGGGGACTGTACTGTATTATGTAAATATGAATTTCCCGGAATTAAATCTTTTACAGGACATTATGATATTAGGCATCCTTTTCGTTGGTGTTTTTGTTTTAGGTGTGCTTATTTCATTAATTAGCACCTATTTTGCCACACAGCGTTTTCTTAATCTCAGAACAGATGATTTATATTATTAAATTTGCAGCATGAGTCAAAATCAAAAAAACAAACAAAGCCAGGTCCCGAAGGCCGAATTTATCTTCCAGAAAAAAAATTATCTCTTTATGTTTATAGGGCTTGCGTGCATAGCTCTTGGTTTTATTTTAATGAGCGGAGGCGGGAGTAATGACCCTAATGTATTTAATCCGGATATTTACAGCTTCAGAAGAATTAGGTTGGCGCCAACACTGGTCCTTATTGGTTTAGGGATAGAGATATATGCCATCCTATTAAATCCTCATAAGTCGAAAAATAACTAATTGGAAATCTTAGACGCAATTATCCTTGGCATAGTACAGGGATTAACAGAATTTTTACCCGTTTCTTCCAGTGGCCATCTGGAATTGGGAAAGGCAATTTTAGGTGATAACTCTATTCCTGAAGAAAGTCTTTTGTTTACAGTTGTCCTGCATTTTGCCACAGCCCTGAGTACAATTGTTGTCTTTAGAAAAGATATTTGGACAATTTTCAGAGGATTATTTCAATTTAGATACAATGAAGAAACCCTTTTTTCATTAAAAATAATTATCTCCATGATCCCTGCGGCATTTGTTGGCCTTGTCTTTGAAGAAGAGCTGGAAGGCCTTTTTGGTGGTAATGTAGCGTTTGTTGGATATATGCTCACCATAACGGCATTACTGCTTTACTTAGCAGATAAGGCCCGTGAAACTGAAAAGAAAGTTACCTTTCTAAATGCATTTATCATAGGAATTTCGCAGGCTATTGCCATTTTACCGGGTATTTCCAGAAGCGGTGCCACTATTTCCACATCGGTATTATTGGGTGTAGATAAGACCAGAGCTGCCAGATTCTCATTTTTAATGGTTGTACCCCTCATAATAGGTAAAATGGCCAAAGATATTATTGGGGGAGAACTTCAATTTGAAAGTGAACAGGCACTTGCCCTGGGAGCCGGCTTTGTAGCTGCTTTCATAGCAGGTTTAGCCGCCTGTACCTGGATGATTCAGCTCGTGAAAAAAAGTAAGCTGACTTACTTTGCCATCTACTGTTTTGTTGTTGGATTCATTGCTATTGGTTTTGGTCTTTGGGGTTAAGTTCATTATTTATGTATCTTTTCATTTAAATTAATGTCTTGAAAACAGAGCAAGATTTTTTGGAGGGGCAACTTATTCTAATAGATAAACCTTTAAAATGGTCGTCTTTTCAGGCCGTTAATGCTATAAAGTGGGCCATTAGAAAAAGATACCAGTTAAAAAAGATTAAAGTGGGCCATGCCGGGACATTAGACCCTCTTGCCAGCGGACTCTTATTAATTTGTGTCGGGAAATTCACAAAGCGAATTCATGAATTTCAAGGAATGTCAAAAGTTTATGAGGGCACTATTACATTGGGTAGCTCCACTCCTTCTTATGATCTGGAGACTGAAATAGATACTATATATCCAACAGAGCACATCACCGAGGAACTGATTCATAAGGCAAGAATTTCATTTCTAGGCAAGATTGCCCAAAAACCTCCTGTTTTTTCAGCTTTAAAAAAGGACGGAAAGCGCCTGTATGAGTATGCGAGAGAAGGCAAGGAGCTGGAGCTAAAGGCACGGTCCGTTGAAATTTTTGCATTTGAAATATTGCAAATAAATATGCCGGATATACATTTCAGGATACAATGCAGCAAAGGAACTTATATTCGATCTATCGCCCATGATTTTGGAAAAGCATTGAATTCCGGAGGATACTTATCATCCCTAAGAAGAACCAAAATAGGTGAATACAACGTAGATAATGCGGTAACACCGGCAAATTTTAAGGAAAATATAGATATTTAACCTCTTTAAAATAAGCTAATGAGTGAAATATATTTTTAAAAAGGTGGTTATACAAATATGGACCTGAATAGAAGTCAGCTTTCTCTTATAATTACTTTCTTCTCTCTTTCTATCGTGATTTTATTACTTTTTAATATTCACCTTGGATCAGAGGAGCAGGAAGAGTATACAATAGAATTAAGCCTGGCCGACGAGGAGCTTGAAAAAATAATTGAAGAGTTGGAGAGGCAGGAAGAACTGGCAAATGCAGATCCCATAAAAAGTCATATGGCTTTCAACGAAACAGCCAAATCCAGTTTTGAAGAACCTGAACCACTTAAAACACTTGAAGAACTATTAGAAGAAAAAGAAGCCTCCATGAATGAGGATGAATTCCAGGAATATTTGAATTCAGATTCCGGGTATGCCGCGAGCCTTAAAGACCTCGTTAAAAAAAGAGAGGAAAAAAAACAACAATTAGAGGAAGCTGAAGCTAAGAAAAAAGAATTCACGAATAAGCTTGAAAAAAGGAAAACCTCTATTTCTTTTTCCTTAATAGATCGCACTAATTATTTGCTCCCCCCACCTATCTATACATGCATAGAAGGAGGGAAAGTGGTTGTTAACATTGAAGTAGACGCCTCCGGTAATGTTGTTGACGCCAGTTATAACGAAAAAAGTTCAAATACTTCTAATGGTTGCCTAGTTGAAAATGCTATTTCCTATGCGCTAAAAGCTAAATTCAGTACCGCAACAAGAGATAGCCAGAAGGGAACAATTACCTACCTGTTCCAAAGTAAGTAAACCCTATAGGTCCTCCAATACAATTTAATTACCCTTCGCGCTTATCATACCAATGCTGTAATTCCTGCGTAAACCGGGGTGTGAGTTCCACAGGTTCTTTTTCATAATCCCCAACCATTTCAGTTGACCTGTCAGGTCTTGGACCTCAGGAATTAATAACCTTCCTAACTTCGTTTATCCAACATTATTAGCATGGGAACAGGCATAATGCCATTGGTTAGAAACAGATTAATAAGCTCCGGGGTTCATCTCTCAATGCAACTTTGAAACTAATTTCAGCAGATCTTTCAACAACCTTATTCATTACAGGAATTAAGGGAGCAGCATTACTACCACAACTTTCGGCTAAATTGCCCGTTTCTTGACCATTCCACCCCTTGTATCATTTATACTATTCATAACCACAAATGCATCAGGGTCTATCTTTAATATTTCATTGTTTAATTTGCTGATTTCTAGTCTTGTAATTACCGTATAGATGACTTCATAGTTATTGTGCATTCCATTTTTTTGATAACCACCACGAGCGTTGTAAATTGTCAGCCCTCTTCCAAGTTTATCGGTAATCATCATCCGAATTCTTTCGCTTGCCTCAGATATAATAGTTACTCCCGTATATTCCTCTATCCCATCCACAACAAAATCAAGAGTTTTGGAAGCGGCCAGATACGTAAGCATAGAATATAATGCTGATTCTATTGATAGCATATAAGCCGCGGCGAGAAAAATGATTAGATTAATAGCAATCATAACATCTCCGATTTTCGTCCCCAGTCTTTTACTCAAATAAAGAGCAAGTACTTCCGTTCCGTCCAGAACGCCTCCTCCTCTAATTGAAAGACCAATACCAGCTCCTAAAAAAAATCCGCCAAAAACGGAAACTAAAAGTTTGTCTTTTGTTATCTCCGGAAACTCTATCAATGCGAGCGTTAAGGAAAGGCCGAGGATGGCAATGGTAGTTTTAATCGCAAAATTTTTTCCAATAACTTTAAGTCCCAATAACAGAAAAGGTAAATTCACAAGAACAATCAAGGAATACAAAGGTAGTATTGTAGTCTCTGTTATTAAAAGTGATATCCCTGTTACACCCCCATCTATGAATCTATTTGGGAGTAAAAAACTTTCTAACCCAAATGCAGCAGATAAAATGCCTGTGGAGATAAAAAAAGTATCCTGAACGAACAATTTAGGTAAAGTTGACATAAGCTTGGTATGAGGCGCTTTCAAACTGGTTTTTAAGATTTTGGTTTCTAAAGATTTTCCGGATTAATTGCCAGGCTTCTAAATAATTTAGCCTTGGCACTCAGGTATTTGTTTTGAACTTCATTTTGCTTGAGTTCGGAATCAATAAGTTTATTTTCCCTGCTAATTATTAAAAACAAGGAACTTTCTCCGAAATCGAATTTTCTTTCTTCTGCTGCCAAAAGTTTATTATAGTCACTAACAATATCCTCAATAAGTGAATTCTGTATCTGATAGGAATCCAAAGCATTATAGGTTGCTAAAACTTTATTTTGAATTTCTATTTCAGCATTGTCCAATTCAAATTGAGTATCGTTTAGTTTAAACTTTGCTAATTTCAGATCTCCTCTTTCCTTTCTTAAAAATAATGGGAACAGGAAGTTAACACCTCCCTTATATTGCTGTGAATCATAAGAACTCAGAGTTCCCGGGGTTTCTGTAAGGAAGTTATACTCAATATCAATTTTTGGCAGTAATTTATTGGCTTTTAACCTCTTATCTACCTCCAGGCCGGCCAATTTAAACCCTAAAGACTTAATCTTAGGATGGTTTTCCAATGAAAAACTATCTAACGGTTTTCCCATGATTTCCAGCGTAATATCCACCTCCTTATTTATATCGATATTTGGAATGACATTTGGCTGCAACTCTATTGGAATATTATTTTCGATCCATAAATAATTCGAAAGCTCCAAAGTCGTATTGGTCAACTCAACCATGGCTTGTTCGAGACGAAGTTGCCTGTCCTGTAATGCAATTTTGGCTTCCACAACATCTATTGATGCAATATCACCTGCTTCTGCACTTCGCCTAATTCCTTCCAATCTGGAACTGGCATTACCAACAAAATTCTCATAAACCGTTTTGTTTCTGTATGCCTGTAACCATTGGAAATAAGCTACTGACGCTTTATATAGAATCTCATTAACTAATAAATCTCTATCTGCGAGGGTCTGTTCTTTAAAATATTTGGCCCGTTTTAAGGTTGCCATTCTTTCATTGATCCATATTCCCTGAAGCACAGAAACAGAGATTCCCGCACTAAACAATCCGTCCTCCGGCAATGATTCATCCGGATTTAGAAACTCTCCATCATCCTGCTGAAAGTTACCTTTCAATTCTATCCCATACCAGGTAGGGACTTTGAAGGTAGCGTTAAAACGGTCATAATACTCAACGCCCTTAAACTGCTTTCTTTCGTAATCTACTTCAATTTTTGGATCAAATCCACCTCTTGAGCGCATTAGATTTGCTTGCCCAATACCAATTTGTAATTCGGCCTGCCGAGCAATAGGATGATATTTTTTTACATATCCTAAGAACTCGTAAAAGCTTAAAACGAGGGTGTCGTTCCCCTGAGCGTTTAATGAAAGTGAAACGAAAAGAATAAGTAAAAACCAATGCTTTTTCATATTACTATTTCTCAGATTTAGACATTTCCCCATTCGGCTGATAGTAATTAGGGGGGAAACCATTTAGCTGTCGCCACAATTCAAACCAAATCGGCACGTCCTCTAAAAGGGCTATAGTATAGGCTCCGGAACCAACTCTTAAATCCTTTGGCCATTCATGGTCATTTGGATCAGGTGCTAATAGAATTCTGTATTTTCCATTGTCACTAATAAAAGTTTCAATGGCTACTACCTTTCCTCCATAAGTACCATAAGAGACATTTGGCCATCCGCTAAAAACAATAGCGGGCCAGCCATCGAATTGAATCCTCACCTCTTCGCCCAAATGCATTAGCGGAAGATCTATAGGCTCAACATAAGTCTCAACTGCCAAATCATAGTCCGCAGGCATAATTCCTACCAAGCGTTCTCCTTCTTTGAATGTTTCACCTACACCGCCTTTAATGGCTTTATTGATATAACCATTTTGCGGTGCCCTTACGTAATACATTTCATTACGCATACTATAATTTGTAAACTCATTTTCCAGCTTTGTTACCTGAGCTTCAGAATCAAATTGATTGGATTGTGCCGTATACATATCGCTTTGCGCTTTGGATATTTTATCTGTATATGCCGCATTAACCCTGCTTATTTCTACCTGGGCATTTATAACCTCATTTTTTGAAGCAAGTAATTTATTCTCCTGCGAGATTAGTTTAGCCTGGGCTTCCTGCAACTTCAACCTTTTCTCCTCTACATCTGTCACGGCCTTTAATCCTTCTTTCTGCAATTGTACTACCCTGTTATATTGCCTTTCAGCAATACTGATGTTAGTTTTGGCGGCCTCCAGGTCAATGCTGTCACTTTGAACCTTCAATTTTGCCTGGATCAATTTATTCTCTGCCTGTTGAAATTTCAGTTTCCGTTCGTTATTTAAAGCACTTATCTGATTATTTAGGGCCTTGACTTTACCTTCATAAGAAGTTACCGCATTTGACTTTGCAACTATTTGTTGCCCTGTTCTTTCTACCAAATTAGGATCGAAGTACTCATTTTTCGTTTCTGAAATAAATAAAATAGTATCGCCTTTTTTCACATAATCCCCTTCCTGCACATACCATTTCTCAATTCTACCGGGAATAGGCGACTGAATGGTCTGCGGCCGCTGATCTGGCTTTAGGGTAGTTAGATAACCCGTACCAGAGACATTTTGTGTCCAGGGTAAAAAAAGAATAATTATACCCGTCAATGCGAATATCAAAAGGAAGCGATTAAAATGCTTATAATGACGCGTATGAAAAACTTCCCTGGCAGAACTAAATTGTAATAAGTTCACCTTTTGATTTAATTTATTTGGAGATATATTTAGCATGTCTTTTAACTTTCACTAATTATTTTGCCTTTGTCCATTGTGATTATTCTTGTACAATGGTTTACCCATTCGTCATTATGACTAACTACAACCAATGCCCAGGGCCGGTCTTTACCAGAGAGGAAATTCATGATTTCCTTAGTTTCCTCAATTCCAAACTGATCTAAGGGGTCTTTGAGAATAAGCAACTTTGGTTTTCTGACAATACTTCGTGCCAGAACAATTTTCTTTGTGATTACATAGGGTATTTGTTGTCCTTCGGGATATAACATTGTTTTGATTCCTTTAGGTTGCTCCTTGACAAATTGCGTTAATCCGGTTTTTTCAAGTGCCCAGTAAACATCTTCATCGGATATATCTGTATCCCCAAAGGTGATATTTTCGAGTATGCTGCCTTCAAAGGGGGACTCCTCTGTAAGAGACTGGCCTAAATGTGCACGGTAATAATTTAAATTAATTGATTTTAAAGAAACATTATTAACAAAAATATCACCTTGATCGGGCTCAATTATACCCGCCATCAGCCGAAGTAATGTAGATTTACCGGATCCGCTGCCACCGCGTATTAATATGGCGCATTTAGGTGTAATATTCAAGGAAACAGAATCAATGATATGTTTGCTTCTTCCCGGAACATTGTAGCTTACATTGTCTAATTCAACTACAAAACTTTCATCATCCTTAAATGGTTTTTCACCCTGCTGTGGCTCCAATTCTTTGTCTACTACCTGACCTAACTTTTCAAGTGAGGTAAGTAAATCATAAAATGTCTCCAAACCCAATATCAGTTTTTCCACTGAACTTATAACCAATAATATGATAATTTCTGCCGCAACAAATTGCCCAATATTCATCTCCTGATTAAGTACAAGAATCCCCCCTATAAGCAATAAGCCCAATGTTACCAGTACTTTAAAGCCAATCATTTGAATAAACTGGATCACTAATATTTTAAAGTGACTTTCCCTCGCACTAAGATAATCAGACACCAGTGCGTCTGTTTTATTCATAGCTAAACTGGTCTTGCCAGACAGCTTAAAACTAATTATAGAGCGCGCCACTTCCTGTATCCAATGGGCAACTTTATATTTGTTTTTTGATTCGTCCAAACTAGTCTCCATCCCGCGTTGTGCAGTAAATTTGAATACTATATATATAAGCAGTAATAGCAGAATCCCATAAATAATAAAGAAGGGATGATAAAATGAAAGCAATAATAATCCAAGTATTATTTGAAGTAAAGCGGCAGGGAAATCAATTAATATTTTAGAAAGCCCTTTTTGAACATTGAGGGTGTCAAAAAAACGATTCGCTAACTCCGGAGGATAGAAATTCAGCAATTGATTCATCTTTATTTTCGGGAACCTATAGGCAAACTCAAATGCTGATCTTGTAAATATTTTTTGCTGAACATTTTCAATGATCCTTATTTGCATTAATTGCAGGACTCCTACAAAAGCTACTGCCAAGGTTACGAGTATTACCAAAATTATCCAGGAAGTACTAACCTGCGCACCCTGTATAAGGTTAATAATAGCCTGTATTCCAAGAGGAAGAGACAAATTAACAATTCCCGCAAAAATTGCGTAGTAAAAAACCTGGAGAATATCTCTCTTATCCAGCTTTAACAATCCTAATAAACGCTGCCAGGCACTAAGAATATTTTTAGCCATATTTTTTAATATTTAAGGTATTAAATGCGAGGTGTTTAAAATATTCCGTGGGGGTTATTGTCTTATTGCAACTTGTTAAAGAAGAAAAATGATCCATTAAAAAATACTGATGCAAAGCCCCTTCAATAATAGTACTAGCCAGACTTGCGGAATAAGGATAATCCGGATTAACCTCATTTATCATAAGGCTCATTCTATTGATCAGCCGTTTGTATATTACGAAATAACCGTCCTTGTTCTCCTGATCTACTTCTTTAGTCAGATAAGATTTAGAATACTCATTAATTACAATTTTATTCAGAAGAACTTCATTAATATGGGTAAAAGCCAAATCAATCTCGGTGGCTTGCGTCACAATTTCAATGGCTCTTTCCAGTTTGGAATTAGCTTCCGGGATACTGTTTGTTGCAAAAACCAACTGATATTCAAGCCAACCCCAATACCATGAAGCCAGATAAAGCAAAAGTTTATGTTTGTTTTCAAAATAGCGGTATATAGAACTTTCATTAGATCCAATTTTTTGACCCAGCTTTTTAAATGTAAAACTCTCGAAACCATAATCATTGATCATAAGAATACTTTCTTCAACAATTCGTTTACCCAGGTTTGAGGACTCCGGGTCCTTTACATATAGTTTATCATTTATTGTAATCCGAACAGACTGGAATAATCTTTCCATAAACTTTTATTTAAATATCGTGCAAATATAATAGTATTACTATCACTTTATAATAGTTTAACTATTTTTTAACGAAAGTATTACTATTTTTTATCTCTTAGGATAGCTTACAACTATTAACTCCTAATAAATTCCATTCCGATTAATGCTATATCTTTATATAAAATATTTTGTTTATGGAAGTGCACAAATGTGGTTGGTGTCTGGGCAATGATTTATACGAAGCCTATCATGATGAAGAATGGGGTGTTCCCGTAAAAGATGATGCTACCTTATTTGAATTCCTGGTATTGGAAACTTTTCAGGCCGGGTTGAGCTGGCTTACCATACTAAAGAAACGGGAAAATTTCAGAAGAGCTTTTGACAATTTTGATTACAGGAAAATTGCGGCCTATAATCAATCTGAAATTGACGCTTTGCTAAAGGATTCAGGGATCATTCGAAACAAACTTAAAATTAGGGCTACAGTTTCCAATGCCCGGGCTTTTATTGAAGTACAGAAAGAATTTGGGAGTTTTAGCGACTATATATGGGGTTATGTAAATGGTAAACCCATAAAAAATAGTTTTGCAGATTACAGGGATGCCCCGGCAAAAACATCACTTTCGGACACTTTAAGCAAGGATCTGAAGAAACGCGGGTTCAAGTTTGTTGGAAGCACGGTGGTTTATGCCCATATGCAGGCAACAGGGATGGTCAATGATCACGAATTAAATTGTTTTAGATATGAACAGGTATAGGTTTTTACTATTGGTAATTATAGCTTTATTACAATATTCAACAAGCCTTTCTCAGGTAAAAGTTGAGCGCGAACATAGAATTAAAAAAAATCAATTCCCCGATGCCGCCCATGATTTCATCCATGAGAAACTGAAGGATGCCAGGAAAATTCGTTTTTATAAAGAAACGGATACTACAAAAATTACTTATGAAGCGAAGTTTAAAAAAGACAAACTGCATTACAGTGTTGAGTTTGATGAATCGGGCAAACTTGAGGATATTGAAATTCTAATCAAAGAAGTAGACGTCCCCGAGGATTCGTGGTCACAAATCACAAAGTTTCTCAAGGAAAAGTTCAATAAATATAAAATTAGAAAGATTCAGCAACAATACCCCATTACTTCTGGTGAAACAGCAGAATCTACTTTAAACAATGCCTTCCAAAATCTTTTGATTCCTTCCTTAAATTATGAATTAATGGTATGGGGTAAAATACAGGAGGAACATGCAGACTTTGAAATACTGTTCGGAGCGGACGGAGGTTTTATTAAAATGAGGGAATCTCTTCCGGCCAACTATGATCATGTCCTCTATTAATAATTACAAACTTTTAATTGGCTTACTCCTATTTTCTGTTTTTATCAGAGGTCAGGAAAATTTCACTACCTATGCAGAGCCCCGTGTATCTCTGAATTACAACCTTTCCAAAATGTATTCGCACAACTGGGCCGTTGCCAACAGAAGCACAATATATGAATCATCAGAATTAGAATTTAATGCACTTCAGTTTGACATAGGTCATTTTTCAAATTTCAAAATAGGTGGTAATCAAAGTTTGGGTCTGGGAATATTATTCAGATATTCTGAACTATTTGAACGGGAAAGTATAAATGAATTTCGAATAACTGAACAATACAACATTATATCCAGATCAAATATTGTTCGCTATGGCCATAGATTTAGGGCAGAACAAAGAATTACATCACTACTAACCCTTCATCGATTCAGATATAGATTTACATTAGACCTGCCCCTCGAAGGACAGAATTTAGATGTAGGAGAAAGTTATTTTATTGGAAATGCCGAAACACTGCTGAATGTAGGTAAGGATTTAAAGCCAATCTACGAACAACGTTTTACAGCAAATTTTGGCTGGTTATTAAGCTCTAAAACCAAATTGCAATTTGGGCTTGAATATAGATTGCTGAATTTTACAGAGAACACTCAACACAGAACGTTATTGCTTTCTTCCCTAAACTTCAGCCTGTAACAATTCCAAAAATTTCTTTCTCGGGATCTCCTCTGCCCCCAAACTTGCCAAATGTTTTGTGTACAATTGGCAATCAATGAATTTATAATTAAGTCTTTCGAGGTGCCGGGCTAATTTT
>Ga0209536_100014551_pt1 | contig 11291 bp, 7 predicted proteins | sample DeeMarSeWOR28_12_FD_187461 | JGI IMG/M metagenome (GOLD analysis project Ga0209536, IMG submission 187461) | Marine sediment microbial communities from White Oak River estuary, North Carolina - WOR-2-8_12 (SPAdes) (version 2) | ecosystem: Environmental > Aquatic > Marine > Intertidal zone >... | reverse complement strand
AAAGGGTGCTGCCTATTATCGCATGTTCGGTGGTGAGGCTGCACGAAAAGCAGCGCGGGAAGAAGTGGTGACCAAACTGTTAAACTCCTTGATGCGGCAGGTGATGGATAACATTGCTTTTTTTGCCATGGAAGGGTCCTGAGGAGTGATATGAAAAGTTCATGGAGTACTGGAGTGCTGTAAATAATAGAGTTTTGATTTTCCCAATACCTTGCCAATACTCCAGTTCTCCACTACTCCATCACTTAGGTTTTTCTCTTGTGTCTGACTCCTGTCATCGGACTTCTGTTTTTTTATTTTACTTAATCTAATAGGGGGTAGGCAATGAAAAGAAAGGGTGTGATGGTAGTGGTGCCTGTACTGGTGCTCGTCTCTTCTTTTGTGTTCGGGGATGTCATCAGGGAGGTCATAAAGAATCCGGATGGAACCCAGGAGGTCATTTTTTATAGGGACGGGAAAGAAGTAGCAAAAGAACTGGTTGGTACAGACGATACTGTTATAAAGACGATGGGAACAATTCCCGATGGTTTAGTTAAAGAGTTTTTCTTCGATGGTGCGGTGCGCGAGGAAGTCTATTATAAGAATGGCAAAAAGGAGGGTGTGGCTAAACTCTATAACAGCAAGGGCGTTGTTCGGGGGGAATTCAACTTTAAAAAAGGTGTACAGGACGGTCTCAGCAAGACCTACTATGATACGGGAGAACTGTTAAAGGAGATTACCTTCAAGAATGGCAAGCTGGAGGGTGTCAACAGGGAATATGCAAAGGATGGAACACTGCTCTTTGAAGCTAGCTTCAAAGACGACGAGCAGGACGGTGTTACAACCGTTTATGACCCGAAAGGGGGGAAAACAGTATCTGTCTACAACAAGGGAAAACTGGTGAGTGAAAAGCACTATGATGCAGAGGGAAAGCTAAAAGAGTAGCTTCTTAAGGTGAAGTCGACTGTGCCTTAGCCGTTTCCCTTTCTTCCTTCGAAATCCATCCTCCCCCTAAGGCCTTATAGAGCTTTACATAGGCATTGAGGTAGTCCTGCTGAATTTGGGAAAGTTCCAGTTCAACATCAAACAGTATCCGCTCATTATCTAACACTTCAAGAAAACTGGTCACACCTTTATCATATCGCTCTCTGGAGAGATTCGTTGCATTTCGAGCGGCTTTTGTTCTTCTCTCTATGGCAGCCATTTCTTCCCGGTAAGTCTGGATTTCAACCAGGGCATCTTCTACCTCTCTGAACGCCAGTAATACCGTATTTTCGTAAGCGAGTACTGCCTGCTTGGTTCGTTCCCGTTCGACTTCAACCCGCTGGGCGCTCTGTTTAAAATCGAAAAGAGGTCCCACAAGACTTCCGCCTGCGGACCATGCCGCTCCCCCGGAAGTGAGTGCATCCAGCTCATCGCTTGCCCCCCCATATCGTCCGGTTAACCTGATTGCCGGCAGCCTCAGTGCCTGGGCGGTCCCGATTCTTGCACTCTGGGCTTGCAGCAGATATGAGGACTGCATGATGTCCGGCCGGCGGGTGAGCAGAGAGGCGGGCAGGCCGGTCGGAATATCGGGGGGTATGCTTTGCTTGTCCAAGGGAGAACCCTTCTGGATGGTATCAGGCAATCTGCCAAGGAGTATACTCAATGCATTTTCAGTTTTGCTAATGGACCGCTCATAAAAGGGTATGGCGGCTGCAGCAACTTCCATTAAAATCTGAGCCTGGTTTACATCAAGTTCGGGAACAATGCCATAGTCAAAACGCAATTGGATAATTTTTAGAGACTTAACCCGTGAATCGAGTGTTCGCCTGGATACTTCCAGCCGTTGATGGTAATCGAGCAGCAGGAAATAGGTGCCTATTACTTCAGAAATCAGACTGATTTGAACCGTCCTCAGTCCGTACTCAGATGCCAGTAATTCTGCCCTGGCCGATTCGGTTGCACGCCGGAATTTCCCCCAAAAATCTATCTCCCAGCTTAAAACCGGTGCAATATAGAAATTGTTATCTGTAAAAGGTGCCCTTGCTGTGCCGGCAAGGTTTCCCCTGGCGGCATCACCCTCGATATCGAGCCTGGGATATTGGTCAGCCCTGGTAAATCCCAAAAATGCTCGGGCCTCCTCGATACGGCTGGCTGCAATCAGGACATCCTTGTTTTCCTGTAAGGCCGTGGTGACCAGAGATGCCAGGACGGGATCGTCAAACAACTCCCACCACTGCAAATTGACAGGAGAGTCACCCGTAACCGTTCCAAACCGGTATTCTTCCTTTGTTGCTACAACAGGCCTTTTAAAATCAGGTCCCAGGAGACAGCCGGGAAGAACAAGAGAACAGATAAGTAGTATAATGGCAAATTCACGTATCATTGTGACTGGCTTTCTAATTCACGTTTCTGTTCATACTTGGCTAATTTGCCTATTAAGATAAACAGCATGGGGTAGAAGAAAACCCCTAATACTGTTGCGACGGTCATACCCCCTAATAGAGCCATACCCATAACCACACGTGCCTCAGCCCCGGCACCGGTAGCAATGACCAGTGGTAAAACCCCCAGTATAAAAGAAAAGGCTGTCATCAGTATGGGCCTGAAACGAAGTTGGGCTGCTTTTATGGCAGCATCGAAGAGGGAAAGGCCCGAGTCGAATTGTATCTTAGCAAACTCAACGATGAGTATGGCATTCTTGGCCGCCATTGCTATGAGCATTACCAGCGCAATCTGGGCAAAAATATTAAATTCATAACTTTGACTGAACAACCTGGCCAGTAGCAAGGCCAAAAATGCACCAAGGATTGCAAAGGGTGTGCCCAGCAAAATACTGAAGGGCAGTGACCAGCTCTCATACTGGGCCGCGAGGATCAGAAAAACGAATAGCAAGGCGAAGACGAAAACTATGCTCCCCGTCCCTGCAGCCCTCTTTTCCTGGTAGGACATGTTGCTCCACTCAAAGCCCATATCGTCCGGAAGGGATTCTCCGGCAACTTCTTCAAGGGCATTTAATGCCTGGGCCGAAGTAAACCCGAACGCCGGTCCGCCGGTAAGTTCGATCGCCCTGTACAGGTTGAAACGGTTGGTAAAATCCGGTCCTGCAATGTCATGCACAGTCACAAAGGCAGAGAGTGGAACACTTTTTCCCTGGTTATTTTTAATGAAGAAAAGATCAAGCTGATCCTCACTTTGTCTGTACTCCGGTTCTGCCTGAATGTATGCCTTATACAACCTCCCGAACCTGTTAAAATCATTTACATAGGATCCCCCCAGGAAGGCACCTACGGTTGTATAAATTGCATTTAAGGCAATCCCTGCTTTCAGGACTTTATCTCTGTTGATCTCTATGTATCTTTGCGGGACACTTGCGCGGAATGTAGTAAATATAGAGCCAATTTCAGGCCGTTTCATAACAGCCTGTATGAAATTTACAGTCTGTTGTGCCAGATATTCAGGTTTATTACCGCCCTTGTCTTGGATCATTAAGGTAAATCCCGAACCGTTTCCCAAACCGGGAATGGCAGGGGGGCCAAAGGCAAAAACCTGTGCCTCGCTGATGTTAGCATGAAAATCAGCGTTTAAGCGGTTAACCAGCTCCCGTGCAGTTTCTTCCCGTTCCTTCCAATCTTTGAGTGAAACAAAAATAAATCCTGAATTGGACGACATAGCCCCGGAAAGCAGACTGTACCCGGCTGCCGTCGTAACAAATTCCACCTCATCGTACTTTTCAATTATTTTTTCTGCCTTTTTAGCCACGGCATCGGATCTTTGCAGAGAAGCTGCATCAGGCAATTGAATATTTATGAAAAGATATCCCATGTCTTCTTCAGGCATAAATCCGCCCGGGAGCATACCTGCGAGAACACCGGTAGCAATGACTGTAATAACAATAAATACTACTCCCCTGGCTATTTTACGTGCCACAATAGTAGTACCGGTCATATATGAACCGGTGGCCTTGTCGAAGCCTTTGTTGAAGAGAGCAAAAAACCTGCCCAATAAGCCGCGGGAAGGTGTTCGCTTTCTGAGCAAGAGTGAACAGAGGGCGGGGCTTAAGGTTAAGGCATTTACTGATGAGAAGCAGACCGAAACGGCGACCGTTATGGCAAACTGCTGATACAACCGTCCCGTTATTCCCCCCATGACAGCAACCGGGATAAACACAGCCACCAAAACTAGGGTGGTCGCAATGACAGGTGCGGTAACTTCATTCATGGCATGTGCGGTTGCCTCACGGGGGTCCATACCATTTTCAATATTGACCTGCACTGCTTCCACCACCACAATGGCATCATCCACAACAATACCTATTGCCAGGACCAGCCCCAGAAGGGACAGCACGTTGATGGTAAAGCCGATCAAGGGGAATACAATAAAGGCACCGATCAGAGAAACCGGGATGGCTATGGTGGGAATCAATGCTGCTCTCCAGTCCTGGATAAAGATATAGACAACCAGAATGACTAAGGCCAGGGCGATAAACAGCGTCGTAATGATTTCATCGATGCCTGCAGTAATAGCAAGGGTGGTGTCAATCGATACGTCATATCTGATGCCCTCCGGGAAGCTAAGAGAAAGTTCCTCCATTGTATTATAAACTTTTTCAGCCAGCTCGACGGCATTAGAACCAGGGGCCTGATAGAGGGCTATGATGGCGCATTCTTTTTTATTGAGCCGGGTAAATGCATTGTATGTTTCGACCCCCAGCTCAACACGGGCAATATGCTTGATCTTTACTTGGGAGCCTCCTTCGGTACTTCTTATTACAATTTCACCGAATTCTTTTTCGGATTGCAGACGCTCCGGCAACCTCACCGTATAGGTAAACTCGGTGCCGGGGGGGGCGGGTTCTGCTCCGAATTTACCTCCGGGCACGATGACACTCTGCTCCCGGATTGCATCAATAATTTCAGGTACGGTGATCCCCAATTGGGCCAGACGGTCTGGTTTTATCCATATGCGCATGGAATAGTCACTGGCGCCGATGACATTAACGCGCCCAATACCTTTTATGCGGGCCAACGTATCTTTAATATTTATCAGGGCATAGTTGCCGAGAAAGTTTTGACCATATTGTTCATCCCCGGATGTCAGGGTGATCAACATAAGAATATTAGGGAGGGATTTCTCGGTGGTAACCCCAAATCTTTTTACCTCCTCAGGAAGCTTTGCTGTGGCTGCGGCAACCCTGTTCTGGGTGAAAACGGTGTTCATGTCCGGATCGGTACCAATCTCAAATGAAGTCTGTATGACCATTGTGCCGTCATTTGAATTGGTCGATTTTAGGTAGATCATATTGTCAACACCGTTGATCTGCTGTTCCAAAGGAGTTGCTACCGACTGTTCCACACTTATGGCATTTGCCCCGGTATAGGTAGCACGGACTTCCACCATGGGTGGTGTAATGTCGGGATACTGCTCGGTGGGAAGACCACCCAGGAACACGATTCCCACAATAACCGTGACGATGGCGATGACCATTGCTACAATGGGCCGTCTTACAAAAAAATTATCCATAGCTGATCACGTGCCTTCTTCGTCTGTTGGTGTGACTTCCTGCAAGGTGGGGTTAACGGTTATCCCCTCTTTTACTTTTTGCAACCCTTCATACACGACCTTTTCTCCGGATTTTAGTCCCTCTGTGATAAGCCAGAAATCCTTGATTTTGGGGCCTGCTTTGACGCTTCGCTTCTCGACTTTATTATTGTCGTCTACCAGATAAACACTGTGCATTCCCTGTAGCTCAATAACAGATCTCTGCGGGATCAGTATCCCGTGTTTTACAACTTCAAACTCGCCTTTAACCCTGGCAAACTGCCCGGGTCGGAGTAGTTCATCGGGATTGGGAAATGATGCCTGGATCAAAATGGCACCGGTGGTGGGATCGACCTCTCTGTCAATGAAATCGTATCTGCCTTTGTGGTCATAGAGTGATCCATCGGCTAAAATCAGCTCAAGATTTGTTGTTGATGGTTTATCACGGGAGTCTGGCGCGGATGATAAGTATCGTCGACCTATCTGCAAATATTGAGTTTCAGTAATAAAAAATTCAACCAGCACGGAATCAATCTGAGAAACCGTATTTAAAATAACCGGATTGGGGCTTCTGCCGACAAAGTCTCCGACTTTTGCCTTGGTCTTGCCTATTATTCCGGATATGGGGGAAAAAATCTTTGTGTAGCTGAGCTGTATGTTGGCGGCCTTGAGGTTTGCTTCAGCTGCTTCAACCGATGCGATAGCTGCCTCGTGGAGGGCTACTGCTGAATCCAGATCACTTTGACTTACCGCATCCTGCTCGGCAAGTGGTCTGATTCTGTTAAGGTCGCTGACCGCTTTTGCCAGGACTGTTTTTGCCTCTGCCACCATACTCATCTTTGCGGCAACCTCGGCCTCAAAGGGCTGGCTCTCCAGCGTGTAGAGTAGTGCGCCCTTTTCTACCCGTGAGCCCTCCTCAAAATGTATTCCCTCTAAAAAGCCCTCCACCCGTGCCCGTATGGCGATATCCTTGAAACCGTACACTTGCCCAACAAATTCCCTATAAATAGGAACTTCCTGTTCCATGGTCTGATAAACCGGGATATCGGGGGGAGCTGGCTGCGATTGTTCTTCTTGTTTGCAGGAAATGCACAGTATAAGTACAAGGAGAGGCGGTACCCAAGTTTTACATCTCATTTTGACCTCTTGAGCAATCTTATGGTTAAGGTTGTTGACCACCATTCGTAGCTGCATTGAATACTAATATGCCTAGCAGGTTAAATCAAGGATTTTAAACTGCTCTGTTTTTTCAGTCTATTCGACAATACCAGCATGTAGATCGCGGGGGCTCCAACATGCTTTCACATGTAAACCCTATGAATAAAAAAGGTCTTGCAGGTTTTATTCCCTGGCAAAGCCTTTATCTATTGATGAGCTGTCGTGACGCTTTGTCGTGTTACTCTTCGCTGGGTGGTATTCTTTTTTCAGGTAGTGTGCCGGCTAGTGAGTTTCCAACATCACCAGTAATGTGCCAGGAGCCATAGCTAAAGAGAAGAAAAAAAGACCATCCTGTTGAACGTACAACGGGGTTAATTATAAAATCTCCATTTCCGTTTTCCAAACACTCGTTAACCGCATTCTCAAGTGTTGGATTTCCGCTGAGGGGGATAAACAAGAGCCACAAACGGCTATCTCTTCCTGATTGGTTGCGAACCACGTTTGTTTCCTTTAAATCAATACGGCTCAATTCCACATTCTTGGTTGAAATAACGGTAAAGCCTGTCTGACGTACAGAACAACCAAAACACAGTACAACGATTCCAAGAAGTATGCTGATTTTTCTCATAGTAAAATCCCCCGAAACATATTGTAGAATTTAGTGTGTTTTAACAGTCTGGTAATAACTTTGTCAACTAGAAAAGTTCATATCTTTTCCCCCCGTCTGCTTTTGCCTAAAGGGTCCCTCCGGAGGAGGCAGGTAAGGGCATCTTCCCGATGTGCATTTCAACAAAACGACCTTCTTGTTTACCCGGAGAACGTTTTGTGTTAAGGTAGGTTACTGTGCTATGGTAGTGCACTGTATCAATGGTATAATCTTGTCGACTTCGTAAAAAGTTTATCTGCTGTGTTGCGCTGCATCCTCAGTCATTGCGGCGTACCAGTAAGTACGCCTCATTCCTTCCTATTTGCACGCCTTGCATCTGAAACTTTTTGCTTTGCCGTCTTATCTTTTACTTTTTACGGGATCATCAATCTTTTTTGAGAAGATAATAAAACTGAGACAGAATCATAACCGGGAGAGGGGAATACAATGAAATTTCAAGGATATGTACTAATCCTGTTTTTAATCTTTTCATCTGGAACTGCCGGTGCCGATGTTGTTAGCCCGAGAGAACTTTCATTTAAAAGCAGGGAATGCTTTAAATGCCATAGAGAAAAGACACTTGTTATTACTCAGCAGTGGGGTGCAAGCAAGCACTACCGCAGCAATGTTGGCTGTTATGAATGTCATAGAGCGGCCAAGGATGATCCTGATGTTATCGAGCACTATGATGAATACATATCCATCATTGTTTCCCCTGCGGATTGTGCCCGCTGTCACGAAAAGGAAGCAAGTGAATTTAGTTTTTCACACCACTCTAAAGGAGGAAGCATCATTAACTCCCTGGATAACAGACTTGCTGAAGTTGTAGAAGGGAACCGCATGATGAAAACTCCCGGTTTCCCTGATGGTGTTCCCGCTGCTGCGGTTACCGGCTGCTGGCAATGTCATGGTTCAGAAGTGAAGGTTTTATCTGATGGAAGGCTGGATTCGGCCACCTGGCCTAACACAGGGATTGGGCGCATTAATCCTGATGGGTCTGAAGGTTCTTGTACTGCGTGTCATTCCCGGCACAGATTTTCAGTAGAACAGGCCCGTAATCCGGAAAGCTGTGGAAAGTGCCACATGGGACCTGATCATCCGCAAATTGAGATTTTCAAAGAATCAAAGCATGGAAATGCGTTTTATGCACATCGGGATAAAATGAATCTCGCCAATGAAAAGTGGATTTTAGGTGAAGACTATAATGCTGCCCCAACCTGTGCAACATGTCATATGAGTGCAACACCCGATCAGGAAGTTTCACACGATGTCGGTTTGCGTATAAGCTGGAATAACCGGCCGGTGACATCAATACGACCTGAGGTATCTGATGCAGAGCTGGGGCTTCCCGGGAAAGATTTCAGTTGGGAGAAACGGCGTGCACGGATGAAAAATGTCTGCTTTAATTGTCATAATGAGGCGTTCGTCGATAATTTCTATGTCCAGTATGATGGTTTGGTTCAACTCTATAATGACAAGTTTGCCCAACCGGGAAAAGAGTTGATGGAACTTGCACAACCCCTTTTAAAACCGGTCGTCTTTGGTAATAAGATTGATTTTATCTGGTTCGAGCTCTGGCATCATGAAGGCCGCAGGGCGCGGCATGGAGTTTCCATGATGGGACCTGACTATACACACTGGCATGGCATGTACGATGTTGCAAAAAACTTCTATACTGAGTTTATTCCTGAACTCGAAGCACTCGTTGAAAAGTATTTGCTTTCCGAAGAACCTTCACAGGTCGAACAGGCAAAGAGGCTGCAGGAGTGGCTCAATAGAGTTTTACATTCAGACAATCACAAATGGTTTGTGAACTAAATGAACCATGAGGCGGAAAGCGCTACATGAAGCATTTCAGGAGAAGCAGAACATTTATTATAGCAGCACCCGTATTGCTCGCTGTAGTCTTTGGTAGTGCACTATCGGGTCGTGCTGTCAGGTCGACCCCTGTCCTGGTGGGAGATCCTTTTCCCTCCATTACCCTCAAAAACACGCTGAGCAAACAAGACGTCACTGCCCTGGGATTACCTGCAAAAGAATCAATCGGCCTGCAGGATTTCCCCTTTGAAATCATCCTCGTCGAGTTTCTTAATGTGCACTGCCATACCTGTAAGGAACAAGCACCGGTTTTCAGCCGGCTGTGGAAATCCCTCCAGTCTCACCGGGAACTCAAATCACGGGCAGCACTTTTGGGAATCACGGTTGGCAATACGGTAAACGAGATAAAGGCATTTAAAAAGAGTTTTCATGCAGACTATCCCCTCCTTGCAGATCCCTCAAAAAAGGTCTTTAATAGTTTGGGAGACCTTAAGGGGACACCGCAAACCTATCTCCTTAAAAAAGATCAGGCAGGAATGTGGTATATTGTGTATCACCACAGTGGAGCCGTGAGTTCCCATGAAGTCTATCTGAAAAAAATGGAGGAAGTATTCAAGAGAGATTTGGAAGGCATAGAGCCAGGTTATAGAGTCCCCCGGATTCTGTTCACCATGCTTGGGTCAGACTACCCGGTTGAATCCTTCCAAAAAAAGAGACTCTTACTCTACTTTCCTTCCCAGAGTGCATTTCCCCTTGCTGAGGACATACGAAACACTACCCCCCAGATGCAGGTACTTCTCTCCTTGACTGGTGCAGACCTCCCCCTGGTACTTATAGGTCCTCTTAATCTCATTTTTTCCGCTCAAGACCTAGCATCATTGCGCGATCATTCCGGTATATTCCTGCTTCAGGATGATGAGGAAGAGCTGGTGACCCGCTTTGCAGTTGGTGAGGGACCCCTTGTCAGCCTGGTCAATGGTTCGGGAAGGATTGTTTATCGGGCGCGTTCCTTAACTTCTGGAAAAGCCAAAGGCCTCCTTCAAGGGACCGCAGACGAGCTCACACCAAATCTCACCGAAAGGGAACTGCTGCGGATGATGCAGGGCTCTATGAGAGCGGTGGAGAGCACTGTGGAGAGGGTTGAGGCACAAGAGCTTGAAAACGGTGAGGTGATTTATCTGGGATTTGCCAGTGGTGCACTAGAAAACAAAGCTCTTTTCGGAAGAATAGTTAGTAAGTATAGTATCTGTGATATTTGTCATGACACTCATTTTTACTATATCATTGACCAGGAGGGAAGGCTTGTCTACTTTAATCCCATCCATGTTACCAAATACGGCAATCTTAACTGGAACCATCAGGACATTGTAACGCTGCGGTCCCGGCTATTAGGAAAAGACCTTTTCAAGCCACTCCCGTTTGACCCCTCTGTTGATGCAGTTTCTCAAGCTACTATGAGTTCATACCTCATTTTCGAAGGGATCAATGAGACAAAAAGTGTCTTAAAAGATTACAGTGAAAAGGGATTCAGAGGGGAATACTGGCGGGGCCTGTGCCGGAAAAATCTTCAGCAGTTAGAAGAGATTGTGGCTCTTTTTGCGGAAAAGAATCCGGCACAGGGCTTTACCCTGGAAGATGGAACTACACTTGATAGAGAAAAACTGAAGCAAGCGCTTCCTGACCAGAGTGTTCCTGCCTGTCCCACTAAAGGCAACTATCTTTTCATAGGAGAGAGTCCGGTTTGTTCTATCCATGGCATGAACGTAAGCGAAAATCCTTGAAGATCCTCATATATGTCGTTCTCACAGGAGTTTCACGTGCCGGTTTAAAATAACCATACCTCTGTGACGTAAAAAGTGAAGGTGGTTGGATCTAGCCACTGTTGGCCAGTCTGATGGGTCCCCTGATACAAGGAGGGTTGGAGAGATAAGGTATTGTTTTAACAGTTTTTTCAAGTATTGCTTTCTTGATGGAGCTGTAATGTTTTTCTTGGCACATCTTTTGCTTATTCCTTAGGGTAGTTCGCTTAAAGGGGTGTAAGCAAAAAAGTAATAAACCGTGGTTACTGGGAATGGAGGTGAGAAAGGGGAAAGTAACAGGTGCAAAATAATGTTTTTTAGATAATCACTATTTCAAACAAATACCATAAAGGAGAAGATAATGATGA
>Ga0209536_100014550_pt1 | contig 11291 bp, 10 predicted proteins | sample DeeMarSeWOR28_12_FD_187461 | JGI IMG/M metagenome (GOLD analysis project Ga0209536, IMG submission 187461) | Marine sediment microbial communities from White Oak River estuary, North Carolina - WOR-2-8_12 (SPAdes) (version 2) | ecosystem: Environmental > Aquatic > Marine > Intertidal zone >... | reverse complement strand
AAGATGGAGCTGGGCGAACCTGACGCCAGCGGCAGGCGCAGACCGGTGCCCATCGAGGGGTCAGAGTTTGTTATCGAGGCGGAGAATCTGATTGCTGCCATTGGTCAGCGGCCTGATATCAAATTTATTCCAGATGGCAGCGAACTTGAAATTACCCGCTGGAATACCTTTGCTGTGGATCAAGAAACTTTCCAGACCAGTGTCCCTGGTATCTTCTCCGCCGGAGATGTGGAAACCGGTCCGGATATCGCCATCCGCGCCTGCGCTAACGGACGAAAGGCAGCCTTTGGCATCGTTCGGTATATCGAGGCCAAACGCCGCGAAGCAGCATAAATTTTTTGCGATCTGAGATGTGTGATGTGCGATGTGGGATAGACAGTCTTTAATCTTACAATATCTCGCATCCAGTGAGAGCACTTAGTTGAGTTCATAAGAAAGGTATGGAGATGTACGAAAAGAAGGGACGTTACATCGTCGAATTCCAGGATATCCCCACCGAACGTCAGCACCAGATAGAAATTGAGGTTGACGAGCGCAGGGGTAACTACAGTGAGGTGGAGCTAGGATTCGATGAGGAAAGAGCTTTGAAAGAGGCCAAACGCTGCCTGAGCTGCAGGCGCTGTCTGGGCTGTGCCCTTTGCTGGGCAGAGTGTAAACCCGAGGCCATTGTTTTCGAGATGGAGGATGAATACTATGAAGTTGAAGCCGACGCCATCATCATCTCTCCTGGGGTGGAGCGACCACATCAGCGCGCAGATGCTGACTTAGGCCTCGGCCAGCACCTAAACGTCATCACCGATTTGCAGCTGGCGCGTATGTTAAGTGAGACCGGTCCCAGTAAGGGGTTGGTTATCCGCCCATACGATGGTGAAATCCCTTCCAGCATTGCCTTTGTGCAGAGCTACGAATCGACTTCTCCGGTAATGCATGCTGCTGCACTTTGCTTGGGGATAAACGAAGCAATTCTGGTTCGCCGAAAACTGTCCCAGTCGGAGATTGAGATATTCGTGAGCAACCTGGGAGACTTTCAAAACATACACGGGGCAGCATTGAAGGGTTTGGAAAGAATACAGATCAACGAAGCCAACGTCACCGCTGTGGAGACGGTGGACGACCATGGACTACAGCTGACCATAGTAAGCAATGGAAGTGAGATCTCCAAAACATTTGATCTGGTTGTCCTGATTACTCAGCCCCAATTGCCCAATGAAGTAAAGCAAGTGAGTAAAGATCTTGGTTTGACCCTGAACTATGCCAATTTCCTGACAGAGGGTGAGGGCTCTGTCCTGCTCGGCACAGATAAGGAGACCATCAAGCTGGCGGCAAAATTGTAAGTGAAGGGTAATGGGTAATAGGTTATAGGTGATAGGCAGCCAATAACCCATTACCTATGACCCATAAATTCACGAATTGGCTCTAAGCGTTCTGCGTCGTTAATCTTGTGGTGAGAGAATTCCTTCCTGCAGTTACTTTGCTTCAATTACAACCCGGTCTTCTTCCTCGGTCTCCCGCATATAGACGTTCACAACCTCATCTATTGCGGTCGACACTTTAATTCCTACATAGTTAGCGCAAATGGGTAATTCTCGATGGCCCCGGTCAACCAAAACGGCCAATTCGATGCGCTTTGGACGACCAAAATCAATTAGGGCATCCATCGCGGCTCGAATTGTCCGCCCCGTGAAAAGCACGTCATCCACCAGAACCACAACCCTGTCATCAATGGAAACCGGCAGCTCTGTGGACTTGACGACAGGATTCGTACTCATTCGTGTCCAGTCATCTCGATAAAGACCGATGTCCAATATTCCAACGGGAATATCCCGACCCGTCTTTTTCAGGATCTTTTCATAAATTCGGTTAGCTAGATAGACACCACCGGTGCGAATACCCACTAAAATAAGATTGTTTTTATCAGCCACTTGCTCATCAATGGACGCAGCCATCTGCTCCAGCAACTCGTCCATCTCTTCGGCTGTAAGTATCTGCCGTCCAGTATTTTTAGCCATGACTTAGGGCCCTTTATATTCTCTTGCGTTTTCCATTACTAAAAAGACAAACTGCCAGTCTCCTGGCAGTTAGATAGAATATTTCTATACCTCATGCCTGTAACCTTGTCAATGACACATTCGCAGAGCGCTAAGCTCTAGAGGCTCAGGGCGCAGGGCTCAAGGCTCAAGGCCCAAGGGATTATCGCCGCGTCTCCGTCTCGTCGTTTCACCGCGTCGGCCTGGAGTGCTTAGTGCCTAGTGTTTAGTGCCTAGTTCAGCGACCGCAGGTCGCCTTGCTCCTTGACTTTGAATGCTTCATTGAGCAGAATTGCAGGCAATAACCAGTGCCACTCCTTTAGTCGAAGGTTCGGATCAGAAATGACTCAGAACGACAGTGATGTCTTGCTTGAAGATTTGCAGGAACTTATAGGCCATAGATTTAGCGACAAACAGTTGCTCCACAACGCCCTCATGCATCGATCCTACGTGAATGAGAATCCTCATTTACATTTGACAGACAACGAGCGTTTGGAGTTCCTAGGCGATGCCGCCCTGGACTTAGCCATTAGCCATCTATTGATAGAGCGTTTTCCCCACTACGATGAAGGCAAGCTATCACGGCTCCGGGCTGGCATAGTAAACGAGAAACAACTGGCCCTGCTAGCCACGGAGCTTGAACTAGGAGCGGCGCTTCTCCTCGGTAAGGGAGAAGACCTCAGCGGAGGTCGCAGTAAACCCTCCCTGTTGGCCAACGCCTATGAAGCGGTGCTGGCAGCCATATACCTTGATGGGGGGCTGAAGACCCTAATCAAGATAGTGGAGATGCACTTTTCTCGGTTTCTCTCCGAAGACGAAGATTTACCCCAGGCGCTGGACAAGGATTATAAGACTCGCCTTCAAGAGGTAGTGCAGAGTCGCGAGAAAACTATACCCCACTACCGGCTGGAGGCTGAAGAAGGGCCTGATCATAACAAGAGATTCCGGGTAAGTGTCTGGTTAAAAGATCAACTCCTCGCCCTAGGCTCGGGGCCCACCAAAAAATCCGCACAACAAAAAGCCGCCGGAAGGGCCTTGAGGTTGCTGGAAAGGGAGGGCGAGGAAAGCCATAAATAGACCAGACACAAATTTCAAATTCTCCAAATTGGTCCTCCGGACTCCCCACCCTTCGGGCGGGTCCCCAGTTTCAAATGATCAAAACCTCATCCATGTAACAATTACCTGTTTGGAACATTTGAAAATTTGGATTTTGAATTTGTTTAGTGCTTCGGATTTAGGATTTCGGATTTCTACATACGTGGTTTCGATTTGACTGGCCGGGCAAGATGAAATCAAGACCTTTGATCATTCCCATTTTCATTCCCCAAGAGGGCTGTCCGCACCGGTGTGTGTACTGTGATCAGGCAACCATTAGCGGCGTCTCTCAACCCTCCTGGAGCCCCATTACGGTTCGCGAGCAGGTGCAAAGCTTCCTTGACAGGAGTCGGCGCTATCCAGTACAGGTGGCTTTCTACGGTGGCTCATTCACACTCATGCCTGAAGCACGGCAACGTCAATTCCTCGAGCCGGTACAAGAGTTCCTCAAACGTGGCCAAGTACATTCACTCCGTCTTTCCACCCGACCTGATGCCATTGAGGTCAACAATTTGCGCTTTTTGCAAACCATGGGAGTGAAAACTATCGAGCTTGGCGCTCAGAGTTTGAATGACAAGGTTCTTTCCGCTTCAGCTCGGGGACATTCCAGCAGCCAGGTACATGAAGCAACGCAAAGCCTGCGGCAACATGGTTTCGAGGTGGGTTTACAATTGATGCCTGGTCTACCGGGAGATGACTGGGAGACTTTTATGCAAACCGTGGAGGAGACCATCGTCCTGCATCCCAGCTTTATCCGTCTCTATCCGACCGTGGTTCTATCCTCCACCCCTCTGGAACGACTTTACAAACGCGGCCTTTACAAACCGCTATCTCTAAGTGAGGCGATAGACTGGTGTAAAGAGGCCAAGAAACGGTTTTCACGCGCTACCATTCCCATCATTCGGATGGGCTTACAGCCAACCATCTCCCTGGAGCTTCCTGGACGAGTAGTTGACGGACCTTACCATCCTGCCTTTGGACATTTGGTTAACTCCGCCATCTGGAACGATCGAATCTCGCCAGTTTTGCAAGGGGCGAGCCGCCAGTCGCCGCGATTGGTCATCGTCGCCCCATCGCACCAACTGGCAGACATCCGCGGTCACCGCAATGGAAATCTCAATAGATGGCTCACGGAACTAAGGCTTACGTCACTGGAAACGGTAGCTGATGATCAAATCGGGGCGGGGGAGTTTAGGGTCATCACCCGGTAGGGTGTGTCCGTCCAGAAACTCCCTTTTACGGTTGTCATTCTGAGGAGTCCCGCCGTGGCGGGGCGACGAAGAATCTCTTGGCTCTTGACTTTCCGGGAGATTCTTCGCTTCGCTCAGAATGACAAGGTGGATTTTCCGGATGGACCCAGATTATTGCGCCTCCTGGTTTTTTGCCTTGGCCTTTAGCTCGTCCAATTTCTGGGCCAATAGCCGCAGATGGTCCCCCATCTGCTTTGCACTCTGGTAGCGCGCCTCCAAGCTCTTCTCAAGTGCCCGGTTCAGGATGGCCACTGCCGCCTTGTAAATCTTGGGGTTATATTTAGTTGGCGGCTCGGGTTCCACCGTGGTGATCTGATACATAATGGCTGCAAGGTTTTCGCCACCAAATGGAAGCTCTCCAGTAAGTAACTGGTAGAAGACAATACCCAAAGAAAAAATATCCGAGCGCCCGTCCACCTTCATCCCGGATATCTGCTCGGGTGACATGTAATAGGGCGTACCCTTGATTACTCCGGTGCGCGTTTTGGAGCTTGCGGTTGCGCGAGCGATGCCGAAATCAGTAACTTTTACAAGTCCATTCTTGAGGATCATGATATTGGCAGGTTTTATATCTCGATGCACAATTCCGCGAGCATGTGCATATTCAAGCGCATCACAGACCTGAGATGTCACGTTAATACTAGTTCTGATGGACATAAGATTTTCTTTTCGGGCATAATTTTCTAGGCTTTCTCCCTCCAGATACTCCATTGCCAGATAGGAAAGATCTAAATCTTCCCCCACATCATAAATGGTGACGATGTTTGGGTGAGAGAGTTTGGCTACAACCTCGGCCTCCCTGTAAAATTGTTCCTGGATCTTGACCGCCTGTTCTTCGTCGAAGTCATCGGTAAACCGAATGGTCTTGATGGCCGTGAGTCTGCCAAGTTTGGGGTCCCGCCCTTTGTAAACAATACCCATGGCGCCACGACCGAGCTCTTCTAAAATCTCGTAGCGCCCAAGAGTAGGCTTAGACTGGGAGACCTCCTGTACCACAACGGTCTCTTCTGCGGCTATCTCAGGTGCTGCCTGTGCGGGTTGCTCGGCAGGAGTTGGCGTGGTACCCACCTCTGCCATGCCTGCCTTCACCACAGCGTCAAGTTCATCCATATCCGCGGTTTTGACAGAATCCATCGCGGGCATTGGAGATGGCTGGCTTACTTCAGCCTCCGCTGCCTTGCTTACGAAGAATCGTAAGCCACCAAAGGCAAGAATGCAGATCGCCAGTAGTCTGAAGAGGATCTTTACGCTGAATTTGGCTTGATCACCGAGCGGGAGCAAGGAACTAAGAAAATAATCCACATAGTCGGAGAGAAAGAGAAAGGCCACAAATACCATAATCAAATTAATGGCCGCCCCTATCTTGCCTCCCACATATTCCTTTTTAGCCCGGTTGTAGATAATCAGCGTAATGACGTAGAGGACCAGGATAAATGCTTGTGCTACCCAAGGGCTATTACTGCCTATCATGAGGTCTCCTATCCATCGCCTTTTCTCTGCCAGTCAAACATCGATTTTGTCACCGAGGGTTCAAATTGATCCCTTTTTTCATTTCTGTCAACTCACTTTTATCGCCGTGCAAATATGGCGGTACTTCTGATGCAATTTTCTCAGTTCATCACCCCATCTTGGCCTTCTCAGCTTTTAGTGAGGCTGAGAGGTAATCTGTCAGCGGTTTAAGTTGCGACTGAGCTGCAGCCGTTCGCTCCATCAAACGGGAAATGGTCACATCAGTAGCTTTCGGTCCAAGGAGCTGGCTCTCTTCCAGTAAAAGGCCGCCGAGGATGTCTTGAAGGGCTTGAACCAGATCCGACTTGCTCAGCTTCAGCTCCGCTGTCTTGATCTTTTCAAGGGTTTTCAATGCATCGGCACCCGAAGTACTCTTCATTTGGAACTGGTTGAAAAGAACACCACGGTGTTTTGAACTCCCGATGATCTTCTCAAACAGACTCTGGGCTTTAGCCCCCACTTCTCTCTCCAAATCGGTCAGCACGATTCGAAACATCTCGTTATAGAGCTGGACGATGGCACCACTTGCCACATTGTCCACCTTTAGGGGTTGAATCCCCTGCCCGGTGGTCCCGCTCCGCCCAATTTGTGGACCGCTGGCCACTTTCTTCTGCTCACGCAACGCAGCCTCATTTTCATACGGTTCAAGTAATCGACTGATAATCCGGGCCAGAGGCCCCTGGTTAGCTGGGACTTTTTCCAGGGTTGCTCTCAGCCGTTGCACTGTGCTCCTTGTGGCCTTGTAGCCCAGGAATTGATATTGTTCATGCAACAGCCCTGCAACCACCTGATGAAAGCCCTTTATGCAGTCCTCCAGTGAGGAAGCTTTACCCTGTTGTGCGAGAAGACCCTGAATCCTGCCAGCGTTCGTGGCCTGGTCCTGATCCAGCTGAAAAGCCTTTAAAAAACCCTCATAGTAAGGGGAACGTCTCAAGCTATTTTCAAGCGATGAGGCGGCCTTCTTGTTGCCAAGCTCGGCTCCGACGTCTGTCATAATCAGTTGCAACAAACTCCAGTAAAGGCCGACAACCGTGTGGAGTTCCGGCCCCCCAGTGGCCGCCGCCTTGACAGGCTGTTTTTCCGCCCCCTTTCTGGCAATGGCATTCTGGGCGTGTAACTTGGCAAGGGAGCGGTACACTGCCAACCTGGAGTATCCCGTCTCCTTGATAACATCGGCCACGCTTCGCCTACCGTCGAGGAGCAGGAGAACGCGTAACTCTCGTGCGGCATGAACGGATTTGGTGCTGTCAACACTTGGATTTATCTGAAATACCACATGATCGTTGGGGATGACTCCCTTGAACTCTCCCATTCTTTTGGACTCTGTTATCAAACGAACAGGATCCACTTCACACTTGACGTCCTCCTCTACTAATCCATCCAAACCGTCCTTGTAGGAGAATTTGGCGTCATCCCAATTGAACATGGTGGTAACCATTTCCCTGACTTGCAAATGAAGAATGCTGGCCAGCTTATCCGCATCGATATAAGCCCTTTCGAGCAGGACCGACCCCAGTCGTTTTTCCATTGCCTTGGCCACTGCGACCATATCCTCAAGCCTATCTTCATCTATAAGATTGTTTGCCCTGAGAAGGGTACCCAATTTCAATTCTTTATCTGTGTTGCCTGAGACATGTATGATCTTGCCCCCCCTGAAGTAGATGATACATCGGCGTCTTACCGTATTTACCATCAGCGCTCCAGTCTTCCTTTCCTCATGGATCATCTGGACAACTGCCGCCAGTGGAAAAGTTTTGACATCACCGTTTAGGGGCATTTCGAGCCTTTAGCAACTCTCGGAGTATTTACTCCGAATTGAAATTGATATTCTATTAAACTCAATTTCCCACTTCTTCTTTGGAATAATGGAAGGTTGGAATGTTGGAATGTTGGGTATCAGAAAATATTGAGTTTCTCTCGTCCCATTATTCCAGTATTCCATTTTTCCAGCATTCCATTTCTCACCCTTTGTAATAAAACTGCAATTTCACAGGTCCAACCTCGATGGTGTCAAATTCCCTCAGCCGACGACTCCCCGTGACCTGCGTATCGTTCACTTTGATTTTGGCCCGTCCCACTGGGGTCAGATGGTAACCCGTGGGTCGCCTGCTGATCGTTGCTGCCACCTTTGGGGTAAAAAATCCGCCGATCTGGACGTCCGCCTCCGCGCCCCTGCCCAGTTTTACCAGTTTTTTGGTAATCTCATATTCCGCCCCACCTCCGGACATAAAGGAAAGTAAGGCCGGCCGCTCCGCAGAGACGGCGGTCCTCGCAAGTAATGGCGTTTCTGGCTCCTGAGACGGTGTTTCGGCGGTACCTTGCGCTACCCCGATGAACATCGTCTCTTCCGTAAGTTTCTGCGCCTCCTCCACCTCGGCTGGATCCAGGCTAAAGACCAGCAGATGTTTGCCAATGAGAATCTGATCTCCGTTTTTCAGTTTCTTGCTGGTGACCTGTTCACCGTTCACAAATGTGCCGTTTTTGCTCTGCAAGTCGGTAAGAATATAGTCTTTACCCGCCGCATCGACGCGGGCGTGGTAGCCGGAGACCAGAAGATTCTCTACGACGATGTCATTGCCCGGTTCTCTCCCGATGGTCTTGCTGTCACCCGCAAGATCGAAATCCTTCAAAACGAGGTCTTTAAACTTTAGGATCAACTGAGCCATGTGTTCACCCTACTCCAACAGCAATTGTTAGCTCCCGCCTGTACCTCCACTACGAGCCAAACAGCTTCTGCAGCAATCCTTTCCCCTCTTTCTGCAGCAGCATAAGAACCGCAGTGATGTTATCCAATCCACCTCTTTCATTCGCCATCTCCACTAAGCGGTCGCAAACTTCTTCAAGCGCACCCCCCTCGAGGACAGCCTGATGAATTTCTTCATCAGAGAGCATATCCGTGAGACCGTCACTGCACATGAGGATCAAGTCACCTGGCAGGGGTTGGATCTCATATACATCTGTCTCCACGGTCTCATGTATGCCGACCGCCCGCACCAAGATATGCTTCATGGGAATCGAAGCAGAATTGGGATCCCAGTTGGGATTCTTTCTCATGTGCTCTGCGAGGAGGGTGTGATCCTGGGTAAGCTGTTCGATGCCATCTGCGCGAATGAGGTAAATGCGACTGTCTCCCACATTGGCGGTTACCAGCGTATCACCGTGCATATAGGCAACCGCTGCTGTGGAACCCATACCTTTATAAGATCCTTGATCTTGGGAAAGCTGAAACACCACCCGGTTAGCCAATTCAATGCTATGAGAAACAGCGGTGGCCGCCGGGGACATGTTGCCTTCTTTAGCGTCTTTGGCCACTGGAGAAGTATGAAAGGCTTCCATGTAGTCCTTGACGCTGCTGACTACAGTGCTACTGGCTACCTCTCCGGCCCTGTGCCCTCCCATGCCGTCGGCAACGATATAGAGGCCCACCTGGTCGTCGGCATAGAACGTGTCCTCGTTATTGTCTCTCTTCCTACCGATATCGGTGAGTCCAGCTGAATGTATTTTCATAGAGTTCCCGCTAATGTCAGTTCCCGTTTCTACAGCTCCATATTTAGAGTCTCACTACACCTTAGACTGTTCCACTGCCAAAAAATTCAAATAAAGCGCGTAAGCCTCGTCCACCACCATTTCCAACTTTTCCATGGTAAAAGGTAAATGGGGAGTAATGGCTTCCCGGACGCATTCCATCATTAGGTCATGTTCGCGCGTATTGGGAACAACACGCCGCATATCCAGGTAGATATACTGCAAGCGATCACGGACGGTGTTGACAAGCTCTCTGGTGATAATCTGAAACGGTTCCTGCTCATTCATTGCCAGAAATGTCTCCAGTCCGTTTCTTACCCATGGCTGCGCATGGTATCACGCTTACCCCAAAAAATGTCACAAAAAGTGAGGGTGAAACGCAAACCGCTCCGGTCTGCAAAAACATCACCCTCTCTTCGCTCTCTCTTCGAGAATGGTTTCTTCGACCCAGGGCTTTAACTTGCCCTTGGTGTCATAAAATTCACTGAAACGGGCAATAACCTTCTTGGCTCTGGCTACCGCCTGATGGCGCAGTCCTGTATTGAGACCGATACGCAAGTAATCCCTGGGGGTGATAAAGGGAGCCAGCACATTGTGGCCGTAACGGTCACAGCCCATGTGCACACACTTGGCATGCAGGGCATGATTTTGACCATACTCAGTCCCGGTTAAGGAGGTATAAGATCTGAATACTTTGCAGTGGTTACAGCCGGCGACCTTAATAAAGTAGGGTATATCCTTCACCTTCAACGTATTGGGCATCGCAACCTCTGGTTCTAGATGATCTATGGCTTCGCTGAGCTTCAAGTGTGGTTGCCCCGCTTGTTTGGTGCATTCTACTTAGTCGAAAAGTTCTCGTTTTTCTAGCATCTCGTCCCGCCAATACGATAGCGTGCCAACTTTATCCAGGATAACTAGCATGCTGCGGAAACGGCTACAAGAGTCTTCACTTGGCCTAGGACCCAATAGGGTCCTTCTTTTTTCCAGTTGACCTCAAGGGATAATGCAAAAACGATACCATTGCTAGCCACTCAGTATATTGCTAGAATGGCTAGTCAGTTGGCAGCCTGCAGCATATGATTTCAGAAGGTGTTTAGTGCTCAGGGAAAACAGGAATATTTCACCAACCGACTCGCAGGGTGCTGAAAAACTCAATATTTGTAGTGCGAGCACCATGCCTGTCATTCCGGAAGTCGCGAAGCGACTATCCGGAATCCAGAAAAAAACAGTAGCTTACTGGATACCGGATCTCGGCTTCGCCTCGTCCGGTATGACGATTATGGCTGTTTCTAGGCTTTTACGGCAGCCTGCTAGAGCGAATGTCAACCGACAATGGGGGGGACGAGGAGTGGTCAACGAATTCAAATCCGGTTTCGTTTCAATAATCGGCGCTCCTAATGTGGGAAAATCCACCCTGCTCAACCATATCGTTGGGGAGAAAATCGCCATCATTTCTCCTAAACCTCAAACGACTCGAAACCGTATCCTGGGAGTCAAGACCACTGACGACTACCAAATGATTTTCTTAGATACCCCAGGAATCCACCAGGCACGGGGCAATCTCAACGTTGCCATGGTGCGTACTGCCCTGGCAACTCTGGCCACAGTGGATTTGATTCTCTTTTTGCTGGAGGCGCCGTCACCGGACAATAAGAGCAACCAGCATGTCCTTCAAGCCCTCCAGAGTGTGGAGACCGAGGCTCTTTTGGTTGTGAATAAGATAGACTTGGTCCCAGAAAAATCCCTGGCGCGAATCATCGAGCAATACGAGGGATTGCATCGGTTCAAAGGCTCTGCCTGTATCTCCGCCCTCTACGGTACAGGCATCGATGACCTTCTAAACCAGATTATTCCTCTGTTGCCAACCGGACCTGCCTACTACCCG
>Ga0209536_100014549_pt1 | contig 11291 bp, 22 predicted proteins | sample DeeMarSeWOR28_12_FD_187461 | JGI IMG/M metagenome (GOLD analysis project Ga0209536, IMG submission 187461) | Marine sediment microbial communities from White Oak River estuary, North Carolina - WOR-2-8_12 (SPAdes) (version 2) | ecosystem: Environmental > Aquatic > Marine > Intertidal zone >... | reverse complement strand
TATAGTTCCAGTGCCATTAAAGTTAATCCAAACCTTCGCCAGCCCCTGTTGCAAGGACTGAGTAGCCGCACCGCCCTCGCTCGTCACCGTAATGTCGCCAGCAGAGGTCTTGCCTGTGAGATTGTCAACAAGAATGGTACTCATGCTAGGTCTCCGTGTGCGTTGCCATAAACGGCAGGGTCATCTACCAAACTTAAACCACCATCAAGTGTGCGTTGGCGATAACTGCCAGCAACTTGGTTAGCATCAACTATCTGTATATGTGCGGCTGTATCAGAACAAGTCGCAACAGTAGAATAGTTTGCATCACTAAAACTGTTTGTTACTGATATAGTAGTTGTTCCAGTTGTTTCATCCGTAATGCTAGATACCCCAGCACTTCCAGAAATTGCTATTGTTCCTGTGCCATTATATTTAATCCACGCCTTCGCCGCACTCTGATTAGTCAGCGTGACTGCACCGCCCGATGTGTTCTGGATTGTATCTGCTCGTAAGGTACTCATGCTATCACCAATGTCCCACCAGATGTGATTGTGATTGTCACCCCAGTTGCTAGTGTTAATGGACCAGCGCACAAACCATTTACATCTGCCGCAATCGTTACGTTTGTATCAAGTTGCTTTTGATGTGACCGAATGATATCACCAAGGCCATTTGTAGTGTCACCAGTTGTGCCATTGTCACCTTGGAAGTACCCCGCACCAAAGCTGATTCCAGAATCTAACTTAGCTTGAGTGACCGCGCCGTTCTGTATCATAGCCGTTGTGATGCTATTTGATGGAGGAACTACGGTCTGTTGTGCTTTACCTTGGAATACAACATAGAAGTCGTCTGTCGCAACGATGCTGCCAGTCATTGTCAATGAAGTACCAGCAACAGTATATGCCACGCCCGGCTCTTGCCGCACGTTGTTTACAAACACCTCAATGTCTTGAGCTGTGCCAGCGGCATAATCTAGCGTGAAACTAGTGCCTGTGCCACCTGTTAAATCTTGATAACTTACGGAGCTGTACGCCTCTGCTGGTTGATTACCCTGATATGGCATGTGCTACTCCTACGTTATATCAAGATGGCTCATCACCACATCGGCTGAAGAAGCTGTGTCTGACACAACCTTTAGTGCGTCACCCGGCTCCATGACCACCTTTTGATCGCCGCCGACAACAACAAGCGTACCACCTACAGGCACTGGTGCGGCCTTAATCAAATACACACTGTCTTCAGCACCCGATGTGCGACTGCTTGCGTCAAGAATCACATCAATCAAAATCTGCGAGGTAACTATGTTTGCTACCGACAGTCCAATTATGGTGGTTTCTGTTGCCGAAGGACAGGTGTATATAGTAGCCGCCGATGTACCTACTGCCGTATCTGTCTCTGATAAGAATGAGTTTGCCATCGTCCTATCCTAATGCTATCGCAAAGGCCAAAGCCTGCGGGTCTTGCTCTACAAAGTTCTGAACATTACCATCGTTGTCGTTGAAGATCATCTTTTCGGCAGGAAGCGTACAGAATACTGTACGAGTTCCCGCTCCCCAGTTCACCGCCGCGTCAGAGTTGCTTGACTGCAAAATCGTGGTACGGGCCAAGGTCGTACCAGATGCAGTGTATGTGCCAACGCCAACTTCAAAGTCAGTGCCGTCTGTGCAACAATAGTAAGTCAAGTTGCCATCACCAACAGACGCAAAAGTCTCAAACCCCGTCACAGCACCAGCAAGCGTATAAGTGCCCGTGCCCGTGGTAGTGGTCGTTTCCTTTACTCTGTCTTTGATAGCAAATGCCATTACTTCAACTCAATCGTCAGGTTTCCAGCATTGATACGGAAGATGTCACCAGAAGCAATCGTCTTGGATGCATCTAATGCACCGATGAACATGATGTTGCCGCTTGACGCTGCATCAACAACGAATGCGTGGGTGATGGTTTCTGTGGTTCCGCCTGATGCAGGGTATTCAATGTTAGCTGCATTGGTCACTGTCTGTGCATCAGTAGCACCAGAAGCCAGCGTCCAGTTAGCTGCCGTTACCTGCTGACGAGCATAGTTGGTGAAGGTAGCTTCTGTTAGTGTACCCGCCTCTGGGTCAGAAACAGCCGTAGCCAATCCAATGTAAATGCTGTCGCCCGGAGTCGTAAAACTCTCCGAGTTGTTCTTGAAAATAAAATCTAGAACAGCGTGTTCCAGATATGTGGTTGCCGCGTTTGATGTCGCCATAATCTACTCCTATGTCCTTGGCCTATCAGGCAAGCCTCTACGATATGCATCGCTGTTTTCACGAGCCTCTGCCAGATCCTTGATACGGCTCAACGCTTCCTGAAATTGCTTCTCATACATGCCGAGCACATCTTGCTCACCTTTCATGTAAATATACGCTTCTACGAGCGATCCGTAAAGTAAAGCATTAGGTGCGTTTTCACTGAGCCATGTTGTTCCACTATCCGCGCCAGCCGTCAGTGAAGCTGGGCGATAGTAATAGTGCAGTTCTACTGCGTAATTGCTGTCAGGTGTGGGAGCCAAAATAAAGTTGTCAATGTCAAAGAAGGCATAGTACTTTGGAACACCCGTAGTTGCAGGGTTTGGATTGTATTCCTGTAAATAGTTCACGTCCTTCTGTAACAGGAACTCTTTCGCGCTGTCCCGCGTAATAGACATAGAGAATGCAGAAAGATAGTCAGAAGGCACAGAAAGATACGGATCTGAAGACGTCAAATTAGATGTTGCGTTCTTACGAAACACCTCAAGGTCAACCAGCTTGAAGATACGATCCTCTGCTGCACGAATAAAGTCAGGCAAGTGCGTAACGAAAGAAGTCTCGGTGTTCTCCGCAAAATCCTGTATTGCTGTTTTTAGCTGTGCATATGTATAACTCATTTAAGCCTCCAGCGTGACTGGGCCGACAGTCGCATTTTGACCACCCCCGCGTTGACTACCCGTTGTTGCTGTTCCTGACGATGCCGTAAACGTATAGCTCCCAGAATCAACCACAGTAATCGTATACCCATCCGCCTTTTCCAAAACCGTGCTGCTGAATCCATCAAAACCCTGTGTCTTTCTAAATCTTACTGTATCACCCGTTGTGCGTCCATGTGATGGTTCTAGCACAGTTATGACAGCAGAACCAGAACTACCCGACACAAATGGGTTTACTATCAACAATATCTCAACCGCCGTTTCCGTACGCTGATCCGGTCTTGGATCACGCAGAGCCTGCGGGTCTGGGCCAACTTTAATAGGCTCAAGTTGCGGATGCTTTGCCTCATACTCATCCGGCCCAACCTTTGCGCCACTCCACTCAGTCATCATCTCTGCCAGACGGTAACGAAAACCAGATCTGTCAGAGTAGCCCCAAGCATTTGATCCTGAAGCATACCGTGCCATTAGTTAACCCTCAGGTACGAGATGCTCGGCTGTAGCTTCAAAGGCACCCGATCTTCGTCCTCGTCTGCCGCACGTTGGAACTCTTCCTCGTACACAGCTTTCAATAACTGCACCCGCTCTGGCGCTTTTTTCATCGAAAGGTAGTATGCCAGACCTGCCACCATGCAGGGTAAAAAACGGAAAGGGGCGTCAGTCGTGTTTACAAGCGCGTCAGCGTCTTCTATGCGCTGGACGTAGTAATATACCAGAGTGTCGCTAGAGCTGTCTGGTGTGGCCCACAGCGTGATTTGAGGGGTAACTTGTCGGTTGTAGTAGTATTGGCTTGGTCTGCCCTGTGTGGTCTTGTTTGGCAGATTCAGGTACTCGCTGCGAGACATACGGTCTAATTCATAGTCCGTGCCGCTGCGGCGAACCACAACCTCAAGTAAATCCGTGTAAGTGGCATCAAAGGTATAGGTAGCTGTGCCAGCAGTTAAAGCTTGTGAGCCTTGCTTGACTGTCCAAAGATTCAAGCCACGGTTAGCCCAGTCCGCAAACATTAGGTTCAGCGAACGACGCGCCGTACGAGCATCATAACCAGTGCGAACCTCCAGCCCACACCGCTCATATGCTTCCTCAATTATTTCTGCCACATCGAGATTAAAATCTCGTGAACCTGAAGTAGCCATTTACTTCTTTCTCCGTAATGCTTTGACCCGCCTTGGCTTTCCAGCTGGCTGACCAAGAGATTTCTTCTGCGCTATTCTACTACGTTTTTCCGCGCTTGTCATTTCTCCTGCGGTCTTAGGAGTTTTCTTACTAATGCGTTTGGTGGGGCGACAATATGGAGTACCCCGTTTTTCACCTTTGCCACGCCCACACGCCTTACCCGTCCGGACGTCCTTCCATTCTTCCTTGAACCACCTCTTGAGTGCCGCACCTTTTTTCGTCTTTCTGACTGCCATTAGAACTGACTCACTTGGCCCTTGGTGCGCTTACGGCGACCATTCATCACCTGACCACAGCCACGAGCTACTGCTTCTCCTCTGATTGCTTTACCTCGGAAGGCTCTTTTGGGTTTTTGCTTGGCTTCACCCCAGTTGTCCGCTCCGACTTTACGGCACTTGGCGATGGCCCCGCTTGCGTACGCCGACGGGAAGACCTTATATCTTGCTTTAACTTTTTTATAACATGCATCTTTTGCCACTTTACTGCTCCGTTTGGACGGTGGGTTTGATACCTGCTCTGTCATAGAACCACGCGAGATCGCCATTGTTTCTGTCCCTTAAAAAATCTTCCCATAATACGGAGAGCATTTTGTGGTTCTCGTCAACTTTTACTGCAATGACAGCAGTATCCGTCTTGAGGTCAATCACAGACATAGCCACCCAGCCTATGAAACCAACTAACACAGTAGCTATAATGGTTCGATAATCTAACATTTCCATCTCCGCCGCGCTGCACAAATGCGCTTCTTAGGGGTTTTACTACAGTTGATGTTGTGCATCTTCATTTGTCCCTTTGAACGGGCGCAGTAAGATGTTCTGCGTTTGCCGCCACTAGGTTGTGGCGCTTTCAGATTAGAACCTGTCGCTCTATTATACTTCGCACGACCCTTCGCGGTCAATCCGGCACCTTTGGATACAGGAAGTTTTTCACCGCGCTTGACAGATAAGCTGACAGATTTTTTCTTTTTTGGTGCCATTACAACCTCGAATCATTCTTTATATAAATAAATTCCAAAGAAGCTGAACAGTCAAACGTGACATTAGTAGTTGATACAGCGCGAACCTCAATGTCTGTCTTTTCTGTAAACCGTAACGGAAAGTTATAGCCCTGCAACTGGTTGCCGTTCACCAAAGTAATACGTTCTTGCGTATTAAACACGCCGCCGGGGGGACGGGCTACGATAGTCGTCTTTAAAAGCGCTGGAGTGTTCGAGGCGTTACCTGTTGATACGTTAGTCTGCAGCAAGAAAGCCGTGTATCCCGCAGGAACAGTCCATAAGCACATCAAAGTCTGGTTATCGCCCTCTCCGTCAATACTTAAAAAAACATTCGCAGGAACGCCAGATGTTACAGTGCCTGTTCCAGCGCGGATGATGCCATCGTTTTTCTCGCCAGAGCCTGCCGTCAAAACACTCCCGCGATTTATGCGAATATAAGAGTTTACAGTGGTAACAGGGGTTTGGCCGTTAAGAATAATATCCTCAGAGATCTCGTTGTAGTCTGCGTCAAGACCTTGAATATTAATTGTCCGCGCACCTGTCCCTGCCGCAGCGTCATTAGCGCTAGAGCTTGAAACAGTCATCTGTGTTGCTGAAGTTGGGTAAACGTATAGACCACCTTCTGCCCAGATGGTCTCTTCTATGTCACTTACCGTCGCGTTGTGTCCAAACTTAAATTTAAGCTTGTGGCCGGGAATCTGCCCACGAGCGACCTGCAAGTTAAACGGCTCTACCGTTCCAACCTGACTTATGGATCTTATCTCGTGGACAGACATTGTTTTTACCCGAGAAAAATAGTGAGTTCAGCAGCGGTGCCTGAAATAGCACTTACATACACTCCGTTCGGGGCAAGCACTCCATCGTCTGGAATATCAAGTATGATATGTCCAACTGGAAATTTTTGCTGCACTAGCTGTGCGCCACCATTACCATCAGTGATGGTGAAGGCACCAGCGCCTGTGCAAAAAACACCGATTTGTTTAATACGGGAACGTGCGGGGCCTACAGCACCGACGCCCGAAGCATTGTAGGCTTTTACTGGACCAGCCATTGAAGCCTCCTATTAGCTAAGAGCTGCGCCTACAGCGGTTACCCAAGCAGCACCCGTATTGATTACGATGCAATACTCGTTATTGCCAGCGCCATTGTCGCTGACCATGTATACCGTACCAACGGCGACGTCAGCAAAAGCTGGTAAGTCAGCTGTAAGTACAACTGGGATCTGGAAGCCGTTATTAGAACGAACTGGACCAGAAAAGGTAGATAAAGCCATGTCAATCTCCTGTCGTGGCTAGTGTCAGCCCCCCCATGGGGCTGTCAGGGATAGCCGAGTATAACACAAAGAAAGGCGGCTATCAAACGATAGCCGCCCTCTTAACCCAAAGACAAAACTAAGGGTGTTGGTTACTTAGGCTGCGCCCGGTGAACCGAACACGGCGCGTGGGTCGGAGAAGCCGAAGCTGTACCGCTCACGAGCCTTAAACCGCATGTTGCCAGTGTCGAAGTCTGGATCCATGTTGGTTGCCATTGGCATACGCTCAAAATGCTTGAAGCCGTTTGGAGCGTCTGTCTTGATGAAGAACGCATCAGTGTCAGTTAGGTAGTCGTTGACTACATAACCTTCTGGCAGCATGCCAGATGACTTAATGGCGTTGACATCGTTGTCAGCTGTACCAACACGGAGGTTGGATACCAGCAGACGTTCAGCAACAAACTGAAGCTGACGTGGAACGATAAGCTTCATACCGCGCAGTGCGATGATGAGGCCACGCTCGTCAGTGAATCCAGCGATGCTGATCAGAGCGTCTTCCAAAGAAGTTTCGTTCAGGTCAGCAGCAGTTGCTGGTTCGTTGGCGAAAGTGCCACCGTTGGTCAGCGGGTGGTCGGTAGCGCAAAGAGCTTTACCGTCACCACCAGCGCTTGCGCCGCCAGTGAAGGCATTGTTCAGTACGTTAGCGGCTTTCACCTGCTTGGTGTGTGCCATGGAACGAGCCAGTGCACGGGTGTAACGAGAAGCCAGACGATCATAGAGATTGTCTTCAACAGCTTCTTCGGTGATTGAGAAGCCCATAGCGATGGTCTCGTGGTTATACCGAGCGGTATAAGCCTCGTTTGCATCGTCATAGGAGATCCCGGTGCCTTCGTTTTTAACTGGGGCTGCCCCGAAACCACTCAACATAACTTCTTCTTCGAATGCCCGATCAGATGACTCGGTGTCGAAGATTTCAGCATGCTGACCTTCATAACGGTTGTATTCCATGCCAAAGAGGGCGTTGAGACCCGGCTCTAGTTCTTTGGCAAGTTGTGCGCGAGAAATAGCCATAATCTAATCCCCCTTATGTTGTTGCTGCTTCAGAATCAGCCTGAAGCAATGCATGGTTGTTGATCATTACAATCATCTGGATACCAGCAGCAGCGAAATCTTCGTTGTCTACATCCTTCTGAATACCAACGACCTTCAATGGAAGGGAGGTATTAGCGGATGAGAGTCCGTCGATGTCCATTGCGGCACTGGAAATACCAGTTGTTGCGCTACCGCTTGCACCGCTAGACATAGCTGCGTTCTCAAAGATAGCAGCTTTAGCGGTTGCCTCATCAGTGATAGAAGCATCTGTACAAACGATGAAGCGCTGCATTGGGCTGTCGTACACATATCCGATGATATCGAAATCTGTGTCGGCAGAACCAGAGCCGGGCCAGTAGTTTGAGAAAGTCTTCTTTCCTGTTGAAGCGGAAACATACTCACAGCCAGCAAATACGCCTACGAGAGCTTCAGTGTCCCCAGTTGCAGACGCAACAACGATGCTTCCACCGTTGTCAGCCTTTACCGGAGAACCCTGATAGATCGCGGAGGCAGTGCTGCCAATGAAGTATGCATTTGTGCCCTGTGTAGCAGGTGCGCTACCAGCAGCATTAATCGGCTTGAGGCCGAAGGCTACATTAGTATTAGCCATTGCTTACTCCTAAAGTTAATCGGAGGACTTCTTGCCCCCGAAGGTTACACGACTTTGCCTATCATTAAACATAGGCATCGAGGGATGTTGTTCCCTCATCAGGTTTTCGTCAACGGCACGCATTTGGTTGCGGGTCTGCTCCCGATAATATTCAGTTCTTTCGTCGACCGTTTCCTCTGGAATACGACACAGCATTAATCCGCCTACGCCGATAATTCCAGCATTCTTGCCTTCTTCGATGACAGGGTAACGTCCTTCCATTTCTGGATATTCGTCAGCCCTTACTGGCTCCCAGCCCTCACGCAGCTTGGCATGTACGTTTGTTTTATCATCCTCTCCACGAATGGAAGTTCTGATCCAACGGTGTGCGTACCCTGCTGGTGGTTGTGGTGCCTCCAACTTCGAAGGCGGTGCCCATGGCTTACGCCGGGACTTAGTTGCGCGAGTTTCCGCCTCGCGGGGCGTTCTGTTTGATGTAGCCATAATCTTACTCCTTCACATACTTTGCATATTCTTCAAGCGGAACATTCAAGCGTTTCGCAATAGCAATCTGCGAAGGTGTCAGTTTGACTGTTCTGCGCCCCTTTGACGACGACTTAGAAGCCGTGGACTCAGCAGAAGCGACTCTGGGTCCAGAATCTCGTGCAGGGTTCTTAAACTTATGTGGGAACTCTGTACGAACTCGTTTGTCAAGCTCATTATAGTACTCATCGCTCGTCGGGTCAAACCCTTCTTCTTCGATAAGTTGGCGATGTATGCCAAAAGCTGCATATGTCATAGTTTGATCTTGACCAAACCAATCGTTTTTCTGTGCCCACTGCTCCGCTTTAGGGTCAGGCTGTACCTGTTGTTGAGGTTGAGCCTGACGTTGCTGCGGTACGACTTGCTCTTCGCGTGGTTGAGCAGCCATCTGTTCGCGCTGCTGACGAACCTGTTCAAGACGAGCTTGTTCAAGTGCAAGCTTGCTGATGTTCTGCTGTGCTTCGAACATCTTATCAGCATCGCCTTCGTCATACGCTTTCTTGTATGCTTCCTTGGCGGCGGCAATTTGTGAATCAACACGATTGCCAAACTCACCAACATAGGACTGGTCAAGCTTGTCCAGACGTGCTCTTAACTCGTCGTTCTGCTTCTTGACAGCCTCTGCATATTCGATAGCCGCTTGACGCTGACGCTCTTCTTCGCGGTAACGGTGGGTTAATTTACTAATCCGTTTCTGCACAGAGTCAGAGTATTGTTCTAACTCGTCTTCCTGTGCTTCGGAGGCTTCCGCTTGCGCGTCCTCCTGTTCTACAATTTCCTCGTCAGCATCGGTCTCGATGATGTCGAGTTCTTCTTTTTCCTGTGGTAGTCCCTGCATACTATACTCCGTATGTTTTTATATCGTCAGGGTTGACGATGGTTGCAATGACTTCGTCATCGTTGATAATGCGTACTTCGCCGCCTTCAATATTAAAGCGGGAACCTGCATATCTTCCAATGCACACCCAATCCCCTTCCTTGCACCAAGGCTGAGACTCAGGTCCAAACTTGTCTGGATCTTTGTAAGCCAACGGCCCGACCTTGACGACGTAGCACACAACCGTGGCTCTCGCTTCTCGATCTCTGGCATTGTCAGGAATGTAGATGCCGCTGTCGGTTTTTTCCTTACCAGTGTAAGGCATTACCAAAATGCGCCATCCTGTAGGTTGTGGGACTCTCTCACTCAGCGGTTTTTGCTTGGCTTTTTCTTCAGCTTCTTTTTTTGCTCTTTGTTGTTCGACTATGTAGTCAGGTACTAAGAGAGTCTTCGTCATGGTTTACCTTTTTGAGCAGGGTTTGTAAGTCATCCAATGCGAAAGAGAGTCCCTGAATCTCCCCAACCATTGCGCGATAGTCGTCATAACTTGAACAACCACCAGTTGATAGAGACAAACTAATGTCTTCTATCCGATTTTGCAAGCTTTTCCTATACTTTACGATAAAATCTGAGACGTTCATTCGTAGTCAACGCTTGTGATTGGTCCACCTTCTTCAAACTCCGCACAGGAGTTGGCGGCAGAACACATAAACTTTAGCAGCTGGCAGTAACCAACCTCACCAGATTCGTCCTTCATGCACTGCTGCATCTCAGGTGAGATGTTGAAGTAGCGGCATTCACCACAGGATGTTTCTGGGTTCACGGCTGGGCCATACTGATCTTCCTTGATTGCATAACGCTGGTTCTCTTCGTTGGTTTCAACGTCCTGCGTTGCAATAGGGCAGGTGAAGCCTTCTTCCGACTCGGTCATCCGATCGACAGGCATTCCATCCTGAATCTCTTTTGCCAGATCTAATCCGTCTGGTATTAATTTAATTTCGATTTTCATAGTGCTGGGTTTCCTAATATGTCAAAACTTGCAGGGATTAAATCGAGTGGCTCACCCATCGATCCCAAGAACCGACCCGGACGAGCAGGGGGTGCAGGAACGCCTGACGGTCCTAGTACTTCTACTAAGCTCCCCGCATAGTCATCTCCTTGCAATGCTCTTTGCTGGAGTTCAGCTGCAATCATAGCTTGTTCCGCAGGGCTGGCTTCACGGTAAGAGAGTTCTAATGATATGGTAGGGGCATTAGACAAAGCCGCTGCTTGTCTAGATGAAGAGATTGCTTGTTCTTGGGCTTTTGTAGTAGTCAGGCTTGAGGTAGGCGATACTGCTTGACCCGGCGATACTGCAACTTGGCTGCTAGCTGTTGGGCTAAAATTAAACGCCATCATGTCAGCGCGGTTTGGAGTGGATGCATATGATCTAGTTGGAGCGTTCATCATAGCTTCTGTCGCATCAGTGTTCCCTGAAAACTGAGATGAAATATTAGTTGTAGCTGGTGCAGTGACTTGTGCCATTGGACTTCCGTAGCTTGTGACACCTAACTGAGGCACACCAGAGGCTGGGCGACCTGTTTCCGAATATGCAGACATTGGATTGACCGCAACGTCAGAAGGTTGAATATCTGTTGTCTGCTGATTTGGGGTGAAAAAGTCCATCATGCGGTCAACCATACCTTTGGTTTTGCCACCGACATACTGACTCTGACCACCAGTCATAATATCACCGAGGAAGCTAAGTGTGCCAGTTCCTGCTTCCGACAGAGGCTGACCTGTTCTTGCGCTGATCGGAACAGTGTCCTCGATACCCGTGACCTTAGTGCCTTCGCTGATTGCATAGCCCGAACCAAATGGGCCAAAGAGTGAAGCTAGCCCCGCCGCCGCTTTACCCATAGGAGAAAGATCTTGGCG
>Ga0209536_100014547_pt1 | contig 11292 bp, 9 predicted proteins | sample DeeMarSeWOR28_12_FD_187461 | JGI IMG/M metagenome (GOLD analysis project Ga0209536, IMG submission 187461) | Marine sediment microbial communities from White Oak River estuary, North Carolina - WOR-2-8_12 (SPAdes) (version 2) | ecosystem: Environmental > Aquatic > Marine > Intertidal zone >... | reverse complement strand
ATTGAAAAAAAACTAAATGAGTTAAGCAACCTTGAACAGGAACAAAACGCAAGACTTGAAAAAATCGCAGGCCTTTCTTCAGAGGAGGCTAAAAAAATGCTTATGGAGAATCTTGTAAATGATGCAAGAACCGATGCGGCTTTCTTAGTAAAAGAAATTACTGACAAAGCCAAAGCTGAAGCAAAACGAGAAGCACAGAAAATTATTGTCCAGTCTATCCAGCGTACCGCAGCAGACCATTCCATTGAAAGTACCGTTTCGGTAGTCCAGATTCAAAATGATGAAATGAAGGGAAGAATTATAGGTAAAGAAGGCAGAAACATTCGTGCTTTCGAATCAAGCACCGGGGTCGATGTTATTGTTGATGATACTCCGGAAGCAGTTATCCTTTCTTCTTTCGATCAGTTCAGGCGTGAGGTTGCAAGAGTATCCCTTGAAAGATTAATTTCTGACGGAAGAATACATCCGGCAAGAATTGAAGAAGTAGTTGAAAAAGTTAAGCAGGAATTAGAGGAAGAACTGATCCGTGATGGCGAAAACGTAGTAATGCAGCTTGGACTGCACAATATGCATGCAGAATTAATTAAACACATTGGCAAGATGAAATACAGATCGAGTTTTGGACAAAATTTGATGCAGCATAGTATCGAAGTCGGATATCTTACAGGAATTATGGCTGCTGAATTGGGACTGGAAACTACTTTAGCAAAGAGAGCCGGGTTATTGCACGATATTGGTAAAACAGTAGATAAAAGTGTAGAAGGACCTCACGCATTAATCGGATATGAATTCACTAAAAAATTTAATGAGAATCCAATCGTTGTAAATGCTGTTGGATCTCATCATGAAGACATTGAAATGGAACATCCGATTGCAGCTTTAGTACAAGCAGCAGATGCAATAAGCGGAGCCCGACCGGGAGCCAGACGTGAACCACTTGAAAGTTATGTGAAGCGGTTAGAAAACCTTGAATCATTGGCAAAATCTTTTGAAGGTGTTGCAAAGACTTATGCAATCCAGGCCGGAAGGGAAGTGAGAGTAGTAGTTGAGCATGATAAAATAGACGATCTTCTCGCAGATAAGTTAGCAAAAGAGATCGCAGCAAAAATTGAAGCTGAAATGGAATATCCGGGTCAGATAAAAGTGACGGTGATAAGAGAAGTTAGAAAAATAGGTTATGCAAAATAAAAAGGGGATTTTCCCCTTTTCTTTTTTATGGCAAAGTCAAAAAAACTTTTAGTTGCAATTACAGGTGGGATAGGTTCAGGTAAATCAACATTTGCAGAGTATTTATCAAAACAGGGATACATTGTTCTTTCGGCTGATGATATTTCTAAAGAAATTCTTGCAAAAGATCCTGATGTAAGAAAGGAAATTATTAAAGAATTCGGTGCAGAGTCATATTCGGGTAAAAATGTAAAAAAAGAATTTCTTGCTGATGAAGTCTTTTCAGATCCAACTAGGTTGAAAAAAATCAATTCAATCCTTCATCCAAGAGTGAGAGAAAAGATAAAATCAATATCAGATGAGCACTTTAAAACAAATGATATTATTTTCGTGGAAGCAGCATTGATTTATGAATCGAAAATGGAAAAGATGTATGATTACGTAGTGCTTATTGTCGCAGATAAAGATTTGCGTAAGAAACGTGTTACAAGTGAAGGGAAAATATCTGAGAAAGACTTTATCAATCGTAATGAAAAACAACTCGATGATGAAATAAAAAAGAAAAAAGCCGATTTCGTATTTATGAATAACAGCTTCAAATCTGAATTAAAGCAAAAAGCTGCTCTTCTTCCCATTCTTCTAAAAACCAATCGATAGCAAAATAGTAGTATCATTCACTACTTATTCACTTTTTAGAGTATTAAAAATGCAGTAATTTTGTAAACAAACTTTTGCGGAGAAAAAAAACAGTGTCAGTATTTCACAATCTTCTTGTAAAGACCGTACAAACAATGCCTATAAATGTTGTATGGCTATTCTCAAAGAAATATATAGCAGGCAAAAATCTTCGGAGCGCAGTAGATACCGTTAAAGATCTTAATTCGAAAGGAATTGTTGCTACTCTTGATGTTTTAGGCGAATCAATAAATACTAAAGAAGAAGCAATTCAGGCAAAAAATCAGGCAATGGAAGTTTTTGATGCAATAGTAAAAAATAAACTAGACGCTAACCTTTCTATAAAGCCAACTCAAATGGGTCTGGCGATTGATAAGGAGTTGGCTTATCAGCAGGTACTTGAATTGGTGAAACGAGCAAATGAGATAAATAATTTTGTCAGAATTGATATGGAAGATTCTCCCTACACCGATTTGACAATAGATGTTTACAAACGGATCTATGAAGAATACAGCAATGTAGGAATTGTATTGCAAGCATACTTAAAACGTACATACAATGACACAATAATTTTAAATAAACTCGGTACGAACTACAGATTATGTAAGGGAATTTACATTGAACCGGCAGCCATTGCTTACAAAGATAAGCAGGCGGTCAGAGATAATTTTATGAAAAGTCTTGAGCTTATGTTAAAGAATGGAAATTATGTTGGCATCGCAACTCACGATAGTTACCTGATTGATAAATCGTACGAACTGATTAAAGAATTGAATATTCCAAAAGATAAATTTGAATTTCAAATGTTGCTTGGTGTCAGAGAAGATTTGAGAGATAAAATAAATAAAGATGGATATAAAATCAGAATCTACGTTCCTTTTGGCGAGGATTGGTATAAATATTCAATCAGACGGCTTCAGGAAAATCCGAACATTGCAGGACACATTGTTAAAGAATTTTTTGCTTTCAGATGATGAATACTTCCCGGCGACTAAATATCCTGGGAATTGAAAGCTCCTGCGATGAAACTTCGGTTGCGATCCTTTCTGATGATCAGGTTATAACAAATCTGATTTCATCCCAACATTTTCATAAAGCATTTGGCGGTGTGGTTCCCGAACTTTCCAGCAGGGCTCATCTTCAAATGGTTAAACCCTTGATTGATTCTGCACTTGCAATGACAAATTTAAAACTAAATGATATTGATTTGATTAACGCTACAGCCGGACCAGGATTAATTGGAGCTTTACTGGTCGGTCTTACTTTCGCTAAAGGATTATCTTTTTCACTTAAAAAACCATTCATTCCGGTTAATCATATTGAAGGTCATATTTTTTCTGGATTCTTAATGGAAAGAAAACCAGAATTTCCAATGCTCGTATTAGTTGTTTCCGGAGGTCACACTCTACTGCTTTATGTAGAAAGTTTTACTAAAATATATAAACTCGGAAGCACTGTTGATGATGCGGCAGGTGAAGCATTTGATAAAGTATCTAAGATGCTTGGTTTTGGTTATCCCGGAGGTCCTCAGATTGAAGTTAGTGCTGCAAAGGGAGATGAAACGAGCATAAGCTTTCCCATTGCAGATTTAAAGGATCAGTACAATTTTTCTTTTAGTGGATTAAAGACTGCAGTGCTTCGTCATATTCAAAAAAATTATCCATCGACCAATATTCCTGAAAATGATCTGCACAATATTTCAGCGTCGTTTCAAAAAGCATTGGTAGATGCGTTAATGAAAAATGTTCTGCTCGCTTTGAACAATTATCAGGTTAAGTCTCTCTCTCTGGTTGGTGGCGTTGCGGCAAATAAAAAGCTGAGGAATGAATTTAAAAATCTGGCAGATAAGTTTAACGTTTCTTGTATAATTCCTGCTATGGAATATTGTTCAGACAATGCTGCAATGATTGCTCTGAGAGGATTTCAACTTTATCAAAATGGTTACAAAGGTGGATTAAATGTCAAGCCTTATCCTTCAATTCCTGAAAACCATTTTCTGAAATTTGACTTGTGAAAAATGAAAGATTTTTTCAAGCAAATTTTTAAGAGATGGGAAATTCTTGCGGTCATCGGAACATTTATTTTTGTATTTGCGATTGCGTATCATACTTTTTTCTCACCAAATTATTATAGTCAGAAATCACCTGTCACTTTCGATATAAAAAAAGGTGAAGCTTTTTCTTCAGTCGCAGAACGTTTGTATGAAAAGGGAATTATTCCCAGCGAGACTAACTTTAAAATTGCCGGTTTCGTTTATGGGGCTGAAAAGAAAATAAGAGCAGCAAGATTTAAAATTCCAAATGGATTAAGTTATCTTGATATACTTGATCTCTTCATTTCAGGTGAGTGTGATTTTTTAAGAACTTTAACCATCAATCCCGGTCAAACAATTAAATGGCTTGGGCACAGACTGCAAAAATATGTTTATATTGATTCGACTGATTTTGTAAACCTTGCGTACAATAGCAAGTTTGCAGATTCGTTGGGACTCAATCAAAAAAATTTTGAAGGTTACTTATTCGCAACCGATTATGAAATTTATGAGAGAAGTTCTCCTGCAGAAGTAATTAAGATGTTCTATAATTCTTTTAAAGAATTTTATGTTGATTCTCTTAAAAAAAGAATAAAAGAATTAGGTTTTACAACTCAAGAAATTATTACTCTAGCATCTATAATTAAGGGTGAAACACATAAAGTAGATGAAATGGCCAGAATCTCGGGTGTATATCACAACCGATTGAGAATCGGAATGAAGCTTCAAGCCGATCCAACGATTCAGTATGTAATTCCGGGAGAGTGGAAAAGATTAACTTACAAAGACCTTGAAATGGATTCCCCGTACAACACGTATAAATATTTTGGTTTGCCACCGGGTCCAATAAACAGTCCCGGCAAAGATGCTATACTTGCTGCACTCTATCCTGAAAAGCATAATTTTCTTTACTTCGTTGCTGATGGAGAAGGAGGTCATATGTTTGGCAAATCGTTAAGAGAACATAATAATAATGTTAAGAAGTACAGAAATATAATCCGGGAAAGAAATCGTAATCAATAGAACATTTTATAAATAAAATTATAAAAGAGCTTAATTGTCAAAAAAAAAAATAAATAATAAAAACACTTTAATCTTTCTCCTTTTATCTTTATTCTTATTACGGTGTGCAAATCAGTTGCCTCCAACCGGAGGTGAGGTTGATAAAATTCCACCAGAGATTGAAGAAGTCTTTCCTGCTGATGGAACAACAAATTATATCGAAGATTATTTTGAAATTGAATTTTCTGAATACGTGGATAAACGCTCTGTAACAGATGCGATTTTTATTTCTCCCTTTATTGAAGGATCGCTTGAATTTAGCTGGAGCGGAACAACTCTCGAAGTAATATTTCCTGAAGAACTAAAAGAGGATGTTACCTATACCATAACCATAGGCACAGATGTAGTAGATTTAAATAATAAAAACAGGATGGCTCAGTCTTTTACTTTTTCTTTCTCAACCGGAGATAAAATTGATAGGAAAATTATTTCAGGTATTGTTTATGGTAAAGAGAAGGAAGGTATATTCATTTATGCTTATAAAATGAATGGTGATTCTGACTCACTATTGCAAAGAAAACCTGATTATGTCTCGCAAACAGGAGTCAATGGTAATTTTAGTCTTAAAGGTTTGGGAGAAGGAGATTACAGAATATTCGCTGTTAATGATCAGTTCAAAGATTACTTGTATCAACAGGATCAGGACAAAATAGGAATTCCATTCAAAGATATTTTATTAAGCGAAGCTGATTCGATGTTTATGGATTTAAATTTTTTACTGTTTGATGCAGACACAACCAAACCCAGACTTATAAGCGCAATAATGACAGATAGGTATCATTTACTCGTAAGCAGCAGCGAAGAGTTAAAAAAAGAATCTATTCAGGCGAATAACTTCTCTGTAATTGATTCAACAGAAAATCAGATTCATAAAATCATTTTCGCATATAAGGGAAGTGGTAAACCTGAAGAGTTTGTTTTAATGACTGATGTAAATATGGATCCTGCAAATGTTGTCTATCTGTTAGCTGATACATTGACTGACATTAACGGAATTTCTATAGTAAATGATTTCGCTAAGGTTACAGTAAGTGACCGACCTGATACAAGTGTAATAAAAATAATTTCCACAAAACCTGCACAGAATGAACTGGCGGATTTTCAAAACACAGAAATAAAAATATTCTTTGATGAAGCGTTCAACAAAGACTTTAACCTTACTGCAGTAGCATTAACCGATACATTTAATAAACCGATAAGTTTTGATATTGATTTTTATGATGATGCTACTTTGGTTATCAATCCTGCTGAAAACTTAAAACCTGATAAAGATTATCTCGTTAAAATTCAGCTTGGTGAGTTTGCAGACTTAGCTGGTAATAGCAGAGATTCATTATTCACGTTGAAATTTAAGACTATTTCCGGACTGGACTTTACCGGACTTTCTGGTAATGTAATCGATCTGGACTATAATAAAAATCCTTTCCTGGTTTTAGAAAGTGGGGAGGATGAAGAACTTAACTACAAGTTGAAGCTGAGTTCGAGTAAATTTGAATTTTCAAGAGTTATGCCAGGTAAATATATACTCTGGTGTTTTCTTGATGAGGACAGTAGTGGAGAATATAGTTACGGCTGGCCTGAACCAATTAAATTCTCAGAAGTATTTTCATTTTATCCGGATACTCTGAATCTACGACCACGTTGGGAAGTAACAGATTTGAATTTTAAGTTTAAGTGATAGTCTGTCTGAACATTTTTTAATTTTGAAAAATAACTTTTCCACCCTTAATCGTAATGCAATTCAACTTTCTGCCAATTGAGTAAACTATATCTGCATAATCTTTTGTGTCAAAGACTGCAAAGTCTGCCTTCTTTCCGATTTCAATCGAACCAACAGATTGTTCTCTGCAAACTGCTTTTGCAGAATTAATGGTTACTGCACTGATTGTCTCTTCAATCGTCATTTTCATTTTTAAAACAGCAAGACTCATTATCAGGCTTAAGCTTGAAATATGAGATGAACCCGGATTGTAATCTGTTGCAAGTGCAACAATTGCATTTTGCTCAATAAGTTCTCTTGCCGGTGCGTATTTATGGTTCAGAAAAAAGGAAACTCCTGGAAGCAGAACTGCAACTGTATCCGACTTGCTGAGTTTGGGAATATCTTCATCATTAATAACTTCAAGATGATCAACAGAAACGGCATTGTGTTTGAGTGCGATATCGAGCCCACCAATAGAATTAAATTGCTCTGTATGTAGCTTCAACTTAAATCCATTTTCCCGAGCGACAGAAAATATTTTGTCAATCTCATCAGCAGAAAACGCTGTTGCTTCGCAGAATGCATCACAGAATTCAGCAAGTTTCTGTTTTGAAAAATGAGGAATCATTTTATTTATTATCTCATCCACATATCCTGAATGATTGTCTTCAAATTCCTTAGGAAAAGTATGTGCACCGAGAAAGGTTGGTATGATGTCTATTGGATAAATTTCATTTAAAAAGTTTATTACCTGCTGGAGTTTTCGTTCATTTTCAAAATCCAATCCGTATCCGCTTTTAATTTCAAGAGTAGTGATTCCCTGAGCAATAAAATGATCAATTCTTGGTTTTATGATATTTACAAGTTCTTCAAAACTTGAAGAACGAACAGCCGAAACTGTAGTGTTTATCCCGCCACCTTTTTTCGTAATCTCTTCATAGCCAACACCATTTAATTTCTGTCTGAATTCATCTGCACGTGATCCTGCAAAGGCAGTATGTGTGTGACATTCAACTAAACCGGGGAGAACTGTCTTTCCTTCAACATCAATTATTTTATCAAAATTATTTTTATCTGTCTTTGAGTTGGGAATAATATCTTTAATCAGATCATCTTCAATAACAATAGAATGATCAGACAACTGACCTATTTCTGAGAGTTCATTCCCTCTCTTAAAATTTTTTTCTTTTGTATCAACAGTAATTATTGAAGCTGGATTTTGGAGGAGGGTTTTCATTATTCAAACAGGTTTATAGTTTCCTGAACAACTTTTGCTTCCGTATAGCCAAGCTGATTCAGTTTAAACTTAAAATCATTTGCATCATTTTTTGAAGTGAAGTCACCGACTTTCACTTTGTAAAAAGGTGGTTCAAAAATTACATACACTTCTTTACGCGCAGTTTTTTCATAAAGTTCTGTCCTTACCTGGTTTGCTTCATCAATATCATCTGTCGAAAGTACCTGAACTCTGTATCCATCAGTTGTTCCAAGAATTTTTCTCTCCAAAGCAGTAGTTGAATCTGCATAACCATACCAAACATCTCCGGGCAATTTATCAGTCATAATTGGAGGTGCTTCAACTTCAATTTCGGTTTGGTAAGGTGTTATATCAAAATCTTCTTCGGTCACATTTTTCTCTTCTGTTGCAGGGGTAGTGGTTTCGGTTTCCTTTTCTTCCTTTGTTTCATACCGGGAACCGGTGGAAGCGCTGCATCCAAGCAAAAGCAGAAATAAAATACTTACTGGTATTACAATTTTCAATTTATCATACGAAATTTGTTTATAATTCAATTATAATATAAAACTATATTCAATTTGGTTAAAGAAAATAATTAGTACCTGCCTACACTTACCTTATTTAAGCATAATTTAACGAGGCGCTAACTTTTGTTAAAGATGCCTTAGTTTAGTAAATTTACATCATTCATTCCAAAAAATTCAAAGAAAATGTCAGCAAAAAAGCTAAAAATCTTATTTGTAACTTCAGAAGTTGTTCCATTTATTAAAACCGGTGGATTAGCAGACGTTTCTGCTGCTTTACCGCAAACCTTAGCTGAGTTGGGTCACGAAGTAAGAATTGTGGTCCCTAAATACGGTGCCGTTGATGACAGAAAATTTAAAATTCACGAGGTTGTACGCTTAAAGGACATAAATATAAATATTGGTGGAAAGGAAGTAATTTTTTCTTTAAAGTCTTGTTTCCTTCCTGGCCAGAAGATCAGGGTGCAAATTTACTTTCTTGATAATCAGGAATATTTTGGGAGCAGAAACAGTCTTTATGATGATCCGATGACAGGAAAAGAGTATCCTGATAATGATGAAAGGTTTATTATTCTAAATCGTGCTGTATTTGAATTGATAATAAAACTTGGATGGATACCGGATATTATTCATTGCAATGACTGGCAGTGTGGATTGATTCCGGCTTACCTTAAAACGGTTTATAAGGATGAAGAGAATTTTGATAAGTTTAAAACTTTATTTACTATTCATAACCTTGCATACCAGGGTGAATTCCCAAAATCATCTTTCAAAAAAACAGGTTTACCGGATAAGCTCAATTCACCAAAGGGTATTCTGAATAAAGGAAAATTAAACTTTATGAAGAGCGGGTTACTATTTGCCGATGTTATCAATACAGTAAGTGAAACTTATGCAAATGAAATCAGAACGGATAATGTTATTGGAAGTGGATTGAAAGATGTTCTGGCAAAAAGAAAAGATGATCTTTACGGTATTATAAACGGAGTAGATGTAAAAGTATGGAATCCTGATAAAGACAAACATCTGCCAAAAAAATATAGTATCAAGAATGTCGAACAGAAAGTTGTAAATAAACAGGCGCTTGCTGAGAAATTTGGATTTGAATTTAATGAAGAGACACCAATTATTGGTTTGATATCCCGTCTTTATGATTCAAAAGGAATCGATCTTGTTGAAAAAATCTTACCAAAACTGATGAAGATGGATGTTCAAATGATTGTGCTGGGAACCGGAGATAAAAAATATCACACGGCATTTGACCAGATGGCTAGAAAACATAGTGATAAATTTGCCTGCTATCTTGGTTTTAATGATGACCTGGCACACTTGATTGAAGGCGGGGCTGATATTTTTCTTATGCCATCAAGGTATGAGCCTTGCGGACTTAACCAAATGTACAGCTTAAACTATGGTACGGTTCCGGTTGTAAGAGAAACCGGTGGACTTGCAGATACAGTGAAGAAGTTTAATGAAAAGACAAAAGAAGGAACAGGTTTTGTTTTTAAGAAATATAGTGCTACAGAATTTTTTGCTGAATTGAAAAGAGCTTTGAAAATTTATAGGGATCAGGAAACATGGCAAAAGATTGTTAAGGCTGGAATGAAAGAAGATTTTAGCTGGCACTCCTCCGCAAAGAAGTATATTGATCTGTATAAGAGAATTCTAAACGAGAATTAATGTCCAATCCTGCAATCTTTCTTGATCGGGACGGTACAATTAACGAAGATCCCGGTTATATCAGCGATCCCGAGAAACTCGTCTTAATTCCTGAAGCAGGTACAGCTCTGTCTCTGCTAAAAAAAAATGGTTATCTCTTGGTAGTTATCTCTAATCAATCGGGTATTGCAAGGGGATTAATGACAGCCGAAGATGTGGACAGAGTAAATAGCAGGCTTAATTCACTGCTGGAAAAATTTAATGTGAAGATTGATGCTTTTTATTACTGTCCGGGACATCCCGAATTCAGTACAGAGGAAGAATGCGAATGCAGAAAACCTTCGACAAAATTGTTGTTTGAAGCGGTTAATAAATTTAATATAGATCTGAATAAATCGTACTTTGTCGGTGACCTTGTATCGGATATTGAATGCGGTAAAAATGCAGGAATTAAGACAATACTTGTCAGAACCGGAAAAGGGGAGGAGAGTTTTTCTATCTTGCAAAAGGAAAATAATTTTCCAACTTTTGTAGCCGATAATTTATTAAATGCTTGCAATTTCATTCTTGCTGATAATTAGCGGAGTTATTTCTTGAAATTAAAATTTGTCTTTTCATTCATTTTGCTTACCACAATAGCTAGTTTTTTTTCCTGTACTGATGAGCCTTCTTCACTCGGTATAGAACTTATCTCCAGCGATTATGTTACTGTTAAAACCTACGATTCAATAAACGATACCATAAGCCAAAGTTCATCATACTTTAAAAGAGTTATACCTTTGGGAACAGCTGATTGGTTTTTAGTTGGCAGGTACCAGGATAACACAAATCCCTCCCTCAATATTACTGCTTCGTCACTTTTAAAATTCATTTTCGGATTAGCTGATAGTTTGAAAAGTGATTTGAATTCTGATAACATAAACGTGCTTGATTCATGGGTTGAATTTACGAACAGGTATACTTTTACTGATACTTTAGGGACAATGAATTTTTCAGTCCACAAAGTGAATTCTTATTGGACACCGTTTGGCTTCACAATAGATAGCCTCCCACAACTCCAGTATAATATGACTGATGTAAGCTCAGATTTTTCGATAAGCGATACAATGTATACATTTCATTTAGATGAGAATTTACCATTAAGCTGGATGAAAAATGCTGCTGATAACTCTGTGGAAAGCAACTATGGTATCTATCTCGATCCTAGTATGTCATCAACTAAAATTCTTGGTTT
>Ga0209536_100014546_pt1 | contig 11292 bp, 7 predicted proteins | sample DeeMarSeWOR28_12_FD_187461 | JGI IMG/M metagenome (GOLD analysis project Ga0209536, IMG submission 187461) | Marine sediment microbial communities from White Oak River estuary, North Carolina - WOR-2-8_12 (SPAdes) (version 2) | ecosystem: Environmental > Aquatic > Marine > Intertidal zone >... | reverse complement strand
AGAAGCTCGAAATCCGGATTCTTATCAGGCATAGCGTCGATCACCGTGTTGCCTGCTTCGTTTATTGCAGTGAATACCAGCATCCATACCGTTTCGCATGTACCATCGTCATTGTCGATCAACTCGATTGTGAAACGGTACGTTGAGGTAGCGGCTGACCTGAAGCGGGCCAAGCTGACCGAGTTGGCGCAAATCCTCGAAGACCAGCTGAGGCAGGGAGAGCGCAATCTCCGATCGGCGGAAAACGCCTTGGAGAACTTCCGCATTGCGACCATAACGCTGCCTTCGGACAGACCAAACGTGCCGGTGACACCGGGACTGGAAATGACGCGCAATCCCGTGTTCGATCGGTATTTCGGCATGACAGTAGACCGGGCAACTCTAGCGAACGACCGAGAGGAGATAGAGCAGGCGTTGGAGTCAGCCGAGACCAGCGGGCTCTCCGTGGATGCGTTTGAAGTGATCGGGTCCGTACAGCGTTCCTCCGAGGTAACGCTGTCACTGCGGGACTACACGGAAAAGCAAGCGGAACTGCGCACGCTGTTGTATCGCTACACGGACGAATATCCTGGAGTGCAGCGTCTCCAGGCCCAAGTGGACGAGTTGGCCACGGTCACGATTCCCGGGCTCTTGCGCGGGCTGTTGGAGGAGATGGACACGCGTGAGGCGCAACTCGACAGCCGCATCGCGTCGGCGGGGAGGGAACTGGAGGAGATCCCCTCGCGCGCGATCGAGGAAGCCCGGTTGCAGCGCGAGGTGACGGTGGCGGAGAATCTCTACACCAATCTGCAGCAGCGCTATGCGGAGGCTCGGCTAGCCGAGGTCTCCAGCGTGCCGGACGTGCGGGTCCTCGACGAGGCCGTTGTGCCGCAGCAGCCCGTAAGCAACCTGGCGGGCAAGCTCATCCTGATGGGCATAGTAGCCGGAATGGGCTTGGGTGTGCTCGGTGCGATTCTGCTCGATCGGGTGGACCGGCGCGTGAGATATCCCGACCAGGTGACGGCTGGTCTGGGTCTGCAGGTTCTTGGTGTCGTTCCTCGCCTGAAGGGTGGAGGGAACGGAGTGGGTGGGGGAGACTCGACACCGGTGGTGGAGGCCATCCGCGGCGTCCGACTCAACCTGATTCACTCCTGTGGCGCTGCCAGCCCACTGGTAGTCACGGTAACCAGCCCCGGCCCCGGCGACGGCAAGTCGTTTGTGGCGTCGAACCTGGCATTGGCCTTTGCCGATGCAGGCCACCGGACGCTGCTGGTCGATGGCGACGTGCGGCGGGGCAGGCTGCACCGTGTATTGGGAGTCCCGCGCAAGCCGGGGCTCACCGACTTCCTGGGGGGCGACGTCGCACGCGAAGCCGTCCTGCAAGAGACTGAATACAGTCAACTCCATTTCGTGGGCTGTGGCACTCGGACGCCTCAGGCCCCCGAGCTGCTCAGTTCGGCCGGCATGTCACAGTTCCTCACCAGCCTGAGATCGGCCTACAGTGTCATACTGGTCGACAGCCCGCCTCTGGGAGCCGGAGTTGACGCTTTTGCCCTGGGCACCCTGACCGGCAATCTGTTGATGGTACTGCGCCTGGGCATGACTGACCGCGAACTTGCCGAGGCCAAACTAGACGTGTTGGATCGGCTGCCGATCAGAGTGCTTGGAGCAGTCCTCAACGACGTGCGGGAAGGGTCGGCTTACCGGTATTACAGATACTACTCGTACTATCTGCCGGGCTATGAGAGCGAGGCCGAAGCAGGTGAAGGGGAGCGCAAAGCCGCATTGATCGAGGGCAAGAGCGCGTAACCCCCAATGGGAACGCGGCTCGCCTAGGTGCGGGGGGCGGGGAGCCGAGAGCAGGGAGCGAGATAGACTTTGATTTCCCGCGGGGCTGCCGTATAGAAAACCCCGGGTTGCCACCCGGGGTTAGTTTTTCCTCGCACAACCTACGTGCTACTCAATCGTCAATCGTCAATCGTAAAGCCCCTACCGTCCTCCCTCGAACGCCTGAATGCGTACCCCGTTGCCGTTGGACTTGGCCTTCCGCAGGGCCAACGTGGCGTGAACCAGCAGGTCCTTGGCTTCGAGCGGTGTCTCGCGAACGTTGGGGACGGCATCGTAGCCGACCCAGAGGTTGATCGGGTCCCCATTCGGCTTCCCATTGCCCGCGTGCACGGCGGACGAGATTCGCTCTGCCAACTTGAACGCTCCGTCAGCGTCCGTGCTTGGCGCTAGTATGGCATACTCGCTCAGGCCCAGTCGTCCTATCGCATCCGAGATCCTGCCCGTCTGCTTGAGCGCTGTTCCCAGCCGTTCAGCCACGGCGAGCGCGAGCCGCTCACTGTTGGCCGACTCGCTCCCGGCAGCATCGGTGACAGGTGCAACGACCACACAGGCCAGCGGCCCGTGCGCTCGGTAGGCCATCGATCGCAACTCCTCGGCGCGCAACTCCAGCCCACGCAGATTGTACAGGCCGGTGGTTTCGTCCAGCAGGCATCTATCCCGCGCCCGGTCGGTCTCGAACTTGGCCCTGACGTAGGAATCGAGGCGGAGCACCAACTCCTGTGCGTCGAGCGGGTAAGAGATGAACTCCCAGGCCCCTGCCGCCAGCGCCTCAATACGCTGCTCCCGCGTAGGCCGTTCCGGGCTGGTGACGAGGATGGGTATACTGTGCGGCAGTTGCGATGACTCCCTCAGACTGCGGCACAGCGAGGCGCCGTTGCCGTCGGGCAGGCCGTTAGAGACGAATATCAGGTCAGGAGGTTGGGCCAGCGTGCGCTCGAGGCCCTTGGCCGCAGTATAAGCTCGCATCACGGCGTAGCCATTGGGCGCAAGAACGCTCTCGAGTGACCTCGTTGACCATTCCTGGTCGTCGACTATCAGGACCACTGGCGGGCGCGAGTGCACACCTCGATCCGGCATCACAGCCCTCACTTGATTCGCTGTATTTTGGCCAGCTTTGAACATTCGTTCAGCCGGCCGTTCTGGTTTCCCGCGTGTCGTAACGGTACAGCAGACTTCGTGCCCCACCCCACAATACAACAACTGGCTCATCAATCAACAGTATTAACCAGCTCACGAGCGCCAGGGTACGGTGCTACCCGCGCGATGCAACAAGTCCACAGGGGTGCCGGTTGTGCCGCTCGGGTGCAACGTGGCAACCAAATACCAAGAGTGGCGGCGCTATTGTCACCAGCGTAACTTATTGTAAATTATGCACATATGCTAACCCACTGGGTGCGTTGACCTCCGGGCCCTAAACTTGTATTCCCCGTCCACTGGGTAAGATGGCTGCACATTAGGAGGTCTGGTAGAGTTGCTGTGTAACCAGTGTAAGTTGGTGCTCGAAAAGGCGGCCAACGGTGCGACGAAGCAATTTGGGTCACCGGGTCTGCGGGATCCAGTCAGCGCGTTGCTGTGCGCTCGCTGCGGTTCGGTGTTGCCGTTTAGCGATCCTGATGCAGGTATGTTGTTGAAGCTGTCGCAGCTCTCTCGCTTCGGCCTGGGGGCCGACGACCGTCCTCTCTTGGTTACCTCGAACCGTGACTAGCCGGCCATGTGTGGAATAATAGGATACGTAGGTACACGGGAGGCTAGTGGTATTCTCGTCGATGGGCTCAAACGACTCGAGTACCGCGGGTATGACTCCGCTGGAGTGGCAATTCAGAACGGTCGCGGGCTGGAGGTCCGGAAGCTCGCCGGCCGGGTGCAGGCTCTAGCCGATTCACTGGCCGAGACAGCGATAGCTGGTGTCACTGGAATCGCTCACACGCGGTGGGCGACACACGGTGCGCCCAACCAATGCAACGCCCATCCCCACACCGATTGCACCGGGTCGATCGCCCTGGTCCACAACGGCATCATCGAAAACGCCGACACGCTCCGCAAACGACTTGCGGCGGCGGGCCACACCATCCGTACGGATACGGACACCGAGATCATCGCCCATCTGATCGAAGAAGCCCGCGCAGCGAGCCTGGAAGAGCGAGTGCTGCTGGCGCTCGCGCAGCTCGAAGGTGCCTACGGCATGGCGGTGATGTGCAACGACGAGCCGGGCAAGATAGTGGTGGCCCGCAAGGGATCACCCGTGCTGCTGGGCGTCGGCGACGGCGAGTTCTTCGTGGCGTCTGATGCGGCTGCAATCCTCGAGTACACTCGCTCGGTGGTCTATCTCGACGATGGGGACGTGGCGGTGTTGACCGGCGACGGCTACAGGGTCATTGACGGCGATGCCAGCGAGCAAATGCGGCAGGTGGCGGACATCGACTGGGATGTCGGCGCCATCGAGTTGGGCGGCTTCCCGCACTTCATGCTCAAGGAGATCTGCGAGCAGCCGGAGAGTGTACGCAGCACGCTCAGAGGACGTCTGTTGTTCGAGCACGGATCGGTGCGGCTGGGTGGTTTGAATCTCACGCCTCAAGAGCTGGACAAGGTGCGCCGCATAGTGATCCTGGCGTGCGGGACGTCGTGGCACGCCGGTCTCGTGGGCCGGCACGTCATTGAGGAGATAGCGGCGATCCCGGTTGAGGTGGAGTACGCGTCAGAGTTCCGCTATCGCTCCCCGCTGTCGGTCCCCGGCACCCTGACCATAGCGATTTCGCAATCGGGGGAGACGGCCGACACGCTCGAGGCCATGCGGGCAGCGCGGGCATTGGGTTCCAAGGTGCTCGGCATAGTGAACGTAGTGGGCAGCACAATTGCCCGAGAGGCCGACAGCGGCATCTACCTCCATGCCGGGCCGGAGATTGGTGTTGCCTCGACCAAGGCGTTTACGTCGCAGATAGTAGTGCTGTTGCTGTTCGCGCTCTACCTCGGTCGGCATCGGGGGCTCTCCCTGACGCAGGGCCAGGAACTGGTGTACGAATTGGCACAGCTTCCCGACAAAGTAGACCAGGTGCTCGAGCTGGCACCTGTGATCGAGAAGCTGGCCGGGCAGTATGCAGACAGCACCAATTTCCTATACTTGGGTCGCGGAGTGAATTTCCCAGTCGCTCTCGAGGGCGCGCTCAAGCTCAAGGAGATCAGCTACATTCACGCCGAAGGCTATCCAGCGGCCGAGATGAAGCACGGTCCCATCGCCCTGATAGATGAGAACATGCCTGTCGTGTTCGTGGCTCCCTACGACCACGTCTACGAGAAGGTTACGTCGAACATGCAAGAGGTGAAGGCGCGTGGCGGGAAGATCATAGCGCTCACCACTGAGGGGAACGGCAACCTGGGCAAGCTGGTGGACCACCAGCTGAAGGTTCCCAAGACGCTCCCGCTGTTGTCTCCTGTCATCACGTCGGTTCCGCTGCAGCTGCTGGCGTACTACATAGCGGTCCTGCGGGGCTGTGACGTCGACAAGCCGCGGAACCTCGCCAAGAGCGTAACTGTGGAGTAGCGGCAATCATTCGCCCACACTAGCTTCTGCCCCTATGAGACCAATCATATCCGCCACGATTTTCGTCGCCTGCTGCGCTCTGATCGCACAACCGGCTGAGGCTCAGCGGGAAGACAACTGGGATCCGGAGCGAGTGTACATGAGCCGGGCCGATCTGCAGGATCTGCTGGGCAGGCTCGAGCAGACCGCCAATTCGTCGGCGTATAGCTCGAAGCTGCGTGGCCAGGCCCGCGATCAGGCTGAGCTAATCAGAATCCGGCTGGAGGAAGGGGATTTTCAGGTGGGCGACCGCGTCCTGCTCACTGTTGAAGAGGAGCCGACGCTCACTGACACGTTCACCGTCACGGAAGACCGTACGATCCTATTCCCCGACATCGGTCCAGTGTCGCTGGCCGGCCTGTTGCGAGCCGAGTTGGAGCCCTACATCGCGACGTACCTGGAGCGTTACCTGCGCGAACCGAAAGTGATGGCCAGATCGCTGATCCCGATCACGGTTGTTGGTGGGGTCGTGCGGCCCGGTTTCTACACTGTCCCGTCGCAGCAGCGCTTGGACGATGTGCTGATGATAGCCGGGGGGCCGGCACCCACCGGAAAGATCACCGAGATCCGTGTGGAGCGCGGTAGGGATGTCATCTGGGATGTCGAGCCGCTGCAAGAGGCTATCACGGCGGGGCGGACCCTCGACCAGCTGAACTTGAGGGCTGGCGATCGGGTGCTCGTGCCGATCGAAAGTCAGGGGATTCTCGGGGGTGAGAACAACATCAGGACGATAAGTATCCTACTCGGTATTCCTCTCACCATTGTAGGGTTGATAGCCATTTTCTCGGGCGGCTCGAGTCAACCGATGTGAGTCGGGGTGGGGATGCAGCAAGGCAACGAATCCAGCAGCTAGACGCCCTGTGCAGCCAGGTCCGGGCGGTGGTGCATGATGCCGCTAGCTGCGTCCAGCAAGTCCGTGCTACCAGCCTAGAGACAACCCACAAAGACGACCGCAGTCCGGTCACGCGCGCCGACCGCGAAGCTGATGCCTTGCTGAGGTCCCGGCTCACAGCGCTGTATCCAGCGGCGTGGCTTTCCGAGGAGACCGCCGATTCACCCGCTAGGCTCGCAGCCGCAAGCGTCTGGATAGTCGATCCACTCGACGGCACCAAGGAGTTCATAGCAGGGCTGCCGGAATATTGTGTGGCGGTGGCACTGGTGGAGGACGCTGTACCGGTTCTGGGGGTGGTGCACAATCCCGCGACGGACGAAGTCTTCTGGGCGGTGAGGGGTGGAGGGGCTTTCCTGAACGGCCAGCCCGTGTTTGTCCGCGAAGGCAACCGCATGCTGGCCTCACGCAGCGAAATCCCCCGCGGCGAGTTCGAGCCGTTCGCCGGGCGGTGGGACATTGTGCCAACCGGAAGTATCCAGTACAAATTGGGGTTGATAGCAGCGGGCAGGGCGGCCGCGACTCTGTCGCGCGGTCCCAAGCACGAATGGGACGTTTGTGCGGGTGCCCTGATCGTTGAGGAAGCGGGAGGCCGTGCCTCGGAGCTGTTGGGTACGCCACTCGCATACAACCAGCCGTTTCCCAAGGTCAAGGGCATTCTGGCGGCGGCGCCGCACGCGTACAGCCGTGCCCTGACCGAGGTCGAGACCGTGGGTGCCGCGGACCGGATGGACGAGTTCAAATCGCAGCTCGGGAGCTGAGATTACCGTGCAGGATAGCTCGACCTGCCAGAGACAGAACAAGGACATGTGACGTTGACCGATCATCTAATTGCCCCTCACGGTGGCTCGCTCACAGATCTGTTGGTCGGCGCAGACCGGGCGACCGAACTCAAGCAAGCTTCACGCGAATGGCTCTCCTGGGACCTGACGCCACGCCAACTGTGCGATCTGGAGCTGTTACTGAGTGGTGGCTTCTCTCCCCTCACCGGCTTCATGGGCCAGCGGGACTATGAGCGGGTGCTGAGCGACATGCGGTTGGCGGACGGGGCGCTCTGGCCCGTTCCCATCACGCTGGACATCCCGGCCGCGCTGGCGGAGAAACTCACTCCGGCGTCCCAGCTCGCCTTGCGCGATGCCGAGGGTGTCATGCTGGGAGTGCTCCAAGTCGAGGACGTGTGGCAGCCCGACCGCAAAGCCGAGGCCGCGGCCCTGTTCGAAACTGCGGACGACGGTCATCCCAGCGTGGTGCAGCTCATGCGCGGGATCAACAGCCACTCTGTCGGTGGGCGGCTGGAAGGCATCCAGCTGCCGAGGCACTACGATTACCGGCGGCGGCGCAAGACACCGGCCGCCGTGCGTGGGGAACTGAGCCAGCTGGGCTGGCGCAGGGTTGTGGCATACCAGACGCGAGCCCCGATACACCGGCCGCAGCAGGAATTCATCTTGGGAGTCGCCAAGGACCTGCAGGCCAACGTACTCATCCAACCGATCGTAGGTGCTGCGGCGCCGGGGGATATCGAGCACTACACCAGGGTACGTTGTTATCAGGCTCTGTTGCCGCACTTCCCGAGAAACACGGTAATGCTCTCGCTGCTGCCGTTAGCGCCGCGCTTTGCCGGCCCCCGCGAGGCTGTGTGGCAGGCACTCATCGCCAAGAACCATGGCTGCACTCATGTGATCGTGGACGGCGACCGGCTGGGGCCTGGCGGCGCCAGTTCCGCTGCGGCCGCCCGCAGTACCCGTGCAGCGTTTCGGCTGGTGGAACAGCACCGGGAAGAGCTGGGGGTATCGTGTGTGCCGCTCCGAACACTGGTGTATCTACGGGACGAGGATCGCTACGTGCCAGAGGATGAGGTGCCGGAGGGTGCCCTTGCCCTCAGCATATCGGACGCCGAGCTACGGGAGCGCCTGGCGGACGGGCGTGAGATCCCGGAGTGGTTCACGCATCCCGAGGTGGCGGCCCAGCTCAGGAGGACCCACCCGCCGCGGCACCGCCAAGGCTTCACCGTGTTCTTCACCGGCCTGTCCGGGTCCGGCAAGTCAACCATGGCGAACGTGCTGCTGACCAAGTTTCTGGAGATGGGAGGTCGGCCCGTCACCTTGCTGGACGGAGATATCGTCCGCAAGCACCTGTCTTCGGAGCTCGGCTTCACCAGGGCCCACCGGGACCTCAACATCCACCGGATCGGCTTCGTAGCTTCTGAGATCACCAAGAACGGTGGCATTGCGATCTGCGCTCCGATCGCGCCCTACGACTCGGTGCGCAAAGAGAACCGCGCGATGATCGAGCGGGGCGGGGGATACATCCTGGTCCACGTCGCGACGCCGCTCGAGGTGTGCGAGCAACGCGATCGCAAGGGGCTCTACGCCAAGGCCCGGGCCGGCATCGTCAAGGAGTTCACTGGTATCTCGGATCCCTACGAAGAGCCCGACGATGCGGACGTGGTCATCGACACATCCAACCTCACGCCCGAGGAAGCCGCCCAGCAGATCATTCTGTATTTGGAGAAGCGAGGGTACATCGCCGCCAACGGTGGTTAGCTGTGGCGCCATGAGTCGGCAATTCCTGCCGGCGACCGCGTGACAGCGGTAACTCCGGCCGCTTCTGCTCCGCACTTTCCCCTAATGTGACGTACGACACTGCGCGAGGGTCTACTCAGTGACTTAACTTGCGCGGTCGAACGGCGTCCTTAGCTGGGAGCATTGAGGCTCGAGGCTGGATCCAGCGGTGGTAGAAGTGAATGGTTGTCCCCAAGGAACGTGAAACATGCTTGCTTGTGCGTCAGACGGCTACAATGAGTCCCAAATCTCCGGCTTCGGCCCTCACATGACCCACGGTCATCATTCTGAACCAACCCGGCATTGGTGCTGCTGGTCGTTCACGAACAGCCTCGCTGTGGTGCGGCCGGCCGCCGGCTGTAACCCTCGGTGCGCAGCGTGAGCGCCCGGCCTAGCAAGGGCCGTTGGCGGCTATTGACGGGTCTAGTACACAGGGTGCATTATCACTCCCCCCCATTGCGAGTGAGCGAGAAGAGTCCGGTGTCAGAGCAGGGAAGCGGAAGGTCCTGGGTGCGCAGTTGGATACGGAACCGAACGTTCCTTGCAGTCGATCTGATCGGCTGGGTACTGATACCAACACTCGCTCTGGCTCTCCGTCTGGACGGATTCGGTCGCTTCTCGGCGTATGCCGGCCAACTGCTGCTATTCACCGCCGTTGTGGTCGTCTGCAAGTTCATTGCGTTCTGGTCGCTCGGTCTGTACCGACGGTACTGGCTGTACGCTAGCGTCGATGAGTTGCTTCTCATTGCCGGTGTCGTCGCGGCCGCCGGGTTGGTGACCGCGGTGGTGTTCCTCGCAGTGGAAGCCATAGTGTTTCATCCGTTTCCTCACCTGCCGCGGTCCGTCCTCATCATCGATACGCTCCTCACGCTGTTGTTCGTAGGGGCCAACAGGTTCGCGGTGCGGGGAGCGGAGCGAGTCCGGCAGCGATTGAACGGGGGGAAGTCCGGCAAACGCGCCCTCATCGTAGGTGCAGGTGGTGCGGGTATGATGATAGCCAAGGAGCTGTTGGCCAATCCACACTTCGGGATCGAGCCCGTGGCGTTCATCGATGACGATCCGGCCAAGCAGGACCAGACCATCCTCGGGATGCGGGTACTCGGCCGGCACGGGGATATTCCCGAAGCGGCGCGAGCGGTGCACGCTTCCGATGTGATCATCGCGATGCCGAGGGTGCCGGGGCGGGTCATAAGAGACATCAGGAAGGTGTGTGATCGCGCTCAGCTCAACACCAAGATCGTGCCCGCGTTTGGAGACATCATCTGTGGTCGCGTCGCGGTGAGCAAGATCCGCGACGTGCAGATCGAGGACCTGCTGCGACGAGCCCCGGTGAAGACCGATCAGGTTGCGGTCGCTGAGTTGGTCCGAGGGATGACGGTATTGGTGACCGGGGCCGGTGGCTCGATCGGCAGTGAGATCTGTCGCCAGGCGGCCATGTTCGGTGCCCGCGATCTGATTCTGTTGGGGCATGGCGAGAACAGCATATTCGACATCAACAACGAGTTGCGCAGCCGGTACCCTGACGTGACTGTGATCCCTGTGATCGCCGATATTCGGGATCGCCAGCGGATCGGCAAGATCTTCGACAAGTACCGGCCACAGGCGGTGTTTCACGCGGCGGCACACAAGCACGTGCCTCTCATGGAAGACAATCCGGAGGAAGCTGTCACCAACAACATCGGTGGCACGCTCAGCTTGCTGCAGGCCGCGGAGCGAGTGCGCAGTTCGCATTTCGTGTTCATCTCCACCGACAAAGCGGTGAATCCACGCAGCATCATGGGTGCAACCAAGCTGGTCGCCGAGCGGCTGGTTCACGACGCCGCGTTGCGCACCGGTGAAGCGTTTGTGTCAGTGCGGTTCGGCAACGTGCTGGCCAGTCGGGGGAGTGTGGTACCGCTGTTCCAGAAGCAGATTGCCAAAGGTGGCCCGGTGATGGTCACGCATCCGGATATGTGCCGCTACTTCATGACGATTCCGGAAGCGGTACAACTGGTGTTGCAGGCGGCTGCACTGGGGAGGGGTGGCGAGACCTTTGTGCTCGACATGGGTGAGCCGGTGAAGATCTTGGAGCTGGCGCAAGATCTCATCGAGCTTTCGGGCCTCGAGGTGGGCAAAGACGTCGAGATCGAGTTCTCGGGACTCCGGCCCGGCGAGAAGCTGTTCGAGGAGTTGTTCCTGCACGAGGAAGATTTCGCCAGAACACAGCACGAGAAGATATTCGTGGCCAAGAATGGCAACGGTACCCAGGTGAGCGAAGGCAGCCTGGAGCAGCTCTTGTCGGCGGCCGTGTCAGACGAAGACGACCATGCCAAGCTGCGGCACCTGTTGGACGGGCTGGTGCCAGGCACGACTGCATTGTGGGCAGAGGAATCGACGACCCGTCAAGCCTGTGGCAACGGGAACTGATGCCGTGCCGGATCGGCGCGGACTGGGACGCT
>Ga0209536_100014545_pt1 | contig 11292 bp, 7 predicted proteins | sample DeeMarSeWOR28_12_FD_187461 | JGI IMG/M metagenome (GOLD analysis project Ga0209536, IMG submission 187461) | Marine sediment microbial communities from White Oak River estuary, North Carolina - WOR-2-8_12 (SPAdes) (version 2) | ecosystem: Environmental > Aquatic > Marine > Intertidal zone >... | reverse complement strand
GTAAACCAGGAGCACATCGTCGCGGCGGCTTAGCTTGTTGAACAGCGGGATGGCCTCCGGGTCTGCCGGCCAGTGCCCATTCGGCAACAAGGTTCGATCGAGATCGGTAGCGATGATGCGCATAATAATTTTCCTCAGCGGTACGACAGTACCGTTTCCGCGCCCGACTCATCGACGTGGGTCACCACGAAACTGAGTTCGAGCAGGTTGGCCTTCAGGGAAGCCCGTGCGGTGCCATTCGTCCAGCTCATTTCCATGAGGTGTTCCTCAGTGCCGGTCACATTTAACTCACCGTCGAAAGCGGGCGATGTATTGCGCAGCCTGATCAGCTGCAACTGGTCCTGGACGACGATTCGCTTGAGGCCCTGCTCGATATCGACCAATGAGAGCGTCGTGCGATTGATCTCCTTGTGCCCACCCGTATTGCCCTTGTCGGCAGCAGCATAGTCGTTCTTCCCGGCGAACAGGTCGAGGTACCAAACCTGGGGAATGCCCGGCATGAACATCTGGATCGCGCGGGCCAGCCGCAATTTGCGTTCGTCTTCACCCAGCGCGCTGAAGAACGCCGCATTGACCTGGTAGTAGGCAATTTTTTTGCCATCCGCCCCATACAGGTTCTTGACCCTGCCGCCCCGGGCAATGATTCGGTCGATGACTGCATCGATTTCCTGTTCGCTGAGCAACCCGGCATGGGACACGCCGATATCCCTGCCACGCAAATCCAGAACCGGAATCCCGTCGTGACAACCGAGCATATTGATGGTCCTGATGCCTTTTGTCAGCACGTCATCGATCCAGCGCAGAAGGTGACGGTTGGTAGCCCGATCCAGTGCGTCGATAACCAGCCCGGGAAAGAAGAAGTCATAGACAGGGAAATCCTGATCGGCGACCTTTTCGTGCAGACCGTAGCCGTACTCAGTGTGCAGCTCCGGCAGCAGGGTCAGATCGTATTTGGCTGCAAGCTGCTTCAGGCGGTGGAGGTATTCCCAGGTGCCGGGCTCGTTGAAGAAGTTAGGTTTGCACGGCTCCTTATGAAGGTAGGCGAATGCATCCAGGCGCACCAGCTTGGCGCCGTAACCGCTCAGTTTGGCCAGCGTCGCATCGAAATAATCCCAGACTTGTTCGGAACGCGCATTGAGATCCATCTGGCCGAGGTAGCGCCGGTTCCGTTCGATAACCTCGACGACGGCGGTTGCATGCGCCGAATGCGCGCCCCAGTGGATATCCGCGAGCGGATCCTTGTTCCGAATAGCCCGATTGGCAATCTGCACAATCTCGCGGGCCTCGCCGTTTGAAAGGCCCTCGATCCCTTCGAGGTCTTTCGGCACCAGTTCCTGATAATTGATTTCCTGGTAGAAAGTGTTCCAGTAGGGCCGCTCGCTGCCGTCCGGAAAGCGCACCTTGAGTATCGGAAGACCGGGCTTGCGCAGGAACAGCACGTCAAGACAGTCCTGCTCGGGGATAATGTAGCCGTCCGGGCCCATCTCACCCTTGTCTTTCCAGAATTCGTTCCAGTCGATGAAAAAGTCGCGGTACGCCGAAGCATCCCCGTTGCGCAACATATCCTGAAACTGAGGCGAGCCTACCGATAAGTGATTAAGCACCAGGTCGAACTTAAAGCCGATGTTCAATGCATTCAATCGTTCGAGATCCCGTTCTGCCACGAGCTCGGAGTTCATCTCGTAATCAATTATCGAAAACCCGCGATCGAGGTCGCTGTTAAAAAATGTGGGCAGAATATAAAAAAGCGAAAAAGCGTCGCGGAATTCCGGCCGACTCAGCATATCCACCGTATCGGTCAGGCGCCGTCCGATGCTGTCGGGGTATGCGTTGAACATTACCCCCTTGGGCAATTCATCTGTCATTGGAGATTTTCTGACTCGATCTAGGTTTCGTGGTCTGCCAAGGTGGCAATGGCTTTCGCCAGGCTGAAAAACCTATTCTGCGCAAGATCCCGGACCGTCTCAACCCGAAACAGGTTCTGAAGCACATCAGCCTGCCGTCGGCTCACACTTTCGAGTTGATGCACCGGCCCCTCGGCGAGTCGAGTAAGTGCACGGTAACGGCTTGACACGTCCCCTCCCCGCATGCCGAATTGCTCGGCATCCGCGAGGGTCACAATGCCTTGCGCCTGCTCGAAAGCAGCGCTATTAGACATATCGCGTATTGTCTCCATCCCGAACGCTGATGCGAGACGCTCTGCCGTCGCGCGCGAGACCCCTTTCAAAGCGTCGATCGGTGCTTTGGCCAGTTCGGCAGCGGTCATGCCGTCGTACGACTTGATCAGCCCGCCGTGAATTTCCATCGGCTGTTGCGCGCTGCGCGACTTTTCTTCACGCGCGCTTCGACCGTTGGTGACCAGTTCTTCCAACGAATAGGCCAGCACGCTGAGGCGCGCGAGCACACTGCGCAATGCCGCCTCGGTCGGTCGGCCTGGAAAATGCTGCCGTCTTTTGAACCGCGCTGCGCTGCGAGCCGCCGAACTTAACGCGGCCATAGCGTCTTCCGTCGCTTCGGTCAGGAAAGCAGCACGACTCGCGGTGTTGTCCGCCGCGCCGTTTTCGAGCGCGCGATTAGAATCCGCGAGCTGCTCCAGCCCTTCACGATGCATGGCCACCAGCTTATTCAAGCTATGCCGGTCCAAACCAAACCCGGCAAACAACGCGCGGAACTGCTCGACCATCTCGACCGGGTCAGTCAACGACAGCATGCCCCTGATATCGGTGACGTACTCGTCATCAATTTCCTTGATGGCTTCCGCCACATCCTCGAACGGATCACCCCCAACGAAACCCCGCCGTTGCGCACGACAGTAGACGTTATCGGTGATCAACACCCAGCGCTCGGTGGCGCTAATCTCGGGTCTACCGGGCGGAGCGTGTGCTTGAGTGTTGGTTACCCTGGGATCAGGATTACCGCCGGCACGGGAGGCACCGGAATCGGTCGTTGAATTTTGTGTTGGTATCATCTTCGTCAGACCTCGACCGACAGATGATCTTAACCACAGCCCTTCGATTGTTTGACAACAATAATCAGCTTTCGATCAATCACCACAGCATAAATTTTACTCCTTCCAACATGCCTCTGCACAGCAGGAAAGACGCATCAGACTCGATCACCAGCGCGTCGTCGCGCGGCGCCGGATCGTGGCCGCGCGCAGGCCGCAGAAAACGATCGGTGAACGGGCCTGGGCAATGCCGTGCTGTGCGGCGAGGCTAAAGCAGCGCATCGCACGGCCGCAAAAGGCTGGGCGACAACAGGTTTGAACCGGTTGCACGGGCGATGATTACGCGGTTGATTCCAGCCTCTCGGACGGCACCCTGCAGGCACCGAAAAAATCATAGTTATCAATTGCTTCAAGGATCCCCGCAGCATACTGGCCCGACGCAAAGTAAATTCGGTCGACTTCGGGCAGCAGGGACAGTTCCTCGTGATGCCTGTTTTCCACGACAACGGCCAGGGTGTTGCCACGCATCATGTCTTCGTCGGCGCCGGACCCGCCGGCGACCAGGATTCGGTCAAGCATGATGTCCAGACGCTGCGCCACGTAACGCAGTGCCTGACCTTTGCTGGCACGGGACGGCAATATGTCGAGGAACTGGCCGAAAGCGAGCGAGGCATGCGCGGTGATCTCGTGTTGCAGCAACAGTGACTGAATCTCCTCAAGGGTGGGAGACGTCTCCGGGTCACAGTAATAAGAAATCTTCGCCGCCGACTGTTCACGTTTGTCCTGCAATTTGAGCCCGTCCAGTTCGCTTAGCAGCTGCCGGATCTTGCGCGGCGACCACTCATGATCGATGTGATCGACCCAGAACTTATCCTCATCCAACCCCGGCCCGTAATGAATGCGGGTACCCAGGCTTGTAATCAGGACGTCGGGAACCGGAATGTCATGCTTTTTCATCAACGCGAGTGCCGCATCGATCCGTCGGCCCGTGGAGATACCGAATACAACCGAGCTGCGCTTCGCGCGTATCAACTCGACGAATTCAGCCAGACTTTCCGGATTTCCTATCAAACTCTGATCGAGGTCCGTCACTATCATTCGGTCCCGGTATCGCAGCGTCTCCGGAGCCGCCGGCTTGGCGACGTCGGGGATGAATTTTTCATTCAAGTCGCGGACCCTGCCGAGGTAATTCCGAGCATGCGCTTCCCAGGAGTAGTACTTGCGCACACCCTTGATGCCATTACTGGAATAGCGCTCCCATCGTTCGCGATCCGATAAAATCTTGAGTATGGCTGCCGCTATCTGGTCTTTGTCGAGGGGGTCGACCAGCTCACCGCACTCGCAGTTTTTAAGGATATCGACCGGACCGCCGTTTTCTGTCGCCACGACCGGCAGGCCGCTGGCCGCTGCCTCGAGCAATGTCAGGCCGAACGGCTCGGTCAGCGCAGGATTGACAAAGACCCCACCGCCCATAGCGGCCAGACGATAGATTTCCGGGACCTCGCGGGGCTGATGATGCTTGGGCAACGCGACCTTCCCGTAAAGATCGTAACTATCGAGCCAGACCAGCAGGTTGGTCAGGACGGTTTGCGGCCCGTCATCCATGTCGCGAATGTCATCCCGGCTGCCGGCAACGATCAGCAGATTGGCCATCTCCTGCAACCGCTCCGACTCACCGTAGGCTTCCATCAGGGTCAGCATGTTCTTGCGTTCGTCCGGCCGCGATAGCGCCAGGATCAGCGGCTTGTCCGGATTGTCGAGGAAGCGCGCCACCTGCCGGCTAAATGCGATCTGCTCACCGGGCCGATAGGGCCTGAATTGCTCCAGATCGGTACCCGGCGGAATAACGTACATGCGCGAGTTGTCGTAATAATTGTAGAGGCCGTATTGCGCTTCGATCTCGTTACTGGTGCTCGTAATGACGAGGTCGGCATTCGAAAGCGCCTCCTCTTCCGCGTCGATTCTTCGGCCGATGTTGTAAGTCTTTTCGATATCTTGGGCCGCAACGCCACTGGCCAGCAGGCGTTTGCGCTTGTCGCGCCCGAGCGAATGCCCCGTATAAATAAAAGGGATGCCTAACAGGTTCGAAAACCGGACACCCACATAGCCGGCATCGGCATAGTGGCTGTGAATCACGGAGGGTTGACGTGGCTGTCTGGCCAGCCACTCGGTCAGATTATCGGTAAAAGCGTCGAGGTGATCCCAGAGTTGCTCTTTCGGGATGTACGCCTCGGGCCCGCACTCAATGCGAACGATGCGTGCCCCGTCCTCCAGCGGTTCTGTGAGGAGCGCATAATCAGGGCCCACCGCCCTGTCCATGATGCGCCGCGTGATCAGATCCACCTGGCTCACGTCCGGATGCCGCGCCAGCGCCCTGGCCAGGTCCACGACGTATTTAGTCTGCCCACCGGTGTCCGCATCACGACCCAGCTCCAGATCACGGCTTCGAATGAGGCCGTGGATACTCAGCAAACAGATGTACAAACCTTCAGTTTGTGTTTTTTCAGGACAGATACGATCCTCTCCTTTTTGTTGCTCACTTAAAACATAACACGTTCAGCGCAAAACTAATGACGTGACGCAGCATTGCAGCATCCGTAATTGCCGAAAGAATTGAATTGTGCGTGGCGCGGTGAGCAATGCTTCTCGCTGTTCCGGAGTCCACGCAGGCAAAGTCCTACCGGGGTCGCCCGATCAGCGCGTGACGCAGCGGTGCCTTCGGGCCGTCAAAATGACAGCCAATGAAATTGCCGCGGCTCTAATGGCAGAGTGCCATCGGCCTGAACCGGAGTTTCACCGGTCAGCAGCTCGCTCGCGCGCTTGAGATCGAGCGACGCCAGATCACGCATGCCGGCCAGGTTTAGCGACTGAGGCGCATCACTGAAGTTCGCGACCACCAGCACCGACTCGTTAAGTTGTTGCGGCATCGTGCGCAAGAAAACAAACAAGTGAGAATTGCCCACGTCCATTAACTCGCGATTGTTGAAATCTGCAAACGCCGGGGTCGCTTTACGAACCTCAATCATTCGCTTTAACCCTTCGAACAGCCGTTGCTGAACACTGTCACTGACATGGCGCATCTCCGCTATTTCCCAGTCAATGCGCGGCCGATGGATCCAGCGACTGTCGTTTGCTTTGCTCATGTCTTCAAGGTAGCTGACATCGTTGAGCGCGCCTATTTCGTCACCGTAGTAAAACAGCGGAATACCGCCGAAGGCCATGATCATCGAATGCAATAACAGAATCCGTTCGATGGCTTTGTCGACTTCCTGTGCATCTTCATTATCGAGTGCGGCCTCGAGTCCGGCGAGTGAGGCAAGGGAGCCGCAGATGCGGGCATCGTCAGTCTTGTCGTTACGCCCGAATGGCTTGCCGCGCGCCTCCGATGTCGCGTAGGCGCCGGTATAGTAGTCGACCAAAAAGCGCCGGTGCGGGCCTGGCTCGTAACCGACCGCACGAATGTCGTCGTCATCAAAACCCAGGCCGATGTCATCGTGGCAGCGGATGTAGTTCAGCCATGTGGCGCGATCGAGCTTGGTCGGCAGGCTGCGTATACCCTGGTTCAATAACTTCGCATTTTTCGTGGCCACCGCGTCCCACAGCAGGGCCATGTAGGTCGCGTTGTAGGCAATCTCGCACTCCTTGGCAATAATCGCGTCTTCCCCGAAGTACTTTGCGATCTCCGTCGGCGCGACGATTGCCTCGGCGATAAACAACAGGCCCGGCGCTACCACCTGGCAACAGTCCTTCATCAGTTGCAGTAACAGGTGCGCCTCCTGCTGATTCTGGCAGGTCGTGCCCACTTTCTTCCAGAGGTATGCCACGGCATCCAGACGCAGGATATCCGCGCCCTGGTTAGCCCAAAAGAGGATGATGTCGACCATGTTGATAAACACATCCGGGTTGCCGTAATTCAGGTCCCATTGATAGTCATGGAAAACCGTCATCACCCATTTCTGCATGTCTTCGTCCCAGGTGAAATTACCTGGAGAGGTCTCCGGGAATATCTCCGGCATCGCCTGTTCGAACAGATCAGGCACCTCACGATCAGGATAGATATAGTAGTAATCCTGATACTTCGTATCGCCGCTGCGGGCCTGCTTGGCCCACGCGTGCTCCCGCGATGTGTGGTTAACCACCACATCGAGTGTTAGCAGCATCCGTCGCTTGCGTAAATTGCGGGTTAGCTCTTTCAGCTGCGGCAGCGTTCCGAAACGCTCATCGATCTGACGAAAGTCACTGACCGCGTAGCCGCCATCTGAACTCCCTTCCGGACACTTAAGCATCGGCATCAAGTGCAGCATGTTGATACCCAGCTCTTCGAGATACGGCAGACGTTGCTGCAGGCCAGGAAGATCGCCGGCAAACCCGTCGGTGTACAGGGCCATACCCACCCATTCCTGGCTCAGAAACCAGTTGTGATCGTGCTCACGTTGCAGGTCCAGCTTTTTGAGCGCCGGTTCGCGCCGCGTGTAGTTAACGGCCAGCACGTTGACGAGCCGCTGCATTTTTTCACGGAAGTCATCACGCTGCCCGTACAGTTGATAGAAAAGCGTATGAATCGCGTAGAAGTTCGCGCCCAGCCGACCGTAGAAATGGCGCAGGTTAGTGCCTTCGATTCCCGGCTGTAATTCGTCGAGTATGTCGTTCAGCAGCGAGTGAGAGACTTGTTCGTACATAGTGAAATAGAAAAAATTGTTTGACCCAACCAGCGTCAGTCCTCAAAGAGCCATCCGATTACCGGGCGCCCGCCAATACTTGGCTGACCCTGTATACTGTGCCAATACCGTAGCATAACCATGTCGAACAACCAGCCACATAAACGTCCTGTCATTTTCGGCGAGGTATTATTCGATCGCTTTCCCGATGGCAGCGTCGTCCTCGGCGGAGCCCCGTTCAACGTCGCCTGGAACCTGCAGGCGTTTGGTCAGGCGCCGATCCTGATTTCACGGGTCGGCCAGGACCCACTCGGCGATAGCATTCGCGCCATCATGACAGACTGGTCAATGGACACGAGCCAGCTGCAGTCCGACCCGTCTCACCCGACCGGCACCGTCGACGTAAGCTTCAAGGACGGTGAGCCTCACTACGAGATCGTTGTCGACAGCGCCTACGATTTTGTCGAAACCGCGGGCTTAGCGGACATACAGAATGCCGCGGTTCTGTACCATGGCAGCCTGGCGCTCCGCGGTGACAAGACACGCCAGACTTTCCACGCACTGTTGCAACAACTGCCGGTGAGGCGGTTCGTCGATGTCAACCTGCGCGCGCCCTGGTGGCAAAAGCAGGCAATCCTCGAGCTCATCAATGGCGCCGCATGGGTCAAGCTTAACGAGGACGAGTTGAACGTGTTGACCGAATCGGACCAGGCTCATAACGATGCTGACACCGAGTTAAGGCAAAGGTATGGCCTGCAGGCGCTGATCGTGACCCGCGGCAGCCGGGGTGCCGAGCTGCTCCTGGACAATTCCGCGGAAGATTCGCAATTGGAAGATAGGCGCCTGGGGGTGGCCCCTGCTCAGAGCACGCAGGTGGTTGACACGGTCGGCGCGGGCGACGCGTTTACGAGCGTCATCCTGCTTGGACTTTTGAATGAGTGGTCACACCGAACCACGCTGGAACGCGCGCAAGCTTTTGCCAGTGCAGTCGTCGGGTTGCGAGGGGCTACCACGCGGGATCCGGATTTCTACGCCCGCTTTGCTGCCGAATGGGGTATCGGGCGCTGACCTCCATCGTGCGGCCTGTCTTAGCCGCGTAACGCCTGTCCGCCGGCGCGGTGTTCAGCGGCTTTAGGCTGACCCGCCTACCGTGACCCGATTAGTTATTCTGAGCCACCGTTGTGCCGCGGTGTGAGAGCGCCAGTTGCTCGATTCGCCCGGCCGCCTTCTGCGTGCCCTTTTCAACCGAACGATTAATGATCAAAGCGCCGAGCAGCGGCGGCACCCAGAAGCCGGTATCGATTTCATGACGGTACGCGATCACGGTTGAATCGCCGTCAGCCGTCAAAGTCCAGCTTTCGATACTGACAGCCGCATCGCTGAGTTCGGGCTCTGCAATGGCCACAATTTTCTGTTGCGGCTGCACTTCGAGCCGGGCATAGCGCTCGATGGTCTTGCAGAAAAACCAGATGCAACCCTCGGTCCGGGTGTAGATGCGCGGTGCACCATCGGATGCGGGCTCGACATAGCGACTGTCGGCAAAGGTATCGCCCATCTGTGCAAACTTGTCGTAATCAAGCAGGGCTGCGTAAACCTCTGGCAGAGGAGCGTTAATCAGGATTTCCGATCGCACATCGACCCGGCCGCCTTGGCGATCCACCTCGATCCAGTTAACGTCGGCTGCCATTGTCTGACCAGCGAAGAGCAGCCATACAAAACTTGCAACTGATCGTTTAAAACTTTGCGATAACAGCGTGTGCATTTCTAAAGTCCCCGGAACCGTGGGCCTGCTCTCGCAGGCGGTGTGCTTATACAAGTGGTTTTCGCAGCCTGGCGGCCTATGGATTCAGCAATGTGAGCGCCGGAGTATAAAAGTCTTATAATTCATAATCTTAGGATATTCCCTGCCGCCGATCTTGAGGGGTGAGGAAGAACGGGGGGCGTGCGGAATCAGCTCGCCCGGTGGTCCGGTGGCCGGAATCCGGTGCGGACACGCACCCTGATGGCCGTAACCAAAATCAGCAGGTTGATGCAGCCAACGAACACAAAGGGTGCTCCCGGCATCCATGCGTCAAATAGAAAGCCGCAGATTACGGCGATCACCAAGGTGCCAACCGAGCCGCAAAAATTAAACAGGCCCACAACCGAACCACGAATGTCTTCTTTAGCTTCCTGACCGATCACAGCCGCGCCCGACAGAATCGCGGCCGACTCACCCATGCCCAGCATCAGCGCGGCCGGTATAAAAATGAGCGCCAGCGGGTCCGGAGAAAACCCCACCCATAAATAAGCGGCGGCGGCGATGCCCATCGCGGTGGCCATCCCCGTCAGGCGATCGACTTTGTCGAGCACTAAACCCACCACGGGCGAAAACAGCAATTGCGCAATGCTGACCGTCACCGCCAGCGTGCCCGCTTTGGCCACGGCCTCCTGCAATGACAGCCCTGCCAGCAAGCCGGCCTCTTTGGCCCACAGGCTCAAGAAAGTGGACACGACCACCAGGTCGCCGCGCGCGATAAACGCCTCTGCGCAGGCGATACCCACGCGCGGATTGCGGCGCGCCTCGGCGACGCCATTGGCAATCAAACGGCGCAGCGGCTGGCGCGCCTGCGGTTTACCCGGTTTGCCGGCTTTGAGTCCGCGACCGATGATGACGGCAGTGATCACGGCCAGCACGGTGCCACACCAGTACGTCAGGCGGCCCGACATCAGCGCGTCGTAGCCCATGCCGCTGAATAGCCGCGGCAGCTGCGACAGCAAGCCCACCATCATCACCGCACCGAGGCCATTACATATCCCGGAGCCCGCGAGCATTTTTCCGCGGGAACGCTCCTGCGGATAATCGGCCAGCACGGTGGCCATCATCGACGTAATGCAGGCCGAACCGACGCCGTAAAAGGCGCGCAGCAAGCCTAGTTGCAGCAGGTTTTCAGCGAGCGGCAACAACGCCAGCACCGCACCCACCCAAAGAAAGCCGGCCACATAAATCGGCCGACGGCCGATGCGGTCGGCCAGCGCGCCCAGCGGCCCAACCATGATCATAAAGGTCAGTTCATAGGGCAACGCCAGGATGGACGTGGCCCGCCCCTGTTCGTCAGCCGGAATTCTTAGGTTTTCAGTCAGCAGATAAGGCTGCATGAAACTTAAGAACGCCACCATACCAATGGTGAAGAACGCGGCGTAGAAGTAAGTGAGCGCATTGCGTCGAGTAACGCCCGCGTTCAGCCAGACAGGTCCAAGCCGCAGGGTCTGGTCTGCGTTGCTCGCAATGGATGATGACTCGGTCATGTGACTGGGCCTGACCCCGCTCAGCAGCTAATGATCAAAGACGGCCACTATAACCGGCTCGGCGAGGACATGGGATAGGCCCAGCAGTTTATGCCGCCATCAAGCATGATCCGACCGCGACTGCGCCATGACCAGCAAGTAAATACCCCAGGCTATCATCGCTGCATACGAGGTCATGACCACGTAACTGGCAGCCCTTGAGGGAGCCGATCTAAAGGAAACACTAAAAGGCAAAGGTCCTTTTACCGTTTTTGCGCCGACCGATGAAGCGTGCAAGAAGCTGAAGCAGTAGCTTCCGGACGATCTGCTGAAAGACAAAGCCAAGCTAACCGAGCTGCGCCTCGACACCCAGGTGTTGAACGCGCAGCAACTCGTGAAGGCGATTGGCGCGGCACTGAA
>Ga0209536_100014543_pt1 | contig 11293 bp, 5 predicted proteins | sample DeeMarSeWOR28_12_FD_187461 | JGI IMG/M metagenome (GOLD analysis project Ga0209536, IMG submission 187461) | Marine sediment microbial communities from White Oak River estuary, North Carolina - WOR-2-8_12 (SPAdes) (version 2) | ecosystem: Environmental > Aquatic > Marine > Intertidal zone >... | reverse complement strand
GTCTTTCTGGTGACCTCGTCGGAGCCGATGACATAAGGGCAATGGTTGCAGGTGAAAAATATTACCAATACATCGGCATCTTTGAAATCTGACAACTGGTATGTATTGCCATCAGTGGCCGGCAGCTTGAAATCCGGCGCTTTTTCGCCTAATTGTAATGTGAAAGCCATAATTTATGCTCCTTAAAACAAATAACGATTGTTATACAATTCGGACGCCGGGATTGTTCAGAATAAATTACGAAAGCGGTAAATCTCTGCGATTAGCGAATAATATATTCAGCAGCAATCCTGTCGTGTGTCTTTTTTCCACCCAGCCTCGTATAAGCCCTCGATGCTTTTCGAGAATATCTTTATGGTTCTCATTCTCAGCGAAGTTTTTCATTTCGCCCGGATCATTTTCCATGTCAATGAGCTGCTCGCGATGTCGGCCCGAATCATATATACAGTACTTGAATTGTTTTGTCCGCAGCATCCCGCTGTAATGGCTTTCGATGACAACAAAGTTGCGCCACTCTATTGCTTTATCTTCTACAAAAGATCACGGGCTTCTACCCGGCAGTTCTGCGAATCTGCAATCGCAACTTGGCCACAATGTCTTTCGGATCACTAAAATCTGCATTAAGAGCCTGAAAACGTTGAACCAGAGAGGCGTTGAGGTTACACTAAAAGCGATTGACGAAGTCGAAATGTCAGAAAATGAAGAGTAAACTTCCGAATATTACTTAATTCTTCTTTCCGCAAAGGAATAAACAGATATTTTATTTTGTAATAAGTCGAGAGGTGGTGTCATGCTATTCAGGGCATTAGCAAATTCTATTTGGGGTATGGTATGAGGATGTGCCTAAATGGTAAAAAATAGGGGTAAAAGTATGTAAAAAGGCCCTGAAAAGACCAGAGCCTCCCGTTATCAACTCTCAATTTTAGCCAGAAAACGTGGATTTTTTGCCGTATTAAATGCACTATTCCAAAAACAAAGAACTGATAAATTCTCTCAAGCTATCAACTCTTTTGCTATTTTATCTGTTTCCTTTTTCGTCAAGGCGGCCTACTGTACCAGTGCTTCTATTTTCTTTGTGGTTAGTGCCTGTTTGTATATGCGATAATCGTCGGTAAAGCGGGACCAGAAAGTACTCGAAGCGTAGTTCTTCGCGACACCTATGTATAAACTAACGTAAGACTCCCATCAAATATTGCCATCGATATAAAAAAAATTTAAGTAATGGTATTTTTCAAGGTTCAGACCGTGGATTTTTATAAAAGTAGCAACAAGAATCGCAAATAGTACTTTATATTATTATAATTCACAGAAATAGAAGATGTTTATATTATTGAGGAACTGAAAGTGTCGGTTGTGCAGTCAGGCGTTTACTAAAGGAAATCCGAATTATGGTAGACTGTCATGAAATAGGCTTTCCATTTTATTTTTGCAGCGAAATAATGACGTATGCCTATCTGCTCTACAGGGAGACTAACAATGCGGATCATACAATTTCAAATGCTCCTGGTGGCAGGTATCGTCAGCATTCTACTTCAAAGTGAATGCGCGACTGCTGACGAATCCCTGCGCGAACGTATTTCCATCAACGAAGACTGGCATTTCCATAAATACGAAGCGGAAGAAAAGGCGGACGATCTGATCTATGATGTACGCCCTGCGGTGAAGGATACAGACAACGTTGTGGTAGCAGATGAAATGCCAACAGTGGCTGTGGAAGTCGAAGCAACGCAGACCGTTCTCAAGCCCTGGATTCTGCCCACGGGAAACGACTTCATCAAAGATCCCGCCAAACATCATATCCATCCCAAAGGTAATCCCGGCGGTGACTTTTCATACGTGCAAAGCGACTTTGATGACAGTTTGTGGGAGAGCGTGAATTTGCCGCATGACTGGGCGATCAAGGGGCCATTTTTGAAGGGTTGGGACGCAGAAGTAGGCGGTAGCATGGGGCGATTGCCCAGTCCCGGCGTGGCCTGGTACCGCAAAAAGCTCAACATTCCGGAATCAGATGCTGGCAAGTCCATCTTTCTCGATGTGGATGGTGCGATGTCTTATGCCATGGTTTGGCTGAACGGCAACCTGGTCGGCGGTTGGCCCTTTGGCTACACCTCATGGCGAGTGGATCTTACGCCATATATCATACCGGGCGGTAAAAATCAACTGGCGATCCGTTTGGACAATCCGCCCAGTTCGTCACGCTGGTATCCCGGCGGCGGAATCTACCGCAATGTATGGTTGACCAAGACCAATCCCGTTCATGTAGGCCTGTGGGGAATCTTTGTAACGACGCACGATGTTTCCAAAAATTCCGCCACGATCGACATGGAAGTCACTATCGACAATAACTCCAAGGATAATACTACTGTTAGCGTGGTTTCAAAAATCTTCGTCTTGGATGAAGACGGTAAGAAAACTGGTGATGAAGTGGTTATTTTATCGCCTCTGAAAGCCTCGGTTGATGCAGGAGGAAGAACTAAGGTCAAAAGTTTTGTTACTCTTAAAAATCCAAAACTTTGGGGACCGCTGCCAACTCAGACTCCTAACTGCTACGTGGCTGTGACCACATTATGGCAGAATAACAAACCAGTCGATCAATACGAGACACGCTTCGGTATCCGCTCCCTGCGTTTCGACCCGGACACTGGTATTTATGTCAATGGTGAACACATTAAGATCAAAGGCGTTAACCAGCACCACGACCTCGGCGCTCTGGGCGCGGCATTCAACACCCGTGCGGCAGAGCGTCAGCTCGAAATACTCACAGAAATGGGCTGTAACGCAATCCGTACGGCACATAATCCACCCGCTCCCGAGTTGCTTGAGTTGGCTGACCGTATGGGCCTTCTTGTAATGGATGAGGCCTTCGATGTTTGGGTGAGGAAAAAGACTCCGCTCGATTTTCATCTTATTTTTAAGGACTGGCACGAGCAGGATTTACGCGCTCTTGTTCGGCGGGATCGGAATCATCCCTCAGTGATTATGTGGAGCTTCGGCAATGAAGTCGGTGAACAATATACCGCAGAGCAAGGTGCCGAGGTGGCAAAGCAGCTACATGAAATTGTAAAGGATGAGGATCCCACCCGTCCTACAACCAGTGCCATGAACTGGGCCAAGCCGCATATGCCCATGCCCGCTGTTATGGATGTAATTAGCCTGAATTATCAGGGTGAGGGTATCCGCCAATCGCCGGAATTTGAAGGAACCAACCGCATTCGAACCAAACCACAATATCCGGTATTTCACGCGCAATTTCCCGACAAGGTCATCATCAGCAGTGAAACAGCCTGCGCATTCAGCAGCCGCGGTGTTTATCTTTTTCCCGTAGTCGATAAGATTAGCGATATTGTGCGGGATGGCAGAGGGGGCGATTCGAAGCTTCGCCATGTTAGCGCTTACGAACTGCATGCCGTGGACTTCGGCTCCTCGGCGGACAAGGTATTCGGTTCTGTAGCTCGGCATCCTTATGTAGCCGGCGAGTTTGTCTGGACAGGATGGGACTATCTCGGCGAGCCGACTCCCTACTATGACTGCCGCAGTTCGTATTGCGGGATTATCGACCTGGCTGGATTCAAGAAAGATCGCTTTTATCTCTACCAGGCCCATTGGCGTCCTGACCTGCCAATGGTGCACATTCTCCCTCACTGGAACTGGCCGGAGCGTGTTGGTGAAATTACCCCGGTGCACGTGTTTACTTCCGGCGACGAAGCAGAGCTGTTCATCAACGGCATATCACATGGCCGAAAGAAAAAGAGTCAGTATGAATACCGTCTGCGCTGGGATGACGTGAAATACGAGCCGGGTGAAGTGAAAGCCGTGGCTTATAAAGACGGAAAGAAATGGGCAGAAAAAGTTGTGAAGACGACCGGACAACCGGCCGGATTGGAAGCATCAGCAGATCGTAGTGAGATCAGCGCCGATGGCAAGGATTTGTCATTTATTACCGTGCGAGTCACCGATAAAAACGGACTCACAATACCCCGGGCAGACAATACCATCTCATTCGAAATTAAAGGCAGCGGCGAGATAGTAGCGACAGACAACGGCGATCCTACGAATTTTGTGCCGTTCTGCTCACACGAGCGCGTGGCCTTCAGCGGTTTAGTTCTGGCGATCATTCGCTCAAACCCATATGAGGCAGGTCAAATAATGATTACTGCAAAATCACCGGGACTCAAGGAAGCTCAAGCAGTTATTAAAAGTCAATAGTCGAGGCAAATTTATGAAAACGTTTATTTTTTTTCTTGCATCAGGTAGTCTTTTATCATTTAGCACTATTTATGCACAGGATTCACTCTATCCGAACACATTTCCCCTATGCGATGTAACCTTACTGGATGGACCATATAAAAATGCGCGTGACCTGAATATCCACACCCTTCTGCAATATGACATAAATCGTTTTTTGGCTCCTTATCTCAAGGTATCCGGATTAACACCTAAAGCAAATAATTATCCAAATTGGGAACGTGGTGGTTTGGATGGTCACATCGGCGGACACTATTTGACGGCAATGGCTTTAAATTATGCCGCAACGAATAATGCAGAATGTAAAAAACGTATGGAATATATGATATCCGAACTTGAAGCTTGTCAGGAGGCAAATGCAAAGAATAATCCTGATTGGGGAAAGGGGTACGTAGGCGGCGTTCCCAATAGTAGTGAAATATGGTCTACTTTTAAAAAAGGTGACTTCAAAGCATACTGGAAAAGCTGGGTACCATGGTATAATCTCCATAAAATGTACGTCGGGTTAAGAGATGCATGGTTGTATGGCGGGAACAACGAAGCTAAAAAAAGCTTTCTAAAATTTTGCGATTGGGGGATAGACATCACATCTGAGCTGACAGATGAACAAATGCAATCCATGCTTGGCATGGAACATGGAGGTATGAATGAGATTTTTGCTGATGCTTATCAGATGACAGGAGATGAAAAGTATTTAAGTGCTGCCAAACGATTTTCCCATAAGGAATTGCTTGATGCAATGGCTATGGGGCATGATAATCTTGATAATAAGCATGCCAATACTCAGGTACCCAAAGCCATTGGTTTTCAGCGAATTGCTGAACTCAGTAATGACGAAAAATATGTAAAGGCAGCCAGTTTCTTCTGGGAGACTGTGACAAGCAGGCGTAGTCTTGTATTTGGAGGAAACAGCAGAAAAGAACATTTTCCAAGTGTGAAATCGTGCGGTGATTATGTGAACGATGTGGAAGGACCTGAATCATGTAACACCTATAATATGCTTAAATTGACTCAGGCTTTGTTCAGAGTCCATCCGTTGGCCAAATATGCTGATTTCTATGAAAGGGCATTGTACAATCATATCCTGTCCACACAACATCCTGAGCATGGCGGTTATGTTTATTTTACTCCGGTGCGCCCTCGTCACTATCGAGTTTACTCAGCTCCAAATCAGGCTATGTGGTGCTGTGTTGGCACAGGTTTGGAAAATCATGGCAAGTATAACGAGTTCATTTATACGCATCAAGATAATTCTTTATTTGTGAACCTCTTTATTGCCTCTGAATTGAATTGGAAGAAAAAAGGCATCAAAATAAAACAAGAAACTGATTTTCCGAATGAAGAAAAAACTAAATTCATTGTAACCGATGGATCGGCCAAATTTAAACTGATGATTCGATATCCATTATGGATTGCTGCCGGAGCCTTGAAGGTAACGGTCAATAATGAACAGTTGTCCATTTCTGCACAACCATCCTCTTACTTTACCATCGATCGGAAGTGGAAAACCGACGATGTTGTTGAAGTGAAACTACCTATGCGCAATACTTTTGAGCGACTACTCAATATCCCGAATTATATTGCATTTTTACATGGGCCAATCGTGTTGGCAGCAAAAACTGGCACGGAAGATTTAGCGGGTTTAATAGCTGATGACAGCCGCTGGGGTCATATTGCTCACGGACAAAGACTTCCAATCGATAAGGCTCCGATCATCGTTGAACAAGACCTTTCCAAAATTACGGAAAAGCTACGGCCTGTAAAAGATAGGCCGTTAACTTTTAGTGTTTCAGAACTGAACATGATTTATCCACAGAAACTCATGCTTGAGCCTTTCTATAAAATCCATGACGCCAGATATATCATGTATTGGATGGCTTTAACAAGTTCTCAATACCATTCGTATCTTGATTCAATTGCAAGTGCAGAAAAAGAAAAACTGGCTTTGCATAAGCGATCTGTTGATTTTGTAGCAACTGGTGAGCAACAACCTGAAGTGGATCATGCGATGCAAAGTTCCAATTCGAATTCCGGTACTCATTTGGATGAATTTTGGCGGGATGCCAGAAACGGTGGTTATTTCGGTTATCGTCTTGCAACAAAGAATGAAACCGATTTATCCCTGATGGTGCGTTACTGGGGATATGAATGGGGGAGTAGGAAATTTGACATTTTTATCGATGATGAGAAATTAATCTCAGAAGATAATACAGGAAGATGGTATCAAACTAAATTTCAGGAGGTAGTTTATAAAATTCCTAATGTAATGGTTGAAGGCAAAGATCATATCCGATTGAAATTTAAGGCGGAATCAGGCAGCACGGCCGGAGCAGTCTATTATATTCGTTTGCTTCGAAAGCAAAGTAAGTTAGATCTGAATTAGATTAAGTCTTAATCTGATTATTTGATACGGATTAAAATATAATTATGTATTAAATATGATTCAAAAAACCACAAATATTCCAGCTATAAGGTCAAGATACACAGAAAACCGTTTAAATCACCAAGTCTAAAAAATGTAGAGGTTTAGAAATGAAAAATCAATTTTTCCCCGCCATGTTTATTTTCGCCTCACTTATAAATTGTCTAATGGCACAGACAGCGACCATTAAAGTTGATATTGAAAGACTCGTCGGAGAAATTGATCCGAAAATCTACGGGGTTTTCATGGAACCCATTCATTTTTCCCGCCCCCTGCCTGGTCAGGAAGAGACCCTTTCTGGGAATACGCTTTATGGCCCGTTGTATAATCCCGATTCTCCCATGGCTGATGAAAATGGATTCAATAAGGCATATATTGAAGCGGCGAAGGAACTAAAGATAACCAATATGCGCTGGCCGGGCGGAAATTACGTAGCAGGATACAACTGGCAGGATGGCATTGGCCCCAAAGAAAAACGTCCGATGCGCAAAGAACTGGCATGGAACGGTATTGAAAACAACCATGTGGGAACCGATGAATGGATCAAGCTGAACAAATCCATCGGCTCCGAAAATGTCGTTTGCATCAATCTTGGAACAGGAACTATCGACGATGCCCGTTACTGGGTTGAATATTGTAATTGCGAGCCGGGCACTTACTATGCAGACCTGAGAAAAAAGTACGGCCATGAAAAACCCTTCAATGTAAAATACTGGTGCCTGGGTAATGAGGTGGACGGCGAGCCCTGGATTATGGGGTACAAGAACGCGGAAGACTATTGCAAGATTGCCAAAGCAGCGGCCAGAGTGATGCGATATACGGACAGGAATATAAAGCTGGTCGCAAACGGATCATCCTATTACGAAGACTCGGGGAAATGGGTTGACTGGAATTGGAAAATTATAAATGAATTAAGAGATGTTGCCGATTACATCTCCATTCACCGTTATTGGGACCGTTCCGATGATTATTATGTTTATGTCGGTCAACGGGCGATAGACCTCGAAGAAAAAATTTCTCTGACTGCCTCGCAAATCAAAGCCGTCAATATCCGGTACAGGTTGGATAAGCCGATTTATTTGTCGGTAGATGAATATGGCGCCTTTAGAGGAGGTTTCCTTCCAATACTTGCAACAGCCCAGTACTTCAATGCATTCATTCGTCATGCCGATGATGTTAAAATGGCAAACTATACGCTTTTTACCTCATTGTTGAGTTTTGATAGAGATAAAGGTTTGTTTAAAACTCCGTTATTCCACGCATTCAAATTATTTTCAAACAACTGTCATGGTAATTCAGTTGATGTCTTCGTAGACTGCGATAACTATGATACAGATGAATGTAAAGATATTCCCTACCTCGATGTAACATCAGTCTTTAATGATGCAACTGATACACTGTTCATTAATGTCGTAAATAGACATAAAGATGAATCAATCGAGACAGAAATTCTCAGCACTTCCGGAACATTTTCCGGTAAGGCTGTGGCAAGTATAGTTAATAGACAAGATATCTATGAAAATTTTACTTTTGATAAAAGGGAAGAATACATTCCAACAACAACTGAATTATCCACTGATGGGAAAAAGATAACCTACTCTTTCCCGGCACATTCATTTGTGCAAATAAAGGTGAAAATAAAGAAGTAAGCAGGAATATCAGCACTATAAATAGGATGGATATATCATGAAGACAACACAAACAGTAATTTCTGTTTTGATTGTATCTTCACTTTTCTTCTGTACAAGTCAACAGCAGAGTGTCGCAAAGATGCAAAGCGACGACGGTGCATTGGTACAGGCCGAACCAGCGCGAAATCCTATCATTTGGGCGGATGTGCCGGATGTCGCGGTCATTCGCGTGGGTGACACCTACTACATGAGCAGCACAACCATGCACATGAGCCCGGGTCTACCCATCATGAAGTCCAAGGACCTGGTCAATTGGGAACTGATCGGCTATGCCTATGACCGACTGGTCGAAAACGACGCGATGAACCTGGAAAACGGCCAGCAATGCTATGGTCGAGGATCCTGGGCCAGCAGCTTTCGTTACCATAACGGCACCTATTACGTATCAACGTTTTCCAGTACCAGCGGTCGAACCCACATTTACACTACCCGGGACATTGAAAAGGGCAATTGGAAGGAGACGTCCTTTGCGCCATCCCTACACGACCATTCCTTATTCTTTGATAAAAATGGGTGTGTCTACATGCTCTATGGTGTAGGCAACCTTCGACTTGTAGAATTGGAATCTGATCTGTCGGGTATCAAGGAGGGTGGCTTTGACGAAGTGGTCATTAAAAATGCCAGTGCTGTGGCTGGCTCCAACATCATGTTGCCCGCAGAAGGATCACAATTACGCCAGATTAATGGCAAGTACTATGTAATGAACATCACCTGGCCACGCGGCGGTATGCGCACACAGATCATCCACCGGGCGGACAAGATCACCGGCCCCTACGAGGGCAAGGTCGTTCTGCAGGACCAGGGTGTCGCCCAGGGTTGTCTGATCGACACGCCGGATGGCAAGTGGTATGCAGTTCTGTTCCAGGATAACGGATCGGTCGGGCGCAGTCCCTGGCTGGTACCGGTCCGATGGGATGACGGCTGGCCAGTGTTGGGTGTCGATGGAAAGGCACCACAGACGGTCGATATTGACGACAAAGAAGAAGGATTTGGCAATATCGTGGCCTCCGATGAATTCAATCGCAAGCCCGGCGAGCCGCTGCCTCTGGCGTGGCAGTGGAACCACAACCCCGACAATCGCTTCTGGTCGATCGGCCAGCGCAGCGGCTACCTGCGCCTGACCACCGCACGGATGGACAAAGATGTGCTTGGGGCCCGCAATATGCTGACCCAGCGGACCTTCGGCCCCGTGAGCGCCGCGATTACCAAAATAGAGGTTGCACAAATGAAGGATGGTGACTGCGCCGGCCTGATCACTCTGCAAAGGAGATACGGCTTTGTCGGCGTCAAGACCGAAGGCGACAGCAAATCGATCATCATGGTCAGCGCCCGATCCAATCGGCCCGAGGAGGTCGAGAGCATTCCTCTCACACAACCAATCGTTTATCTCAAAATCGAATGTGATTTCAGGAATCGTACGGACAAGGCCTACTTCTACTACAGCCTGGACGGTGCGACGTGGTCAAAGATCGGTTCCATGCTGCAGATGACCTACACTCTACCGCACTTCATGGGTTATCGCTTTGGCTTATTCAACTTTGCGACAAAGACGTCAGGCGGATTCGTGGATTTTGATTTTTTCAGAATTGCTAATAAGTCGGCCATTCCGAGTTCCGCAAGTGATAACAACAATTTTTTGCAACCCGGATGAAGTGTAACGCTCTAGTTTGTTGGCGGATCTGTCGAAGTTGTTGCTACCTATAAAGGCGACGCCAGCGATTTCAACATTTTGTCTCATGGCCTCAAGACTTTCAATGGCCTCACATTAGTGATCGTTATGGCTATGAAATGGCTGGGTTTAACATGAAAGGTCTCGACTAATTGCGGCAATAATCAAGAAAACTGGTTCGTATCTATCCCCTCTCTCGGTGAATGAAAGAGGTATACAAATTGGGTCTGCATTTATTGTGGAGACCAAATGCGGAATTGGCCGCTGCAATGAAGCATCCCCAGCATATATAACATACCGTCGAAGTAACGATATTGCCCCGATGGGATTAGTGTATTCCAGAGTGCTTCAACGAATGGCTTTGACCGCTCATGAGTTGCCGCGAGACTGGCTACGGCATTCATGGCTACTAATCCGGTCGAATGTGCGCCGCCGACTGGAGTGCCATCAAGCTTGAAATGGCTTTTGTAATCAGACATGCCCTGAGACTCAAAAAATGCCTGGATACGGTCGCTGAGTTGTTGTTCTCTGATGTCCTTTGCCCACCAGGCCCAGTCCATCGACCAATTCATAGCCGTGCGCCATGCATCGACCTGAAAATTCGCTGAACGCGGATTCCAGGGGCTCGCCCAGGGAGTAGCATCGAAATTGGCATAATCCGGGGAAAGACCCGTATTCGGATGTGTTACACGCTGGAAGAAATCGCGGCTTATCACAGCGGCCTCTGCCCAGAAGGGCCGATCCTGCTCGGGGCCCCACAACGCCCACAGCTCATAAAACGCGGGCAGGTGATAGGAAGGATCGGTGTGCTCCCAGTTATCGACGTCCGGCGTGAAACGAACCATCTTATGTTCCGGCTCGAAAAGGTTGCCGGCTGTGCGAGGCCCTATTACAGTCGGGCCGGTAATAAGCTTACGGTGTCTCATGAGAGTCAGTAACTGGTCTGCTTCTGTCTTGTAGTTGTAGATACTTGTGCCATTGCCCCATCGCCCCGAGGCAAAGTAAAGCGCCATAGCAAAATATTCTTCTCCATCCGGCGCGGGCATCTCATCGTTTGGTTTACCGTTTCTTTTCACCGACCAGGAAAAGTAGCCGTAGCCCGGGTGTTTGGGATCATCGTGGTACATATACGTCCTGGCCCAGTTCCAGATAGCATCGAACTCGGCTTTCTTGTCTAACTGGACTGCGATCATCATACCATAGGACATGCCCTCGGAACGTACGTCCTTGTTGTGGATGTCATAGATATATGCCATCGGCCCATTT
>Ga0209536_100014542_pt1 | contig 11294 bp, 8 predicted proteins | sample DeeMarSeWOR28_12_FD_187461 | JGI IMG/M metagenome (GOLD analysis project Ga0209536, IMG submission 187461) | Marine sediment microbial communities from White Oak River estuary, North Carolina - WOR-2-8_12 (SPAdes) (version 2) | ecosystem: Environmental > Aquatic > Marine > Intertidal zone >... | reverse complement strand
CATTCGGCAAATCAATGAACAGGAAAATGTATCAATCCTGTTGGTGGAGCAAAACGCTAGGATCGCCTTGCGGTTAGCCAACTATGGCTATGTGATGGAAAACGGCCGGATTGTTTTGGACGGTCCGGCCGAGAAACTTGAGGAGAACGAAGATATCAAAGAATTTTATCTGGGATTGAGCCAGAAAGGCAAGCGTAAGAGCTATCGCGAGGTCAAACACTACAGACGCCGAAAGCGCTGGCTCTCCTAGATTTGGTTTTTAAAGCGTCATCTTTGTAGGTGGGCGGCGGTGTAAACCGATTCAAAATGGACACGTCCAAAATTGCTGATAGCTCAGGGCTGATAGCTGATAGTCGAAGGATAACTCTATTTTGTTTCTGGAAACTGGAGGGCTTGGAAGCTGGAAGGCTTGGAGGCCTGGAAGCAAGGATTTCCCTATTGCTTTATCGCCTTTCAGCTTTATAGCATCCTGGCTTCCCAGCCTTTTAGCCTTTTCAATGTTATCTTTTAGATAAAAAAGATTTAGGGAGACTGAACAATGGAAATTAAAGATAGTGTAGCGGTTGTTAGCGGTGGTGCTTCGGGTTTGGGAGAGGCTACGGTCCGCAATTTCGTTGAAGGCGGCGGCAAGGTTAGTATTTTAGATCTGCAGGAAGAAAAAGGTCAAAGCCTATGTGCGGAGCTTGGAGATGATGCTATTTTCTGTATGGCCAATGTGACCGATGAGCAAAGTGTCCAGAATGCCATTGATAAAACACTGGAAGCCTTTGGCTGTGTTCACATCGCCGTAAATTGCGCAGGGGTGGGGGCCCCAGCCAAAGTGCTCGGTAAAGAAGGCCCAATGTCGATCGATGAATTCAACCGGGTCGTTCAGGTTAACCTTATCGGTACCATGAATGTTATCCGGCTGGCTGCAGAAAAGATGGTTGCCAACGCACCCAACCAAGACGGGGAAAAAGGAGTCGTCATAAATACCGCATCAGCAGCAGCCTTCGATGGGCAGATTGGTCAGCCCGCTTACAGCGCCTCAAAAGCGGGTGTTGTGGGCATGACACTGCCCATCGCCAGGGAGTTTGCCGAGTATGGACTCCGGATTGTAACAATTGCACCGGGCTTATTTGAAACGCCTATGTTGATGGCACTATCTGAAAAGGTTAGAATATCGCTAGGAAAGATGGTCCCATTCCCAAATCGTTTAGGAAAACCTGTCGAGTTTGCGATGCTCGCACGACAAATTGTTGAAAACCCGATGCTGAATGGAGAAACCATTAGGCTTGATGGAGCTTTACGAATGGCCGCTAAGTGATTGATTAACTTAGTTCACGCAACGACACAAACCACTTCTAAACTTGGCGGTTGACTTACCCTGCAGCTTATGGTCAATTGACTAACCTATTTAAAAAAAAGTTGAATCTATACGCTAATCACCAAAGACTTTTGCCTTGGTAAATCTCGGCAAAAGGCATTTTTAAAGGAGGGCAGAATGGGACTTTATGATTTTACGTTTTATGATCTGATAGAGCGCAACGCCGTCTGCTTTAAAAATGAGGAAGCCTGGTTGGAGGCTGCCGATGGTCGCAGCCTGACTTTTTTACAATACAAGGAAAAAGTGGATCAGCTGGCCTGCGGTCTTCAGAAAGCCGGTATTAAAAAAGGCGATCGCATCGGCGTTTTGGGGAAAAATGGTCTTGAATTTTTCCTCCTTTACGGTGCGGCTGCGGCGGTAGGCGCAATTATGCTGCCTATTAACTGGAGGCTGTCTGCCGAGGAAGTGAGTTTTAACCTGAATGATTGCCAGCCGAAACTGGTGTTTGCAGATCAAGAATTTCAGGAAACCATTCAGGGGGTAAAGGAAAAGCTCTCATCGGTTGAAAACTACTATAATCTGGGGCCGGAAGGAGGCGGTTTCCTGAACTTTGATTCGTTAATGGATAATCAGGGGGATTTTGAACAGGAAGATGTGTCTTCCGACGACGGATTTGTCATTATCCACACGGCGGCAGTGGCCGGAAGACCCAGAGGTGCGCTGGTAAGTCACGGTAATCTCCTTTGTGCCAACTCGCAATTTGATTATCTTCTCAATATAACCAATGAAGATGTCCACCTGAGCCTTTTACCGCTTTTTCACGTGGCCGGTCTGTTTTTGGCAGCCACAAGCTTTCAAGCCGGGGCATTAAACGTCAATATGAACAAATTTGATGCCACATGGGCGGTTGATCTGATTGCAGATAAAAAGGTTACGATGATGTTCACCTTTGCGCCGATTCTATCATCTGTGCTTGAAGCGCACGAAAAAACCGGAAAGGAGATCAAGACCCTCAGAATTGCGGCAGGACTCGATTCGCCCGAAACCATCGAAAAATATCAACAACTAACCGGTGGTTCATTTTATTGTCTGTATGGTCAGACTGAAACGTCCTGCGTGGCCACCTTTTGTGCTTACAATGACAAGCCCGGTTCTGCAGGCAAGCCGCTACCTTTAGCTGCGGTGAGACTCGTCGATGATTACGATCGTCCGGTTGCGCTGGGACAGGTAGGTGAAATCACAGTCAAAGGACCGATGGTTTTTAAGGGGTACTGGAATCTACCCGAAGATAATGAATATACGTTTCGCGAAGGATGGCATCACACCGGTGATTTGGGACGTTTCGATGAAGACGGTTATCTCTGGTACGCAGGGCGCAAGGCCGAAAAAGAATTGATCAAGCCGGGAGGAGAAAATGTCTATCCGGCTGAGGTGGAGAAGGTGATCCTCCAACACCCGGCGGTAGAAAAAACGGTTGTATTCGGCGTACCGGATCCCAAATGGAAGGAAGGGATCAAGGCCGTCTGTCAGCTGAATGAGGGGCAGTCTCTTGAACCCAAGGAGTTGATCGAATTTGTGGGAAGCCGAATCGCCAGATACAAAAAGCCCCAGTACGTTGAATTTATTACCGACTTTCCACTGCTTGAAAATGGATCGCCGGATAGAGAAAAGATCAAGGAATTGTATGGGGGAGAGCAGTAAGAAGTCATCAATACATATTTGAAGCCCTGCAAAATCGGGGGGGTCATATTCGAATGGTTAAAAAACCTTTGTTATTCATGCGTGCAGCTTTAGCATGTTTTGCTTTTTAAATTAATAGGCTTTTTCAAAAAAACCTGTTTGCATTTGAGAGCTGTGGTTTAACTAGCATCTAAAACCTTGTCTTGGCCTATTCATCATCCAGTTTTGCATGTTTGGAGAGAGAATCTGCATTGTAGCCGGCTTTTTTATAATTTTCGAGCGCCCTTATTTTAAGGTTTTTATCTTTGATTTTTTCGGAGTGTTTATCCGCCAGCTCGGCCGCGTGACTCCACATTCCTGAACGTTCGTAGTCTTTTATTTTATTCTCCACACTGGTATGTTCTTCGGATTTTTCCATAACCGCTGAACGGCACCACGATATTATCTTTTTAACCGATTGTCCGCAATAAAGGCATTTCATTAGAGGTTTTTCGTTGATCTGCTGAAAGACCTCAAAACCATGCCGGCAGTAATCGCAGGCACTTTCGGCGTCTAAAGCCTGATATTCGTAAATAGGCATAAGCGAACACCTCAGATAAAGTTAAAAAAGTAGCGTATACGATGCTAAGCGTTCTCCAGGACCATGCTCGTTAGAAGCGACCCTTGCGGGGCAGCAAGCACGCTGATAATTTAATGGCGCAAATTATGGGTTTCAGGTTTCAAGGTTCAGAGGTTCTGGGTTCAGGGGTTCAAGGGTTCTGGTCTCGACTAGACTCAGCCCGTCGCAGGCTGGATGCTGATTACTGGCTAATAGCTGCTCTTATCTGTCCTTCGACACCACATCTGACCTGCTTCTGCTTCTATCTAACCTCTGAACCTATGAACGCTGAACCTTTGAACCAGTCGACTCACACCTTAAGTTTCTTACAAACATGTTATAAATTAACAAGCGTAGGAACCTAGAATCATAATGAATGAAAAATATATTTGTCAAGAACCGAAACAGGTAATACCATTTATACACAGCGTCATAATAAATGAAAATAAACTGTAGCCTTGACTATATGCGGGGCACTCTGTAAAGTGCGCAGAAGTGGTTTCAAAACCCCCATCTATACACAGCGTCATAATAAATTGCGTATTCGCCCTTTGAATCGTTGATTTTAGCACGGCAGTATAAGGTCAACCATGCAGAACGCTGTGTATGTATGCGAAATGATTTATGTCGTTCTGTATAATAAAACGAGGTTACAGAGTTAAATTTTGATCCAATACCAAGGAGGGATTCGAATTATGGCCAGTGATGACATTTTAAAAGGAAAAAAAATCCTTATCGTCGATGATGAAGTTGATGTTCTGGAATCATTAGAGGATCTCCTCGAAGAGTGTGATTTAGATACCGCTTCCTCTTACGAATCCGCCAAAGAACTTCTGGAAAGCAAGGTTTATGATGCGACTATTTTAGATATCATGGGAGTAAGGGGATTTGACCTCCTAGAGATTGCGGTACAGAAAAAAATTCCTGCCTTGATGCTTACCGCCCACGGCCTAAATCCCGACAATTTAGTGGGATCAATTAAGCTGGGGGCCAAATCTTACATCCCCAAAGAAAAAATGAGTGAGATAGACATCTATCTCAAAGAGATATTCCTTGCTAAGAAAAAGGGCATCGAGAAATCGGGCAACTGGTTTTCACGATTGGGCTCCTTTTTTGATAATCGGTTTGGTCCCGGGTGGCAACATAAAGATAAAAAATTCTGGGATGAATTTGACAAAAATTTTGTTGTGACAAAGGACGAGCTCGAAAAAATTATGTAAAATCTAAATTGAGCGATTCTCCGTTTGCCATAGTGAGGCCTAGCCGAAGCAAAGCGTTACAAAGCATCAGATACTTTCGAACTCCTTGGATGCCATCAATCACGAGCAGCTCTGCAGCTTCAGACAAGAATCGCTCAATTTAGATATATTTTTAAGTCATTATCAATATTAAAGTTTCATAAGAGGAAGCGTACCATGGCATTAATGACCGGAGATCAATATATTTCCAGCCTGAGCGGGCTCGGCCATCATGTATTTATTCAGGGAGAAAAGATCAAAGACGTGGCGGATCATCCCATATCCAGACCCCCGGCGATGGCGATGGCAGAAACATATTTTCAGGCTGAACAAAAAGAAATGCAATCATTGTTTACCGCCCAATCCCATATCACCGGTGAAAACATAAACCGGTTTACCCATATCCAACACAGTGTCGAAGACCTTGTTAAGAAAATCCTCATGTTGAGAGAGATGGGCAGAAAGACCGCATGCTGTTTTCAACGTTGTGCCGGTTTGGACTGCATGAACACCGTTTACGCAATCACATATGATTTGGATCAGGCCTATGGCACCGACTACCATCAGCGCTTTGTTGATTTTATTAAATATGTTCAGACCAATGATCTGGTTACCGCTGCGTGCATGACCGACACTAAGGGCGATCGAAGCCTTTCGCCATCACAACAAGCGGATAAAGATCAATATTTGCACATGGTGGAAGAGAAAAAAGACGGCATTCTGGTGCGGGGGGCGAAACTGCATATCACCGGTGCAGTTAATTCGCACGAGTTGATCGTCGTGCCCACCAGGGCTCTTAAAGAGGAAGACAAAGATTATGCAATAGCTTTTGCCATACCTGCAGACACCGAGGGCGTGACGTTTATATACGGACGCCAACCCTCTGATACAAGGCGTCTCGAGGAAGGACGATCGGATGTGGGCAATTTATATTATGGCGGTTGTGAGGCCATGGTCGTATTTGATGAGGTCTTTGTTCCGCAAGAGCGCATATTTATGAAAGGAGAATATGCCATGGCCGGGCGTTTAGTGGAGCTTTTTGCCGCACACCACCGGGCCAGCTATGGCGGGTGCAAGGTGGGAGTTGGGGATGTATTGATTGGAGCGGCGGTTGCCATCGCCGAGGCCCAAGGAACATCTAACGCTTCCCACATCAAAGACAAAATAGCGGAGATGATCCATCTGAATGAAACATTGCATGCCGGCGCATTGGCCAGTGCCGGTAAAGGCGATCAAACCGCCAGTGGTGCATATGCCGTAGATGCTCTGTTAGCCAATGTCTGCAAACTCAATGTGACCCGCTTTCCGTTCGAGATTTCGCGCTTGGCTCAGGACATTGCGGGCGGCCTTCTGGTAACGATGCCATCCCTTGATGACAAAGATAATCCTCAGGTCGGGAAATATATAGACAAGTACCTGGCGGGTACAGCAGATGTGGACAGCGAAAAGCGCATGCGCATATTGCGGCTAATTGAGAATATCACGTTAGGTGCGGGCGCGGTCTCCTATCTCACCGAATCCATCCACGGAGCAGGCTCTCCCCAGGCTCAAAAGATCATGATTACGCGATTGGCCGATTTGGAATCTGCTAAAAAATATGCGTTCAATCTGTGCGGAATAAATTTACGGGATGATAACCCCAAAAAGGTTTAGTCGGCCTGAAGTCTTTTGGCAACAACTTATCTTTTTACAGGTTTGAAATCCGTAAATTTATATTGCTATTCTCTTCGGTTTTAAAAACGCGGTGAGAAACAAACCGACTAAACTTACTCCTGCACACATCAAAAAAGCGAATTGATAGCTGTTCGTAATATCAAATATTAAGCCTGCCAACCATGGCCCGAAAGCACCTCCAGTTGTAAACCCGAAGGATAAAAATCCTAAAATCACGCCGTGTGAGCTCAATCCAAATAAAAGTGCTACTAACGGCGACTGAGATGCGACACACGTTCCATTGGCAAATCCAGAAAGCCCCGCCAGAACAAATATGGTCCACATCATTTTTGAAGGCACCAAAAAGAAAAGCGCACTTGCCATCAATATGAAGCCAATAATAAAGGCCTGCTTGCTCCCGATGATATCAGCAACTCTGCCCATTATAATTCTGCCGATCATATTCAGACCACCGAAGGTTGCCAAAATGTTGGCAGCAACGGCAGCCGATATTCCTAATTCAATTGCATGAGGTACCACATGGACGATAATCGCAAAGGTGATAAATCCAAGACAAAAAAACATGGAGAAAACCACCCAGAATTGCCTTGTATGGATTGCCTTATTAAAAGATAAAACGCTGTCAAGAGGATTGGTTGAATTTTGTTCATTTATATTTAATTCACCGTAAGCGAGTTGTCCAACGTCGGCGGGATCTCGCTTAAGGAACTGGGCAATTAAAATGACTGCTGCAAAAACCGCAGCACCTAATATTGCGTAAGAAATTCGCCATCCATACTTCGCAATAAGCCGATGCGCTATGGGCGGCCCTATCAATGTACCGATACTAATGCCGGCTGCAACGATACCGGTCATCATGCTTCTTCTTCTAAAAAACCATCTGACAACCGTTGACATCAGCGGTACAAAGGATCCGCCCATTCCGATACCTATTATCAGTCCATAAAAAACATATAGTTGCCAGGTCGTAACGATTTTTGACATCAGCCAAAAACCTAAAGCCAAAAGTATGGCACAGATCGTCATTACTATTCGAGGGCCAAATCTATCCGTAAGCTTGCCCATAGCAATAGCCAATAAGCCCATTACAATTGAGGATAGGGAATATGCGCCGGAGGTGGTCGCTCTTGTCCAACCAAATTCATTGATCAACGGTTTGAAAAAGACGCCAAAGGAATAATATGCGGCCCATATGACCACCATAATTAAGAAAGAAGCTGCAACGACGATATAACCATAAAAAAATCTGTGATCAGCTGCTGGAGCTGGTTCGGCTTTTCGGTTAGGCATGTGAATCCTATTTTAAACTAAGAACATCGAATATCGAACAAGAAATATCGAATCAAATGTTCTATTTTCCTTCGACATTCATTATTCCTTGTTCCATATTCGATATTCTTTTTACCCCTCATCTTCTATACCGGCCAGATATTTCGCGATTCTTTTTTTGGACTCCAGATCATATTCCGCCCGGATACCGATCTTTTCCATGACCGGCGAGCCACCGCCATGGACGCCTGCATACAAGGCCCAGCCGCCCATGGCAGAGCATGAATAATCTGAAATAAATCGGAAAATACGATGCAAATTTTCGGTTGACACGCCGGGCTTGCGCTGAATGTATTTTGCCAGATACGGCCCGGTTTCAGGGTTTAACCAATCCTCTTCGGGAGGCAGAGTGGATGGAAGACCACCGGCGATGGACGCCAGGACATCATATTCGTGATAGATGTTGATACCGGCGAGATATCTTCCGGTATTGGAATAGATAAACTTGGGTGTATAAATTCCGGAAGCGGTTTTTTTCGCTTTGGCAGCTGCCGCAATGCCGGAAGCATAGACCAACTCACCGATGATCATCAGTTCGGTTAAATCATCCACAATATGGGAGGCACTCCCCACACCGCTGTATTCGGCCACCAAAGCTGTAGTTCCAAGGATAATATCCGTAACGGCAGGTTTGCATCCGCAGTAGGAATGGCGATGAAAGCCGGCAAAGGTTAAGGCCAGTCTACCGGCAAATTCCCACTCCCCGCACATAAATACTCTTTCCCAGGGAACGAAAACATCATCAAAAACTACTACCGAATCCGATACACCGTAGTTATTATAAGGTGCTTTGAGTTCAATCCGCCTTCTGGGTGCTACAACGCGGGATATAATCTTTACCCCATCCGTATCCGCCGGAATGGCAAATGAGAGTGCCCAATCGCCCTCGTCTTTGGTCATCGCCCGAGTTGGGATGACCAGATGTTCATCAACATAGGGGCCCATGGTAATGTGGTTTTTGGCACCTCTGACAATAATTCCCTTACTATTCTTTTCAACCACATGAAGATAGAGGTCCGGATCTTTCTGCTGTGAGGGTCTTGCTTTTCTATCGCCTTTAACGTCCGTCTGGGCCGTGCTGCCCACAAGATCATTGGCCTGATAATATTTCAAGAATTCCAGAAAATTTTCGTGGTAATGGGTGCCTTTTTCATCGTCGATTTCTTTGCTCACAACCCCCATTGCATTCAGGGTGTCGGTGGCCATGCAGCGTTGGGTGCACCCGCCGACCCGATGGCAGCATTTTCGTTTCATTTCTTGCTGGGTATAAAGGTCTTCAATGCTGAGGTTAACAGAGGTGAAACGATTAATCTTTTCCCCGGTAAGATGGGATTCGGTGACAAGCAAATCTTTAAGTTCCGGATCAGCAGCGGCATCAAAGGTAAACTTGAGTGTGTTGATGGGAAGCTCGAGTATAGGATCGTCTCGGCCTATCTTTTTTCCATGGGCGTAAACATTGGTTTTCATGCGTTTCAGTCTTTCGACATATTCTTCCGAGGTCTTTAGGGCCATTTTATTCTCCTTTAAATAAAGTGATTTCAAAACTCCTTCTAAGGGTCCGATGGCTAAGCTGTCCCGCTTATGTTGGCGGAATTAAACTCAATAGTTTAGATAAAATCGAGACGTGAAATTCCGCTTTGTGCGGGGCTGAGCACCTTAATAATAATATCTGCTTATCTGGAAAGTCCAAGTTGCCATTAGATAAACTTTCTGTGGAAGCGGATTCCAGCCGCGAAATCAACTGCTTTCGATAAACTCAAGCCCTGAGCTAGTCGAAGGAAGCTCGCCGAAGCCCGCGCCTGGCGCAATAATTTTTCGAGAATTAAAAATTTCCGTGAGAATGTCAAGCGAATACTGGAGGTTTTGGGCAAGAAAGCCATCTCCTTGACAGGTTGGATGACATCCCATATAGTCAGTGCCATACTAGTTTTGCTAGCCCGGATAAATAACGAGTTTGATTTGTTCATTGCTTGAAAGAATCCATTCTTTAAGCACAAACACAAGGAGAATTGCACCGTGTACGAGTTAAACTATGATCCGCAAATTTGCGAACAGTGCGAAACCTGCGATTGTTTGGTAAATTGTCAGTATATGGATTTCGATTTGAAAACCGCCAAAATAGAGAAACAAAATATTTTAGAGGGCCGAGACTCGAAAGTTCTAGACACGTGTGTAACCTGCTATGCCTGTGAAGAGTATTGCCCAAATGATAACCACCCATTTTATTTGATTGTTGAACGCCAGGAAGAAAAAGGCAAACTCCCTGCACCTACGCCGATTATCAAACAGCAGATCATCATGATGCAAGCGCGAGGGACAATCACCCCGGCCCAAGTGAGAGCCCCGGTCATCAATATGTGCTATTTCCCTATGCTAACCGGCTGCATCCGTGGCAAACTTTACGAAGGTGCTTCCTATATTGTCGGAAGTGACATATTCTGCAATGTCATGTGGCTTCATTTTGCGAAAAATTCGGTAATTCGTGAACGACTACCGCGGATGATCGATAATATCTGGAGCTATTACCTCAGGGACAGCGGTGTAAACGAACTGGTTTGTTTTCACGATGAGTGCTTCGGAACCTTTACCCAACTTGCCCCGGCTTTTGGTATTGATGTTCCCTTCAAATCGATTCATCTGTTTGAATACCTATCCAAAAAGCTCAATGCGCTGCAAGATCAGATTCAGCCGGTAAATGCCAAGGTGGCTTACCAACGCCCCTGTTCCAACCGTCTTGTCCCGGAAACTCAGCACTGGGTGGATGACATCTTTCAAAGAATTGGGGTCGAGCGGGTAGAGCGCAAATATGACCGGGAAAATGCGCTTTGCTGTGGTCAAGTTTTTCGAGCCCATCAACGCGATGACCTTGCCGATGACGTTCAAAAGCGCAATCTTGACGATATGCAGCAGACGGGTGCGAACTATTGCGTTTTTAACTGCCCGGCATGCTTTTTTACCCTCGCAGAGGCGGTATCGGAAAGGGGGATCTTTCCGATTCTGATGAGTGATCTCTGCCAAGTCGCATTTGAGAAGGGAACAAAAGTGGAGTAAGTCTAATGAAAAAAATAGTTGAAAAACTGGTCAACATTGTCGGTGCGGAATTTGTTTCAGATCAACCCGAAGAGAGATACATCTATTCCATGGACCCCGGAACCATGCCGCCCCGGGAGCCGGATTTTGTGGTAATGCCTGGAAACTGTGAAGAAGTTCGGCAAATCTTGATTGTGGCGAACCGAGATGAAATTCCCGTCGTTCCCTTAGGTGCGGGACTGGTGCTCTCGGGTCTCACCAGAGCTCTGAAGGGCGGAATCATTCTGGACATGAAACGAATGAACCGCATTCTGGAAGTCAACGAAACGAGCCGCTATGCTGTGGTGGAGGCCGGAACTTCCCAAGGGATGCTTCAGGCTTATTTGAAAAAACACCATCCGAACCTGAAGCATTCCGCCCCTGATGCACCGCCGGTTGC
>Ga0209536_100014541_pt1 | contig 11295 bp, 11 predicted proteins | sample DeeMarSeWOR28_12_FD_187461 | JGI IMG/M metagenome (GOLD analysis project Ga0209536, IMG submission 187461) | Marine sediment microbial communities from White Oak River estuary, North Carolina - WOR-2-8_12 (SPAdes) (version 2) | ecosystem: Environmental > Aquatic > Marine > Intertidal zone >... | reverse complement strand
AGCGTGAGCGAACACGAAGTCCTTGCCACCGGTCTCGCCCACGATGCGTGGATAACCACCGTACTGCGTGATGTTCTCGCCGACCTTCTGCCACATGCCCTGGAACACTTCCGTGCTGCCCGTGAAGTGAATCCCCGCCAGCTCGGGACTCTCCAGGGCCGGATCGCCCACCTCGCCTCCGCTACCCGGGACCATGTTGATCACGCCGTCGGGCAGACCGGCTTCCTTCAGGATCTGCATGATGAAGTAGGCCGAGTACACCGCGCTGGAGGCCGGTTTCCAGACAACTGTGTTGCCCATCAGTACCGGCGCGGTGGGCAGGTTGCCTGCAATGGAAGTGAAGTTGAACGGGGTCACCGCGAACACGAAGCCGTCCAGCGGACGTTGCTCGGTCATGTTCCACATACCCGGCGCACTCTCGGGCTGGTCGGTCAGAATCTGCGACATGAAGAAAGGATTGAAACGCCAGAAATCGATCAGCTCGCAGGCGCTATCGATCTCGGCCTGGAAAGGCGTCTTGCTCTGGCCAAGCATGGTAGCGGCGTTCAGCGACATGCGGAAGCGGCCGGCCAGCAGCTCGGCGGCCTTCAGCAGGATGGCGGCCCGGGACTCCCACGGCATGGCAGCCCAGTCCTTGCGAGCCCGCCGGGCCGCAGCGATGGCCCAGCCCACCTCCTTGGCCCCCGCCTTGTGGTACTGCCCCAGCAATTTCTTGTGGTCGTGGGGCATGCGGCAGTTGCCCAGGTTGCCGGTGGTGATCTCCTTGTTGCCGATGAACAGGGGGATCTCGATCTGCTCGTTGGCCAGCGCCTTCAGTTCGGCCTTCAGCAGGTCCTTCTCGGGTGAGCCCGGTGCGTAGCTCAGAACTGGCTCGTTGTGCGGGTAAGGAACATCGTATATCGCGTTGGGCATGGCTCCTCCTCCACTACCAGGAAAGGTGGCGCCCCGAAGCGACGCCGAGAACAACAGAAACCGGTCACATTGCCTGCCAGATCGGTTCCGGCCAGGCGACTGCCCCACCATGGACCACGCGTCGGTGATTTGCAAGCAAGCATGTGCTGCGAGGTGAACGGGGGAGCCAAACGCCGGCGGCCCAGGTCACAGCCTCAGTTTTCCGTGGCCACCGCAGACCGGCATGCTAAAATGGTCAGGTGTGGTGGTGTCCGCGACTGTCAGCAGCCACCCGGTTCGCCGTATCCGGTTAACCTCAGCAGTGCGTTGCCGTGCCTGAAAGGAAATCCGCGATGTTGCCCCAGTCCCGCAAGTCCGTGGTCACGGTCGAGAGTCACATCCTGGCCCAGCAGCAATTGCATCCCAGTGCCAGCGGTGATTTCACCAGTCTGATGACCGACATCGCCTTCGCCGCCAAGATCATCGTCAGCGAAGTGAACAAGGCGGGGCTCGTTGACATCCTGGGCGCCACCGGCGATACCAACGTGCAGGGCGAACAGGTACAGAAACTGGACGAGTACGCCAATATCATGTTCAAGCGTTACCTGGGCACGCGGGGCCAGGTCTGCGCCATGGCCTCGGAAGAAGAAGAAGAGGCCATCTTCGTCGATCCCGATGGCAGCGGCAACTACGTGGTGGTCTTCGATCCCCTGGATGGCTCGAGCAACATCGACGCCAACGTCAGCGTCGGGACCATCTTCGCCATATTCCGGCGCAAGAACAAGCTGGGTTCGGTCGGCCTGGAGGATGTCCTGCAACCTGGGCGTAATCTGGTGGCAGCCGGATACGTCATTTACGGATCGTCCACCATGTTCGTCTACACCACCAACACCGGCGACGACGGCGTGCACGGTTTCACCCTCGATCCCAGCATCGGCGAGTTCCTTTTGAGCCACGAGAACATCACCACTCCGTTCACGGCCAGGATCTACTCGGTGAACGAGGCCTACGAGCCCAAGTGGAGCGAAAAGGTGCGCGAGGTCGTCCGCCAGCTCAAGTACGGCCGCCCCGGCACCAAGGACAGCGGCATGTCGTCACGCTACATCGGTTCGCTGGTGGCCGATTTCCATCGTAACCTGCTCTACGGTGGCGTGTTCCTGTATCCCCCCACCAAGAGCAAGCCCGAGGGCAAGCTGCGCTTGATGTGCGAGGCGATCCCGCTGGCCCTGATCGCCGAGAATGCCGGCGGCTACGCCAGCGATGGCAAGCAGGCCATCCTGGACCTCGTACCCCGCGAGCTACACCAGCGCGTGCCGCTGTACCTTGGCAGCCGCGACACCGTGCTCTGGATCGAGAAGATGCTGTCCGGATCCGATGACGGCACCGGCCTGTGATGCCCTCACGGCCCTGGCGTGTCATAACCAGGAAAAAAAATTCTTATATTGTTTATTGCCAATAATATAAGCATCAAACTATAGAAATTGCTCAAACCTAATAAGCCTTCTACTGCCGCATTCTTGCCGCACGAGCTTGAGTTCTGCCGCAGAAAGGAATCAGCCCGTCGCTAAAGATGGCGGCGGGCTGACTAGCTATAGGCTGGTCCCGGAGATCAGGATGGCGAACCAGAGACGGTGGTCGTGGCTCAGACCTCAATCACCGTCCATCTGCTTCTGCAAACCTTTCTTCTCGAACACCAGGGCCAGAGCCATGTTCTTGCAGCGAGGACGGTGCATGCTGCCGGCAGGCACGAGCATCGATTCGCCCTGTCGCACCTCCACCATCTTGCTGTCGATCTCCATCTCGATGCTGCCCTCGAGAATGTAGATGAACTCGTCGGCAGTGTGGGAGTGGGTGATGTAGTCTCCGCTGTAACGCACCATGAACGCGTGGTACTTGCCATCGAGGTCGGCGATCTCGACCGGACGGAAAGGCTGCTCCAGGCCGCGGGCTTGTTTGAGAACGGAAAATTTCGGCACCAAGGGCTCCTTTCTTGCCGGTCACGTCCGGTTTAAGTGTCGTCGGCCAATTCGCTCTCCGCCTGCTTGGCCTCGGGAGCATCGGGATATTCGTCGATCAGGCGTCGCAGGTATTCTCGACTCTCGATATCCCTGCCCAGATATTGCAAACAGTATGCCGATTTCAACATGCCCGCCGGGACGAACTCCGATTCGGGGAAGCGATCGAAGAGGTCCTGGAAATGGCTCAGGGCCTGGCTGTACTGACGTTCACCGTAAGCCAGGTCACCCAGCCAGTACACAGCGTCGTCGGCCAGCTCGCTGTCGCCGTATTTCTGCAGGAACTCCTCCAGTCCCTCCCGGGCCAGTGCGGTGTTGCCCCGGCTACGATCCAGCTGGGCGGCGCGGAAAATGGCCCGTCCCTCCTCCGGCAGCGCCGCCAGGTTCGAGTCGACCGCCGCCCCACCGTACTCGGCACTTTTGTAATCGCCAAGGGTCGGTATACCCATGCGGGTGGCCAGCAGATCCACCCGTGCCGACAGGTTGCGCATGTACTCGCTGTTGTCGTTCAGCATCTGGATCAGCTGGTCCATCTTCAGACTGACCTGGTTCAGGCGCGCCAGACGTTGGGCCTCGGTCTCGGTGCCAGAGTCCCGGTCCAGGCGCAGCAGGGCGTTGACCGCCTCCACATCCTGCCGCAGTCGTTGCTGTTCGGCCCGGAGCTTGGCGACCTCGTCGGTATTGGCCTGCAGTTCGGTCTCGATGCGGTCCAGTTGCGGCGCGCAGCCGGCGGCCAGCACCAGGGCCGCAAGGGCCAGTACACTCTTGCCGGTCACGTGGCTGCCTCCTTACGGATTGGCGAAATGCGCGCGCCGGTTCTGTGCCCAGGCCGACTCGTTGCTACCCATCGCGAAGGGACGCTCCTCGCCGTAGGAGGTGAACCGCAGCTGTCGTGCAGGGACACCCAGGCTCGTCAGATACTCGCGGACAGCCAGGGCGCGCTTCTCGCCCAGGGCCAGGTTGTACTCCACGGTGCCGCGCTCGTCACAGTGTCCTTCGATGAGCCATACCAGATCGGGATGCTCGCGCATGATCCGCGCATTAGCCGAGAGTATGGTCATGGCCTCGCTGGACAGGTCGTAGACGTCGAAGGCGAAGAACACATCTTCGATGCCATACTCCGCGGGCTCCATGGCGGCAAAGTCGACAGCCGGCATGGGCGTGGTCTCGGTCTCGGCCGGTTCGGGTTCGATGACCGGCGGCGCGGGTTGTTCGGTGGGTACCTCCATGTCGGTCTCGACCGGCTCCTCCTTCTTGCCACAACCGCCCATCGCCAGCAGGATGATCATCAGGCCGAGACCGCAGATGACCAGCATCTGCTGCGAGATCTTTTGCCCTTTTGTCATGACCTTGTTACTCCTTGTTGGGTAAAGACCATTGGCGCGGTTTCCCTCAGGGCGACCACGCCGGCGTCACATCCGGTTCCTCCCCGAACGTTAACTGGCGGGTGTTTCCCTCCACCACATCCAGCACGTACAGCTTGAAGGTACCGGTCCTGTCCGAGGCGAAGACCACGTGGCGCCCATCGGGCGCCCAGCTCGGATCCTCGCAGCTGCGCCAGCTGGGGTCCAGCAGGATCCTGCGGTTTTCCCCGAAGCTGGAGATCTGAACGAGTCGGGTGTCGTTGCCGATGCGGCAGGCGTAGACAATCTGTTCCCCGCTGGGCGACCACGCCGCCGAATCATTGTACTGCCCCTCGAATGTCAAGCGACGCCGATTCGCACCCATTTCGTCCATCATATATAACTGGGGCGTGCCGGTCCTGTCACTGGTAAAAACAATGTCCTTGCCGCCCGGCGACCAGCAGGGGGAGATCTCGATGGCAGGTGAATGGGTCAGGCGCCGGATCACGCGGCCCTGCAGGTCGATGCGGTAGATCTCGGGAGTGCCGTCCTTGGACAGCGACACCAGCAGCTCTTTGCCGTCCGGATGCCAGGCCGCACCCAGGTTCAGGCCCTCCGTCGCGGTCAGCTCAGTCACCTTGCCGGTGGCGGTCTCGAACAGATAGATCCCCTGCTGACCGTCGGTGTAGGAGGTGAAGGCCACCTGGCTCAGATCGGGCGACCAGCTCGGGCACAGGTTCAGGGTGCGGTTGGCCGTCAGGCGGAGCAGGTTCTCTCCGTCGTAGTCCACCACGTACAGATCGCGCCGATCGCCGGTGCCGCGCGAGAACACGATGCGGGTCAGACAGATGCCCGGCTCGCCAGTGAGCAGCTCGACGACCTGGTTGACGAAGTGGTGGGCGCTGGCCCGCAGCTGGCTGGGTAAGGGACCGTACCGCTTGTCCAGCATCACCTGACGCTCGGGATAGGATACCAGACGCAGGGTCAGCACCGACTTGGCCTGTTCCGGCTTGGTCACGGTATCGGGAAGTGGTCCCTCGAGCACCCCCTCGATGGCGAACTGGGCGTTCAGCTCCTCGGCTTCCTCCTCGTCCCGTCCCACCCGGAAATAACCGCTGTACTCCAGATCCTGATCGATGGTCCAGCGTACCTTCTCGGCATGGTCGATGGCGCGCTGACCGCCCGACAGCACTTCGAGGGGCTCGACCAGGATATCGAACTTCAGATACGCTGTTTTCTCGATGCTGAGCCCTACTTCGGGGCTGCCACGCTGGGCGAGGACAGGAGTTGTCGCCAGCAGGACCAGACTCGCGCAGTACAGGACTGCAGCTACGCTCGTGCGGAAGGAAGGGATCACAGGCCGGACCTCAGGGTAAAGACGATGGTGACTCCCAGGGCACGGGAGGCGAACTTCGTGGGCAACGGCGGCAAGGGATGCGCCGCCTGCACGGCCCGCACCGCCTCGCGGTCGAAGAGGGATACTCCCGACTCCTGGACGAGGGTCACGCGGGTGACCGCACCGCCCCGCTCGATGAAGAAGTGCACGGCGCAGGACCGCGCGCTGCTCTCACTGAAACCCAGCTGCCTGGGCTTCCAGTGTCGACTGATGCGCCCCTCCACCAGGCTCAAGTACCAGGCAAAGGGGAATGGCTCGTCGGTGCTCGAGGCCGTCGGCCCCTCGGGCAGTTCCAGCGCTGTCGGGGCCGACTCGGTGGTCGCCTCTGCGGGAGGCTCGGGCGTGGGCTTCTCGGGTTCGGTGTCCACCGGTTCGGCCACCTTTTGCTCCTCGGGTAGCTTCTCGGGCACCTTCCTGGGTTCGGGTTCGGGTGGCTCCGGCTGCGGCGGTGGGGCAGGCTCGACCTCTTCAGGGATGATCTCGGGTACCACCTCGGGCGCCGTCTGGCGTTCCGGCGCCTGGGTGAGGTGCACCCTGATGATCTGCCGCTGCTGCATGGGCGGCGGATTCACGTGGGCACCGTAGACGAAAGTGCCCACCAGCAGGATGGCGTGGATGACCAGTGAAAAAGGCAGACCTCGTCGCACAAAAACCCCTTGCAGCCGCGGCTCAGCTCTCCCGATCCGCCACCAGGCTCAGGTTCTGGAATCCCTCGCGCTCCACTGCCGCCATCACCTTCAGGACGAAACCGTAGGGGATCTCCTGGTCGGCCCGCAGGTAAATCGGCACGGTCTCCTTCTGCGGCAGATAGGGCTGCAGCCGCAGGCCCACGTCTTCCAGGGTCACCGGCTCTTCCTCGAAGAAGACCTGCCGGTTCTGGGTGATGCTGATGACCGGCCCCTCCTCGACCACAACCTCGCGGGTGTTGGCCTCGGGCAGATTCACCTCGACCCCACCCTGGATGTAGGGCGCCGTCAGCATGAAGATGATCAGCAGGCACAGGGTGACATCCACCAGCGAGGTGATGTTGATCTCGGCAATGCGCCGGTGGGCGGTCTTCTTGGTCATCAGATCCGCTCCTTGTCATGGATGGCCGGCCGCCGGATTGGATCCAGCATCTCCCGTGCCTCGACCTCGGTCTTGTCGTTCCCCAGACGGCTGTGTTCTTCCTCGAGAAGCGTGCGTAGCCTTTCCATCTCGTTGCCGATCAGATCGATCTTGCGCACCAGCATGTTGTAGAACACCACGGCGGGGATGGCGGTGGCCAGTCCGGCGATGGTGGTGATCAGCGCCTCGGCGATGCCCGGGGCCACCACCGTCAGGTTCGCGCTGCGCATGGACGACATGTCCCAGAAGGAGGTCATGATCCCCCACACCGTGCCCAGCAAACCCAGAAACGGCGCGATGGTCACCGCCGTGGCCAGCAGGATCAGGTACCGCTCCATGGCCTCGACCTCGGCGTAGGCCACCCGCTCGGCCGCCCGGCGGATAGCGGCTGTTCCCCGCATGCCCTCGGTCTCCAGAAACATGTTGCACAGGGGAAGCTGGGTGTTGGACTGGCACCAGCGATGCAGCTCGCTCCGGTCCAGGCGACCCTCCAGCCAGGCGTCGCACCGGTCCCAGAATTTCAGGTGGCCCTGCCGGTAGCTGGCCAATAGCCGCGCCTTCTCGATGAGCACCGCCCAGGACATCACGCTGATCACCAGCAGGATCAGCAAGATGGCCTTGCCGAACAGGGTGGTGTCTTCGAGCAAGCCCAGTAGATCCTGCGTTCCCAGCGAGGCGAGAAAATGTACGGCAAGCATGAGATCTCCTTCTACTCTGCGTCACTCGCCACACAGGATCCCGCCGTCTGGCCCGGGATGTGCGGGGCGTCAGGCGCGCACCTGGCAGTCTGCTACAGCTCAACCCGGAAGCAGGCCGTCAAGTTCCCTGGCACGAGCCGTCAGGAGGTGCGTTGGTCGAAGTAGTCGACCTCGAACTCCTGCGTGAAGTCGTACTTGTCGATGAAATCGGAGAGTGAGTCTTCCGGTGTCTTGCTGAGCAAGCCGGCCTCGACGAGGTGGAACACGATGCGCCCAAAATCGAGGGTGGTGTGAACCTCCCAGGAGTTGAGGACATCCTTGGCCATGGGACCATAGCGATCCTTCGCCAGGTCCTTGATACCCTCGAGCAGCGCTGCACCGGACACATGCCGGCGCTCCTCGAGTCTGGCCAGGACCATCTCCAGCGCTTCCAGGACGAACAGGTACGCCTGGGGGCTGTAATCACCGCTCCGGCTGGCGATGGTCTCGATATTGGCCAAAAGCTCGGCCATATCCTCCATGGGCCGCTTCCTCTCAGAATCAGGAAGTCTGTCCTCTCTACTGGTAATTGTAGACCGCGGGGAATGGCTGTCAACCCATTCGGGGCCGAGAGTGCGGGAGTTCCCGGCTCAAAAACGGCCCTTAATGAGGGATAACGGCTCCGACCGGCCATTGGCTGACCCGGTCGGGATCAGCCCATCACCCGATCATAGAGCTCCAGGTACAGCTTCAGTACGCACCGAGCGCCAAATTTTTCCACCGCGTCGCGGCGTGCCTCCTCGGCCAGGTGCTGCTGCAGAGCCGCGTCCTGCAGGAGCTGGCTGGCGATCCTGACCATGCCATCCACGTCCTGCGGCGCGCACAGGTAGCCGTTGTGTCCGTGATCGATGAACTCGTCGGTGCCACCGACATTGGTGGCGATGACTGGCGTACCGCACGACATGGCCTCCAGAGCCACCAGGCCGAAGGATTCGTGGGCCGACGGCAGGAGCATCAGATCGGCCAGCGCCAAAATCTCCTGCAGGTTTTCCAACTGACCCAGGAAGCGGACCCGGTCACCCACCCCCAGATCGTCGATGCGTTCCTGCACCCGCCGCTTTTCCGGACCATCGCCCAGCAGCAGCAGGCGACCGGGAACGGTCTCGTTCAGCCTGGCGAAGACCTCCACCACCGTCGGCACATTCTTCACCTGGCGAAAGTTCGAAGCGTGCACGAGCAGTTTCTCATCCGGCGCGGCGAACCGGGCCCGGTGCGCTGGATTTTCCAGTGGATGATACAGCCGGGTGTCGACGAAGTTGGGGATCACATCGATGGACCGGGTGACGGCAAAGACCCGTTCGGTCTCCTCCCTCAGGAAGGTGCTGACCGCGGTGACAGCGTCGCTGCGTTCGATCAGAAACTTGGTGATGGGAAAGAAGGAAGGTTCCTGGCCCACCAGGGTGATGTCGGTGCCGTGCAGGGTTGTGATCACCTTCAGGCGATCGGCGCCGACCATCTCGCGCGCCAGGAAAGCACTGGCGGCGTGCGGGATGGCATAGTGAACGTGCAGGATGTCCAGGCCGTGTTCCTGGGCCACCTCGCTCATCACCGTGGCCAGGGACAGCGTGTAGGGAGGATGCTGGAAAACAGGGTAGTTTGCGACCTCCACCTGGTGATAGAAGACATTCTGTTCATAATGGTGCAAGCGCCACGGCAGGCTGCTTGAGATGAAGTGCACCTCGTAGCCGGTGCGCGCCAGCAGCAGTCCCAGCTCGGTGGCGACGATGCCGCTACCCCCTTGGGAAGCATAGCAGGCGATGCCAATGGCGGGCAGCTTGCTGTGGCTGATCACGACCAGCGCTCCTCGGGTAGATCGGTCAAGCGCGGAACCACCTGGCCCCGCAAGGCCTCGCCGAAGTCAACGCCGGCCTTGAATCCCCAGTAACGGCCCCGGCGATCGATCTTGGCCAGCCAGGTGGCATCGTTGATCATGGTCGCCTCGCGACCCGGATCACGGCTGAATTGACTGGGATAGGCGGCGATGGCGTCGTGCTTGACCTGCCAGGTCTGGCTGCAGTCGAAGATCAATGACGGCTGCTCTCCCACGGGGCATGTCTCGAAGAGCGCTTCGCAGCGCCAGGTTGCGGCGGCCTCCACCGGCACGGGCAGGAATTCCGGACCAGGCCAGATACGCATCTCAGGCTGCCCGGGCTGGTAACTGGCCAGGTGGGCCATGAACACCGCCTTGGTCACCAGGGGCAGGGTGGCCAGGTGATCGGGATGACGGCGGGCATCGGGGGCGGTGGCGACCCAGCGTGGCCGCAGCAGGCGGATCACGCTGGTAACCGCGTCCACCTGCTGCGCAGCACCGGGGTCCACGAAGCCGTCGGGCAGGGCAAGCTGGATACGACCGGTCAGACCCAGCAGCTCCGAGGCCGCTGTTGCCTCGCGCCAGCGTTCATCGGGGGTAGCGTTCGACGCCAGCTCGCCCCGGGTCAGGTCGCAAACCCAAACCTTGCGGCCCCGGTCGGCCAGCAGGCGCAGGGTGCCGCCCAGTCCGATCTCCGCGTCGTCGGTATGCGGGGTGATGCAAAGAAAATCCACGGCCGGTTCTGACTGACTCAAGCGCTTGCCTCCTCGACAGGGCACATCATCAGATATCCGCCACCTCGATTTGAAATTCATGCCACCTGTCGTCCGCGCCGGCAGCGTAGTGTGCGGTTGCCGCTGCGATCACCTGTTGCACGAAATCATCCCCCCACAGTGCCGCTGCCCAGTGAGTGGCCAGGGTCCGTTCCTGACGCTTGCCGCCCGCTGTGACCCACAGAGGGACCTCGCTGGGGGTGCCAGGGACCGCCTGCCGCTGCCGCATCAGGAACTGCTGCAGGCGCTGATCCCAGCGTCCCGTCAACCGGGTGGCCTCCCGCCGGGCCAGCTCGGCCGACACCTCGGCCTCACGCCGGAGGGCGTCCACCAGAACATCGTTGACGGCCTCGGTGATGCGCTCGGTGGCAGCTGTGATGTCTTGTGTGCTCACCGCCGGACCGCCGGTCGGGGAAGCCCGGTGCCCCGCGGGAACAAGCCGGGCGAACAGACGCGGCAGCAGGGGAGAACGCTTCACCTCCAGCAGGGTGTACAGCGGTACGAGCTGCTTCAGGTAAGCCAGCTCGGCTGGACCAACCACCACGCCGGCGGGCGCGAACAGCCAGTCCTGGACCAACGACCGCGCGGCCACCCCTGGGCGCAAACGCTCCGCCGGGGGCAGTCCCACCGTCTGCGCCGAGTCCTCTGCACCGGATTCGCCACCCGACCAGGCGAGGCGCCGATCGTCATCCGCCAGATTGAGCCAGCGTCGCAGGCTGGTCTCGCCGATCTGGGCACTGAAACCATCGGCGACCAGGGCCTGGCCACGCTGCAGCACCAGCTCCGGCAACTGCTGGCGCACGCCCCAAAGGCGTTCATAGAATTCAGCCGCCGCCCTGTGCAAGCCGCTGTCATTACCGGATACACAAAGCAAATCGGTGCCTCTGAAGAGTCGTAGCAGGGCCCGTCGCTGCAAGCGCCCCCAGGACAGGTCCGAGTCCATGGCGGTTTCCCAAAGTTGGGCCAGAGCCAGGCTCAGCTCCTGGCGGTCCGCCTGTTCCTGCAACCAGGCGGCCTCGCCCCGGCCCCACTCGGCGGCAGACACCGCCCCCACCATGCGGTCGGCAGCTCCCTCGGGCACGACCGCCTGCAAGATGATGCTGCGCTGGGGATCGTGAGCCCGGGGCTGGAAGGCTTCTTGCCGGTCATCGTCATCATCACCCAGCCAGAACAGGGGCACGGTGTGACAGCCGGCTGCCGAGCGGGCCTGGGCCGCCGCCACC
>Ga0209536_100014540_pt1 | contig 11295 bp, 9 predicted proteins | sample DeeMarSeWOR28_12_FD_187461 | JGI IMG/M metagenome (GOLD analysis project Ga0209536, IMG submission 187461) | Marine sediment microbial communities from White Oak River estuary, North Carolina - WOR-2-8_12 (SPAdes) (version 2) | ecosystem: Environmental > Aquatic > Marine > Intertidal zone >... | reverse complement strand
CTGGCACACCCATATTTTCCTGTTAAATCTCTCTACTATTTGGCCATCGCCTTTATTAGCCGATTGTAGACCGGCCTTGCATCAGGGTTTTCATCCAGGAACCTCTCAATCACGGGGCCGCACGCTTCTTTCATCTGTGCTTTTAATTCAGGCGAGGCACTTATAACCTTGACGCCGTTTTTCTGCATCACGTCATAAGACTTCCCCTTTGCCCCTCGGGTGAACTTCTCGGCCATGGGCTGAACCTCTTCAGCGCTCTTCAGGACTGCAGCCCTAAGATCTGCAGGCAGGCTGTCAAGCCATTTCTTGTTCATCATGAAAAGCGTGACCACAGAACCGTCCGGCTCTGTGAACAAGTACTTGGCAAGTTCGTAGTACCTTAAGGTCCAAAAAAACGGAGGGGTGCTCTCCATGCCGTCAATGACGCCTTGCTGCAATGCCGTGTAGAGTTGCGGCACGTCCATGGGGACCCCTGCAGCACCAAAGGCGTTAATCTCATCTTGAAGCATCTTTGATCCCATGACCCGAATCTTCTTCCCCTTGAAGTCATCCATTTTATTGACCGGAAACTTGAGGAGCATGACGCGCTCGCCGTAAGGATAAAAGCTTGCAGCGGCCAACCCCCGTTTTGCCAAGTGATCCCGTAGTGCGTCACCTACCGGTCCGTTAAATAGCTTGGCTGTCGACCACACATCGGGAAAAGTATAGGGCAGATCCACAACATTCATGACATTATCAAAACCGCTGAGAAAAGAAGTGGGTTCCAAAAGACCTTGAATAGAACCCGCCGACACCCCTTGCAGCATTTGCGAATTGCTACCCAATTGTCCTGATGGATAAAGCTCCACCTTTATCTTGTCTCCAACCTTGGCCTCAAGAAGTTTTTTGAACTGTTCCATCTCAAAGACTTGAGGATCCTTGGTTGTGGGTGTCCCAATCCTCATCACGAATTGTTTTCCCTCTACTACAACCGCTCCGGGGAAAATAGCAGTTAGCCCAAATGCGACTAAGATAGGTAACGCTAAATAACAAAAAAATCTTTTTTTCATGACGTTTCCTCCTTTTTGCCCATAAATATCATCTTCCTTAACTTGGGTCACCACACTGTTAGCTAATCCTAACTCTTCCCATACTCATTCCTTCTTTGCAACTATCACCCCCTTTTACCATTAAGCTTCCGTCACATCACCTTTCTTGATCCCATCAACAGAAGCAAATTCCCCCCTGCACCATGCCCACATACACGGGTTCCCGCTGATTGCAAAAACCATTTCCCGCCTCGAGGTGTCCATTCAGGGAATTTGTTCTTTCTTGGCAAACGCCATGTCATGGATAGGCACAATCATATCCCCTAGCTCTTTGACCCTCATAGCGCTAGCAAAGGCTTGAAGGCTGTCGGTGTGTACACCAGAAGTCAGCACAGGCCAAACTCCTCTCATTTTTTCTGGCGGTGAGAAGTTGTCCCTGATTGCACAGAATCCGCTAAGGACAACCCTGCCCTTCTCTGTTTCAAAAGATACGGCCTGGGTTCCGGGAGAGTGACCCGGAACCTTATAGGCATGAATACCGGATAATACTTCCCTGTCCCCCTCCACCTCTTTGAAATTTACGCCACTTAACATTTCCCCGTTTAAATAAGAGCCATAGAATAAGGGATGGGGCTGTCGCGCAAATCGTAGTTCATCCCTTTGCACCACCACCTCGGCATTCCCGCATTTTGGGGTGTTTCCGCAGTGATCAAAATGCAGATGAGTCTGAATGATGACATGAATCTCTTCACTTGATGTGTTGACCGAATTGAGGGCGTCTTCAAAGCCCATTATCTCCTCGTAATCACCATACCAGTACTTACCCATTACATCCGGTGGCGCCCCTGTATCCACCAACACATGCGTGTCACCCGCCTTGATATACCAGGAGACTATCGGGACCCAAATCTCCTTATGAAAATTCATCATATAGGTAAACAAAGAGCAATTTATCCGCATCCTTCCCAACATGAGAGGTCTGATCGTATACGCCATCGCCTGTCTCTTCCTAGTCAATTAGAGCAAAATCCATATCAAACACCAACATAAATGACTCATGGCAAGAAGCCCCGCCCCTCACAGGACGACGAAGCAATCTCAGGTGATTGGTTGATGCCTTCCCCTTCAAAGGGCTAAGCAAGGCCCTTCCGATCATTGCTTGAGTTTTGTACCTGCGTGCTTACAAAGTCCTTGAAATAAGCATCTTTTGAATTTCACCGGTACCTAAGAAGATTTGGAAAATCTTGGCATCCCGCATATACTTTTCTACGGGATAGTCCCTCATATAACCGTAACCCCCCAGGACCTGAACGGCCTCGGTCGTTACCTTCATAACCATCTCAGCGGAAAGAAATTTGGACATGGAGACGGGCTGTGTTGCAGGCAGTCCCTGATCCAAAGCCCAACAGGCTCTCCAGACCAGCATGCGGGAGGCCTCGATAAGAGAGGCCATCTCGGCCAACTTAAAACTAATGGCCTGTTGGACGAAGATAGGCTTGCCGAACTGCTGTCTTTCCTTGGAGTATTGCAAGGCATATTCATAGGCAGCTCGACCAACTCCCACAGCGACTGCACTGCTATATACGGAACGGGTTTGATCAAAGGCCCTCATCATCATTTTAAACCCATCTCCTTCTTTTCCCAGCAAGTTCTCCTTTGGGACACGGGCATCTTCCAAAATGACTTCCGCATTCTGGCATGTCCTGTGTCCCATTTTGTCTTCTACTTTGCCGATGGAAAGGCCGGGCGTGTCCCCAGTAAAGAGAAAGGCGCTTTGACCTTTCGGACCCTTCTCCCTGTCCGTCATGGCAAAAAGCAAATAGAGGTGTGCCACGCCTGCATTGGTGATAAAACGTTTGGCCCCGTTAAGGATGTAATGATCTCCGTCTAACACGGCCGTTGTATCCAGTGTGGCGATGTCCGATCCATGCTCTGGTTCTGTTATGGCCAACGAGCAGAGCTTAGCCTCTTCTTTGTCGGCAAGAACCGGGAGAAATTTCTTCTTCTGTTCTTCCGTTCCGAATTCTACGATCGGTTGGGCCACCGGCAGAGTTTCTAACAAACTGACTGTCACCCCGGCGTCGCCCACGGCCAGTTCCTCAGATACGATGGCCATCGTCATATAGTCGGCCCCGATTCCGCCAAACTCTACGGGGATAAACATATCGAAAAAACCATTTTGGGCCATCTTATTCATCAATTCCCTTGGAAAAGGATGCCCAGGATCTTTGTCGATTTGCGGTGCCACAGGCCTTATCTCATTTTGAGCAAACTTCCTGGCCATATCTTGCATCTGCCTCTGTTCATCTGTGAGTTCAAAACTAATCATCCTTCTAACCCTCCTATTCTTCATTAATTTTTTCACCTGGATGCACGAGAGAGACCACCCTTGAGCTAGCTTTAATACCCCAAATCGGAGGCCACATCTGACAAACCCAGTTCATCCAATTTTTCTCGGGTAAGTCTGCCGTCTTTGACATTCCAGCCCCTTTCTTCGTAGTATTCATCCAGGAGTCTATTTGCCTTGTCTTCCGTAACTGGAGCATACTCCTTATCCCCAATTGTGATGGGCTCATTAAGCGTTCTCCATGGCGGCATATCAGCTTTCCTGTCTGCCCCTTCACGCTCATTAAAGGCCCTCTGAAGGTTCCATATCCGCTCCCCTGATTGCCGCAACTCAGCTGGACTTATATCAATGCCCGTTGCGGCCTTGTAGAGATCGGTGATGATTTGTAGATTAAAATGCTGCGTTACGGGGGTCCGGTGGCACATACCCGTGCTCGAAAGCACCGTATTGTAATCTTCCACCCACCTGGTCAGTCGAGATACATTGAACCCTTCTGGACCCTCGCAGACCTTTCCTATCCTGTCTTCGGGTACACCAATTCCAGCAGAGAAGGGCGGGAACACCTTGGGTTTTCGCGGAACAAAAGTGAGAGACGGGGATCTTTCCAGATGACCACCCCTTGGGTTGGTTAATTCCCCAAAATTCTCTGTAGAAAGTCTTCCCCTCACACCGAGGGTCACTTCCAGTCCTTTAAGCTGTCCGGCATAATGGTGAGCTTCCGGACCAAATCTCTCTGCCGCCGCCTTGACCCCGTCAGCCAGGATATCGCCAATACCTTCTCTGCGCACGATCTTCTCCGCCAGTGCGCGAGTGGTCTCACCACCCCAATCAAGTTCCATGCCGTCTGTGTCCTTCTTGGTGATGATGCCCTTTTTGTAGAGCTCGATGGCGAAGCCCACAACGCTGCCCAGACTGGTGCTGTCCAGACCGAATTTGTTCTCCAGCTCCACGCACTTGACCACTTCGTCCCAGTTTTCAACGCCCGAAAGGATATGATAGCCCACCTGCGACCCCAGTGCAGCCACCCTGTAATTCAATCCCGCATACTTCCCATCCTTTATCTCTACCACCTGTTTACACCCAACAGGGCAGCTGGGGCAGGCATAGCCCCTTTTGACCACATGCCTTCTATACTCTTCCGTGCCGAATGCCTCTGCCAGATCAGCAAACCCCTCGGCATAGTTATGTCGCTCAAATAGCCCATAACCGCCATAGGCGGGGAAGGCGACGACGAAACCCAGGTCCCTCCAGAGTTCCGTTGCCGGACTGGTCTTGATCTTTTCCAGTAGCCCTTCAACGATCTTCATAAACTCTTTTCGATCTGCCACGGTTACTGCCTTGGACCCCCTGGCAGCAATAGCCTTGAGGTTCTTAGACCCCATCACCGCGCCAATTCCTGTCCGACCGTAAAGAGAGTGTTTATTTGTCACCGAGGCGGAAAACCTGACCAAGTTTTCCCCGGCGGGACCGATACAGTTAACCCAATAATCCCCCATTTCCGCCCACAGCGTATCCGTGGTCTCAAAGACATCTTTTCCCCAAAGATGACTGGCATCCAAGAACTGCACCTCGTCATCATCAATCTTCAAACAGACAGGTCGTTTGGCTTTACCGCTGATAACCACATGGTCGTAACCTGCAAACTTCAGCATGAGGGCTATGGAATCCCCCGAGTTGGCTGAACCAAAGAGATAGGTCAAAGGTGACTTGTAATTGGCATTTGAGCGACTGCAAGCTGGGGCCACGGTGCCTCCCAGGGGTCCAGTGCCCAGAATAATGTGGTTTTCCGGTGAAAGGGGTTCTGTTCCAGGTTTGATCAAATCATAGGCCAGTCTGGTGTTAATGCCCAGGTTGCCTATATAGTTTCTCATCAGTTCTTCACTGAGTTGTTCTTTTCTCACTTTCTTTGAACTCAAATCCACATAGAGAATATGGCCAGCATATCCGTGTACACCCATCTTAAGCCACCTCCCTTCCTTCCTTAAACCAGGTTAACGCCTCATAAGGGCAATGCCTTGCACAGATCCCGCATGCATCACATTTATCCGTAAAAGAGATAAAGAAATCGGTTGCTCCTTTGGCAAAGCGGTCCACCCTAATGGCAGCCCTTGAAATACTGAACGCCTTTTCGAAACGATCTGAACACCGCAGCTGGCACATTAAACAGCCGTTGCATTTTTCGTCGTCGGCCACAATACGCCTTTCTTGCACAGATTTATAAGCCAGACCCATAGGTCACCTCCTTGAATAAGAAAAACATTTTTACGCCCAAAAAATTCGTTTCTGATATCACTCACCCAGTTTCGCCAAAGCATCCACGGACAAATTCATCATGTACTCCTCGTCCTCTTTATCCAGCCGCGACCATTCCCAGGTGGCATCCCCATGGGGGGGGTGGAGGACAAAGTAAAATTCCCTCTTGTAGAGTTCTTCCCCTATCTCTTGCCTGGCCAGCTTTCTCATTAATGCAAACTCAGCAACCCTTCTGGCATTGATGACGCTAAGGGCTTTGGCCATCGCATCATCCTTAACAACGACTTCCTTTGACCCCGGGGGACCACCATTGGCAAAAGTCCCATGTGGCCATGACACGGGGAGGCCCTCCACCCACCTGTTGCAAGTGTTCATGATATTCAGGCAGGATTCCTGTCCCCCCTCCAAGTCATAGGAAACGGCTATATTGGCAGAGGGTTTTAGGTTATTCCAGCCAGCCCAAATCCCTCTGACAAGGCGTTCGGCAATGAGCCTGAATGTGATGCTGGGAGCCAGCGCACAAACCGACGATCCATAAATGACCCCGTCAGCCTCCGCATACTTGGGGAGAATGTCCTGGGCGCAGTCGTCGTGTTTTATGACACAACCGTAGGTCTCTGGACCGGGATACTCACTCCCCTTCCAGCGCTTGCCACCATGGGGCATATCCGTATAATGATCACAGTTGAGGCAAGGCCTGACTTTCCTGTCGGTTAAATCGATAAATTCTGTCTCAAACCCGGCGATGGGCTCTATTTTACGGCTAAATTCTCCAATTGCCTTCAAAGAATTCGCAACCAACCAGTTTGTGTCAGCGCCCCTCTGGTCATCACAGCCCAGCCCCAAAATCTTGCAGGTGACACCTTGGCCTTCAACCTTCTGCGGCCGCGTTATTATCGTTTGGTCCAGCTCTTTTAGTTTTTGAGGGTTGAGACTATACATGAATTGCTGATCTTCTTTGCTCAATTCTGTCCATGCCCAGCTCTCATTGCCGAACGGCAGACTGTATCTTTGGATAAATTCCCTTTCGTGCAACTTGTCCAACCGCCGCTTCGCCAGCTTTTGCATCACGGCAACTTCAGCCACCCGCCGAGCCATCTGTATTGCCGACCACTGCGAGTATCTGTCCTTCTTAACACCAATCACAGTGCCGTCATCGTCACCAGGAAGGGGACCATAGGGAACGCCGCTTGTACCGGAACACCCGCACAGGATATGGACGGGAATCATACCTACGGATCGAATGCATATCTCCATGGACTCGAGTGTGCGATCCTGCCCACCCATTGGCATGGTGGCGACAGCGGCGCACCCGGCCGGTTTGTCGGTGAAGAGGCCCTCCTTTACCCCAGCCCTAAGGCGTTCGAAAAGCCTGATAAACTTGCTGGTGAAAGCGCCCGTGAAGACCGGGGAGCCAAAGACAAACCCATCCGCCTGCGCCATCTTGGGCATGAGTTCACGGGTTACATAGTCATCTTCCAGATTCACATAATAACCATCCACTTGATCGCAAGCGGCACGGCTTGATATTTTCTTGCCCTTACCCCTGAGTTCAATAAACTCCGTTTCGATATCCGCAATCTCGCTTATCCTTCTTCCGAATTTCTCTATTGCCTTGAGGGCGAACAATGTCAACCAGGCCGTGTTCCTGGCCTTACGGTGATTACAGCTTATGCCCATAATCTTGACCTTAACCTTTTTCATCTGTGTCCTCTCCCAGAAAACTTCAGTTAATTCAGAATATTACAGACTTTCGCCTATACTGCATCGATAAGTTTCTCCACCTCTTCCCCGTTCGGTTATGGTCCAAATCTGTCGCCCTTAACAGGGTGACCCGATCATGCGTCCCCCCTTTTCCCCATGCCCTAAACGCGGTGACCCTGCCTTGATCGGCCGATGGGATCCTCCACTCTCTTTATTTTTGATCACACGTATGTTCTGAACGGTCGCATGTTCAAAACTATAAGGAAAAATAACCATCAGACACTTCTTCTTGTCAAGGGCTTTTCCAATTTCTTAATGGGGTTTCTTTGAGAGAGCTCCCAATGGGTTAAATAACACGCCTGCTCTATCTCACATAGCTTTTTTGCGGTTTCAGGTTTTTGGCAATATGCCTCACCATTTGACCGTAAATTCCCTGGAAAATCTCTTTAGACAGCACATAATCGGGATATAATTTATAAAAAGAGGTTACCAGTTCATGTGCTGCGGTCTCAACATCTTTCGTCCTCAGGTACGCCTCTTCCATTAGAGAACGGTTTTGCTTGGCCATTCGAATGGTCTTTTGAATGAAATCGCCGGCCTCCTCTCCCATAATATATCCATAATGATCTGCGCAGAGGTATTCCACGTCCAAATTTTTGAGCTTTTCCAGGCTTTCCTGGAACAGGGTAAAATTGGAGTTCCCCGGGGTGACGATTGTATCTCGGTATGGGATGCCGCCACCATCTGACGGAAAAAGTGCTTTAATCTGTGGCACATAAGCTGAGATGGAACAAGAAGAGTGGCCTGGTGTCTCGAAGATCTGGACTTCCATGTCATCAATCCCTATCAGATCTCCTTCAGAAACAGTTGCACCGTCCACATCTTCTCTCCATTCCAAATCAAGCCCAGAGCATTCCTCCACTCTACCCATCCGTTCCGTAACCATGCCACTGAACGCATTGATTGTGTTAATCGCCTTAGGCATAGACAGAATCTCCCAAGCCCGCGAGGACCCATAGATTTGGAGCTCTGGATGGCGACGTTTTAGAAATGGCAGGATGCCCACATGATCGAAGTGTGCATGGAGTATCAGAAATTTTCTGATTCGGTCCTCTTTGATACCAAACGCTCTGATTTGTTGTAGAACATGAGGGAGAATGTAGCTTATTCCCCCGCTGATGATCATCGACTCATCTTGGCTCTCCAGCAAATAGACCCCGGACTCCTCGCAGCCCAAATACCACAAATGATCTGTGATCTTTCCAGGTTTTCGAATTCTCATGTCTTTCCCTTCGCTGGGATTTCCCTACAAAAACTTCACGAGACTGTGAATACGTGATTGCGGAAAAGAATCAGGTGAGGATCATTAGACTAATGCTAAGGGATAGGTTAAAAGGGCTGAAACCCCTGTTGGCCCCATTCCTAAAATTCAAAGCTCTTATCACGTTTCATTCGTTGTCCCGCCTCGCACAGCCTCCTCAAAGTCTCTGAAGAACTCGTCCTTCTCTTTCCAGTCTGGGCCGAACCGCTTGTCGAAATATGCACCGAGCCGGTCGAAAAATTTTATCCAGATGGGTTTTCCCCCTCCCAAAACAACATCCTCAAGAAACTCCTGAAGATCAGAGAGCTTTTCCTTTGGCAGAAAGGTTACTGCGCCAAGTTTGATCGATTTCTTTAACGCCTCAGGCGTCACTGCATGGGCCGTGAGCATAACGGTGGGTATCCCTTTATCTACAGACCTCTTCAGAAGTTCAAAGCCATTAACACCCATGATATCCAGTATGGCAATATCGATCGTATAACCCCTGAGATATTCCACACCCTCTTCGTAGCTCTTTGCCTTATACACGAGGCACATATCCAGTATTTCTGCCACCGTCTCGAGAACGTCGGGTTCATCGTCTACGACCAAAACAATCTTATCCTGTAACGAGCTTTTTTCAGACATGAATTTTCTCTCTCCATTAATCCACTCAGAACTGGGACATTCTTGGTGCACTCTTTATAGGGGAATATTCCCGTGTTTCTTCCACACCCCAGGTTTTTGCTCCTTGTTTTCCAACATGAGAAGTGCCCTGATAATCACGCTTCGGGTGTCTTCAGGGTTGATGACCCCGTCAACATACTGTTTGGAGGCTGCAAAGTAGGGAGAGCAGAACTTTTCTTCATATTCACTGATTTTCTCTCTTCTTACGGCGTCCGGATCTTCAGCCTCTGCCAGCTCCTTCTTGTATAGGATGTTGACGGCGGGTTCGGCTCCCATCATGGCAAACTCGGCCGTGGGGAGCGCGAAGAACTGATCCGCACCCGTCTCGTGGCAACACATGGCAGGAATGGCACCTCCGTAGCTCTTTCTTACAACCAGGCTCACCTTGGGCACGGTCGATTCCGAATAGGCATAGAGCATCTTGGCACCGTGCCGGATGATTCCCCTGCGTTCCTGATCCGTGCCGGGCAGATAGCCGGGGACATCGGCGAGTGTGACTAGAGGTATATTGAAAGAGTCGCAGAATCGAATAAAACGGGCCGCTTTATCCGCTGCATCAATGTCGATGGTCCCCGCCAAGACCCGGGGCTGGTTGGCCACGATTCCCACTGCTCTGCCCGCCATGCGGGCGAAACAGATAATCATATTCATGGCGAACCGGGGCTGCACCTCTAAGTATTCGCCATGGTCCACAATCTCCCTGATAATCTCGTGCATGTTGTAGGCCTTGTTGGGAGGGACAGGGACGATCTCCCGGATTCGCGGCACTTTTCGATTCATGTCATCGCCTGTCTCAACGATGGCGGGCTTCTCCCGGTTGTTTTGCGGGAGATAGGAGAGCAGCCTTTTTATCAGGGAGAGACACTCCCGCTCGTTTTCGGCCGTGAAATGGACCACTCCCGATTTTTTTGAGTGTATCTTGAAACCGCCAAGATCCTCAAATGAGACCTCCTCACCCGTCACGTCCTTGATCACGCCAGGACCCGTGATAAACATGTGGCTTGTCTTTTCGACCTGGATGATGAAATCGGTCAGTGCGGGGGAGTATACGCTGCCCCCGGTGCATGCCCCCATGATGGCGGAGATCTGGGGAACAACCCCGGAACACTGGGTGTTTTCCCAGAACATCCTTCCATAACCGGCCTCGTTTTCGATGCCGTCCTGAAGCCTCCCTCCTCCTGACTCGTAGAGCCCGATCACAGGGGCACCTGTTCCACGGGCCATCCTCAGAATATAATTGATCTTTTCACCGTGAGCGCGCCCGCACGAACCCCCGAAGACCGTCACGTCCTGGGAAAAGACAAAGACCTGCCTGCCTTCAATGGTTCCATGCCCGGTAATCACGCCGTCTCCCAGCACCTTTTTCTTTTGCATGTCAAAGTCAAAGGTTTGAGTTTCAGCAAACATGTTGACCTCGACAAAGCTCTCCGGATCCAGAAGGGCGTTCAACCTCTCCCTCGCGCTCATCTTGCCTTTTTCCCGTTCCTTTTGCTGTTTCTCAAGACCCCCACTGATTCGGGCCTTTTCCTCCATGTCCTTGAGGGTCTCCAAAAGGGTGTCCCATGTCTTTTTACGGGTCATAATAGCTCACTCACCACGCTCTCGGGCTTATATATTCCAATTCATTGGGCGGAAGAGATAATCGGTTATATCATCGCGTAACCGCCGTTCACGCCGATCACCTGACCCGTGATCCAGCCGGAAAGTTCAGAGCAGAGGAGTGTGACCATGGGGGCCACATCTTCAGGCACTCCCAGTCTTCCCGTAGGGTAATTTTTCACGATCTTGTCCCGGTACTTATCAATGTGCCCTGAAGGGTAGTGGGATGTATCCACAATCCCTACGGCAACACAATTCAGGGTGATGTTATAGCGACCCACCTCCCTTGCCACGGACTTGACCAGGGCCGGTTGACCAGCTCGGGGGGCCGCTATCATAGACAGGCCGGACTCTCCGATCCTGCTCGATTCGCCGAT
>Ga0209536_100014539_pt1 | contig 11296 bp, 10 predicted proteins | sample DeeMarSeWOR28_12_FD_187461 | JGI IMG/M metagenome (GOLD analysis project Ga0209536, IMG submission 187461) | Marine sediment microbial communities from White Oak River estuary, North Carolina - WOR-2-8_12 (SPAdes) (version 2) | ecosystem: Environmental > Aquatic > Marine > Intertidal zone >... | reverse complement strand
GCGCGCCGCGGCGCTGCACTACCTAGTTACTAGCCACTCGCCACTAGCAACTGCCTCAACTGGAGCGGGTGATGGGAATCGAACCCACATCATCAGCTTGGAAGGCTGAGGTTCTACCATTGAACTACACCCGCTTTGGTCAGTAACGAGTACCTAGGAACAAGTTACTAGCCACTTTGCAGCCGCGCGTGTTGTCACGGCATCCCTTGGGCTCGAAACCCTAAAACCCTGCAACCGCTCCCGTAAACACTTTGGTGGAGGGGGGTGGATTCGAACCACCGAAGGCTGAGCCAGCAGATTTACAGTCTGCCCCCTTTGGCCGCTCGGGAACCCCTCCGAAAATGCAAGCCCGCTATTGTCGACCACGCGCTAAGTCGTGTCAACCCAGGCCAACAACAAAATATTAAGTAAACCAGTAACCTAAGTGGACCCCACAGACCGGCTGGCGAGCCATTTGATTTGGCAAGTGGAGCTGGCGAGAGGATTCGAACCCCCGACCGGCTGATTACAAATCAGCTGCTCTACCAACTGAGCTACGCCAGCCAAATACCCCGTCCATAGCAGCGCCTCCGGGGCGAAAAAGAGCGCGAATTCTAGATGAACTCACCACCGCCTGGCAATTTCCTTATACGCGGCGAATGCGATCGTCACTGGCCACACGGGTGCTGCAGCCAGTTCACCTCCGGAAAGTCGGCGGCCAGGAGCCCGAGCGCCCGCTCCACCGTCGCCACGTCGGTCTCGGCGGCACCCAGATCCAGCCAATACTCGCGCTGCGGTAGCGGTACCGGCTCGACCTGCGGCTCCAGACCGCGCTCGCGCAGATCCTGAACGCGCCGTGCCGCCGTCTCGGGGCGAGAAAACACGCCCAGGGAAACTGCATTCTTCATTTCCCCCGTCGCGACCAGGAAATAGTCCTTAATACCTTTGGCCTTGAGCTCATCGATAGCGTCGCGCGCAGCGCCGCGGCTGGAAAATGGCGGTAATAGCACCCAGTGTCCTTCCAGGTCAGGCAACCCCACGGTTTGAACCCCCGCCGTGATCCCTTGCTTTGACAGCAGTTCAACAGCAGTGCGGCCCTGGGCCCGCTTGGCAAAGGGCCCCAGCCCCCAGCACAGCCTTTGCGGCTCAACCGCTACCGGCTCAGGTTGAGCGTGATCGGGCTCGGGAATGGCCTCGACTTCCCCTGGCTCCGGACCGGGTTCTTTGAGCAGGACCAGAGTCTCGGCATCAGCGGGGGCCGACTGAACCACCGGCTCAGGTGGCGCAGATCGGAACGACCACGCCAACACAGCCAGATTGGCCAGCAACAGTCCATACACCATCCACTTCATGGCACGCCCTCTGTTAGGCCCTGCTCCTGCGCCCAGAGCGCCAAGCCGTCGAGTACGACGTTGGGCTCGAGGCGGTACGCAACGCTCAGCCAGCTTGCCACGAGTTGCGCCGAACCACCCGAGAGGACGCACCATACTGCTCCGCCGACCTCGTCGCTCAGCGCGGCCACGGCAGACTCGATGGCGCCCGAGATGGCGAGAAGCGTACCGCGGCTGACACAGTCGTCGGTGCTCGCGCCGGCACGGGGCAGTGCCGGCGTCGCTGCGCCTGCCACCATGGCCAGCGACGTCTCTCGGGCCAGCGCCGCGATCATGGCATCGCGCCCCGGCAGGATGAAGCCGCCCAAGTGTCGGCCGTCACCATGCAGCCAATCGACGGTCACGGCGGTCCCACAGTCCACAACGCATGCGTGGTGTGAACCGCACAGCCGGCGCGCGGCGATTAACGCTAACCAGCGGTCGCTGCCCAGCCGTTCCGGCTCGTCGTAGCCGTTGACGACACCTAGCGCCGTGGGGCTCGCACGGACGAATTGCGGCGTGAGGTCCCAATTCCGCTCGCACCACCGACGGAGTGCCTGGCACATCTCCGTCCCGGCAACGCAGGACACGGCAACCCGCTGCGGCACTGGCAATGCGCCCCACTGTTCAGTCAACAGACCCATGAAGTTAGTGCAGCCGCGGTGGGTCGCCACGCCCTCCACGTCGAGCACTCCTGCCTTTGGAGTAGCCCAGCGCAGGCGCGTGTTGCCCACATCAACGAGTCGAATCACCGCACCGCCGGCCGGACGCGCCATGCGTCGCCGCTATCCGCGCGTGGCTGGTCGTACACTGACTTCGCCCCCGACAAACTGGCGTACGCCACCGCTGACTTGCAGCAACAGTGCGCCGGATTCATCCACACCCAGCGCGGTGCCCGCTATTGCCTCGTCGCCCTGCCAGACCGTGATTGCCCGACCATGCAGGGCATCCCAGCGCGGCCATGCCATCAACGCTGAGGCAAGGCCTTCTGACTCGAAGGAGATCAGGCGCTCGACCAGTCGGCTCAACACCGCGCCAGCCACAACCGCGCGAGCCGGCATCGAGCCACCGATCTGGTGCAAATCGACCCAGGGCTGGTCAATGTCCGCCGCGGCAGCGGAGTCGAGGCGTACATTCAGCCCGACACCGATCACCACGTGGCACGGACCGCTGGCTTCGCCTGAGAGCTCAAGCAATACGCCGGCCAGCTTGCGCTCAGCCCAGACGATATCGTTCGGCCACTTGAGACCGAGTCCGTCGATTCCCAACTTCGACAAGGCCTCCACGACCGCCAGCCCAGCCACCAGGCTGAGGCCGCCCACAGCACTGGCACCGTTCGCGAACCGCCACAGCACCGACATATATATGTTGCCGCCCAGCGGTGAACTCCAGCGACGGCCGCGCCTACCGCGACCGCCGCTTTGGTACTCGGCGAAGCAAACCTGACCGCTTGGGGCGCCATGCTGCGCCTGACCCATCATCCAACGATTGGTCGAATCCACTTCGAAGAGCACGTCCAGACACGGCACGCGATCACGCACACGCGCGGCCAGCTGTGCTTCAATGGCCTGCGGCTGCAGTAACTCGAACGGTCGCACCAGGCGATAGCCACGGCCGCGCACTGCGCTCACCTCCAGGCCATAGCGTTCCCGCAACTGGCGCAGGCGCTTCCAGACTGCCGCCCGACTCACCCCAAATGCAGCCCCCAATTCTGCCCCGGAATGGAAGCGACCGTCAGCGAGAATTTGCAGCCACTGGGAAGGCGTAGACATCAGCGCACTGGCTGGACCGCTACCAGCCACAGGCAGCTGGCCGATGCTACCCCGCGGCGCAACGCCAGTTGAGGCAGCTTGCGCCGCTGTGATATGAGAGCGTACATGGGCTGCAACGAAGTCTATCACAGTGCCCACGGGCCGCATTTGCGCGTCGGGACGCTCGGCGGGCCATTGCGAGAACACCGTTGAGCGAGCCGATCACGTTGCCACCGCCGCGCCGCTACTTGCCGGCTGCGTCCGGACGCTACCAAGTGCGACCAGGGCTGTCACGGTTGCATTCAACCAACACTGGCAGCGCCGTCGAGCACTGTCTGTTTCAGCTCGACGGCCAGTTCGCGCGCTACCGCGCCGGGAAGCTCACGGCGCGGGCCGACTCGCTGACCAAGTACGTGAGCCCCAGCGCGCTGCCGGCGGCCAGCGCTTTGCCGGTCGCGGCCTACCTGAGCCGGCTGCTTGCCGACGAGCATCCCGAGTATTTCGCGCTAGATAGGCGAGGCGGCGCTGGCTACACATTGACCTGCCACCTCAGCGCAGAACGGCTGCATCTTGGTTCAGATTTCGCGCTGCGTGCGGTCGACGCCCCCGAAGGGGTCTTTCCAGCCTACACCTGCGCCTGGGACGCCCTCGCTTGCCAAGTCCAAGAGGATTTGTGCCTGGTTGAGGTGACCGCCACGGGGGACAATAACGTCCACGCCCTGCATGTATGCCTGCCCAACCACTGGGCGCCCGCCCACATGCTCGGCCAGGACTTCTCTCGGGTCCATGCGGCCGTCCCGCACATGGACCGAATCAACACTCATGCGAGTCGTTTATTGTCGTTACCTCAAGATGGCAGTGCCTTTGTGCGCTTCGCGTGGGGCGTGGCGACCGATGAGCGGCTCAATCATCATCCCGACCCGCCGGCAGATGCCATCGCGACTGACTGGCGGGGACGCTGCTTCAACAGATCCAATCCGCGCCTGTTCGTGCGTACCGAACGCCAGACGCTCAGCGCGATACCGGTCACCAGGCTGATTCTATTTACAATCCGAACTTACCTCGATGACGTGGCAACGTATACGCCCGAGGAGCGCTGGTCGCTGGCCGATGCAATCGAATCGATGTCTGAGGCTGCCGCCGCGTACAAAGGCCTCAGCGGCGATCGCCAAACCATCGTCGACTGGCTCCGCCATGGATAGGTGGCGGTTCACTCGACGCCGAAAAAACGCTTGGCATTGGTCAACCGTATTCGCTCTTCCAGGTCAGACGGCAAAGTCGATAGCCAGCTACGGTGGAAGCCAATCAGCTCATCGAGGTGAAACCATCCCTCATCGGCCTCGTACCAGCGATAGGCCTGGTGGGCATTCCACACAGGGTCTGATCCGACCATGAAGCGGTCGGGGTAACGTTGCAGCACGGCCAACCATCCGGCACGCAGCGCCCCACTGTCCTCGACCAGCGTTCCATAGTGCCACGGATCGCGCGCCGAGAACTCGACCCACACGTTCGGGCAGTTCTCGATCACGCCTTGCACGTGATCGGCCTCGAGGTAGCCCCCGGCATGTGCCCACAAGAATCGCACATCGGGGTGTGCCTGACAGATGCGGGCGAAGTAGCGTCCATCCGATGCGTCAGTGTGCAGCAGTAGCGGTACGTCGAACTCCGCCGCCAGCCGAAACAAACCGCGTACGACTTCATTTTCAGCTGTCGGTCCATTGCCAGCGATTAGATGCACTTCGCCGATTCCCCTGTATTGGCCGCTGCGCAGACCTTCTCGCGCCCGCTGCACCACCCGTGGATCACGGTACCAGTCATAGCGGCTAAGATGCTCGATGTAGGGGCTAAAAATCGGAATCACCCAGTCTCCGCCGGCGGCAGCGAGCTCCAGTGCTGTGGCAGACGGCTCGCCGGCTACGACTGCCAACACGACGTTGTTGTCGCGCAGCCGCGCAATGGCCTCGTCAGCACTAATCACTTCCTTCTGGTCCCATTTGAAATGCAAATGAATATCCGCGAGCGGTGGCGCGGGCTGTTTGTCGCCCGGCTGGGCGCAGCCGGCAACAACCGCGGCTAGCGAGACGCCCACTATCACTCGCGCTGTTCGTTTCATATAAGACACCCTCTCTGTCTCCACAAAATGAGCTCAGGTTGTAGACGCTAAGACCTGGCGCCGCTATAAGTAAACGAGCATTCGCATCTCAGCATCCAGGGAGAGCGCGGTGGCCAAACCGCCCAAGCTGCGCACTACATCATCAGAGCTCAGCGACTCGAGATTGTTCCCGAACGAACCGCTGTGGAAACGGGCGCCGACGCGCGACGGCGATGGCCGGCCGCTCACCGATTTCATGATGATTATCCCCAAGCTGCGTCAACACCCCGAGCCCTCCTTAAGACAGCGCATCGCGAGAATCCAGGCAGTACTGACCCACTACGGCGAGCATGTCGTATTTGCCGATCTGAACCTCCACCTCAATGTGCTGTGGGTCAGCGTAACGCCCTCGCCCGGAATTTGTCTTGAGATCGCAGCGATGATCAAGGGCCAGGTGCCCGAAGCCCTCCTGGTCGGGCAGAATCTGCCCGAGCCCAATGAGAGTGCTCGCGGGCGCTTCTGGAGCCGCTTCTTCTAGTTGTACCCACGGCCACCGCTACGGCGCGGCTTGGCGTGGAGCTAAACTGCAAGCAGCGTTTGGTCGATTGAGCTTCTGAGCATTGGATTACGACATTAAGAGGGGGGATATATATGGACATGACCGCATTGGTGATCCTCGGCTTGATCGCGGCGCTAGTGTTTTGGGTCGTTGCGATGTACAACCGGCTGGTGAGTCTGCGCAACCAAGTCAAGAACGCCTGGCGCCAGATCGATGTGCAACTCAAACGTCGCCATGACCTGATCCCAAACCTGGTAGAAACCGTCAAGGACTACATGTCCTACGAGAAGGAAACCCTGACCCAGGTCATCGAAGCACGCAACAAGGCGGTGGCAACCGAAGGTAGTGGTCCGGAGGCGGCAATCGGTGCTGAGACCTTGCTCAGCGGGGCCTTGGGCAGACTGTTTGCCTTGATGGAGAATTACCCCGACCTCAAAGCAAACCAGAATGTCAGCAACCTGATGGAAGAACTCAGCAGCACGGAAAACAAGATCGCTTTCTCGCGCCAGTTCTATAACGACAGCGTGATGAGCCTGAACAATGCCGTGGAGAGCTTTCCGTCGAATATCGTCGCCAACGTGTTCGGTTTCCGCCACGGCACCTATTTCGAAGTACCCGAGGCCGAGACCGCCGTTCCCAAGGTCGACCTGCGCTGAGCTGACGTTCAACCGTGTCGCCATCGCCCTCTGTCAGTTGTCCAGAGTGCGGGACCCACAATCCGCCTCGCGCGCGCAGCTGCCGCCAATGCGGGGCGTGGCTGCGCGCCGGCCAACGCCAACCCAGGCGCGTGGCGCGCAAGCTGCTGCGCCGCACCGACTTCCTCGAAGCGGCACGCATCAATCGGCGCAACACTTGGCGCCTCATCCTGATTCTCATAGCCGTGGGCGCAACGCTCGGCTATCTCGTCGGTTGGCAAATCCACGCCTACAGCTATCTCAGCGAAGAACCGGGCGCCACGGTGTGGTTTGTCAGTTCCTGGGGCGCAACCGGCGCATTGATCATGCTTGCATTGAGCGGAATCTGGACCACGGTCGCGCTGACCAAAGGTGACCGTATCGTGATGCATATGACACACGCCCAAGCGGTGTCCCCCGATGAGGAGCGCCAGCTCCACAACGTGATCGAGGAGATGGCTATCGCGGCCGGATTACCCAAGCCAAAGGTCTATGTCATCGAGACGCCAGCCCTCAACGCGTTCGCCACCGGCATGTCACCGCGCAACGCCTCGGTCGCAGTCACCCGGGGTTTGCTCGACACACTCTCGCGCGACGAGCTACAGGGCGTGATCGGTCATGAGATGGGGCATATCGTCAACTGGGACATTCGCTATGCCACCGCGGTTAGCGTCATGGTAGGGCTGATACTGCTGGTGAGCGACGGCGTGCTGCGCTCGTTCTATTTTGCTGGGCACTCTGGCCGGCGTAACAGTAGTGGTCGCGACGGCGCGGGCATCATTGCCGTGATCGCACTCGTGTTTGCCATCCTCGCGCCGCTCGTTGCCAGGCTGGTACAGATGGCCATTTCGCGCCAGCGAGAATTTCTTGCCGACGCCACCAGCGTCCGGCTGACCCGCGATCCCCACGGTCTCATCTCCGCCCTGGAAAAATTGGCCCGCTCGGCCGTTCCGTTCAAAGGTGCCAACCGGGCGACACAACACCTGTTCATCGTCAATCCGCTGCGTAACTTCTCGGAGAACGCGAGTGCACTGCTGGCTACCCATCCACCGCTGGAGCGGCGGATCGAGCGGTTGCACAACCTGGGAGAATAGCGCGCTGGCCCTGGCACACTGACTCAGTCAGCGATACGCACGGCCAGCACATCACATGGAGTCCCGTGCAAGAGCGCATTGGCGGTCGAACCGAGCAACAGGGCGACACCGTGGCGACCATGTGTGCCAAGGACGACCAAGTCCACGCCCTGTTCCTCCACCAGGCGAAATATCTCGCCCTTAACGGACCCAACGGCCGCGTATTGCTCCACCTCGGTCGGCGCAAGCGCTCCGGCGAGTTTGGTCAGATACTGCTGCGCGCGCTCGATCAAACTGTCCTGCACGTCCACCGGAATTACCGGCATCATGTCGTAGCCAGGATCGGCGACCACCGGTTCAACGACATGCACCAGGCTGAGTCGCGCCTGGAAATGCTGCGCCATGTCGTGCGCGCGAGCCGCGACCTGCTCTGACTCTGGAGACAAATCCACCGCCGCCAGGATGTGTTGGTAGTCGTTCATGGCCGATCTCCTCCGCTAGCCGATGCTCTAAGCCTAGTCGGGAGTGAGTCGGCGCGGCAATAGTTCACAGCAAGCTGTCGTTCCTTGCGCTAAAGTTGAGCAACCTCCCCGGCCGACAGAACTACCCTGGTCGGGGCGTGGGAACAAACCATGGTGTGCCGCACTACGCACGCCGTCTCAAGCGCTGGCCCCGGCAAGTCACGTTGCGGCACTTGGCAGCGACCGTCACGTTTCGCTGACCGGGCGATTCCGACTCAGGCATCTGGTATTCTGACGACCGATGTGGAGGGGGTGCACGGATGCTCAGAGCAGACCACAGCGAGGGGCACGGCACGACCACAATGAGCATGTATGAGTCCTTCTATGGGCTACAGGCGACTCCCTTTCGCCTGACGCCCGATCCCGGCTTCTTCTTCGCCAGCGGCATGCACCAGAGCGCTCAGGCTCATTTGCGCTACGCCTTGAACCAGGGGGAAGGATTCGTCGTGGTCAGCGGCAGCCCCGGCACGGGCAAAACTGTACTCATGCTAAGCCTGCTCGGCGAGATGGACCCCGAGCGGGTCATCACTGCGAAGATCGTTTCGACCAATATCGACGCCGACGAAATGCTGGAACTGGTTGCGCATTCGTTCGGTGTGACGACTCAGGGCGGACCAAGAGGCGCCTTGCTCAAGAGACTTGAAGAGTTCTTCCTTGGGCAGGCGAAGCTGGGCAAGAGGATTATCCTCTTCATCGACGAAGCGCATCACTTGTCGGCCGGCTCGATTTCGGAAGTGGCGAAGTTGGCCAACTTCCAACTCGACTCACTGCCGATATTTCAGTGCTTCCTGCTCGGCCAGGAACGTCTGCTCGATAGGCTGGCCGAGCCGCGACTGCGCCATGTTCGGCAGCAAGTGGTTGCATCCCTTGCGTTGACGCCACTGCCGCCGAAGGAGACCAAGGCGTATATCGAATACCGGCTGTCCTGCGCCGGGTGGCGAGGTGATCCGCTGTTCACGCCTGAAGCGTATGAAGTGATACATCGCTTCACCGGCGGCAATCCGCGCCAAATCAATGTGTTCTGCAACCGCCTGCTGCTACGCAGTTACCTCGAAGACATCCATCGCATCGACCAGCGCGTGGTGGCGCAGGCCGCAGAGGAGGTGCTGCAGGAGACAATAATTGCGCATGCACCCGTGGAGGCATCGGAACTCAGCGAGTTGGCAGCGGAGAGAACCGAAGCCGAGGCGCTAGCCTCAGCACGGACGAACGCTCGGCCGGTGAGACTGAGCGTCATTAGGACCAACGATCGCGGCACGCCGCGCAAGACGGGGCCGACGCACGTTTTGGAACAAAGCCTACCGACGCAAACAGACTCACCAAACACGGACACCGCCCATGCGGCATCGCCGCCCGCGTCGGCTGGTGCCAAGAACGACACAGAGGATTCACTGGCTACAGACCGGGGATCTGTACCGGCGCAAACCACGAGCCGGGCTTGGCGCGTTGCTGCCGTCGCGGCGGTAACGGTGATAGCGTTGATCACAGCACTCTACGTTTACATTCCTGCCCCTGGACGCAGCAACGGCAACGCAATTGCAGGGCAGGAACAGGCGCCCACTACCGGCTCAAAAGTCAGCCACAACGACCCGGGGCGGCCGGCAAGGGATCCGAGCCAAACAACAACGCCGCAGGCCAATGATCAGCCAGCGATGCCGCCAGCCGCAGGCGCAGCACCGTCATCGACCAAGTCTGTGGCGGGTGCCCGACAGCCCACACTCCTGCCGGCCCAGCCTTCAGCCGATAGCGCGGCAACCGCCGCGGCCTCGGTGCCCGTTTACGGACACCATGAGGCGCGCAAGGAAGAGCCGAAAGCCGAACTAGCGGGGGCCGACGAACCGAGTACGACGACGGCAGCACGGTCGGCCAGCGGTGCTTCAGCGACGGACGCCGCCGCTGCGAGTATATCGGCCTCCCAAGCAAGTACGTCTCCTGCGCAGGGCACTTCGACCGGCACAACCGTCGAAAGCTACCTAAGCGGGACTGAACTAGGTCGCGTTCTGCAGGACTACTCTTCCGCCTACGAGGCAGGTGATCTGAACCGGCTGCGTAGTCTGTTCGCCGGCGGCATGCGCAGCAACGGCAAGACGGGCCGCGACCGCATTGCAGAGGACTACGAGAAGCTGTTCGCGATCACCGACTCGCGGAACATGTCGATTGGTAGTATGTCGTGGAGGGCAGAGCAAGGAGCGATGCACGGTCAGGGCAGCTTCAGGTTGTCGGTAAGAGAGAAAACCTCAAGCCGAGCCGCACGCTATGAGGGACACATCGCGTTCGCCGTCCAAAAGACCGAGCGCGGTCCGATCATCACCCGGCTAAATTTCAGCTACGACGAATAGGCATCCCACCCCTGCGGTCGCACCCTCTCTGTGCTCCCTTTGGGGCCGCCGTCGCGGAGTTGATACGCGACAGGGTGCTCTGCGGTTCTCAAAGCGCCACGGAACAATCTCGAACATCGCACGAAGCGGATTGGCCTGATACGCGAGCCACATAGGCGTGGCAAGCAAAATCGCTTTCGACGATCTTGTCGCATTTCCCATGCCCAAAGAAAAACCCCTGCAGCCGGATCCGACTACAGGGGTTCATGTTTAGAGCCTGGCAGTGACCTACTTTCGCATGGGGAGGCCCCACACTATCATCGGCGATGAAGCGTTTCACTTCCGAGTTCGGGATGGGATCGGGTGGTTCCACTTCTCCATTGCCGCCAGGCAAACTGGCTGGAAAAAGGGGACAGATTTATTTTCTCTCCACCCGAATCGGGTCCGAGGTTGTTGAGAGGAAAATAAATCTGTCCCCTATTTTCCGAATTCGGAAAGCTGGAGAGCGCTTGGCGTTACTGTTAGCAACTCAACCTAGGTCCTAGGACCAAAATCCTAGTACCTGGTTCTTAGCACCCAAAGCATTTGGGTGTTATATGGTCAAGCCGCACGGGCAATTAGTACTGGTTAGCTTCATACATTACTGCACTTCCACACCCAGCCTATCAACGTCCTAGTCTTGAACGGCCCTTTAGGGGACTCGAAGTCCCAGGGAGACCTCATCTTGAGGGAGGCTTCCCGCTTAGATGCTTTCAGCGGTTATCCCGTCCGTACATAGCTACCCGGCTGTGCCATTGGCATGACAACCGGAACACCAGAGGTACGTCCACTCCGGTCCTCTCGTACTAGGAGCAGATCCTCTCAAGTCTCCAACGCCCACGGCAGATAGGGACCGAACTGTCTCACGACGTTCTAAACCCAGCTCGCGTACCACTTTAAATGGCGAACAGCCATACCCT
>Ga0209536_100014537_pt1 | contig 11297 bp, 6 predicted proteins | sample DeeMarSeWOR28_12_FD_187461 | JGI IMG/M metagenome (GOLD analysis project Ga0209536, IMG submission 187461) | Marine sediment microbial communities from White Oak River estuary, North Carolina - WOR-2-8_12 (SPAdes) (version 2) | ecosystem: Environmental > Aquatic > Marine > Intertidal zone >... | reverse complement strand
CCATCGTTGACAAAACTGTAATCGAATCCTGCTTAAGCGTCAAGGTCTTGCTGAATGGAGAATATACTTGTGCTCGAAGTTGTTGTTCACTAAGATTTTACACAGAAAACAGATATGAATATTGAACGATTATGAAAAGAATTATTTCAGTATCGCGCAGAACCGATGTCCCCGCGTTTTACGGCGACTGGTTTATGCGCCGGCTCGAAGAAGGTTTTGCCGGCGTGGTAAATCCCTTCGGCGGGCGAAAATATATTGTATCGTTAAAGCCCGATGATGTTGTTTGCTTTGTGTTCTGGTCCAAGAATTTCAGCCCTTTTCTTGAGAACCTGAAAGTTATCGACCAGATGGGGTATAAATTCTATTTCAATTACACAGTGACAGCTTTGCCGGACGTCTTTGAAAGCGATGTGGAAAGAAAAGAAGCGATTGAAAGTCTAAAGCGTCTCAGCAGAATGTATTCAACACAGCATATAAACTGGCGTTTCGACCCGATCATCATTTCCAGCGTTTGTGACCGAAACTTTTTCATTAAGGTTTTTGAAGAGCTTGCATCTGAGTTCGAGGGCCTGGTTGAACGCTGTTACTTTAGCTTTGTGACAGAATACGGTAAAGTTAAACGCAACTTCGAAGAGCTGGAAAGAACTGCAGGTGTGAAAATCACAAATTGCAGCCAAGATTTCAAAATAGACCTGGCGAATGAGTTGTCCGAGATCGCAAACCATCATGGAATGCAGATGTTTTCATGCTGCGGCGATTATCTGGTAAACGACAACATTCAAAAAGGCCATTGCATCGATGGCAATGTTATTGAGAGCTTATTCTTTCCCGAGGGATTTTCTTACAAAGAAAAACCAACAAGAGCGGAATGCGGCTGTACGGAAAGCTCCGACATTGGCACTTACGATACATGCCCGCATGGATGTGTTTATTGCTATGCCAATGTAAACAAACGCAGAGCCGTTAAGTCGCTTAGAGATCACGATAAAGATTCCGCCTTTTTAGGATTCAGCAAGTCCCGATCGGACAAATGGCTCGCTGAAATTCAAAGCAGTAGAGCAGGCACGCAATTAAAGTTTTAACGATTGCCGTTGATAAGTGAGATACGGCGTTATCTTACTTGTTTATTGTTACATCCTTACCGGTCGCTAAATTGAGTACAAATTGTTCCATCGCCACTTTTGCTTGTGTCTGTCCGGTTTTCATTTTGTAATCGGTTTCGCCCAGTTGCTGTAGATATTTGCCGATTTGTTTGAGGCTGATTTTACGCAGGTGTGTGAAGAAAGCGTTCGTGTTGCCCCATATTCGCAGCCTTTTTTCGATTTCATGGGGACGGAGACCTTTGTCGAGCAAAATCCTGGCGTTGAACATTCTGCGGATATGATATGCGAAAGCTCCGACGACGGTGTATTCAGTTGATTTATCTGCTTCGAACGTACCCCTTAAACGCTCTATCGCTACCCCTGCATTGCCGGCGATGATCGCATCTATTACAGCGAAGGCATTGAATAAACGATTATGGCCTATAAGTGACTCAACGTGATTTTGGGTAATAGTTTTCTCTTCGCCTGAGTATAAGGCCAATTTGTCGATTTCGCTGTACAGCCGTGTTAGCTCATCTCCTGAAAGTTCGATTAAAAGTGTTGCTGTAGCTGGGCTGAGCTTTTTATCATGGGCATCCTTTGCATAGTCTATCAACCGATACGGCAATTCCTTTCGACTCGGCGGTGCAATGTTTATCAGTTTACCTACCTTTGGGAGTTTCTTGGCCAGCTTGGTGCGCGAGTCCCATGATTTGACGGTCAATATAAGTCGTCCCGTGGGGCATGGATTGTCGAAGTATTTTTCGAGCAGCGGACGGTTCCTGGATATGAAATCGTCTGCTCCTTTTATACGAACGATTCGTTTGTCGGTTAGAAACGGTGCCGTCCGCAGCTCATCCAGCACATCCGATGCCGAGACTGAATCTGCTTCAGCGTCAAAGAGTCCTGTAACTCTTTGCGATGGCTCTAAAAGTCCATCGAGAAGCTCCTGGCACTGAGAATTGACAAGAGAATCATCTTTGCCTGTAATAACGTAAATTAACTCGCCCGAATCACCATTCACGATATACTTCACTTGTTATTGTTCTTTGTTTTGTTTGTTTCTTTGGATTCGGCTTTCTGATTATCCGCTTCTTCGGACACTATCTTTTCGGCGGCGACGAGCTTGTCTCCCGGTTTGAGCTTTATCAATCGAACACCCTGAGTATTTCGTCCGATAGAACGGATTTCGTCGAGTCCGGTACGGATAATCATCCCGTTGGCGGTGATCATCATTAAGTCGTCCTTGCTCTGGACCGCCTGGAGCGCGACGACTTTGCCGTTGCGCTCACTTGCCTTAATGTTTATCAAACCAAACCCACCGCGGCTCTGCGGCCGGTAATTTTCAAGATCCGTTCGTTTGCCGTATCCGTTTTCGCATACCGTGAACAGGGCGGCTTTTTCCTCGACGATGACCATTCCGACAACGGCATCGCCGCTGCGAAGTTTAATTCCTTTGACGCCTCGCGATGCACGACCCATGGAACGGACCTGGTCTTCGTCAAAACGTATCGTCATGCCTTCTCGTGTACCGAGGATGATGTGGTCTGAGCCTGTGGTTAATGCAACATCTATTAAGTCGTCGTTTGGATCAAGATTGATGGCAATGACCCCGGTAGCTCTTGGGTTGCCGTAAGAGGACAATCTCGTTTTTTTGATAATGCCGTTTTTCGTGGCCATAACAAGTTGTCGCTGTTGTGTATCCTCGTCGTCCTCACTGCTTTTATCATCGAAGCTGCTGACATTGATGATCGATGCGATTGTTTGATTTCCAAGCTTTAACAGGTTGACTATATTTCTGCCCTTGCTCTGTCTGGACAAGCTCGGGATGTCATATACTTTCAGCCAGTAGCACTTGCCTCGATTGGTAAAAATCAGCAGATAATCGTGGGTGGAGGCGATGAACAGATGCTTTATGAAATCACCTTCTTTTGTATCCGAGCCGATGATTCCTCTGCCGCCCCTGGCTTGTTTGCGGTATGTATCTATCGGGAGTCGCTTGACGTATCCGCTGTGGCTCACCGTAACGATTACTTCCTCTTCGGCAATCAAATCTTCCAGGGCGAACTGCTCGGCGGCAGCGGTAATTTTTGTTCGTCTTTTGTCGCCGTATTTTTCCTTTATTTCGTAAATGTCTTCCCTGATGATGTCCATCAGGATTTGGTCGCTTGCCAATATTGCCTCGTAACCTTCTATCTGCTCTACCAGGTCGGCGTATTCTTTAGCGAGCTTTTCCATCTCCAGGCCGGTAAGCCTCTGCAACTGCATTGTCAAAATCGCATCAGCCTGCGGGCCGGTAAGGAAATGTTCGCCCTTGCTTTTTTCCTTGATAAAAGCTTCGGGCAGGATTTTCTTAAGTGTTGCTACTTCGGCCAGTCGCAAAGGCTTCTCCATCAAATTCAACTTCGCGGTGGGAGTATCCGGCGATTTCTTTATCAAGTCGATTATCTCATCTATGTCGCTGACCGCCAGGAGAAGCCCTTCGAGAATGTGGGCCCTGTTTCTACATCTTTTAAGCAGGAATCTGCTTCGTCTGCGGATGACCGTTTTACGGTGCTCAATGAAGCAATCGAGCATCTCCCTGATATTGAGTGTTTCAGGCTTGTTATTGACCAGAGCAATATTGGCGATGGCAAAAGTGGTCTGCAGAAGAGTGTAACGATACAGCTTATTCAGCACGACATCGGCTTCGGCATCTTTTTTCAGGTCCACGACAATCCGCAGTCCGTGGCGATCCGATTCATCTCTGACGTCCGCTACTTCCGGGAGCGTATTTTTATGGACACAATCTGCGATCTTAGAGACAATCGTAGTTTTGACAACCATATATGGTATCTCAGTGACAACGATTCTCTCCCTGCCCCTTTTGGTCGTTTCGATATCGACTTTGCCCCGTACGGTCAAGTGACCCCGACCGGTCGTATAAGCGTCCATAATCCCTTTTCTACCACAGATGATTCCGCCTGTTGGGAAGTCCGGGCCTGGTAGACACTTTATAATATCCTTAAATCCGCAATCCGGCTCATTAATAACCAACAGCAGGGCATCACAAATCTCGGCAACATTATGCGGCGGGATATTGGTGGCCATTCCGACCGCAATTCCGGTTGAGCCGTTAACAAGCAGGTTTGGGAACTTCGACGGTAACACTGTCGGTTCTGTCCGGGTTTCATCGTAGTTCGGCACAAAATCGACGGTGTCGTGCTTGATATCCTCCAGCATGTCCGTTGCCGGGGCGGCCATTCTTGCTTCTGTATATCTCATTGCCGCCGGTGGGTCGGAATCAATACTCCCGAAGTTGCCCTGCGGATCAACCAGCGTATAACGCATATTCCAGTCCTGACCCAGTCTGACAAGAGTTCCATAAGTTGCCTGGTCGCCGTGAGGGTGGTAGTTGCCGCCGGTATCACCGACGATCTTGGCGCATTTTCGGTGCTTGCTTCGTGGGCCGAGGTTCAAGTCGTTCATAGCAACCAGGATGCGTCTCTGCGATGGTTTCAAGCCGTCGCGAACGTCCGGCAGGGCACGTGAAACAATAACACTCATTGCGTAGTTGAGATACGAATTCTTTAGCTCGTCGAGGATACGCATATCCTCGAATTGTTCCTGTGGTTTCTCGGTATCCTTCATATATTCTCTGTTATCCTTAAATACTGAATCTTGGGTAAATAGAATATCGATAAAGGCTCAAAAAGTCAAGAAATACACACAATTTTCACAACATATACCTTATTTTTTTGCTTGTCAAAATGGGAATATCTAAGCGCCATAACTAAAACTCAGAAGGTACAAATTCAAATACACTTATTTCGGGATTTAAACTGTCTTAAATGTACGATTCCAATAGAAAAAGAGTTGGTAGTTATCTCAATCTACCAGCCCTTTAACAATACTTGTCTGACGACAGTCAAGATTGGGCGTTTTGTTTCTTTATAATATGGCTTACTTTGCCAGGGCTGCGATTTCTTCTGGAGTCAGTGCCTGGTTGTAGATGCGGACATCATCAATCAGGCCGGAGAAGAAAGTCTCCGCATCAAGTGTCTTGCCGGCGCCGATGTATAAGCCGCCAGTCGATAAGTTTAGCGTCACGAAAGTATTAGTATCTTTTTCGACTTCTATGCCGTCCGCATAAAGGGACCTGTACGACCCGTCCCAGACAAAGCCAACATGGTGCCATTGACCATCAGTTATTACAAATTCTGATTCCAGTGGCGTTGGTTTAGACCGGCCCAGAGGAGCAGGTACTAATCCGGTAACGAGGTTTCCAATCGACTCGTCCATGCCAAGCCATGCCTCACCTGTACCAATCCCATCCAACTGGGATATAATCACCTGTCCGGGTGCTCCGCCCTTGATCCAGGCAAAGACACTGAACGCGCCCCACGATGGATCCAGCACGAAGTCTGTGCTGATATAATCATCAATCCCGTCGAATTCCATTGCCCCAACTATCTGGCCGCTGCCGGGTTGCCAAGTTGGATTGCCAGTGAGGATACCGTGATTGTCGTCAATGCTATTATAAGCTATGTCGCCTTCTTCCTCGTCAAGCTTCCAGTATGCAACCAGTTCCATTCGGAAAACTTCCTCGAACAAATGCTCAGCAAGAATAGCAAGGTCCTGAACATCTACAAATCCATCACCCAAAGGTAATGGAGCAATATCACAGAGCGGATTGTCTGTGTTCCAGTTATCGATCATGACACTCACATCTTCATCGTCCACAATTCCATCCCAGTTAAAGTCGAACAATGTACCAAACTCAAAGACTGTTGGAAAGGCAGGACAGGGATGTGGTCTGTCCGTACCTCCGATTACGTATATCTTGTTGTTTACAACTTCTGCTGAAAAACCTGCTCTTAGAAATGGAGTGTCAGCTTCTCTCGTCCAAATATCGGTTTCCGGGTCATATACTTGTACTGTTGTATAAGGATAATTTAGGCTCCAAAGCCATCCTCCAATTACAAATATTTTGTTGTCTAATACGACGGAGTCCATCTGACTCGTAGCTATGGGCATATTGCTTTTCCTCCTCCAAGTATCAGTGGACGGATCATATTCTTGCACATCGGGTCTTGCTTGAAGATCAGGCCTTCCTCCAATGGCATATATCTTATTATTCACTACACTGGTACATAAAGCCCATCGGCCCGCAGGCATGTCCGCCTTCCTTGTCCAGGTGTCAGTAGCAGGATCATATTCTTCCACAGTTGATAGAGCTGAGTACTCACCAGGAGTAGTTCCACCAATCGCATAGATTTTACCGTTGACTGTGCTGGTTGCAACAAATCCCCTTGACGTTGGCATATCGGCTTTACGTATCCAGGTGTCCGTGACAGGATCATACATATACACCATCGAGCCACTACCTCCACCAACGGTATATATCTTACCATTTACGACACTGGCATGATTAGCTCCCATCCATATGGGAATATCAGCTTTTTTCATCCAGGTGTCAGTAGCAGTATCGTATTCTTCCACAGCAGAGGGTGTCGGCGACACCGTGTTTTCACTTGATGAACCCCCGATGGCATAAATCTTCCCATCTACCTCACAGGTAGTGAAATTCCATCTTGGTGTAGGCATATCGGCCTTCTGTGTCCAGATGAAATCGGCCTTCGCACTTCCGCCATTAAGCACCATTGCAGCCACAACTCCAAATAACACTAATCTCATTCTGTAATCATTTAACCATTTCATTTTGCACCTTTCCTTTCCGCCCTTTTGCCAAGGGTCTTACAATAGTTGTTAATAATCACCAACAGCAGTCTTTTCAGAAACCGCCAAAGGCTCATCAATCAAATGTCTCTACATATAAACACAGCAAAAATTCCCAATCTTGCGCGGAATTCAAAAATTTTGTTGAAAAATTTATAATGCGGCGTAAGTACATTAAAAAGCGTGATTTAATGCTTGCTAATATCCTGAAAATCCACTATTATTGATTTTATCTGGGTCAGTAAGATATGTGTTTGATGCCCCAAAACACGTTTGGCGGTATAGAGAAAATGAGACCTCACGATTACACAGATATGGGAGGGACTTCAGAAGCCTTTCTTACAACTCACTGGTCACTCATTGAAAATGTCGATTCAGAAGATTCAGATAAAAATCGAGCCTTACTCGGCTTATTGCTAAGCAAATACTGGAAACCTGTTTATTGTTACCTGAGGCGTAAAGGCTATGACAACGAAAAAGCCAAAGACCTGACTCAGCAATTCTTTTATGAAGCTGTTTTCGGCAGAGGTTTAATACAGAAGGCCGATGAGTCCAAGGGGCGGTTTCGTTCATTTATGCTCATAGCCTTAAATCGGTTCTTAATAAATATCAAGCACAAAGAAACAGCACAAAAACGCATACCAAAAGACAAACTCGTTCAACTGGACATGGTTGATTCAATTGAGTTGCCTCAATCTGTCTCAACATCAGTGCCTGAAGATTCTTTTAATTACGCCTGGGTATCATCCCTGCTGGAAGATGTTTTGGAAGAGGTGGAAGCTAAATGTAATGCGGATGGCAAGAATCTCCACTGGCAGGCATTCAACGACAGGATTCTGCAACCTATTATAGATGGAACCGAACCACCCTCATTGAAGGAGATTTGTCAGAAATATGGAATCAAGGATGATTCTAAGGCCTCCAACATGATTGTTACTGTGAAAAGACGCTTCCAGGCAGCTTTGAAAAAGCAGTTACGCGATTCTGTGGTCTCAGAAGAACAGCTAAGTGGTGAATTGGAGGAAATAAAGAGATTTTTCCCAAAAATTGCGCAAGATAGCGAATAGTTGCTGTATTTACTATTGGTGTAGCATAGTAAATTCTTCTCCACAGCAAAATAATTTTTAAGATTGTTATAAGTAAATGGCTAAGAAACGAATATTTGGTTTGGATCCAAAGAAATTGGATAAGATCCTGTCAATTGGCACGGAGGATGCCGATGGGGCTGACATTGAGGATAAGAAATCACACACAGCAGAAGAAGATACTCAGGCAAATAAGTTTAATACATCAAACGATACGGCCTCATTAGGTATGTTAGCCGAACAGCCCGGTGGTCAGATTGGTAGATATAAATTACTCAGTATCCTCGGCGAAGGCGGGATGGGGATAGTCTATCTGGCTGAACAAAAGCGCCCCATCAGACGTCAGGTGGCATTGAAGGTGATCAAGCCTGGTATGGATTCCAAACGGATTATCGCCCGCTTCGAGGCCGAACGCCAGGCCCTGGCCCTGCTGGATCACCCGAATATAGCTCATGTTCATGACGCAGGTACAACAGAGGTCGGCCGGCCATATTTCGTGATGGAATATGTTAAGGGATTGCCCATTACGGAACATTGTGACCGTCACAAGCTAAGTATAGAAGATCGGTTGAATCTGTTCCGGCAGGTTTGTCTTGCTGTCAATCATGCCCATCAGAAAGGAATTATTCATCGGGATATAAAGCCATCGAACATTTTAGTCTCGACTCAGGATGATAAGGCGGTTCCCAAGATTATCGACTTCGGAGTCGCCAAGGCCCTTGCTCAGCCGTTAACCGAACGTACGCTGGCTACAGAAGATAGCCAACTTTTAGGCACACCGGAGTACATGAGTCCTGAGCAGGCTGATATGGCGAGTGTAGATATTGATACACGTTCTGATATCTATTCGTTAGGAGTGCTTCTCTATGTACTGTTGACCGGCGTATTGCCGTTCGATTCTACAACTTTTCGTGAAGGCGGGATTGAGCACATCCGGCAAATCATACGCGAAACCGATCCCAAGACGCCGAGCACTCGACTGACGAAGTTAGGCGAAGAAGCCCAAAAAGTTGCTGAAAACAGACGGACGGAGATTGGAACTTTAGCCAAACGCCTGCATCAAGAGTTGGAGTGGATTCCCCTCAAGGCGATGCGTAAAGAGCGCTCCGAACGCTATCGCTCGGCCTCTGAGCTTGCAGACGATATCGATAACTACCTCGAGAGCGAACCTCTGGTCGCCGGGCCGCTAAGTACCGTTTACCGACTTAAGAAATTCGTCCGTCGCAATCGATCATTGGTCACGGGCATTGCTGCGTTATTGGCTGTGCTCATAACAGGGATTGTGGTCTCGACCGTTTTAGCCGTCGGTCAAGCTCGTGCCCGTGCAGAGGCGCAGCTCATTGCTGATTTTCTTGAAAACGATGTTCTGGGCTCGGCGCCCAGAGCCAGGGTCGGAGAAGCAACTGTTATCTATATGCTCGATGCAGCTTCTAAGAGGCTGGAGGACAAGTTCAAGGACAAGCCACTCATTGAGGCATCAATTCGCGAGAAGCTGGGCTGGACGTATCGACACATTGGCGAGCCAGAGAAAGCCGAGCAGCACTTCCTGAGGGCGATTGAAATTTATCAGCAGCACCATGGCGAGGAGCATCCGGATACACTGCGGGCAATGGCTGACATTGGCTGGGTTTACGAGGACCAGGGTCGGTATCACGATAAGGAGCGTTTATGGACCAAGAATCTCCAAATCAGGCAACGTGTTAGCGGTGTGGAAGACCAGATATCCACCATGAATGCCCTTGCCGCATCGAACTATCATTTGGGTAAATATAAGGAAGCAGAATCATTATTCGATAAGATACTACAGTTAATCCGGCGTGAACTGGGGGGAGAGAACGTCTGGGTATCTCCTTTTATCAGGTGCAACCTTGCCAATGTGTACGCGGCCCAGGGCCGGTATGAAGAGGCGGAACGGCTGTTTGTGGAGACGCTTGAGAATGCCGAGTGGACTGAGGAATTCATCAACTGGGAGTTCACGTACTTGACTGACCTGGCCAATATGTACACAGAGCAAGGTCGGTACGACAAAGCGGAGCCTCTGTTTGACAAGGCATTGGGGACGCAGCGCCTAGTGCTGGGCGACAAGCACCTGCACACATTGATGTCTATGTACGGCCTTGCCCGCCTCTACACAGATCAAGACCGTCATGACGAGGCGGAGACTTTATTCAACGAGGCACTGCCAATCGCTCGTGAGCGGCTTCGCAAGGAACACCCAGTGACGCTCCGCTTTGTGAATGCTTATGCCGTGCTCCACACAAAACAGAAACAATACAAGCAAGCCGAGATATTATTTCATGAGGCATTGAAGGGCAGGCAGAGCGAGTTGGGTGACGACCATCCGGAGACACTGGAGACGAAGAACGACTTAGCTGCACTGTACAAAGAGCAAGGTCACTATGATGATGCAGAAAAACTGCTGCTCAAAGCCCTCAAAGGCCGCCGTCTCAAACTCGGTGACACTCACCCACACACAATAGAATCACTTAATAATCTGATCGAACTTTACGTAACCTGGGGCAAGCCAGAAAAAGCCGAAGAGTGGCGAGCAAAACTGCCTGAAACGGAAGCTATGATTGAGTGAAATAATAGACGCAAAGTCTCCTCTTTCAAAAGCTGAGAAATGTCCTGATTTAGATGGTGACGTTGTGACTCCGTTTTGACTCCACGAATGTTGATTTTGTCCATATCGAGTCCGAATAAATGCCAATTTTTTGCAAAAATATAAATATTTCTCAGAAATTTTTTCGTTCTATCGGATTAAGTATCCGGACATATGAGGCTGTGTCGTAATATTGTTTCAAAAACTTATTGTTTTGTTCGGAGACTTGATTTCTCTGATATTCTTTTAGAATTGATTCGCATATCCAGTTACGATGCAGATGATAACTCAATATCACTGTGTTTTCAGTAACAAAACAACCGTACTCTGCGGTTTTAACCGGCGAGTTTTTCAACCAATCCGCAAACACCAATAATATTTATCATACGGGCAATGTTAAAACATCCACTCAACAAAGACATCTCAGCTTTGACACCATCAAAACCACGTAATAAAAAGTGATTGGCTCCCAGGTTGCGTTTGATATGTCCAAATGGAAGTTCAACTTTTTGCTTTCGAATTGCATATATCTTCTGAGATGAAGGCAAGTCATATAACTTTTCCAATTTCTCGCGAAGCTCTTCTTTGAACAACCTCAGAATTTTTCGTCCACCACTTTTGCTCTTTGTACATCTTCCGAAATGCTTACAATTTTGACATACAGCTCCAGCAGCATAATACCTCATTTTACGTCTTTGATTTACCCCACAAAATTTCAACACCTGTCCCTCAGGACATATATAAACATCATTTTGTGAGTCATATTTAAACTGGGATTTACCAAATTTACTCCCTTCTTTTTTACATGCC
>Ga0209536_100014536_pt1 | contig 11298 bp, 10 predicted proteins | sample DeeMarSeWOR28_12_FD_187461 | JGI IMG/M metagenome (GOLD analysis project Ga0209536, IMG submission 187461) | Marine sediment microbial communities from White Oak River estuary, North Carolina - WOR-2-8_12 (SPAdes) (version 2) | ecosystem: Environmental > Aquatic > Marine > Intertidal zone >... | reverse complement strand
GTCGATGGCGATCCGCGAGCATCAGCCCAGGATTTCCGCACTTGAGATCGAGCCGGATCAGTTTCGCAGGCTCGGGCACTCACTGGTGGACAACATCGGCGAATTCCTCGCTTCTCTTCCGAACCGAAAGGTGACCCCGGCTGAACCGGCTGAAACGCTTCGAAAGCTCATCAATGCTCCGCGGCCTCTTCCGGAAACCGGAGAAGACCCGGCAAAGCTTCTGGACTGGCTAACTCCCCGGATGTTCGAACACTCCCTGCACAACGGGCATCCACGTTTCTGGGGATACATCACGTCCTCGGCCGCCCCGATAGGAATGCTCGGCGACTTCCTGGCCGCTGCGGTGAACCCAAATGTCGGCGGCTGGAAACTCTCTCCTCTAGCCACCGAGATTGAAGCGGAAACCATCCGCTGGATTGCCCAGTTTCTGGGGTATCCGGACGGCTGTGGAGGCCTGTTCGTCAGCGGAGGCAATATGGCCAATTTTGTCGGATTCAATTACTAGTTCGAATTCCCCCCCAGCAGTGATAATTTGGCGTCCTCTTCGAGATGCATTTACTAATATATTGGATCCAGACATAGGCATATAAGTACCTCTTGGAATAATACCCATTACCACCCCAAAACACGCATCAATAACAAAGAGTATATAATACCAATGGCGATCGAAGAACCCTCCGTTGTTGCTGCAGCTACATACGCCGCAAAAATGGCACGTAAAAAAGGTGGATTCTTTACTAGCAGTACTGACCCTATTATGATTGGACAAATACAAGCTGTGGATATAAAAGACCCATTTGCAGCAAAAATGAAGATATTAGCAGCAAAAAAAGAGATTCTGCAAAAAGCAAACGATCAAGATCCTATTCTGGTTTCTGTTGGAGGAGGCGCTAAAGACCTAGAAGTCAAAGTAATAGATACATCAACAGGTCCAATGGTAATAACAGAGCTTCAGGTAGACTGCAGAGACGCCATGGGTGCAAATGCAGTAAATACTATGGCAGAAGCAGTTGCCCCAATGATAGAAAGAATAACATCCGGAAGGGTTTACCTCAGAATAATTTCGAATCTTGCTGTGAAACGATTAGCAAGAGCATACGTTGTTATAGAAAAAGAGGCAGTAGGTGGCGAAGAGATCGTAGACGGCATTGTTGAAGCATATAATTTTGCAGCTTCAGACCCATACAGAGCTGCAACACATAACAAAGGCATATTGAACGGAATAATTGGAGTAGTATTAGCCACAGGAAACGATCACCGTGCTATTGAGGCAGGAGCACATGCTTATGCAGTAAAGAACGGCCAATACGGTACTATCTCTTACTGGGAAAAGAACAAAGAAGGCGACCTAGTGGGCTCAATTGAGTTACCTATGGCTGTTGGATTAATTGGTGGTGCTACAAAAGTTCATCCTACTGCAAAAGTTGCAATAAAGATTCTAGGAGTGAAATCAGCTAACGAACTTGGAGAAGTTATGGCTGCTGTTGGTTTAGCTCAAAACCTTGGAGCTTTGCGTGCATTAACCCATGAGGGTATACAAAGAGGTCACATGTCTCTTCACGCACGGAATATGGCAGTAACAGCAGGTGCATCTGGTTCAGAGATTGAAATGATAGTTGAAAGGATGGTCAAGGAGCGAAAAGTGCGAATGGACAGAGCAAAAGAGCTACTTGAAGAAGTTAGAAAGAAGGAAAAACTATGATAGTAATTTCTGGTGTAGCATCCAAAAGTTTAGGATACAAATTAGCCGAAAAAATGAATGCAAAGATTGTTGATGTTAACCTCAAAATGTTTCCTGATGGTGAATATTGTCTACGTTTCGAAGGCGATATTTCAGGTGAAGAGGTTGTGGTAGTTCAAACCACAGGACCGCCTCAGGATAAAAATGTCATGCAGCTTTTATTTATGTTAGATACTGCCAAGGATTTAGGAGCAAAAAAGGTAACAGCTATAGTTCCTTACCTATCTTTTGCTAGGCAAGATAAACGATTTCTTTCTGGCGAAGCAATAAGTGCCAAAACTCTGGTTAAGTTAATTGAAGCCTGTGGAGTTGATAGTTTTATTACTGTAAATATTCATGCCAAAAAAATTCTTGAAAATTTCACTATTCCAACAATGAATCTTTCTGCTATTACGTTACTTGCAAAGCATTTCAAGAGCATGGGAGTTGATGGCGCATTTTCGTTATCTCCTGATAAAGGTGCAATAAGCTTGGCGGCGGAGGCAAGCAATATTCTTGGAGGAGGATGTGGATGGCTAAAGAAGGAAAGAGACCGTTACACTGGCGAGATTCATGTTGAAGAAAAAAGGTTGAATATTAAAGGAAGAGATGTAATTGTTTTTGATGATATAATAAGCACTGGTGGAACAACAGCCAGAGCTATAAAGATGCTGAAAAGTCAGGGTGCACACAAGGTCTATGCTGCTTGTGTTCATCCACTTCTTGTTGGTGAAGCAAAAACCAAGATTTTCGAAGCAGGAGCAGAAGAAATAGTTGGGACAGATAGTTTATCCAGCTCTGCTGGAGTGATTTCGCTAGCTCCATTGATTGCGGAGGCGTTAGCCAGATAGGTGCCAAATAAGTGGCAAATCTTTTCTTTCTAATTTCAGGCGAACATCCAACACTTCCAGTAGCAGAAGTGCAAGCTATATTAAAAGCAGAAAGTATCCCCTATCAAATAACAGAAAAGCTTACCCAAGTACTACGTCTTGAATCCGATCCGAATTGCATAGAATCAATCTTTTTAAGGTCTGCTCTTACCCGTGTTTGCTGCCACGAAATCTTTAATTGCAAAGCTAAAATGTCTGAAATTTTGAGTAATATAAATTCAGATGTTATGAAACGGTTTGTTAATAATGAAAGTTTTGTCGCTAGAGTTAGAAGAATAGAAGGCACATCTCCTGAACTTGACCGTGTTGATCTCGAAGGAGAAATTGGTGGAAAGATCCTAAAAACAGTCAATACTAGCAAAGTAGATTTATCTAATCCACAGAAAACGTTTTTTGGGGTTTTGACAGATAACCGCTTCATTTTTGGATTAAAGATTGTAGAAATAAAACCAAAACCATTCTCCGAAAGAGGACCAAGACGAAGACCCTTTTTTCATCCTACTGCAATGCAAGCAAAACTAGCCAGAGTAATGGTGAATCTTGCCCAACCAAAAAAAGGTGATTTGCTATTAGATCCATTCTGTGGAACAGGAGGAATGCTTGTTGAGGCTGGACTGATAGGTTGCCGAGTTGTTGGCTTTGATGCTAAACCTCACATGCTTCGGGGTGGACTAAAAAACTTAAAACATTTTAAGATAAAAGCTGAAGGTTTGGCTATTGCTGATGCACGTTATCCTCCAGTAACAAAGGTCAATTGTATTGCGACAGACCCGCCATATGGTAGATCGGCAAGTACGCTGGGAACTAACACTAGATTGATTATTGAAGATTTTCTTGATCGAGTTGGTGATATTCTCAGTAAAGGTGCCAAAATTTGTATGGCATCTCCTGAAACTATTAAAATTGGGGAGACAGCAGAAGTAGCAGGTTTTAGCCATTTAGAGTCACATTTTGTTTATGTGCATAGAAGCTTAACGCGAGAAATTGTTGTTTTCGAAAAACTGTAACTATTATCTAATGAGTAATCAAATAAACCAAAGGGGAATAAATGTATGTAAAGGAAGCAGCGAATTGATAGATTTACAAATAACTTTTCTGGGAACAGGTGGAAGTATTCCAACACTCCAGAGAGGTTTATCTGCAATTATGGTTCGAAGAAAAAATGAGTCAATGCTTTTTGATTGTGGCGAAGGCACTCAAAGGCAGATGATTCACGCAAAGGTGGGTTTTCACAAGTTGACTAAAGTTTTTGTTACCCACATGCATGGCGATCATGTTCTAGGTTTGCCTGGGCTTTTACAGACTATGTCTCTTTTAGGAAGAACAAAAGAATTGAAAATTTTTGGACCAATAGGAATTAAAAAGTTTATTGATTCATTTAATCAGACTGTTAGTTATAATCTCACGTTTCGTCTCATAGTATCTGAGATAGAGTTTGGTATTGTATGTAAGGAAAAGGAATACACTGTTACTGCTGTACAGTCTGGTCACATGAATCCGAGTTTGTCTTTTGCATTAACAGAGGAGCCTAGACCGGGAAGGTTTTACACAAAAAAAGCTAGGAGTTTAGGTGTTCCAGAGGGAGAGCTGTGGTCAAAACTTCAGAATTACAAGTCTGTTAAGCTTGATGATGGTAGAATTATTGAACCACAAATGGTTTTAGGTAAATCTCGTCCTGGAAGAAAGATTGTTTACACGGGAGATGCTGGACCATCAGAGGCTCTAGTGAAGTTTGCTAAAAAAGCTGATTTGCTTATTCATGAAGCCACTTTTGAGGACGAACTAAAAGAAAAGGCAATAGAAAATGGACATTCAACTCCAAGTATTGCTGCAAAAACAGCAAAAAATGCAGAAGTCAAGAAACTGATTTTAACGCATATCAGTGCCAGATACAGAGATGCAAACCTGTTACTGCAACAAGCTAAACATATTTTTGCTGAAACAGAATTAGCCAAGGATTTTCTAAATCTGGAATTGCCTCTTTCAAAAGATTGAGCGGAGAGTATTTAGGCTTTCTTGTATGTTGGTTATTGATTCAATAATGATTAAATTGCTGTAGTTGATTTGTTTGACTAATTTCGCGATTTTTTTCCAGTTTATGTTACCTTGTCCAATTCCAAGATGCAAATCGCTTTCTCCATTGTTATCGCTAACATGGATGTGAACAATCTTTTCTGAAAATTGTTTAATGAAAACTCCGATTTGGTTATTAATGTTGGCGTGTGCAACATCCAGAACCATTCCAATGTCGTCTTTCAAGTCTTGGCAGAATCTATGAAAATCTTCTACGCTTTTCATTAGCGAGGGAAAAGGCTCAGGTGTGTTCTCAATAGCAATATTGACGCATTCTCGTTTTGCAACTTTTAACAATGTTCGGACAGAATTAAGATTATTTTGCCAATCTTTTTCAGGATAAAACTGGCTAAGACCTGTTTTTGAACCAGGATGAAATAGCCACAAGTTACAATCTAGCTGCCCTGTAAATATAATTGACTTCTCTAGCCGCTTTAGGACTGCATGACGTAAGGCTGAGTTTGGTGTTGCTATATTTACTCCTGCCCAAGGTGCATGAATAACAAAATCTAAATTGTGTATTTTTGCAAGTTGCTTTAGCTTATTTATACGCCTCTTGTTTAGAGTATGTAATCCTTCATCAACCAGTTCTACATGTTTTACATCAAGCTTGCCTAGTTTATTTAAAACAGAGGTAAAAGGCTGGTCTAGGTAGTAAAGCATTGACAAACCGATTTCTGGTTTAGTCATATCAAACCAACTGAATCAAGCTTTGAAAGCAAATTTACTTAACATTTTCGTGGTTTATCATTCCCTTCTACCCTATTTAATATTCTTAAAAATGGTTAGTTTCATTTTGGGTGTCTAGGAGTTAGCCAATCGATTAGTTTTTGTGAGTTGTAGTATTGGATTTCTATTTTAATTGGTCCAAGTGGGGACTCCGCTGATTGCTGCGAAAAAGATATGTGCCCTGCGTAAGCAACTTGCTTGTTTAGGTAGAATGTTATTTTTTTTTCTGTTGCGGAGTTGCGAAGTACTTTTCGTGCTGCAGAAATGATTTGTTCCCGTTTAATAGTGTTTGAGAACTTAGTTAGTCCAACGGTTTCACTAGTTTCCCCAATTAGCAGTTGCCCCCAAGTTTTATGTTTAATTTTAAAGGTTATGGGCCCAAAAATGTTTTCTACTGCTTGCTTAACTTTCTCTGATTCTTCAGTTGGATTAATTTGTACTTCAATTTTTAGTTGTATGTTACTCATCTTTAAGCACCTTGCCAACGAACGTCAGAGTTTTCTGATGAAGATGTCTGATTGTCCCTTCGTTTATAATCATGTAGTCCGCAACAGAAATTACGGATCCCATGCCAATTCCTAGCTCTCGTTGATCCCTTTCAATGAATGTTTCCCAGTCCTTGGGATCGTCGCTTCGTTTTCTACGAACCAAACGCATATACCGAGTTTTTGGGGACGAATGTATTGCGAGTAGAACAAAATTAGGAAAACGTTTCTTGAATTCGTATACCTCAACTAAACTTCTAATTCCATCAATTACAATTACAGGACCAGTTAAGTTTTCCATTTTGGGAATACAACGTTTTGCAATGGCTGAGGAACCTTCTTTTTCCCTTAGATTAAGCATTATTCTTCCCAAATTTTCAGGGGTTGGATCAAGGTTTTTACGTATCACTTCTTCTCGTACCGCATCACCCATAGTCACAACAGGATAACCTAATTTCTTCATTGTCTTCTGAAAAATTCCTTTGCCAGCTCCAGGCATCCCAGCAATCCCTACAACAACCTTGTCCGTTATCACAAATCCCTCGTTAAGTTAAACACCTATATCATTCTGTATATAGGCAATAAAACAGTTATTAAAAACATAAAATAAAACAAAAATTTTCTCATATTAAACCTAAAATGAAGATAAGCAGAGAGGTTAATTACCAAGTGGATTTATGTAAATGCAAACATTTTTTACTAGATCTAGTTGCGAAGTGTGACATACTTGAAATAACTCAGTGCAACAAAACTTATCTAGTTTACACTCTATAAAATACGATGTAGGTTTTTCTTTAATACAATAAAAGCGAGAAGTGGCCAAAGGAACCTTGAGTCGCTGTGCGCTAATGCGCAAAACCTGAATGGATGGCGCAAACTCGGTTCATGTGTGAAGACACTAGAATTGGTTATTTCTCCTCTTGGTAAGCAATCTCCATAGAAGCTTACCAAGCTTCCCCTTTTTGTTGGGTAAACGAAAAATGCAAATGTTAATTCATGTGATTTATAGATTAAGTTATTAAAATGATGCAATGAAAGAGTACAAGGATATTCTAAGAGAGATTTATTATGCCAGGAACAATCCGAACTTTCTTAGCATTCGATATAGAAGACCAAACAATACTTAGAAGAATTATACAAGCCCAAAAAATGTTGGTCAACACTGGAGCTGACTTAAAACTTGTCAATCCCCAGAACATACATTTGACAATTCGGTTTTTAGGGGACATATACCCACTGATGATTGATCAAATTCACGAAGAAATGAAAAAACTAGTTTTCTCTCCATTCCAGATAGAACTTGATGGTATAGGGGCATTCCCAAAACCTGCCTATCCCAGAGTGGTCTGGGCAGGAATCAGAAATGGCGAAAAAGAATTAAAAAATGTTTTTGAACAACTTGAACCCCGTCTTAGAGGTTTAGGTTTTCAAGCTGATAACAAAGGTTTTAGTCCGCACTTGACGATTGCGCGTGTGAGGAGTGGAAGAAACAAGGCTAAGCTTGCTGAGTTGATTAACGAATTGATGGATTACGATTTTGGTACAGTTAATTCTGGGCATCTCAAATTAATAAAGAGCGATTTGACTCCTAAGGGTCCAATTTACACGAACTTGAAAGAGGTTTCCGGAAATACTGTTCAATAAAAATGTGGTGGTTTGTTTTGGCTTCGCTTGAACATGTACTCGCTGAGGTTCTAAAAAAGGTCAATCCCAGCGATAACGATCGAAAAAAGGTTCAAGATTTGGCCAGAACATTGACGGAAAAAGTTGAAAAAGCTACAAAGGAAAATTGTGTAAAAGCAGAAGTTAGAATTGAGGGATCTGTTGCTAAAAATACTTGGCTCAGAGACTGCCCTGAAATTGATGTTTTTATGCAGGTTCCAACAACAGTCCCTAAATCAGAGTTTGAAACTGTTTTACTAAAAATTGCGAAAAAAGCAACTAAAGAATATAAGCAAATCGAAAGGTTTGCTGAGCATCCTTACATTGAGGCTGTTGTGGATGGTGTTTGGGTTAATGTTGTTCCATGTTATAAAGTAAAAGCAGGCAAGTGGTTAAGTGCAACAGATAGAACACCATTTCATACTGACTACCTAAAGCCCTTACTAAACGAGAAGTTAAGCCAAGAAGTAAGGCTTCTTAAGCAGTTCATGAAGGGAATAGAAGTTTACGGAGCAGAAATAAAAGTTGGAGGCTTTAGTGGGTACCTCTGCGAACTACTCGTGCTAAATTATGGCTCTTTCATAAAAGTTATACAAGCTGCATCAGACTGGAAAGAAAAAACTGTTGTTGATAAGGAAAAGCATTATAAAACAACAACTGATGCAATTAAAACGTTTGAAGAACCTTTAATCATAGTTGATCCTGTAGACAAAACCAGAAACGTTGCAGCTGCAGTAAGAAAAGACAAACTATATGAATTCATTGGGGCAGCCAGAACATTTCTCAAAAAGCCAGACATTCATTTCTTTTACCCTTTAGAAACTAAGCCATTAAATCGAAAACCATTAGTGGACAAAATCAAGGCTAGAGCATCAACAATTATATTCATCAAAGTTGAAGGATCAACGCCAGTTCCAGATATTTTATGGGGGCAACTCTATAAAAGCCAAAAAGCAATTAATACAATAATCCAGCAGCATGATTTCAACATTTTACGTAAAACCGTCTGGAGTAACGAAAAAAATCTGAACATATTTGTTCTTGAGCTAGATATTCGTTTTCTTACAAATATGAAACTTCATCAGGGTCCTCCTTTACGAAACAGATTAGCATGCGAAAAGTTTCTGAAAAAACATCTGGGAGCAGATTCTACAGTTTCTGGACCTCGAATAGAAGATGGACGATGGATAGTGAACGTAAAAAGAAAGTACATTGATGTGGTTGAGTTATTAAATGAAAAACTTTGGGATGGAGGCCGAGATGAAGGTGTTGCAGAGCTTGTCTCTAAAGCAGTATCAGAAACTCTACAAGTATATGTTAACGAGCAAATAGTAGATTTATATTCTAAGGATTCGGATTTTGCTAAATTTTTAACTGAGTATCTTGATGGTAAACCAAAGTGGCTAAAATAAAAAAGAAAAAGAGAGTTTTGGATTAGTATGCATATAGGTTTCCGTAAGGACGAGACGAAACAGGTATCAATTTATTGAATTTATTATTCAAGATCTTTTCAGCATCAAATCCATAGTAACTGCAGAACTCATCAACTAGACTTCCAAGTACTTTGTAGTCTTCTTCGTTAAGGTCCATAACTGATACTTCTTCACCCAAGTGACGAACCTTTCCGTGAATGTACATTTTTCCGCCATGCATTCCAGTACCTACAAACCGTGCGTCGTGAACCTTTTCTTTCATGTTCAGTCCCAAGACCACTAGCACTCCTCCTGCCATGTATTCTCCTAAGAAATCCTGTGCAGTTCCACCAATAACTATTGATGGACGTTTGTCAAGATATTCTTTCATGTGAATGCCAATACGGTAACCTGCATCATCTCGGATGAAAATTTTTCCGCCACGCATCGAATGACCTAAAAGGTCACCAGCTCGTCCATGTACGACAATTTTGCCATGATCCATTGTGTTTCCGCATGCGTCTTGTGCGTTTCCATGAACAGTAATGTTAACGCCATTCATAAAAGCGCCCAAGTCGTTTCCGGGAGTTCCATAAATATCAATACTTATATGGTTATTAAGATCGGTTCCAATGTAGCGTTGACCATAAACGTTACAAATCTCGATTTTGTCGACGCCATTAGTATGTAAACTCCGAAGTAGGTTGTTTAGGTCCCGGTAGTACATCCCCATGGCGTCAATTTTTGCGGTTTTGCCGGTTATGTTTACATTTTCTGGTGTCAAATTTATTATATCATTCATTACCAACTGTTATTCTCCCACCATTCTTACTCCTAAGACATTCAATTCAGTGTCAGTTAATCCAACACCTCTAAGTACCAAACGATTTCCGCGCACACTTTCAAGGGCGTTTATGCCCATTCCGCCCATCATCTCCATGATTTCTAGGCTCCATGCACGCAATAAACTAAACAGGCGTTTTGCTCCAAGGTCAGGGTTAATTCGTTTAGTTAACCAAAGGTCGGTTGTTGCAATACCCCAAGGACATTTACCAGTGTAGCATTTCTGGCACACAGTGCACCCTAAAGATACCAATGCTGCAGTAGCAATATAACAGGCATCTGCACCCAAGGCAATTGCTTTCAGAACGTCTCCGCTGCTTTTGATTCCACCTGCAGCAATCACAGAAGCTTGGTTTCGTATTCCTTCGTCTCTTAAACGCTGGTCTACAGCTGCAAGAGCCATCTCGATAGGGATACCAACGTTGTCACGTGTTATTCTTGGTGCTGCACCAGTTCCTCCACGAACTCCATCTAGTACCACCGCGTCTGCACCTGCTCTAACTATACCGCTTGCAATAGCAGCCGCGTTGTGAACTGCTGCAATCTTAACTAAAACTGGTTTTGTGTAGTCTGTTGCCTCTTTTAATGCATAAATTAACTGTCTCAGGTCTTCTATGGAGTAGATATCATGTTGAGGAGCTGGAGAAAGTGCGTCAGTTCCCAATGGAATCATTCTTGTTTTTGAGATTTCGGTGCTAACTTTTTCTCCTGGAAGATGACCACCGATTCCAGGCTTAGCACCTTGCCCGATTTTGATTTCTATAGCCGCTCCTGCATCAAGATAATCAGGATGAACTCCGAAACGGCCTGATGCTACTTGGACGATAACGTGGTCTCCATATTTGTAAAGACTCTTTTCCAGCCCTCCCTCGCCAGTATTGTAATATGTGCCATATTCACTTGCTGCTCGAGCCAAAGACTTGTGAACATTAAGACTAATTGAACCGTAAGACATTGCAGAGAACATAATTGGAGTTTCTAATGTCAACTGAGGGGAAAGTTTAGTTTTTAACTCAACATCGCCGTTTCTAAAGTCAAAGTCAAGTTTATCAGGTTTTGAGCCAATGTATGTACGCAACTCCATAGGTTCACGAAGGGGGTCTATTGACGGGTTAGTAACTTGGCTAGCGTTTATCAGAAGCCTGTCCCAGTATGAAAGGTTAGGTTTGTCGCATCCCATTCCAGTAAGAACAACCCCTCCAGTTTCAGCCTGCTTCTTTATGCTAGTGATAACTTCTTGAGTCCAATTAGCGTTAGACTTATAATGATTCGGATTTTCACGTATGGATATCGCTTGAGTAGGACAGAAGGTAGCGCAGCGTTGGCAGTTTACACAGTTTTCTGTTCTGCTATACATCTTGTCATCTTCTTCATCGTAGTAGTGAGTGTCATAACTGCACTGGTTTACGCATACTTTGCATCGTATGCACCTATTTTGGTCACGGTCTACAAGGTATTCTGGTGAAACGTAGCTTTTCATCATC
>Ga0209536_100014535_pt1 | contig 11298 bp, 10 predicted proteins | sample DeeMarSeWOR28_12_FD_187461 | JGI IMG/M metagenome (GOLD analysis project Ga0209536, IMG submission 187461) | Marine sediment microbial communities from White Oak River estuary, North Carolina - WOR-2-8_12 (SPAdes) (version 2) | ecosystem: Environmental > Aquatic > Marine > Intertidal zone >... | reverse complement strand
CCGAGGCCTACGTCCACGGCTTCAACCTCATCACCGAAGGCGTCCGCCAGATGCGCGGCGACTCGGTCAACCAGGTCCCCGACGCCCAGACCTGTCTGGTGACCGCCGGCGAGTGCGTGCCCACCAGCGCCATGATCCTGCGGAGGGGGCCGTGAGCCAGAGCTTCCTGCCGCCGATCGACGAGGACTGCGCACCCTTCTTCGAGGGCTGTCGACGGGGCGAGCTCCGCATGCAGACCTGCAGCCAGACGGGGCGGCTGATCTTTCCGCCGCGACCCATGAGCCCCTGGGCACCGCGAGCGAAGCCCCGCTGGACCCGCGTCTCCGGCCGGGGGACGATCTGGTCCTTCGTGGTGCCGCACCCTCCCCTGCTGCCCCCGTTCTCGGAGCTCGCGCCCTACAACGTGATCCTGGTCGCCCTCGACGAGGATCCGAGGGTGCGGCTCACGGGCAACCTGCTCCCCCACGAAGGCGCTCCGATCGGCGCCCTGGACCCCGGCGAGATCGAGATCGGGGCCCCGGTGCGCGCCGTCTTCGAGCGCGTGAGCGACGCGATCACGCTCCCGCGCTGGGTGCCGGCCCCGCGCTGAAGCGGGCTCAGGCGCGGAGCGGTCCCACCGTAGCGCCGCGGCGCCGCTCGTCGCGCACGCAGAAGAGCAGCGCGAAGGAGAGCAGGTTCAGGCCCGCGAGCGCCAGGAACGCCTGCTCGTAGCTCCCGGTCCGGTCGTGCACCCAGCCGGTGAAGGCCGGCCCCAGGGTTCCGCCGGGGAGCAGCGTGAGCATCAGGACTCCATAGATCTGGGCGAGGTTCCGGACGCCGAAGCAGTGCGCCACGATCAGCGGCGTCACCACGTCGCGGGCCGCGACGGAGAATCCGAAGGCCAGGACGAATCCCCAGAGCAGCACCGGATGGGGGAGCAGCACCAGCACGGCGGCGCTCGCCGCCAGCAGTCCGAAGTCGAGCAGCAGAGCGGTCTTCGCGGGTAGGCGGTCCGCGATCAGGCCGAAGAGGATCTTGCTCACCATGCCCAGGGCGATTGCCCGACCGAAGTGCTGACGCGCATCGCTCACGCCGACGTCGGTCAGGAAGAGCACGAAGTGGTCGAGCATCGCGAGGAAGTAGAACCAGAACGCGAAGAGCGTGAGTCCGAGGATCCAGAAGCTGCGCGTGCGGAGCGCGCCGCGCACCTCGATGTCGACGTCGCTGCCGATCTCGTCCACCGGCGCCGCGTCTGCCGGGATGTGCGAGCTCACCGCCCCGCGATCGCGCAGCGTCGCAAAGGCGAAGGGCAGCATCGCGAACAGACCGAAGGCGGCGATCGCCAGCACCGCCTGCCGCCAGCTGCCCGTCGCGAGGACCGCCGCCGCCAGGCTGATCGAGATCCAGCCGCCGAGATTCGATCCGGTGTAGACGAGGCCCAGGCCGAGCCCACGACCGCGCGTGATCCACTGCGCGACCACTGCCCCTGCCGCGATGTCCCCGATCCCCGCCAGGGCGAGGCCCATGACGAGAGTGATCGCCGTCAGCTGCCAGAGCGCCTGGACCTCCGACAGCGCGGCGAATGCGACCCCGAGCAGAGCCGTCGAGCCGAGCAGCACGGCCCGCCCACCAAGGCGGCCCGTGGCCGCACCAACCAGCGGGCTCGCCAGCGCGATCATCCACAGCTGGGGAGCCCGGGCCATCGAGAACTGGGCCCGGGACCAGCCGAGCTCCGCGATCATCTCCGGTGCCAGCGAGCCGACGGCGTAGCCGAAGCCGAGGCCCATCTGGCAGACCAGGCATCCGGCCACGATCCAGAGCGCCCGGCCGCGCAGATCGCCGAGAGCGCCGGACACGGCGGTCGCGAGTCCCGCCTCCTACCCCTTCTTCTCGATCAGCTCCAGGACGTTCCCGAAGGGATCGCGGCCGTAGACGCAGCACTCCCGGCCCATGTCGATCGGCGCGCTGTTGAAGCGGACGCCCGCCTGCTTCAGTCGCTCGTACTCCGCCTCGATCCCGCTCACCGCAAGACAGAGGTGGATGATGCCGTGATCGCAGACCGGCCGGTTCGGATCCTGGGCCTTCCCCTCCGGGTTCTGGTACTGGAAGAGCTCGATCTTCGTGTCGCCGAGCCGCAGCATCGCGACCTTCGACGCCGAGTCCTCGAGGCCCACGAGATCGTCCAGGGGCTTTGCGCCGCTGGGCCAGCCCGCATTCATCTCCACCTCGAAGCCCAGGACGCCGCTGTAGAACTCGATCGCCGCATCCATGTCCGGCACCGACAGCGCGGTGTGGTCGATTCCGTGAATCATCCGAGTCTCCCATTCGATTCGTGGTCGTTCGTGGTCGGTTCGCCGGCTCGCGCGCGGGCAGAGACCATAACGGCTGCGACCCCGCGAGTCGCGCTGCGGGCTCTCAACCTCCGGGCGCCAGCTTGATGTACGTGCCCGAGAGATTGCCCCCGTCCACCAGGAAGTCCGTGCCGGTGCAGGACCCGGCATCGTCCGAGGCGAGGAAGACGATCATCCGGGCGATGTCCGAGATCTTCTCGGCCAGGCTGCGCTTCGTCTGGGTCTTGAGAATGCGCTGCTGGAACGACGCGGCGACCTCCGGATCGAGCCCCTCGGGCAGATAGGGTCGGAACATCTCCGGGCTCCCGGCCTCGGGGCAGACCGCATTGACGCGAATGCCGTGTCGTCCCAGCTCGATCGCCGCGACGCGGGTCATTCCGCGCACCGCCCACTTGCTGGCCGAGTAGGCCACGAGCCCGTTCTTCGCCGACATGCCGTCGATGGAGGAGACGTTCACGACCGAGCCCCGCCCCGCCCGCTTCATCACCGGGGCCACGCTCTTCATGCCGAGGAAGGGGCCGACCTGATTCACCCCCACGACTCGCTGGTAGTCCGCCAGCGTGGTCTCGTCGAGAGCGGCCATGTGCAGGACGCCGGCGTTGTTGACGAGCACGTCGATCGTTCCGCAATCCGCACTCACGCGCTCGACCAGTGCCGACCAGCTCTCCTCGTCGGTCACGTCGAGGCGTTCGTAGCGCGCCGCTTCGCCGATCTCGGCCGCAACGCGCGCGCCCGCCTCCTCGAGCAGGTCGGCGACCACGACGGACGCGCCCTCCCGAGCCAGCTGTCGCGCGGTCTCTTCTCCGGTGCCGCGCGCCGCGCCCGTCACGATCGCGACCCTTCCCTCGAGCCGTCCCATCACGCACTCCTCTCGGCGGCATCTCGCATCGCTCCATCCTCCTCGACCCCGAAGCGCACCCACGCCCGGATCGGCATCGCGGCCTCGGCGTAGTCCGGATCCCCGGGGAGCAGGACCCGCCAGCGCTCTGCCTCTCTCGTCAGCCGGACCTGCACATCCGGTCCGCTCTGGTGGCGCGCCGCGGCCTCCACCGCCTCGCTCGCGCCGCGAAAGCGGGTCAGCACACGCAGCATGCCCGCCGTCGGCGGCAGCATCGCCAGCTCGCCCGCCTCGAAGCGCGCGAGGGCGTCGGCCGGACCGATCCACTCGGAGTGGACCGCCTCGCGATCGTCGTGGAGCGCCTCGGGTCCGCGCGGCTGCTCGGCGACGAAGAAGCGCGTGTCGTAGCGGCGGGGCGGACCCTCGGGCGTGATCCAGCGCGCCGCGTAGTGGATGGCATCGGTGGCGAGCACCAGCCCCTCGCCGCGCATCGCCTCGGCGAGGGAAACCCGCCCCGCATCCACCTCGGCACGCAGGGCGGCGAGACGTGCGATGCGGGCCGGCTCCGTGGCGTCCATCCCCGGCTCGCCATGGGCCAGCAGTACGCCGGCCTCCTCGAAGGTCTCGCGGATCGCGGCCACCCAGTAGGCGAGCGCGCCGCTCTCGATCCCGAGTCGGGCGCTGGCCTCCCGGTCGTCGAGCCCCCGGCACAGCGCAGTCGTCTCCGGCAATCCATCCTCTTCGTCCAGCGCCCCGCCCGGAAACACGACCATTCCGGGCACGAAGACCGAGGCGGCCCGCCGCCGCAGCAGCAGCACCTGGAGGTCCGGACGATCCGACAGCAGGATCAGCGTGGCCGCAGGTCGCACCGGCACCCGGCTGGGATCCGACCCCTCCTGCGCACTCATGCGGATCCCGCCCCTTCGAGCCGCGCCAGAACGCGCTCCGCCTCGGCCACGATTCGCTCCACCAGCTCCTGGCAGCTGGGCAGGTCCTCGATGAGCCCCGTCACCTGTCCACCCGCCATCACGCCGGCCTCGGGCCGCCCCTCGACCATCGTCGCCCGGAGCAGCATCGGCGCGTTCGCAGCCATCACCGTCTGCGAGTACGTGAGCTCCTGGCTGCGTTTCATGGAGAGCGCCTCGCGAACGAGATCGCGCCACGGCGTGCCCAGCATGCGCTGGAAGCGGTAGGCGTTGACGAAGGCCCGGGGCAGGCTGGTGAGTGCGTTCGTCCGGAGGAGGCGCTCGATGAAGGGCGTCCGCAACACCCGGTGCGGGTGTCCGTCGACCTGCTCGGTCACGACCGTGTCCGTGACCTTCTTCTCGAGGTAGATGCGCTTGATCTCGTCGGGCACGGGGGATTCCCGGGTCAGCAGGAAGCGCGTTCCCATGGCGATGCCCGCCGCCCCATAGGCCAGGGCCGCCACCAGCCCGCGTCCATCGAAGAAGCCCCCCGCGGCGATCACGGGAATGTCGACGGCGTCCACCACCTGGGGCAGGAGCACCGTGGTCGGCACGCTGCCCGTGTGTCCTCCGGCCTCCCCACCCTGCACGATCACGGCGTCGGCGCCCCACGCCGCGACCTTCTCGGCGTGTCGCTTCGCGCCGATCGAGGGGATGCACACGAGCCCCGCATCCTTCAGCCGCCTCATCAGCTTCTCGCTGGGCGCCAGCGCGAAGGATGCGACCTTCACCCCCTCGCGCACCATCAGCTCGGCTCGCTCGAAGACGTCCGGCGCGTCGGAGCGCAGGTTCACCCCGAAGGGCCGGTCGGTGCGGTCCTTCGTCTCGGCGATGGCGCGCGCCAGCTCGTCGAAGTCCATCGTCGCGGAGGCGATGATCCCGAGCCCTCCCGCATTCGCCGTCGCCGAGACCAGACCGGCGCTGGCCACCCAGCCCATGCCGGTCTGGACGATGGGATGAGTCACGCCAGTCAGCTCGCAGAGCGCGGTGTGGAGCGCGGGGTGGGTCATGCGGCCCCGCGACGCCGCCAGCCGGCGCCCGGCTCGAGCGGGGCTTCGAAGCCGGCCACCAGGAAGGGAAGCAGCTCGGCGAGCACGCGCTGCCAGGCGCTCGCGGCGGGCCGACGCCCCGAGAGCATGCGCCACGTCACGTCGCTCCCGAGCGTGTGGGCGACGGAGCCGAGCGCGAAGTGGAAGCGCAGGCGCAGCGCCTCCGCCGGCAGACCCGGCAGCGCCCGGGCCAGTGCCTCGCGAAAGCGCTCGAGCGTGTGCCCGTGATCGCGCTGGAGCATGCGGATCACCTCGGGATCCGGCTCGCTGTAGGTCCGCCCCAGCACACCGAGGAAGTGAAGCCCCCCGCCGTCGCCACCCCGGGTCAGGCGGGCGAGGGGCGCGATCAGCGCCTCGAGGATGTCCGGGAGCGCGGGCGGCTCCGGTGCCGCGGCGCGCTCACAGGCCTCGAGACCGGCGAGTCGCTCCGCATCCAGCGGCCCCAAGCGCCGGCGAAACACCTCCCGCGTCAGCTCGCCCTTCGTCTTGAAGTGGAAGTAGATCGAGCCCGTGTTGGCGTTCGCTGCGGCCGCGATCTCTCGCAACGTGGTGGCCCGGATACCCTTCGAGGCGAACAGCCGCTCCGCGGCGTCGAGGATCCGATCTCGTGAGTCCGTGCGGGCCAAGGCCTCTCCCAGGAACTTAGCCAGATGACTAAGTGGCGGAGTATGCGCTGGCGCCCCGCCGAGATCAAGGCAGCCCGCGCTCCCGCAGGTGGCGCTCGATCGCCGCCGCGACAGCCGCCTGGCCCGCCCGGTTCGGATGCAGACCGTCGAAGGACAGCTGCCGCAGGTTCGGATTCGCCCTCGCCATGTCCTCGAGCAGATCGATCCAGGGCGGACCCCCGATCCGCGCGGCGATGGCCGCCATGCGCCGATGGAGCGCGTGGTGGGCGTACCCGTCCACCGCCCCATCGAGGGCCGGAAGCAGGAACACCACGGCTTCGAGATCCTCCTCCTCGGCGATGCGGGCCAGCGCGCTGAGCCCCACGTCGAGCGGGTTCCGGCGTCGCTCGTCGCGCTCGACCGCTGCGGGCCGATTCGCGCGCAGGCGGTGACGGACGACGAAGAAGAGGCGAGACCTGGAGAGCGCGCGCTCGAGCCCGGAGCCCGGAGCCTCGAGATGCGCGTGGGCCGCGCGCAGTGCCTCGTACACTCCTCCGTCCACGCCGCGGGTCAGATCGTTCAGGCACACGAGCATCAGCACCAGATCTGGATCGAAGGCCAGCCCCTGGGCCTCGAGCAGGGCCACCTCCTGCTCCGGGTCGTAGCCACCGACGGCGAGGTTCAGGACCTCCACCTGCGACTGGCCCCTGCGGTGCAGCCGACGCTCGAGGCGCTTCGGCCAGGTGTTCTCGAGCTCGGGAACGCCGAGCCCCACACTGGTCGAGTCCCCGAGGACGAGGATCCGCGTCACGTCGGGATGTTTGGCGCGAGGATGGTCGACGTCGCGAAAGCCGTCCGCGTTGGTCGAAAGCCCCCGGTGCATCGGGTCGTAGGCCGCGTGATCCGGTGCGAGGTCGGGCCGGTAGCCGTAGCGAAGGACCGGATCGTCCAGCAGCCGATAGCTCGGCACGTGAAGTGGCGCGAGCGGGCTCGGCGGCACGTCGAGCCAGCGAACCACGATCTCGGCGAGCAGCAGACCGGACGCGAGCCCTGCGATCAGCAGCAGCGCGCTCCCCGCGCCCGAGCGACCTCCGGATCCACTCCCGTCGGACATGCAGCCGGCCATGTTCCTGGATCGCTTCGTCGCGTGCTACCCATGGGACGCGATGCACGGCGTGCCCCTCCCCGCAACGCGGCGCCTCCGGAACGCCGGCCCCACACCGCACACGAGCCGCCGACGGTGAACCGGCCCATCGCCTTCGTGACCGGCGCCAGCCGCGGAATCGGCGCCGCGACGGCGATCGCCCTGGCGGAGAAGGGCTACGACGTGGTGCTCACGGCGCGCACCCTCTTCGAGGGAGAGCGACACGAGCACGGCAACCGGGTGGACGCGCCGGACGACCGGCCCCTGGCCGGAAGCCTCGAGACCACGGCCAGCGCCGTACGCGAGCGCGGAGCCCGAGCGCTCCCGCTGCGTGTCGACCTGCTCGAGCCGGAGACACTCGCGGCCGCCGTCGACGAGACGGAGTCGCGCTGGGGTCCCGTCGACCTGCTGGTGAACAACGGCATCTACCAGGGGGCCGGCGTGATGGACCGCGTCCTCGATCTGCGCCCGGCGGACGCGGCGAGGATCTTCCGGGGCAACGTCCTCTCCCAGGTCCAGCTGGTGCAACGCGTCCTGCCGGGAATGCTCTCCCGCCGACGCGGCGGCATCGTGGACGTGGTTTCCGCCTCCGGCAGCACGGACCCCCACGCCCCCAGCGGCGAGGGCGGCTGGGGCTTCGGATACGCGGCGTCGAAGGCCGCCCTCGGCCGGCTGATCGGCATCCTCGCCGTCGAGCACCGCGACGCCGGAGTCGGCTTCTTCAACCTGGAGCCCGGCTTCATCGTCACCGAGCTGATGCGGCAGAGCGGCCTCGCGGAGGAGTTCACGGGCCGGTTCACCGGCGTACCTCCCAGCGTGCCCGCCGCCGTGATCGCCTGGCTCGCCACCGACCCGGATGCGGCGGAGTGGCAGGGCCGCACCGTCTCCGCGCAACGCCTGTGCGCGGAGCGGGGGCTGCTGCCGGGCTGGCCGCCGGCTTCGCGCTGAGGAGGGCCACATGCTCGCGCTGACCAGCGGGATCGTCGCCCTCTCGGGCGCAGCCGCCCTCGCCTTCGAGATCCTCTTCTTCCACCAGGCGCGCCTCGCATTCGGCAGCGGCGTCGCGGCCACGAGCCTGGTCCTGGCGGCCTTCATGGCGGGTCTCGCCCTGGGCAACGCCATCGCTGCGAGACGCGGCGACGCGCTGGCCCAACCCCTGCGCGTCTTCGCAGCACTCGAGCTCGGCATCGCCCTCACCGGCGTCGCCCTGGTGGCGCGCCTTTCCCTCCTGGGGCCCGTCCTGGCCGATCTCCTGGGGCCACTCGCACCCCATCCGGCCGTGCTCGCAGCGGCCCGCTTCGGCGGCGCCTTTGTACTGCTGGTCATCCCAACCACCGCCATGGGCCTCACCCTGCCCGTCATCGTGCGCGCAGTCTCGACGTCGGCCGAGACCTTCGGGCCCGCCCTGGGACGCCTCTACGGCTGGAATACGCTGGGGGCCGTCGCGGGTGTGATCCTGGCCGAGTGCTGGGCCATCGCGAGCCTCGGGATCCGGGGCGCGGCCCTGGCGGCCGCCGCCATGAACCTGCTGGCCGCGGCCGGCGCCCTGGCGCTCTCGCATCGGATCGCGCCCCAGACATCGACCCCGACCCCCGCCTCCAGCCCGGGTCGACGCGGGGGCTGGCGCTGGCGACTGGCCGCATTCGGCGCGGGCTTCGCGCTGCTCGCTCTCGAGGTGGTGGGCTTCCGCTTCCTCTCCCTCTTCGTCGTGACCCGCGCCGAGGTCTTCGCATGGATGCTCGCCACCGTGCTGCTCGGCATCGGCGCCGGAGGTCTCGCGGCCGAGTCGATCCTCCGACGCGGCGCGGAGCCCCGACGGCTCGCCGCGGCGACGGCGCTCGTCTGCGGAGCTGCGATCTGCGGCAGCTACGCCGCCTTCCCATGGATCACGAGCGCGCTCGGCCCGGAGAAGACGAGCAGCGCGCTCCCGGTGCTGCGGCTGTGCGCGGTGCTGCTCCTGCCCGTGGCGACGTTCTCGGGGGCGCTGTTCGTGCTGCTCGGCGCCGCCCTGCGGCGCACTCTCGACGCCAGCGCCGAGACCGCGGGGCAGCTGACCGTGGCGAACACCCTGGGAGCCGCCGCAGGCTCGCTCGCGGCGGGCCTGCTCCTGCTCCCGGTCCTCGGCATCGAGCGCTCGCTCTTCGCACTGGCCCTGCTCTATGCGGGAATCGCCGCAGGACTCGTCGCACCGAAGGGGGCGCGGCGCCGGGCGCTGCCAGCGGCCCTGGCGTGGGGGCTCGCCGCCTTCCTCTTCCCCTTCGGCGCGATGGAGCGGGATCACGTGCCGCGCGCCCTCGCGGCCTACGACGTTCCCGAAGACGCTCGCATCCACGTTCGCGAAGGCCTGCGCGAGACGATCCTCTGGGTCGAGATCCCCTATCTGGGACAGCCCTACACCCAGCGCCTGGTCACGAACTCCTACTCGATGTCCGCCACCGACGTCCAGGCACGGCGCTACATGAAGCTCTTCGCCGTGCTTCCGGCCGCGCTCCACCCGTCCATCGAGAACGCCCTGCTCGTGAGCTACGGCGTGGGCTCCACGGCGCGCGCCCTCGCCGATGTTCCCAGCATCACCCGCATCGACGTCGTCGACATCTCGCGGGACATCCTCGAGGAGAGCGCCCGGGCCTTTCCCGATCCCGGTCGGGACCCGCTCCGCGATCCGCGCGTCCACGTCACCGTCGAGGACGGGCGCTACTACCTCGCGACCCAGCGACGGAGCTACGACCTCATCACCGGGGAGCCGCCGCCACCGACGCTGGCCGGGGTCGTCCACCTCTACACCCGCGAGTACTTCGAGCGGGTGCGCAGCCGCCTCGCCGCCGGCGGAATGTTCACCACGTGGCTGCCCCTCCACTCGCTCTCCGACGCCGCCGCCCTCTCCATCGTGCGCGCCTTCTGCGACGCGTTCCCGGACTGCTCGCTGTGGCGCGGCATGAGCTTCGACCTGATGCTCCTGGGAACGCGAGATGCCCGCGGTCCGGTTTCCGACGCACACTTCGGCGCCCAATGGCGCGATCCGCTCTCCCGACGGGAGCTCGAGGCCGTGGGACTCGAGCGGCCCGAGCAGCTGGGGGCGCTCTTCATCGCCGACGCCGCCGATCTGGCCGGCTGGACCCGCGACGTCCCGCCCCTCGTCGACGACCGGCCGCGGCGCATCAGCGCCCCCTTGCGCTCGGTCGAGGCGCAGCATCGGCTCTTCGCGGAGTGGCTCGATCCGAGGGCGGGCCGCGCGCGCTTCGCCGAGAGCGAGCTCGCGGCGCGACTCTTCCCCGCGCGGGCCCGCGACGCGGCGCTCTCCTACTTCGAGCTTCAGCATCTCCTCGACACCTTCGGCGCCGACATCCGCAGCGACGCCTGGTCCGAGCGCCTGACGGACCTACGCGCGGTGCTCGGGCGCAGCGCGCTGCGCACGCCGGTGCTGTGGCTGCTGGGAAGCGACGCCGACGTGCAGCGGATCATCGACTCCGCTCCCGCGGCAGCGCGGCGGCGGCCCGACGTGCAGCTCCACCTGGCGGCGAGAGCCATCGCCGACCGCGATGACGAGGCGGCCCTGGCCGCCCTCGCGCGAGCCGCCGACGATCCCGACAACTTCGAGCGGGCCACGGCCCTGCGTCTCTTCCTGCTCTGCAGACAGGGACGACGGGCCGAGGCCGCCGCGCTGGCCCGCAGCAGCGCCCCGCGTCTGGGTCGAGGAGCTCGGATCGACGACTTGTGGGCCTTCCTGGCCGAAGCGTGCGGGATCGCGCCCTGAAGCGGGGGCCCGACGGCGGATCCGGGGAGGGGTGGCGACGACATCACGCGCGTCGCCGCTCCGTCCTGGCGCAGCCTGCTAGGGACGCAGCAACGCCGACGCCTCGGGCAGCAGTGCGTCGGCGATGCGCGCGTGCCCGGTCGCGGTGGGATGCACGTGGTCCACGAACCACTGGGTGGCGGGCTCGGGATCCAGATCCGCCTGGAGAGCGGGCGACAGCTCGACGACCGCGACGCCCGCGTCCTCCAGCACGCGCCGCAGCGCGGCCTCGTGGTCCGAGTCGATGCGATGGGTGCGAACGTCCGCGTCCACGGCACGCCGCAGGACCTCCCGCGCCTCGTCCTCGCGCCCCGACGACAGCAGCGCCATGCCGCGGGCGTGAAGAACCCCGGCGTGGCCGGGGAAGCGCCGGTCCACCTCCGTCAGTCCCTCGATCAGATCGGTGTTGGTAATGGTCATCGTGACAAGTTGGTTGTAATCCCGGTCAATCCAGAACTCATTGACACCATCCGCGAATTTCACCGCCTTGCCGGTTTTGACCAGGTAATTTTCCGAGCGGGTCAGCTTCTTTTGTAAAAATTCATTGTCTTGTTTCAATTGTTCAATGATATGG
>Ga0209536_100014534_pt1 | contig 11298 bp, 14 predicted proteins | sample DeeMarSeWOR28_12_FD_187461 | JGI IMG/M metagenome (GOLD analysis project Ga0209536, IMG submission 187461) | Marine sediment microbial communities from White Oak River estuary, North Carolina - WOR-2-8_12 (SPAdes) (version 2) | ecosystem: Environmental > Aquatic > Marine > Intertidal zone >... | reverse complement strand
AGTTTTTACCAAGCCAATAATTTCAAACTGTCCGTTCTCATCTGTTAGCGCGCGGCCTCCCACACGACCGCCTCCATGTACGGGTACTGGAGCGGTCTGACCCTGGATGAGTACCGCTGGTACTTCCGGCCCGGCGTGGGCGCCGGGATCATCCCCACCAACGACGGGAACGCCTGCGTGTTCGTCTCCGTATCGCCCGAGCGCTTCCAGGGGTCCCGCTCGGACTGGCAGGAGACCCTCTTCCACCAGGTGGTGCGGTCCGTGGACCCCGAGCTGGCCGACGGACTCACTCCGGACCGGCAGGCTGCGTCCCTCCGGGCGTTCCCCGGGACGCCCGGCTTCCTGAAGCGTTCCTGGGGGCCCGGCTGGGCCCTGGTGGGCGACGCGGGCTACTTCCGGGATCCCCTGACGGCCCACGGCATCACCGATGCGTTCCGGGATGCGGAGCTGCTCGCCCGGGCCGTGGGGAAGGGGACGGACGACGCCCTCCGTGAGTACCAGGCCGTGAGGGATTCGGTGGCCCGGGAGTTCATGGACGTCACCGACGCCATCGCTTCGCTGGAATGGGACATGGACGAGGTGAAGCACCTGCACCATCGGCTCAGCAAGTCCATGAACGCGTGCATGGCGGTGATCCAGGAGTGGGAGGACCGGTTCGCCCTCACCGACTACGTGACCAAGGGGTCGAACCCCTGGACCGAGCACTTCAGCGCCGTCAAGGCTGAGGTTCCCGACCCGGACGACCCGACGACCCAGGTCAACACCGGCCTGATCACGACCCTGGAGGAGGCGGACATCATCATCCTGGCGGGTGAGGCCCTGTCCCACTGCCTGGCCAACACGGTCACCGACATCGCCGACTGCTTCAGCGACCCCAAGTACATCGCCAAACTGGTCCTCATGGAGGACGCCACCAGCCCCGTGCCGGATCCTCCCAACACCACGCTGTTCACCGACCTCACCAACAAGTTCCTCGCTGACATGAAGGCCAAGGGCATGCAGGTCAGCACCACCGTCGACTTCCTCCGGTAAGCATCCGTCCTGCGGGACAGGGAGAACAGACCATGCCAATCCTCAACAGTGTCAACATGGAGGCCCACCGCATCGGTGGGTCCAACTTCGGCTTCAGCGCCAAGCGCATCGACGAATTGGGGGCCTCCGAGTACACCCTCGGACTCGTCATCGTGGACGTGTCCGGTTCGGTGGCGTCCTACAGGACCGAGATCGAGGCCGCGATCAAGGAGATCGTCCGCTCCTGCCGGCACAACCCTCGGGCGGACAACATGATGCTCCGCCTGGTGATCTTCGACACCGCGGTCACCGAGGTGCACGGGTTCAAGCCTTTGACCGAGTGCAACGAGGACGATTACGACGGCTGTGCCCAGATCGGTGGCATGACCGCCCTCTACGACGCTTCCTACAGCGGGATCAAGTCGGCCACCCAGTACGGAGCTGACCTCACCAAGCAGGACTTCGACGTCAACGCGGCCGTGTTCGTCATCACCGATGGCGCCGACAACGCCTCCCGGGTCACCCCACAGATGGTGAAGGAGGCCCTCGACGAGGCAGTCACCTCCGAGGCTCTGGAGTCCATCACCGCCGTCCTGATCGGCGTCAACGCTGCCGGGCCGCTCAACCAGTACCTCCAGCGTTTCCAGCAGGAGGCTGGGTTCACCCAGTACGTCTGCATCGCCGACGCCACCGCCAAGACCCTGGCCCGTCTCGGCAAGTTCGTCAGCCAGAGCTTCAGCAGCCAGAGCCAGGCGCTGGGCACAGGGGGCCCCTCCCAGTCCTTGGCCTTCTGAGCCATGCACGACTTCATCGGCACGCCCATCGTTCCTGGGTGCTGGGTAGCAACGGGAGGGAAGGGTAACACCTCAGCCGAGTACGGCATGGTTCTCCACCTGGTACGGGAGGTCTCGGGCGGAAAGATCCGGACCTTCCGGATCCAGGTGCGTTACCACGACGGTGAGCCTCAAGCGACTGTCGTCAAGCGTTCTTTCCAGAAAAGTACCAAGGTCGTTGTGGTCAACCCTTCATTCGAAGTGAAGGGCCTTTTCGGGCGGGTGGATGCTGGTACCGCCACAGAGTCTGATCACAAGTTGGCCGGCAAATGGCTCCACGGTCAGACTGAGGATCTTTTCACCTAGGAGATCCCAACAACATGACAACTCACTTCATCAGCGGGCACCTCGACCTCACGATTCCGGAGTTCATGCTCTTCTACGCCCACCGATTGGAGAAGGCTATCCACAATGGGGACGACTTCGTTGTGGGGGATGCTCCTGGGGCAGATACCATTGCCCAATGGTGGTTGGCCTTTCACATCGGCCCCGAGCTGGAAGCAAAGGTCACGGTCTTCCACATGCTCGATGCCCCACGAAACCTGGTGGCGGCCCACGGGTTCAATACCCGTGGGGGGTTCACCTCCGATGAGGAGCGTGACCGGGCAATGACCGAGGCCTCTGACGCCGACATCGCTTGGGTACGTCCCGGCCGAGAGAAGTCAGGGACTGCCTGGAACCTGGCACGGAGGTCCAGTGAACGCTGACTCATACTTCACCATCGGCAAGACTCACTCTGTCTGTCAGGACTATGCTGTCGCTGGTCTGACAGACCACCCCTCCCTACCAGGGTTCACCCACCCGACAGACCCTGACCCGGAGGCCTGCCGCATCCCCTACGCCATCGTGGCTGACGGGTGCTCCAGCAGCTCCCACACAGACTTTGGGTCCCGCCTTCTGGCTCGGGCGACGGTGAAAGCCCTGCAACATCGGACCGTGTTCAGCATAGCAGGTGATGAGACTCCTCTGTGGACCAATCGACTGGTCGAAGAGGCTAAAGCCTGGTCAGATGGAATGAACCTTCCGGAGACCAGCCTCGACAGCACTCTTCTGGTGGCCTATCGGCGCCGGAACGGACTGGTTCGAGTGGTGGCCACAGGAGATGGTGTCATTATCGCTCGGCGACGCGAAAGCGGGGCCATTGAGCATTGGGACATCGAGTTCAACCGTGGGGCTCCCGGCTACCTCAACTACATCCCGATCCAGGGAAGATTGGAGGAGTACCTTTCCATGGGTCTCGGTGAGAGGACCATCACCTATAGTATCTGTGGGGGTGTTTTCGACGTCGAGACCTCTTCCATCACCCACGAGGGGGGTTTCGACTACCTCCTCGACCTCGACCCCGACACTTACGACCTTGTGATGGTCGCCTCCGACGGGATCAAGTCTTTCCAACGGAGGCAAGGCAACGGTTTCGAGTCAGTGCCCCTGGGTGTTGTCATCCCCCACCTGACCAGCCTCAAGAACACCCGAGGGCAATTCATGGTCCGCCGCATGAAAAGGTTCCTAACCAAATGGTGCCCCAAGCAAGGGTGGCACCACTACGATGATGTGGCTGTCGCAGCCCTCCACATACCAGGGGAAGACGATGACTGACCCGGACTGGTGGAACGATACCATGAAAGAGATGGACGAGACCCCAGCTAAGCGCTGGGGAAGCCCGGAGTCTTTCCTGGGGTATTGCGAGGGCCACAGCAGAACTGACAGGGCCCTCTTCCACCGGGACGACATCAGAATCTTGTTGCAGCTGGCAGGCAAGCCCGTGGAGGAGTACGAGGCTTACCTTGCACAAAAGGACTTCTGGGCCATTTTCCAGAAGGAAATGGACCCCCTGTTGGCTGAAGCCAGGAAACGGTTGGCGGAAGACATAGAGATGGAGGATTGGCTGGAATCGGAGGCTGAAAGGAGCTAGCCGTGAAAGTCTTCATCAAAGGACAAGGCGCCATATCCCTTAGCAAGAACGACTTCGTTGCTTCCGGGGGAGAAGGCTCCGTGTACGCCAAGGGGTCTACAGCCTTCAAGCTGTACACGGACCCCCACAAGATGATTCCGGTCGGCAAGATCCAAGAGCTATCCGCGATTACGGACCCTCACATCATCAAACCTGAACACGTCGTGACAGACACAAAGGGCACACCCGTGGGCTATACTATGAGGTATGCCCGGGGCACCTACGCCCTCTGTCAGCTGTTCCCCAGAGCCTTTCGAGAGCGTAACAAGATCACCCCGGAGCAGATGCTAGGACTGGTCCAGAAGCTCCGGGACGGTGTAGAGCATATCCACCAAGCCAGAGTCCTCATCGTCGACCTCAACGAGATGAACCACCTGGTAGACAAGCAGTTCCAGGAGCTGTTCTTCATCGATGTCGACTCCTACCAGACTCCCCACTACCCTGCCACGGCCATCATGGAGTCCATCAGGGACCGTCACATGGCCCCAGGAGACTTCACGACTCTGACCGACTGGTTCAGCTTCGGCATCGTGGCCTTTCAGATGTTCGTCGGCATCCACCCCTACAAAGGGAAGCATCCGACCCTCAAGGGATTCGAGGCCAGGATGCAAGCCAATGTCTCTGTCTTCGACCCCAAGGTGAAGCTCCCCAAGGTGGTCTACCCCTTCGACGTCATCCCCGGGATCTACAAGAGCTGGTTCAAGGCAGTCTTCCAAGAGGGAAAACGACTGCCTCCCCCAGCAGACCTGTCTGGGGCCGTCATCGTGATCCCCACGGTGCGCCAGATCAGTGGCACGCTGAACCTGGACATCTCCAGCTTGGCAGCCTTCGCTGGAGACATCAGGGGCATGTGGGAGAGCTTTGGTTCTTTCGTGGTCCTGGCTCAGGGTGTCCACATGGACGGCAGGAAAGTAGGCCCAGGAGACGCCCTGCTGACTGTTGGGTTCACCCCCCTCAACAACAAGCCTGTGGCCGTATACGAGCAGCCAGAGGGGATCCCGAGGCTTGTAGACCTGGCCACGGGCCAGCACATTGAGTTCGGACTACATGCCGACCAGGCCATGTCCACCAATGGGAGGATCTACCTCAAGAGCCGTGACAAGGTGATGGAGGTAGTCCTCACCGAGGCCGGGAACAAGGTCATCGCCTCCACCAAGCTGGCAGCCAACGTCCTCCCCAAGGCTTCCTGGCTGTTCGAGGGGGGAGTCGTCCAAGACCTCCTGGGGTCCGCCTATGTGTCTCTGTTCCCGTCTCCAGGGAAAGCTTTCCAAGTCCATCTCAAGGAGCTGGACAAGTACAAGATCCTCAGCATCAGGTTCTGCCCCTCTGACAAAGGTGGGGGCATCCTGATGGTCGTGGCTTCTCACAAGGGACAGTACGACCGGTTCATCTACCGCTTCGATCCTTGGGACTACGACTACGATCTCCGCAAGATCGAGGACATCACCCCCGCTGGCCTCAACTTCGTGGTGCTCGACAGCGGAGTCTGTGTGTCCCTCACAGAGGACGACAAGCTGGAGCTGTTCAGCGTCCGCAAGGGATCCACACAGGTCAAGGTCATCGATGACCAGATGCTCGGCGGGGACATGATCCTAGGCAAACGCGGAGGTCAGGTAGTGTTCAGCCGGGGGAACAAGGTCTACAAGATGAGGATGCGATGAAGCACCTGTACTCAGTGGATCTCAACCCACATGACCGTGCTGAACTAAGGCGGAAGCTGGAGAGGGTTGAGCCCGAAGAGATAGCTCCGGGTAGGTGGCGGAAGCAGGTCATCTATGGGGGCATGGTCTTCTTGGCTCGATACTCTGAATGTCCAGACTGCGGCGAACCCTGGCCACAGTGTCCCCAGGTGAAAAACTGGATCTGGAGGCATGTAGGTTATGATCGCAAATCGGTAGCCTGTCTTCCTTGCTTGCAGAAGCGCTTGGGAAGGGAACTTGTCGTCCAGGATCTGAACAATCCGGACGCTCCGATCAACAGCCCTTTTGTACCATCACTCCAGAAGATGGACGACGGGGATTGGGAGTCATTCGTTGAACAGACCCTTGGTCCCAAGGGGAAGCCATGAAAGGACGGAACTTCAGACAAGACCTTCAAACGGTGGCCACTGCTCTGATACAGAGCATCCTCCCTGCGGACACCTATCTGAGGTGCCCAGAAACAAATTTTGTGGGCGTCTTAGGGATCCTTGGTCTAGGGGAGTCTGAGTACGACGAGGTGAAAGGAGAATACCGGCCCGAAGCGCGGGACTATGCCGGGAGCATCCTACAGTCTCTCCAGGGTTTTTTCGAGGGGGCCTATCTCTATGGGTTCCCGAAGGCCGACAACACCGTCGATGCCGTAGTCTTCGGCATTGAGGAAGACCGTCTCAAGGTCCTCCTGGTCGAGCGGGGTCGTGAGGGAGAACCTTTCTTTGGATGTTGGGCCCTGCCCGGTGGCTTCATCAAGATGGAGGAGGACCTGGAAACTGCTCTGCGCAGAGAGCTGGAGGAGGAGACAGGCCTCACCCTCTCCTATGTAGAACAGCTCCGGACCTTCGGACGACCAGGTAGAGATCCCAGGGGGAGGGTCATCTCTACTGCCTACCTGGGTCTGGTTCGCCCCTCCGAGGTCACAGTGGTGGGCCAGGATGATGCTGCCAAAGCAGCCTGGTTTCCTCTTTCCAACATGGGGGACCTGGGAGTGATCTTGGGTCTGGGGGAAGAAGGGCTGGCCTTCGACCATGCTGAGATCATCCAGGCGGGGATCGATCGACTCCGGTCCAAGATATCCTGGCAACCGGTTGGTATCGAACTGCTGCCAGAGGAGTTCACCCTGTCCGAGCTTCAGAGGGTCTACGAGATCATCCTGAACAAGAGCTTGGATCCTCGGAACTTTCGGACTAGGGTGCTCAGGTTCGGGGTTCTGGCTCCCACAGGCAACATGAGGAAAGGACGCCACCGTCCGGCCAAGCTCTACCACTTTGACCGGGAGCGATACGATCGTCTCCGAGAACAGGGCAGCGATTTTGAGGTCTAGCGATGATGTTCGTGTCTGAATCCTGGGGAGAGCTTCTCGAACTCCTGAAGGAACGCTCGGTGCTGAGAGGCTCTTTCCTCCTCCAGAGCGGGCGGGAGTCCAGCTTCTACGTGAACTGCAAGGAGACCTTGCTGGACCCTCGGGGCATGTCCCTCACAGGTCTGGTCTTGAGTTCCATGCTCCACCAGGAGAGCCACCCTGTGGATGCTGTGGCTGGGGTGTCCGTTGGGGGAGACCCAATGGTGTGTGCCCTGGTCCTCACAGCCCTATCCCAAGGCAAGCTTTTGCCTGGGATCCTGGTCCGCAAAGAACACAAAGATCATGGTACGTGCCGTTCCCACCTCGAAGGGGCAGGGCAGGTGAGAACAGGTGCCCAGGTGCTCCTCCTGGAGGACGTGATCACCACGGGTGAGTCCACTGTTCGAGCCGTCAGAGCCCTTCGAGGCCACCACTTCCAGGTCCCCTTGGTCTATGCTCTAGTGGACCGAGGAGAGTCTCAAGGGAAGGAAGCTATCGAAGCCGAAGGCTGCATGGTCAGGTCAGTGTTCTCAAGAGCCGACCTCGAAAAAGATACAGCCTGAACAACCTAGAGATTCCGTGAGTTTAGGGCTTCCCCAGGAAGAAAAATGCGAACCCCCGAAATATGGGGGTTGACACGTCCGTCGTAGTTGGTACGATGCTTCCATCGTCGGAAAGAGATCCGACGACCGGTATTCACCCCGACGTTCTAGAGGACGTCGGAGCAGCATAAGAGAAAGAAGTTCGATGCTATTCCAATCCCATATACCCGCAAAACCAGAAGCGAAGCCTGCGGGCCTCGTCGCCGGGATGGGTGTATGTGGAATCATCCGTCAGGCCGAGGCCAATGGCGATCCGTGGAGGCCCGACTTCTAGCACGTTCACCAGAACACCAAGCCAGAAGCCGGGCCCCGAAAGGAAAGCCCGGCTTCTGGCGTTTTAGGACCTCAGCTTTCGAGCTGAGTGGAGTAGAAAGAGAGAAAGAAGCCCCGGTCCCGTGATTGGGGGCACACCTGGGAGGCGGCTCTCAGGTAGACATCGACGCCGGTCGATGAGCATCTTTGACAACCGAATACCCTTGCGGCGGCGGGTGGCTCGCCACCACCCGCCCCGCCTTTTGCCTCTTGTAGCTCAACGGATAGAGCACCGCGTTGTGGCCGCGGGGACACGAGTTCGATTCTCGTCGAGAGGCCCAGTATGGGATCGTAGCTCAGCAGGTTAGAGCGCTTGCCTGATAAGTAGGAGGTCGCTGGTTCAACTCCAGCCGGTCCCACCATTGATGCGGGGTAGGGAAGAGGTCATCCTTTCTGGCTCATAACCAGAAGATCGTCGGTTCGAATCCGGCCCCCGCTACCCACCGGGGAGTGGCTCAGTTTAGACAGCCTGGGTCCAATACCTATCCTATGCCACCCATCTCTGTATGGAACAGACGATTCTCCAGACGTTGGTGGCTCAAGGACTCTCCATAGCTAAAATTGCAAGTAACCAAGGGTGTTCCCAAGGTTCGGTGCGGTACTGGCTTCGCAAATATGGCTTGCAGACTCGCAGAGGTCCGAGGGGGAAACACCCCAAGGATTTCCAGGTCCCCTGTAAGTGCTCTTGTGGGGAAACAGACCCCAAGAAGTTTTATGGCCGCAAGCGGTCCGTTTGCGGGAAATGTCACAGCCAATACACCTTGCTACAGGGACAAGAGAAAAGGCAAAAGGCCCTCTCCTATCTGGGGAGTGCTTGCTCGAATCCAGACTGTGGGTTCGATCGGTTTAGCTCAGCCTTGGCTTTTCATCATCTGGACCCCACAAAGAAAGACCCTTCTTTCAGTTCGTACCGGGGGTGGTCTTGGGGCAGATTGAAGAAGGAACTAGGCAAGTGCATTATCCTGTGTGCTTGTTGCCACGCAGCGGTTCATGCAAAGGAACTAAAGATTACCTGGGCGTAGGGCAGTGGTTGTCCCGCCAGTTTTGGGAACTGGAATACGTCGGTTCGATCCCGACCGCCCAGAGAACTACACGGTGAAAGGCCCTCCGCCTTCGAGGCAACCCGGGTGAAACGGTAAGACTAACCGGGAAGTCTCTAAGACTTTGGCCCTATGACAGGACTTGGGCATACGGTAAGATGTACCAAGACCCCAGGGTGGAGGAGTTGGAAGCCGTGACCGGGGGCCCTCTGAGGTCCCCACCCTATGTAGGTGGCTGCTGCCGGAATGACTGGACTGAGGCAGCCCGGCCTGTACAGTCGGTGTCGATCAAGCAAAACGGGTGGGGTAACCAACCCCCAGGGGCATCCAGCGTCGCCAGAACCCGATAAGCTCGACTACGTGTGGTGAAAATCCCACCCACCTACGACCTAACTACGGAGGACCCCCATGGGGAAATCAGACCAACACAAACAGTGTCGACTGAAGCGGGGATCCTCTTTCACCAACTCCTGGCTCCCAGCTAAGTTCGCCAAGGTCGGGAAAGTCCTGGGACTGAAAGACGAGCAGGGTAACTGGGAGGAGGGGTGGGTCGTCGATTCAGTGTGGGGTTCCAGGCCTTCTAAGGATGTGCTGGAGGACTCCCAGCTGTGGTCCAAGCACAGGGAGGGAACAGACGCCCACCGTGAAGGTGGGACCAACGACAGTCCAGGGACATGGAAAGGACCCAGAAGATGATGAAAAACCCAGATCGCTACCCTGGGGAGTACCAGTCGATGCGAGGGTCTCTTCCCAAGACCAGAGACCTGGCTCCTTACGACCATACACGAGGGAAAGTTGGCTGGGCCCGATGGCGCAGCAACAAGAAAACCTGGACGCACCGATACCGTCGGCATGTCCTGGACCAGGAGGCCATCCAAGCCTCCAACGATGGGGTGTAGCTCAATTGGCAGAGCGGACGGCTCTGGACCGTCAGGTTAAAGGTTCGAATCCTTTCACCCCAGCCATGCTCCCGTAGCTCAGCGGCAGAGCAGGTGGCTGTTAACCACCGTCGCGTAGGTTCGAGTCCTACCGGGAGCGCCAGTCAGAGATCCCCACTCTCGTAGTGGGGAGCCCCTGGTTTTCGAACCAGGGGGCTGACCCCATACCAATGAGCGTGCCTGGGTCGAGCACCACCTTGGGTACGACGATATGGGGTGGGCTGGAAGGTGCTCAGCTTTCACATCGCCAAAGAGCCACTTGGGTGCCTGGGGTCTCCCGGAGTGGACGACGGTGTGGAAGTCAGGGACCCCTTTTTTGCGGGTGTAGTCTAACTGGATAAGACGCAGGCCATCCAAGCCTGAAAGTGCAAACACCAGCTCACACACTCCCTGTGCATGACACAGGACCTAGGTGAGCCTACAAGCATCTGAAATGTAGGTTCGAGTCCTACCACCCGCTCCAAACGCCTGGGAATGGAGACACACAAGTGCCTCCTGTGGAAACACCCCAGACGTAAGCTAGTCTGGGCAACACAGACAAGGGTCTGCTAGCCCACAGGTGGAGTCGAGAGACTAGCCGGCACCGGGAGCCGTTCCACCACCCGGGTTTCCCTCCGTAGCTCAATGGGAGAGCAGGCGGCTCTTAACCGCAAGGTTGGAGGTTCGAATCCTCCCGGGGGGACCATGGAGATGCGAGCGCCTGGGTGTGCTAGTGGACTGTCGCTCCACTGCGGGAGGGTTCGATTCCCTTCATCTCCGCCAATGTGGGCTCGTAGTTCAGTGGGAGAATGCCTGCCTTACAAGCAGGAGGTCGTTGGTTCGAACCCAACCGGGCCCACCACAATCCTCTGGCCCGTAGCTCAGTGGTAAGAGCGCCAGCCTTAGAGTGATGAGTGCCCTCAGGGAAACCTGGGGAGTAGAATCCAGTAAACTCAGGGAAACCTTAACAGGTAATGCTGATGGCAATCCTGAGCCGAGCCTACTCTGGTAAGGACCATAGGCCGGCATGCAATTCCAGATGACAGTTGTGGCAGAGTAGAATGCACTTCTTGAGTTCGGTCTCCCACCGTTTCCAAGAGAGTGCATGTGATCCTGATAGGGTGAAAGACTTCTCTCTGGGGTCTTTGTGGTGGAAGCAAAGAGCCTGGATGCAGGCTTTGTACCCACAGCGATTGCATTCACCGCCCAGAAGGGCAACAGCTCGTTCCTTCTTTTCAAACCTTCGTTTGTTAACAAGGCATGAGTTGCATTGCCTCTTGGTATGTCCGCTTCGGCGCTTGTATTCGTACACTCGACCACAACTCTCACAGGTTTGCATCCTGTTGTCCTTTTCGATGTTAGAGCCAACCTCACTCTAACATGGAGACCAGAGCAATGGAAGGTGCAGAGACTAGACACTGGATGCCTAAACCAGCCGGAGCATGGTAAAGGTATAGTCCAGACCACAAACACGTAGGTGGCGGTGAAAGCCGTAGTGGTAAGATAAGCTGGAAGTCGTGGGTTCAAGTCCCACCGGGCCGACCATGGGGGCGTAGTTAAGTTGGTGATAACGCCGGCCTGTCACGCCGGAGGCCG
>Ga0209536_100014533_pt1 | contig 11299 bp, 5 predicted proteins | sample DeeMarSeWOR28_12_FD_187461 | JGI IMG/M metagenome (GOLD analysis project Ga0209536, IMG submission 187461) | Marine sediment microbial communities from White Oak River estuary, North Carolina - WOR-2-8_12 (SPAdes) (version 2) | ecosystem: Environmental > Aquatic > Marine > Intertidal zone >... | reverse complement strand
CGGCAGGGATATATAATAATTGGTGATGTCCGGGGTAGTGAACGCGTTATTTTCTCCACCCACTTTCTGTAAATAGGCATCGTAATTCTGAATGTTCTTCGATCCCCCAAACATGAGATGCTCAAAAAGGTGAGCAAAACCAGTTTTATCGGGACTCTCATTGCGGGATCCGACATTGTAAAGCAGGTTAACGGCCGCTAAGGGAATGGTGTGATCTTCGTGAACGATCACGCGCAGACCATTGGGAAGCACGAATTCCTCAAAGTGTATCATCTATCTGCAAAGATGGTAAAAATATACATTCTATCCGTTTTTTAAGTTCACCGCATTGCTTTACTTTTGATAAAAATTCATGGATGACTTTTGATCGAAAAGAACTTTCAGACCAGCAACTTATCGAACTCTATCGATTGCTTCTGAATCCCCGCCTTATAGAAGAAAGGATGCTCTTACTGCTCAGGCAGGGTAAGATAAGCAAATGGTTTTCAGGGATTGGACAGGAAGCCATCTCTGTCGGGGCAGCTTATGCATTGCCATCGGATGAATATATTCTGCCCCTTCACCGGAATCTTGGGATTTTCACTACCCGTAAGGTACCTTTACAAAGGTTATTCGCACAATTTCAGGGGAAAAGATCTGGATTTACAAAGGGCAGAGACCGGTCCTTCCATTTTGGAACCAAAGATTTTTACCTGGTCGGAATGATCTCTCATCTGGGACCCCAATTGGGTATTGCGGATGGAATAGCCCTGGCCCATCAATTAAAAAAGGAAAAAAAAGTGGTATTGGTATTTTCCGGTGATGGAGGAGCCAGTGAAGGTGATTTTCATGAGGCATTAAACGTGGCTTCGGTCTGGAATTTACCAGTAATCTTTTTGGTTGAAAACAACGGCTATGGATTATCGACTCCCAGCAAGGAACAGTTCAAACATCAGCATTTTATTGACAAGGGCCCGGGTTATGGTATAGAAGCCTTTCAGATGGAAGGGAACAATGTACTGGAAGTGTATCATACCATAAAGAAATTGGCCGGACAAATGAGAGAGCATCCGCGCCCAATCCTTCTTGAGGCCCTGACGTTCAGAATGCGAGGGCATGAAGAGGCATCCGGGATAAAATATGTACCCAACGAATTACTAAAAAAATGGGCAAAAAAAGATCCCCTGGAGAATTATGAAAAATATTTATTGGATCAGCGGGTGGTTACAACAATGGAAATGGAACGTATCCGAAAAGATATTAAAGTGGAGATTGAAAAGGCCTTATCCATCGCATTTACTGAGAATGATCCTGTAACTTCGAATAATGAGGAGATATCGGATATGTATTTCCCTTTCATGCCCGCGCCGGTCAATCCCCAAAAACGACAGAAATCGGAAAGGCGATTGGTGGACGCCCTTAACAATGCGTTGACCCAGGCTTTCGAAAAGTATCCGGATCTAATCATTATGGGACAGGATATAGCCGAATACGGGGGCGTATTCAAAGTGACCGAGGGCTTGGTTGAAAAATTCGGCAGAGACAGGGTCCGGAACACGCCTCTCTGTGAGTCTGCTATTCTGGGTGCCAGCCTGGGATTATCCATCGCCGGAATCAAATCGATTGTCGAAATGCAATTTGCAGATTTCGTAACCTGCGGATTTAATCAGATCATTAATAATCTGGCAAAAATTCACTATCGATGGGGTCAAAATGCGGATGTAGTGATCAGGTTACCTACCGGAGCCGGTGTAGGTGCAGGGCCATTTCATTCCCAGTCGAATGAGGCCTGGTTTTTTCATACACCGGGATTAAAAATAGTCTACCCTTCCACTCCCTATGATGCCAAAGGGCTGTTATTGGCTAGTATCGAAGATCCTAATCCGGTTCTTTTTTTTGAACACAAGGCTTTATACCGGGCCATTCGTGAAGAAATACCGGACGGATATTATACACTTCCGATCGGGAAGGCCAGAAAAGTGATGGAAGGCAGGGATGTCACGATCATAACTTACGGAATGGGAGTTGTATGGGCTGAAAAAGTAATCAGAGAAACAGGTTCATTTTCAGCTGATTTAATTGATTTGAGATCGCTGTTACCCTGGGATCAGGAAACGGTCTCCCAATCTGTAAAAAAAACAGGAAAGGTAATCATCCTGCACGAAGATACACTTACCGGTGGAATCGGAGCAGAAATATCCTCCTACATTTCCGAAAATCATTTTGAATTCCTGGATGGGCCCATTATGCGGGAAGGAAGTTTAGACACGGCGGTACCCTTTTCCGCGGCCCTTGAAAAAAATTTCTTACCTCCGGAACGATTTCGTCAAAAGCTCATTCATCTTCTCGAATACTGAGGAAAGTGGTTCATTTTCACTATTTTATTTAATATTTTCGGGGATTATACGTTATTTTAGTCCAGAGAGCGGATATATCGTGCATCAAATACAGGTGAATTTGTGTTTTAGACTTCAAATAGGAAGGCAGGTACTATATAAGATTGCAGTCATGTTTTTCGTAACAGGATTGCTGTTTCTCATCAGCATACCTGAAACGAATGCACAGGTAAAACTGTCCGACCGTAAATCCGAAGCCTATAAAAAAAGCCGTAAAAACAAGAAGAACAAGCAAAAGGAACGTGTCAGACAATATAAAAAAGCAGATAAGAGGAACCTTTCTGCAGGTGAGCTCGAGGTGATCCCTGAATTATTGAAAGAACAGTATGTACCGAAAGACCAGAATGCAGAAAAGAACCCTTCCAAACAGATATTCACCAGTTATCAGAAACAGAGCCGGATTTTTTCAAAAAAAGCAAGACAGGCGCTTGATCAGGGTCTTGTCTCGGAGAATAAATTAAAAATTCGGGAGAGGAAATATCGAAAACAACAAAGATCCATTGCAAAGCATCAGGGGGATATACGCATCGATCCTGCACGAATAGGAGATAACCGGGGCATGTTTCCTCAACCACCTGTAGAACAAAACCCGGGAAGATCCAATGTCCGGATTCGAAATGAACGGTTATCTAACTTTGCACTGAAAGCAGATGAAATGGCGATGCAGGGACTCATCAGGTCACCTTCCCGGAGTCAGGATCGACAACAGAATATCCGTAAGTCAAAAAAAATAGGATTTGACCAGGGAAGCCTTTCTTTAAATAAAAGACAAACGGATGCCGGCTACATGGCAAAATCAGTTGAGGGGTTGAACCAGGGACTCAGAAAAAGTTATTCGGCCCGCGAAAAAAAGCAAATATCCATGTCCAATTCATTGATGCAATCCCAGTACCAGGGTCAAATTAATTTCAGGAGTTCCAAACAAAGGGATCTGGGTTATATAGAAAAATCATTGCGTAATCAGAAAACCGGATTGAAATATCGGTATAATCCACAGAAGAAGGAGGCCGGCTACATGGCTAAATCGGTCGAAGGACTCAGTCAGGGATTAAAAAAGGCAGTGTCGATGAAGGAACAGAAGCAACAATGGATGTCCAATTCGCTTGCCCAATCACAGTTTCAGGGGAATACAGTTCTTAAATCACGGAAAGAAAAAGAGGGAAATTTCGCAAATAAATCCCTGCGGAATCAACGGATGGGGCTGCAATATAAATACAACTCCCGTGAAAAAGAGAATAATTATATGGCAAAATCAGTCGAAGGCTTAACCCAGGGATTGATTGTCCGGAAGAACAGGAACGAACAGGAATCCCGGTACATCCGGAAATCAAAACAGGCCCTGGATCAGGGGATGATATCCTCTAAAACTGTCAGGCAGAAAGAAGCCAATTACATGGCAAAATCGGTTGAAGGATTGAATCAGGGATTAAAAAAGGGAGTGACGATGCAGGAACGAAAGCAGCAATGGATGTCCAGTTCACTCGCGCAATCACAATTCCAGGGCAATATGGTAGGGAAATCACGGAAAGAAAAAGAGGGAGATCTTATAGGTAGATCCCTGCGAAACCAGCGGATGGGAATGCATTACAGGTATAACGAGCGGGAGAAAGAAAATAATTACATGGCGAAATCGGTGGAGGCTTTAAGTCAGGGATTAATCCCTAGAAAAAACAGGAATATGCAGGAATCACAGTATATCCGGAAATCGCAGGAGGCCCTGGATCAGGGGATGATGTCATCGAAAACCACGAAACAGAAAGAAGCCAATTACATGGGTAAATCGGTTGAGATGTTAAGCCAGGGTCTGAGCATTCGAAAATCAAGAAACCAGCTTGAATCGCAATATATCAGAAAGTCTATCGAATCGTTGAATACAGGCCTGATATCTTCCAAATCCGCCCGTCAGAAGGAGGCCAATTACATGGGAAGATCTGTTGAGTTGCTTAACCAGGGGCTGTTCCGCGCAAGATCTCAACAGGATAAGGAATCGATGTATATCCGAAAATCGATCGAAGCAATGGACCAGGGCTTGTACCGTGGTGTTACACGGAAAGAGAGAGAATTGATGTACATCACAAAATCCTTAAAAAATCAGAAGATTGGCCTGGTTAAGGTACAAAGCCAGAAAGCAAAAGAAAATGAATTGCGGGATGTTGCCAGGGAAGTGCAGAATTACCGGGGAGATGAGAAAGTCAGAACCGATTTCCTTAAAGAGTGGATGGACCGAAGAAAGCGGGCAAAATATGTTTATTACGCCGGTAATTTTAAGGTCCAGTCGAGACTGTTCGAGAAGATAGAAAACAGAAGAATGGCGGCAAGAAGGTCTAAATTCGACGGCATGGACCAGGAATCGAAATTCGAACAATGGTGGGCTTCCTTATGGAAAAAACCTGTTGACCAACGGAAAAAACCCGATCAACTCCGGAAACCACGTTATGATTCGAAGGAGCATGAGATCTGGTTTTATTGATGTGGATTTGTTTATTTGTTGAATTGTTTAATTGAGTATTGGATTTGAGTGGAAGATTGCTGATATAAAAAAGGACTTCCGTACTTTTTGGTAAATTGTATCATTCGCATTCATTCTCTTCTATCTTCCAGGTAAATTTGAGCAATAGGGTTATCTCAAATCCAAGTTCTTCTGATCTTTTAAATTCATCACAGTATTCCTCCTGGTTGAACGTTGAAATAACACCGCGATAAAAGATAGCTGATAGCTTCCCCATCATCAGGATAAACCTTCAGATAGTTGTCAAGAATGGAAGAAGCTTTTTCTCTTTCTCTCAAATGCAGATGATATATTCCGATCGCTTTCACTGTTTCATCGGATAGGCCATTTTTATTTTTTATATCCACATATAAGTTTATCGCATTTTTGAGGTTTTTTAATTTCTCTGAAAAAGCCACTCGGATTCCAGGATCACGATATTTTTTACAAGTTTTTCAAGTTCGTTTATTTTCAGGCTGTCGTGGTTACTCGCAAAATCCATCGTTTTGCTTATTAAGGTCAAACCAAAAACCAGGAATAGCATTATATATTTCATTTATAGGGATGTTAGCTATTGATTCCTATCATTATCGTTATAATACCTCATATGATTCCATTCTGAGTCTTTATACGGGTTCAAACCACATTCTGGTTCAGCCTTCCACTCATTTTTATGTACGTAATAACAACAGCAGGACCGATTTCAGAAATGGAGGGTATGTTTTTGACAGGGAAATAAAATATTTCTAAAGGCAATAAAAAATAAACCTGTCCTATTACTATCCACCGAGGCCGTTCGATTACCGATTAAACGCTGCGCCAGCTGAAGTTTTAGCATAAGCTGGATTCTCCAATTCCCCGATTCCCCGATTCAACATTAGTTAGTTAATCGGGCAATTGTGTACCCGGATATTTACTGAGCAAGTTCGATTAAACGATTCAACAGTTCAACACGTAACCCTTTCACACACTCTCCACCTCTTGAGCCTCCTTATATTCTTCCACCGGGATGCAGCTGCAGAACAGGTTGCGGTCGCCATAAGCACTGTCAATCCTACTTACAGAGGGCCAGAATTTATTTTCTTTCAAAATTGGCATTGGGAAGACGGCTTTTTCACGCGTATACGGAAATTCCCACTTATCCTGCATAGCCGTCGATTGAGTATGTGGTGCATTTTTAAGTACATTATTCACCGGATCAGCCTTACCGGCCTCTATTTCTCTGATCTCCTCTCTTATGTTTAATAGTGCGTCACAAAACCTATCCAACTCAATCAACGATTCACTTTCGGTAGGCTCGATCATAAGGGTTCCGGGTACCGGGAAAGATACGGTGGGAGCATGGAATCCATAATCCATAAGTCTTTTTGCAATATCTTCCACCTCGATACCTGATTTTTTGAACTCACGACAATCAAGAATCATTTCGTGAGCGCAACGGCCCCATTTACCTGAATACAGGATTTTGAATTCTTTTTCCAATCGGCTTTTGATATAATTTGCATTCAGAATAGCGATTTGAGTGGCGTGCATTAATCCTTCGGCACCCATCATCCGGATGTAGGCATAGGATATTGCCAGTATCCCTGCACTGCCCCATGGTGCCGACGATATCGAAGTTATTGAAGTATCCCCCCCGGTTTTAATCAATGGATTTCCGGGCAGAAATGGTTCGAGATGAGAAGCTGCACATATGGGGCCTATCCCGGGTCCACCTCCTCCATGGGGGATACAAAACGTTTTATGCAAATTCAAATGACATACATCTGCTCCAATTAGCGCCGGGTTTATCAGGCCTACCTGGGCATTCATGTTGGCTCCATCCAGATAAACCTGTCCTCCATTGGCATGAATGATATCACAGATTTCCCTGATCCCTTCTTCAAATACTCCATGGGTGGACGGGTAGGTAACCATTAAGGCGGCGAGTCGATCTTTGTTTTTTTCAGCCTTAATTCTTAGATCCCCGATGTCAATGTTACCGGCTTCATCGCAATTTACGATGATAACTTCCATTCCGGCCATCACCGCACTTGCCGGATTGGTTCCATGGGCCGATGACGGGATCAGGGTTACATTTCGATTATGATCGCCTCTGGAAGCATGGTATGCTCTGATCACCATCAAGCCAGTAAACTCTCCCTGAGCTCCACTGTTAGGTTGAAGCGAAGTGGCGTTAAAACCGGTGATGCTGTTTAACCAGGTTTCCAGATTATGGATTAATTCCTGGTAACCTTTTGCCTGATCCATAGGTACGAAGGGATGCATATTTGCTAATTCGGGCCAGGTTATGGGAAGCATCTCCGTTGTTGAATTCAACTTCATGGTACAGGATCCCAGTGATATCATGGAATGAACAAGGGACAAATCCTTATTCTCAAGACGCTTAAGATAACGGAGCATTTCATGCTCGGAATGATAGGAATTAAATACCGGATGGGTCAGCGTATGTGATTTTCGCAGTAGTTTTTCAGGCAATTCAAGAAGGGCGTTGTCCTTCATCTCCTGAATTACGGACACCGGGATCTCCCGGGATCTTGCATTTGCAAATACCTGGGCAACTTTAACAACGTCGTTCAAGGTGGCTTTTTCATCAAGTGAAATCCCGATATGATCATCCTCAAAATACCTGAAATTAATTTCCGATGCTTCGGCTATACTTCTGATAACCGTTTTTTCACCCCCGTCAACCTTTATGAACAAGGTGTCAAAATAAAGATCATTCTCCTGTCTATATCCCAGGAATTGAAGTAAAGCTTCGAGTATTTTGGCAAGACCATGAATCCTGAGGGCTATCCGTTTCAACCCGTCCGGACCATGATATACTGCGTACATGCCTGCCATGACAGCCAGAAGAACCTGTGCCGTACAGATATTCGAAGTAGCTTTTTCTCTACGGATATGTTGTTCGCGTGTCTGCAAAGCCATTCTATAGGCATTGTTACCTTCCGCATCGATGGAAACACCTATAATTCTGCCCGGGATATTTCTTTTAAAGGAATCCCGAGTTGCGAAATAGGCCGCATGAGGCCCCCCGTAACCCAAAGGAATACCAAATCGCTGGGTGGTTCCCACGACCACATCTGCACCGAATTCTCCGGGAGGGGTCAGGTAGGTCAGGCTCAACAGGTCGGCTGCAAATGCACTGAGAATCCCGTTTTCACTGGCTTTCTTGACTACCCGAGCCCAGTTTTTAATCCTGCCGTTTCCGTCCGGGTATTGAATCAGCAGACCGAATATCCCGGGATCATCAAGGCTTTCTTCTGAAACAGCGCCTATATCAAGAATAATTCCAACTGGCAAAGCCCTTGTTTTTAATACTTCAAGGGTTTGTGGGAATAAATTCTCATCTACAAGAAATTTTTCCGCTTTCTTCTTATCCCCCTTCCGGAGCGAATGCATCATAACCATTGCTTCGGCGGCGGCTGTCCCTTCATCCAGGAGAGATGCATTGGCCAGTTCCATTCCGGTCAGGTCGGAAATCATGGTTTGAAAATTGATCAACGCTTCCAGCCTTCCCTGTGATATTTCTGCCTGGTAAGGAGTATAAGCTGTATACCAGCCGGGATTTTCAAGAATGTTTCTTTGAATGACGGCAGGAGTGATCGTATCGTAATACCCCAATCCGATATAGGATTTGAAAAGCCGGTTTTTAGACACGATCGTTTTAATTTCAGAAATAAATTCTATTTCATTTACTGCCTCAGGGAGGTCGAGTGGCTTTTTAGTCCGTATGGAGGAAGGGATGGTCTCCTCGATGAGTTTATCCATATTATCCAATCCCAATAAACCGAGCATTTTTTTGGTTTGTGCCGGGTTTGGGCCAATGTGCCTGGTCTCGAATTTCTCAGTTCTGTTAATATTAATTTTCATATCTTTACCGGCCGACTTTAATTATATTGTGATACGTTAGATTAACCTTTGCAAAGGTAAAAGATATTGTATAAAAAAAATGTTATTCCAAAAGCATAAAATATCAAATCGGATTAAGAATTTTTTATTGATCTTTTTATCATTTTTAATTATTTATTCTGCAAAAAGTCAACGGGCAATTTCACTTCATGGTAAGAAAGTTAATCAGTTTGCAGCTTCCATTAATAGTCAGGATCTGTATCGTCACATCGAAGTGTTAACATCCGATTCGCTGGAAGGCCGGGAGACCGGTGAACCCGGACAAAAAAAAGCGGCGGCCTATTTAAAAAACCAATTCAGAAGAATGGGATTACTTCCGGTTAGCCTGGAGGGAAAAGAAACTTATGAACAGGTATTTGCTCTCAAGAATAAAAGAAAACAGAAGGTATCATTAATTGCGGCAGAAAATATCTTTTTTCACTCTTCCGATTTTATCCATGGGGGAAGATTTAACCAGGTTGTTCAGGACACCCTCAATCTTGTTTTTACGGGTTATGGTAATCCGGATGACCTGGAGAAAATCGTTTCCCCAGGTCGGGCAGTATTTTTCCTGCAGTCGGGTCCGGGAATAAATTTTCATGAAAAAATAGATTTAATGCTTAAAAAAGGATTTGAGTATATATTCATATCGTATGGAAATAATGAGGATGAATTTGATCAATTTTTACAGGTTGCCAACCGGTACGAAAATACAAGCGAATCCTGGAGCCAGGATCAGATCAGGGAGGGACATATCTTTTTTATTCCTCCACGCCTGGGTAGCTTAATTATGGATACCGAGATCGATCGTTTGATCAAAGCGGCAGATAAAAGCTTGAAAGGAGCAAAAAAACCTTTTAGTAAGTTGAATGAAGCCTCAGTGATCCTGTCCGCAAATCCGGAAGATTCTCTTGTTTATACTGAAAATATTCTTGGATTTATTGAAGGAGCCGATAAACCGGATGAATGCGTTATAATTTCCGCCCATTATGATCATCTGGGAAAATCCGGAGATCAAATATACCGTGGGGCGGACGACAATGCATCCGGAACGGCTTCCCTGATGGAAGTGGCAGAAGCATTTTCTCTGGCCCGGAAAGCCGGATCTTTTCCAAGCCGGAGCATTCTTTTTATTGCGTTTACCGGAGAGGAAAAAGGATTGCTCGGATCGAATTTTTATGTCGGACATCCTGTTTTTTCCCTTGATGAGACCGTTTTAAATCTGAACATTGACATGATCGGGAGATCAGAATCGATGGATTCCAGTTATGTATACCTTATCGGATCGGATAAATTATCCCTGGAACTTCATGAAATATCAGAAAAGATAAATTCGACATACACAAAATTGATTTTGGATTACACTTACAACGACGATCAAGATCCCAACCGGTTTTATTACCGGTCAGACCACTATAATTTTGCCAGAAACAGGATTCCAATCCTATTTTATTTTACAGGCACTCATGAGGATTATCATAGACCATCCGATACCATTGAAAAGATCCGGTTTGATAATATGGTTAAGATTTCCAGATTAGTATTTTATACAGCCTGGGAAATTGCCGACCGGAAAGAAAGATTGAAAATGGAATAAAAAAAAGAAGCCGGGAATTTAGGAGGGCCCGGCTTCAAAATTCAACCAGCTATGATAAGAGAAAGATCTAAACCAAATGTACAAAAATATTTATTAAATGTTCAAATAACATTAAAAAAAAATATTCAAAATATTTACTAATATGTTTAACATTTTTAAGAATACCCCAAGTCTTTCAATTGATGGTTACGATTTCCGTTTAGGTCGGTTTTTTGATTTTTTCTGATGAAATGCTCCTTTATATTCCGGATACAGTTTCCTTTTAATCCGGTCGATTTCAAGCTCCATTATTTTCTGTTCCCAGGATTCTGTTGGGGCGATTATAACTTCGGCAGGGATTTTTTTTCCGATAATTCTTTGCCGGGTTAATTTTTCAATTTTTTTGAGATGGTATTCATCCGGGCTGTTCACGAAGGAAATGGATTCGCCCAAAGCACTTGCCCGGCCGGTTCTACCTATGCGATGTATGTAATCTTCGTAGCTCACCGGAACATCGAAGTTGATTACGTGGCTTACCATACTAACGTCAATTCCCCTCGCGGTCAGGTCGGTGGACACAAGGATACGGATCGTTCCTTCCTTGAATGCATTAATGGCATTGATCCTTGTATTCTGATCTTTATTTGCGTGAATTACACGAACGTCCTGGTCGATCTTTCTCCGGATAAATTTAAAAACATTATTTGCCGTTTCCTTTGTTTTAGTGAAGATGATTACTTTTTTGAAGGCCTTTTGGTCTTCGAGCAAAAAATGCAGCAGATTAATTTTTGTTTTAAGGTTAGGGACTTTATAATAATACTGATCGACCGTATCAGATACACTCCCTTGTGGGCTTACCTCAATTTTCATTGGGAATTCAAGAAAATCTTCGGATAACCGTTCAACCTTTTCCGGGAATGTTGCGGAAAAAAGAAGATTTTGTCTTTTTCTTGCGTGGAGCATCTCCAG
>Ga0209536_100014532_pt1 | contig 11299 bp, 13 predicted proteins | sample DeeMarSeWOR28_12_FD_187461 | JGI IMG/M metagenome (GOLD analysis project Ga0209536, IMG submission 187461) | Marine sediment microbial communities from White Oak River estuary, North Carolina - WOR-2-8_12 (SPAdes) (version 2) | ecosystem: Environmental > Aquatic > Marine > Intertidal zone >... | reverse complement strand
GTCATCGGGCTGGTGGTTTACTGGATAGTGGATTTTCTCGAAGGCACTCGCGGCGAAAGGCTTTTCCGTGCCGTCATATTCATTCTCGTCGTGGGCTTTCTTGTCATGAAGCTGCTAGTCGGACAGTTCCAGTTCGAGCGGCTGCAGTATCTTTTCAACGGATTTGTAATCGGCGTTTTGATTATCGCAGTGGCGGCGTTTCAGCCGGAAGTCCGAAGAGCCTTGATGCGAATAGGCCAGAGTCATTTTTGGTCAAGCGCTTCTCAGCAGCTTTCACGGACGGTCGAAGAACTGGCTGTTGCTGTAACGGCACTTTCCGAAGCTCGAATCGGGGCTATTATTGTTATTGAAAAACGTGTGGCCTTAGGCGAATTCATAGAGACCGGAGTCAGAGTTGACGCCCGGGTGACTTCCGACCTGCTCAAGACTATTTTCCAGCCCGGCACAGCTCTGCATGATATGGCCGTTGTGATACGGGGCGATAGATTAATAGCAGCCAGGGTACAGTTGCCGCTTGCTGAGCCCGGTGGCATTGGAAGTGCTTCACTTGGTTCTCGCCACCGTGCGGCATTAGGCATAACGACCGGCTCGGACGCCATCTGTCTGGTGGTAAGCGAGGAAACCGGTATAATTTCTGTTGCTGAGAACGGAAAACTTACGCGAAATATGGATGAGGCCAGATTGAAAAAACATCTTTCAAGTCTGCTCTCGTGAGTTGAGCTGCATTGGATGTGAAGTGCGATGGCAAAAAAAATCAAATACAGTAAGGTAATGATTGTTATATTTATAACGGTTCTGATCTGGGTTTGGGCGGATCTGGCCCTCGATGAGATGCTGCCTGATAAATCCGCTGTCGTTGTTGTAGATGAATCAGGGCCCAGACAGCTTTGGATAAGCTTTGATCAATCCCCTTCGGCGGACATAAAGATAACCCTTTCAGGGCCTCATACTGCTGTAACTACTCTGGACATGGAACTTCGTAAGGGATTAAAGCCGCTGGAATTTGTCTTTAACGCTGTACAGGAGCAGATGGACAGACCCGGCGTTCATACCTTAAAACTACTTGAATTCCTTCGCAAAGACAGGGAACTCATAAGACGTGGCCTTATGGTTCAATCCTGCGACCCGAATGAGATTTCCGTTAATGTCGTTGAGCTTGCCAAAAGATCCCTGGCTGTCGAGTGCTTTGATGCGAGCGGAAATCCACTCAAGCCCCAGAGTATCGAGCCGGCAACAGTGGATGCGTTTGTTCCAGTTGACAGCCGCCTTACGGCCAGGGTCCAACTGACCAAAACTGAAATCGAACTGGCAAAAAAAGCACCACGGAAAAAATTTCCTTACGTCGAGTTGGCGCCGGGGTATATTAGAAACTCGGATACATCCGTAGAGATTGTCTTGGCGCCGGAAGAAGATCCACTTACTGACGAGAGAATCGAGGATGCGACTATCAGTATTGCTATTAGCCCGACCTTATTAGCGCAATATTATGCTGATATTACGAATCTGCCCGCTGTGCTTAGTTCTATCTCAGTCCGGGCAACAAACGAAGCAAAACAAGCGTATGAAAACCAACAACTGCCGCACATGACGCTTTACATTTTTGATGATGATATTAAACAAAACCAGGAAAGTCTTCGAAGGGCGGTTCGCTACAATTTTCCTCAAGAATATGTTCGCACCGGCGAGATCGAACTCATGGGTGAACCGGCTATAGCTGAGTTTCAGCTTAAAATCCGGCCTACTGCCGAGAGTGAGTAGAAGCCCGGCGCCCGAAAGCCATCAGGGCCTCGATTGTCATCCACAACGCCAGCACGAATATCCCCGCCCCGATTGTAGAGAGAAGCCATTTTTCACCGGTGTATTTTTCATTAGTCAGGAAAATTATTTCATTTTTAACCATAGCCCAATTTGTAATGACCAGCATGACCAGGCACGGTACGGCCGTTGCGATATACTTCAAGCCTCCCTTGGTTTTTAAGTAAAGTGTAACAACCAGCAAAGCCAGTGCCGCTAAGAGCTGGTTAGCGGTTCCGAACAAAGGCCAGAGTTTCATTGCTCCTGCGCCGTCAGCGCCTGTGGCGAATGCCAGTCCTGCCGCGGTGAGCACTACGAAAGTAGTAGCTATCCACCGGTTAGTCATCAAGGGAATTCTCAGATCGTTTGCAAGCTCACTTACTACATATCGCTGGATTCTCGTGGATGTATCGAGGGTTGTGCCGGCGAAAGAGGCAATGAATACACCCATGAGTGTAATTCCGACCGTTTCGGGCAATCCGAGTTTTGCCATCATGTTTGCCGCACCGATAACTACCGGTGCAATTTTGTCGGACAATCCTTTTTCTCCCAACCATGAGCCGTATTGATGCTGCCAGGCGGTTTGCCCGGTCAGAATTGTTCCATCGTCAAGCTTTAGTGCCATTCCGATTCCTGCTGCCACGCAGACCAGCACAAGCACCGCCAGAAAACTCTCGAGCAGCATCGAGCCGTAGCCTACAAACTGAGAGTCGGTTTCTTTTGCAACCTGTTTCGAACTTGTGCCGGAAGCGACAAGAGAATGAAAGCCACTTATGGCGCCGCAGGCGATTATCACAAACATAAAAGGCCAGATCGGCGGAGTGCCGGCGGGAAGTGTACTGTTAAAAGCCGGCGCGACTAAGCGAAGTCCGCCCGACAATGAAGACACTAAAACTCCAGCTACCAAAAGGCCCATCGCAATAAAAAGCTGCCAGGCATTGATATAATCGCGTGGCTGAAGCAGCGTTGTCACCGGCAGCGTCGAAGCCACCCACGCGTAAATCAGTAGGATTATTACCCACAATCCTGTCGGCGGTATCCCAAAGGCCGTACCGAGCCGGACGGTAATCAAACTGCCGATAGCAATACACAGGTACATTCCGACTACGGCTATCACAGTGGCGATAGCAACGTTTGCAGTTTTTTTATATACGGCAAAACCCAGCGCAACAGCTATCGGAATCTGCAGCCAGACCGGGACTACAGCGCTCGGAAACCTGGTAAATACTGCAGCAATAACAACACCGAATATCGCAATAACAATCAATAAACTAAGAAACACCACGGCGAAGAAGATGAACCGCACGCGCATATTGATATACTTGGCAGCAACTTCCGATATGCTTTTGCCCTCGTTTCGCAACGAGATAACCAACGCTCCAAAATCGTGCACGGCACCCATAAGGATAGAGCCGAAGAACACCCAGAGTATCGCCGGCAGCCAGCCCCAGATAATTCCTATGGCGGGACCTACTATCGGCCCGGTACCGGCAATCGATGTATAATGATGGCCGAAAATTATCCCCTTACGCGTCGGTACGTAATCAACGCCGTCCTGCCGTTCCACACTCGGCACAAGAGCATTCTCATCAAGCTTGAATATTTTCTTGGCGAGAAATCGCCCATAGATATGATAAGCTACCAGATACCCGCCTCCACAGACTAACATTAACAAAAGTGTGTCCATTCTTTATATCCACCCTGTATTATACACTATTTTCTGTGTTTTCGAGCAAAGAGTTTTATCGGCACCTCATCAATCGGCAGTATAGACCTTAGCCGATTTACGATGAATCTGCGATAATTTTCTTCGAATAATTCGGGTTTGTTCACAAACATTAGTATCGTAATCGGATTGACGGCGACCTGCGTCGCATAATAAATCTTCGGCCAATCCTTATTGCTGCGCTTAGCGGCACTCGCCTTCTCCTTCTTTATCAACTCGAAGGCCTTGTTCAGTTTGGTCGTCGGTATCCATGTTGTTGTCTGCTTGAAGATTTCAGCCGACAGGTCCAGAACGCTCTGGACGTTCTTGCCTTCGATGGCTGTGGTGAATGCAAGCGGGGCATATTTCAGGCCCGGCAGCAATTTCGTCAAATAATCCTCATAATCCTCAGTAGCAGCAAAACCCTTAGCAAGGTCCCACTTATTGACTACGATGATACAGCTTTTGTATTCTTCGGCGATGAATTTGGCCAGTTTCTTATCGACCTGCGAGACCGGCACCGCGGCGTCTATCAAAAACAGCACAATATCGGCACGCTGAACAGACCTGGTGGCGCGAACGTAGCTGTAAAATTCGATGCTGTCGGCGACCATTCTACTTTTTTTTCTTATACCGGCAGTGTCAATGGCGATGATGGTCTTGCCGTCCTTTTCGAAGCGGACATCCACAGCATCTCTTGTAGTGCCGGGCGTCTCGCTGACAATTACCCGCTCGGAACCGACCATTGCGTTGACCAGCGTGCTCTTGCCGGCATTCCGCTTGCCGACAATAGCAATCTTCATCGCCGGTTCCGTAGGTTTGGCAGAATCCAGATGTGCCAGCTTGTCATAAATCATGTCCAGCAGAACTTCTTTGTTGAGATTGTTCATTGCCGATATGCATAAAAATTCACCGAATCCGAGCTTCGAAAATTCGCCGGCAGCGGGAAACATTTTCGCCGAGTCGGCCTTGTTGGCAACACCGATGACGTCGAGGTTGTTTTTGCGCAGGAGACGGGCGATTTTTTCATCCAGCGGTACAACACCATCGCGGATATCGACAATAAACAGCACAAAGTTCGCCGATTCGATTGCCTGGTGGATTTGCTGTTCGACATGGCTTTCGAGCCGGTCGCTGTCGACTATGCCATATCCGCCGGTATCGACAAGCTCGAAGAATTGTTTATCCCGGCCGAGAATGGTGCTCACTCTGTCTCTCGTAACGCCCGCCGTAGGCTCGACGATACTAATCATCTGCCCTGCTAAAGCATTCAAAAGACTGCTCTTGCCCACATTAGGCCGGCCAATTATCGCAACTACAGGTAATGCCATTCTGATAATTTCCTATTGCATATCTTCTTTTCAGTAATTAGTATTATTTTTGTATCAAATAGTCAATATGCAAGTTTTGAGTCGTGAGGAGCTGTTTTTCAAGTGGAGTAATACTTATGGAGAATAATCGACGGGATTTTTTGAAAATGATTGCTGCTGGAGCAACAGCAGCAGTATCGGGCTTTGCACAGGATTCACAGGAGAAAGACAAGCCCGGCAATGAACAGGAGCAGAAAGTGCTGCCGCGATGGCGGGGATTTAATCTGCTGGAGATGTTCACGATGCGAAGCAAGGGCGACTTCCGCGAAGATGATTTCCGCTGGATGCGCGACTGGGGCTTCGACTTCGTTCGTTTACCGATGTGTTACCGGCTGTGGATAGAGGATGGGGATGACTACAAGCTCCACGAGCCGATGCTGGAAAAACTTGACCGGGCCGTTGATCTTGCCGGTAAATACGGACTGCATGTGAGCCTGAACTTCCATCGCGGGCCCGGCTACTCGGTTAACAGGGAATTCACAGAACCGCATAATCTCTGGAAAGATGACGAGCCGTTAAAAGCCTTCTGCTTCCACTGGCAGTCGATGGCAAAACGATATAAGGGCATTTCAACTGACAAGATTAGCTTCGATCTAATCAACGAGCCGCCATCTCTCGGTGACCGCATGAGCAGGGCCGACCACGAGCGGGTAGTCCGAACGACCGTCAAAGCAATCCGCGAGGTCAGTCCCGACCGTATCATCATTGCCGACGGCATTAGTTACGGCAACGTAACAGCACCGGAGTTGGCCGACCTTAAAATCGGCCAGAGCACCCGTGCATATCAGCCGATGTTTATCAGTCACTATGGAGCATCCTGGGTTAACAGCAAGAATTTCCCCGAGCCGGCCTGGCCCGGGCACGGCTGGGACCGCAAGCGCATGGAGCAGCATTATCAAAAATGGGCAGACCTGGCCAAAATGGGAGTCGGCGTACACTGCGGCGAGGGCGGTGCTTATAACAGGACGCCCCACAATGTGGTGCTGGCCTGGCTGCGGGACGTTCTGGAGATTCTGACGGCCCACGGCATCGGCCTGTCGGTCTGGAATTTACGCGGCTCGTTCGGCATCGTCGATTCCGGCAGAAAAGACGTTAAATACGAAGACTTCCACGGCCACAAGCTCGACAAAAAATTGCTGGAACTACTGCAGGAATTCGCATAAACGTTTCGACTCGCTGTCAGACTCTTTCTTTGCCGAATTAGTGCAGAACTACATCGAAGGGCATCATCATAATCACGTTCTCGCTGCGGATTAGCTCTAAGCGCAGCAGAGCATGGTAGAGGGCATTAGCACGTTGAGGCTCGGTCTTTTGCAGTATCTCAAAGAGCGGTGCCAGCTCCGGGTGTCTTGTCAGGCCGGTCGTCGCCCCGGCGAAGGAGATGTCTGTAGGTCTTTCGCCTTCCCCGGAGAATTGCTGCATTATTTGCGTGAAGAAATCCACAGGCTCGGGAATCGTTCGAACCTCATAATCATCCAAAGACGCTCTGGCCGCTGCGTATTCAACGGCCTCATGCAGCCCGCCAATCTGATCGACCAGTCCCAGAGCCAGGGCCTGCTTGCCGGTATAAACACGACCCGCCGCCATTTCTTCCACGGGTTTGGTCAGCTTATTGCCCCGCCCTTTGACGACGTGCCCTTTGAAGACCTCGTACACGTCTCGCATGTAGTGCTCAAGCAAAGCCCGCTCATCGTCGTTGTAGCATTGATTACTGTTGAAGATATCGCTGCGGGCGCCCCTCTTATAGGGCATCCAGTTGATGCCGAGCTTGTCCCACATGCCTTTGGTTATCAGCTTGCCGCCTGCGACACCGATGGAGGCCGTGATGGTGGCCTGATCGGCGAAGATTGTCTCGGCGGCACAGGATATATAGTAGCCCCCGCTGCCGGCGACGTTGCCCATCGAGATGACAAAGGGCTTTTCAGCCCGGACTTGCCGGGTGGCATTGAGAATCACTTCGCTGGCTTCGGCCGAGCCGCCAGGTGAATTCACACGCATCACTACGGCCTTAACCGAGTCGTCCTTAACGGCCTTTTCCAGGGCCTTGCGAATGTCGCCGCTGAAAGCGGCGCTGACTGACCCAAATAGGCCGGACTGACCGTGGCCCGGGAGAATAAGTCCTTCGACATAGATAACTGCCACGGCGTCTTTCTGAGATTCCTTAGGCGTTGCGAACATCTCGGCAAGGATAGAGAACAACGCCAATGGATTGGCCATGTTGATTTCCGGTCCCTTCTTCCGGCCATAGCGATTATCCACCTTGACCTGCCCTTCGATCTCCTCTCTTACGCGACGGACGAATGCCTCCCGTGTCTCGATTGCATCGATAAGTCCCTCTGTGAGGGCCTCTTCGTCCATGTACAGGCCCTTGTCAATCAGCTTGCGAACCGCCTCGGGAGTTTTATCACGCGAGGCGGCAATCATGTCCACCAGCGAATCGTAGTAACTGTCGAAAATCCAGTTAATATTCTCGGCGGCCTCTTCACTCGGACCGGTGCGCGTGAACAGTTCGATGGCGGATTTGTAGGCGCCCATGTGCATCATATCTGCCTCGATGCCGATCTTATCGAGCAGGCCCTTTATGTATAGGTCTTCACCGTACAAGCCCATCAACATTAAAGGCGATTCAGGCGCGACACTGAGATGGTCACCCGCACAGAGTAATGCATACGGGAACGTTGTCATCTGTTCAGCATGGACGTAGACTTTTCTGTCTGCCGCCTTAACGCGGCCGACGGCCTTCAGCAATTCCTCTAACTGCCCGAATCCGAAGCTCATACCGTCATACGTCAGAATCACAGCTTTGACATTGTCGTCTACGCTCGCCTGCTCAAGTCGGTCAACCAGGTCTGCCAGTGAAGTGACCTGTCCGGCGGTCAGGCCGAAGGGATCAACCACGGGCGACTCGGTCAGTCTGCCGCTCAGATGGAAATGCGCAACTACCGAAGGCGCTGTCGGCATTTCCGCTGGTGCAGCGTTCTCTGCCCTTAAAGAAACAGGGCTCGAAACAGCAAAAGCCAATCCGAAAGTAATCCTGAACAACATTGTTTTTAGCCATTTCATGATCATTCTCCTTATACACTATTTATTATTGATGATTACTCGTCATACCGGAAAACCTCCTCTATCGGGACGCCGAAGGTTCGTGCAATGCGAAAGGCCAGGGGCAGCGATGGCGCATAATTGCCCGCTTCGATGGCGATAATCGTCTGGCGAGTGACACCGACGCGGTCGGCCAATTGCTGCTGGGTAATCTGGCCATTTTCAAAACGCAGCCGCCGAACATCATTGCTGAGGTGTTCACTACCCATTTTTTTCCTCCAGCGTGCACTGGACTATTATCGCTATGGATTTGATTAATTGAGCAGTAAGTACAGTGAAAATGAATATCACAGGTAGATAGACAACCTTGATAATGTTTCCTCCGCCAAATGCTACAAAAGGAACAAAGCAAGTTAAATAGAGAACTATTAGCAAACTCCAAAGTGAGAAGGAGGTCGCCCGCTGATTAATCATCTTTTCTCGTTCATCAAAGCATGCCTCATAACTTTTTTTCTGCCCGATTATATAAACTACAGGAACGATAAAACATAACATAAGCAAAAAAAGGATTACGTTAATGTAATTGAAACCTTCTTCGATCCTGCCTGCGGCCCAGTAGAAACACAGCAACGCAAACAAGCTGCCTATCGTCAAAAAGCCAAGATTAAACCACGCTGACTTTTGAAATTTGCTCATGCTTTTTCTCCTTTACCTTCCCAGCCGTACTGAATGAGTGCGGCGACGGATTCCACTATTATGCCCAGACCTACGCCCACCAGCGGTATTATGGTCAGCGCAAGAGGTGGGAAGCTACCCAAGGGCCCCACTGCAAAGTAGCCAACCATAATGGTCGCCCACATGCCCAGAGCAAGACCCATCCAGCCAAAAAGTTTAGCTCTGCGGTGTATCTGTCCGTCCCGCTCATCAAAGTCCACTCGCTCGTCTGATTTGCGAAAAATAGTCTTTGCCATTGCCACAAGGACAAACGAGATAATGATTACCACAGTTATGCGGTTCGGGGGCATCAAACGCTCTTCAGGCGGAAGTGTCCCTGCCGCTATTACGCTAATCACCGAACCCGTTACTATTACAATCAGATTAAACCACGCAATTTTCTGCCACCTATTCATGATTTTTCTCCTTTTGCACCCCGGCCGTATTGAATCAGTGTTGATATTGACATCGCAAGACATTGACAGAGAACAGCTATCGGAAACAGAAAAGGAAACCATTGCGTTGGTATTTTGGCCTCCGGAGCTATGCCAATCGGTAAGTAGGAAACAACAATCACGAGCAGATAAACCGAGCCGAAGCCGGCCAAGTAAGCATTTTTCTCAATCTGCTGATCTCGTTCGTCTGATATAACTTCGCCATTTTTCTTTTTGAGGATACGGCTCATAAATATCAATACACCAATTGATAAAATAAAGCCGCCAAAAGCAATGATCCCTTTGGGAAAATCCGGAACATAATATTTCATCAAGGTTAATGTAATTCCAAGAAACATACCGAGCAATGATACGATAAGCACGATCAGGGCAATTTTTTGCTGTCTATTCATGATTGTTCTCCTTTACATATCCCGCCGTATCGTACCAGAACAACTGCCGACTCTGTTGTAAAGAAGCTCATAGCACCCAAAATAAAGATTCCGAGCATCAAACCTATCTTGATTTCGACGCCGGGACCCACAATCAAAAATGTAAGCAGAGTTGCTAAAAAGAAGACTGAAAACGCCACCATCAGGCCGTAAAGAGCCGCCGTTGTATGAATGGACTTGTCACGCTCATCATATTTACTGCCGCCTTGTATTGCGAGTTTTAAGCGGTAAAAATATGACGGTATAAGAGGCAAGTACAATATTAACATTATTATTGAGGCTGCTAACTTTACCGGCGGATCGCCAATTAATAGGCTGAGCAATTTAATAAGCAGGCATGTCGCAGCCAGGCACAGATTGAATAAGGCTATTTTCTGTAATTTATTCATAGTTGCTCTCCTTTCCATGTACGACCGTATTGAACCAGAATCGCCGCCGAACAAACTATCTTCATGAACAATCCCGCAGCGAAAACCATCAATGGTAAGGTAATTGTCGGCACAGAGTTTCTCGGGCCGATGAACCACCATAGCAGAAAACTTGATATTAAAAAAACCCACCAGAATGCCATAAAACTAAAAGCCAATGCTCTTTTTATAATAAGAGTGTCACGCTCATCGCTGACAACGCCCCCCTCGCTCTGTGGTTTTTTAAACAAAAAACGATTAAACTTTAACAGCACTAAAGGCGCAATAAAGTATATTCCGAGTGTTGAATAACCGCGAATGTGGAATTCTATTACGATTGCTGCTGTGGTAATAATGATTGTGAAAGTTATTACAATTAAATTCCACCATGCCAATTTTTGGTATCTATTCATTTTCTTTCTCCTTCACGTGTGTAACTGCGCAGGACCGGAATCGCTATTTCATAAACCACTATGACAGCAAACACCACACCCAGATTGATCATTGGAACAATCCAAATCAGGAATGACTCACTTGGCCTTAACGCGAGACCAAGTAAGATGTTTGACCAGAAAGTCAGAAACGGCGCAACCCGTCCAAAAACTGCCGGAACTCTTCGTAAGACAACGATTTCAGTGACTATATAGATGCTGAAAGCTGCAAGCAGCAGTATTGGTGTTATGTAATACCAGATGCTTTTAGGAATTCTATTCATTGCTTTTTTCCCTCCAGCCGTACAGGAACAGTGCCGCGACAGATGAAATTGTTTGGGAAACGAAGAAAGCAAAATAAACCAAAGCCGATAGAAAGAAGATTTTCATTGAGCCCAGTGGACTCATAGCACCTAAAACCAGCACCGCGGCACCTAAAAAGACAAAAGCCCCCATTATGCCATAGCCCATCGATTTTCGTTCGATTTCTCTGTCCCGCTCATCATATCTCTTTGTAGGCAACCGCCATGATAATATGACCATCGATATCAAAGAAATCGTAGCAGGAAGGCTTAATAATCTGATGGTCATATGGTGGTTAGTATTCGCTATATCTAACTGCATTATCTTGATAATTGTAACTGCCGCGGCCCCGAGTAATATCCCTGCAATTGATATTACAAGAGAAAGCCAGGTTCTTTTTTGTGCCTTATTCATGATTTTTCTCCCTTGCCGGCCCTGCCGTAGTCGACAATGATTGTCAGCGAATAGAAGAAGAACTGCGCTATAGAGGTGCCGAACCATATCTGGGGCAGCCATTTGACGGATATCACCGTTTTAGGGCCTAAAATAAAAAAGGGTATCATGCAGGCAAAGCAGGTAAAGAGAAACGCTCCTATAAACCCGGCATGAGCAGCGTTCTTTCTGATCATCAAATCGCGCTCGTCGCG